>JRHI01000340.1_pt1 | contig 53341 bp, 47 predicted proteins | sample 215371 | NCBI WGS metagenome assembly JRHI01 (sample SAMN02929681, study PRJNA255918) | sediment metagenome | biome: cave system; feature: Ice Cave; material: Sediment; isolation source: sediment from deep within a dark volcanic ice cave with no known source of... ...
GCCCCCTCGCCCTTCCGCCCTCGCCCTCGCCCTGTCCGCCCCCTCGCCCTGCCTGCCCTCGCCCTACTTGCCCCTGCTCTGCTCGCCCCTTCACCCTGCCAACAGCCACAATCCACCTACTTACCCCGCAAAAATCCAGGGAGCTTCTTGTTTGCGACGAGCTTCATAGACAGCAATTTCGTCGTCATGGGATAGCGTCCAACCGATATTGTCCAAACCCTTAAGCAAGGCGTTTTTTCTGAAATTGTCGATTTCAAAGCTGAGCACGCGCTGCTCAGGCGTCGTCACCGTTTGCGCCGCGAGATCAACGCTGAGGGTGTAACCTTCTGTTGCCTCGACCTCCGCGAAGAGTCCCTGCACCGTAGCTTCATCAAAGGTCACAGGCAAAATGCTGTTATTAAAGCAGTTGTTATAGAAGATGTCGGCAAAGCTGGGGGCTATGATGCAGCGGAAACCGTATTGTCGAATAGCCCAGGGAGCATGCTCGCGCGACGAGCCGCAGCCAAAGTTATCGCCCGCCAACAAAATACTTCCCCCCTGGTAGCGCGGCTGGTTGAGCACAAAATCGGTGTTGAGTTTTTGTCCGGCGGGATCAAGATAGCGCCAGTTGGCGAAGAGCACTGGCCCAAAGCCGGTTCGTGTAATCGTTTTGAGATAACGGGCCGGGGTGATCTCGTCGGTGTTGACGTTGGTACGATCGAGAGGTACAACCAGACCGGTAAGTGTCGTAAAAGCTTCCAATCTATGCTTCTCCTTTCGCTGACAACTATCCAGCGACTACATCCCAGAATAGTGCCAGGCTTAAAACATCGTGCATATGCTCTGCAATATGTTGAGCGTCTCTATACCTCTCGTATATCCACAAAATGACCAGCAACAGCCGCCGCAGCAGCCATGGCGGGACTGACTAAATGCGTGCGTCCACCACGTCCCTGGCGTCCCTCAAAGTTACGATTGCTCGTTGACGCGCAGCGCTCGCCCTCTTTCAGAGAATCGCCATTCATAGCGATACACATACTGCACCCTGCCTCGCGCCACTCAAAGCCTGCCTCGCGGAAAACGTCGGCAATACCCTCTTCCTCCGCCATGCGCCGTACGAGCATCGAACCTGGCACCACCATCGCTCGCACCGTGGGAGCGACATGTTTGCCCTTTGCGTACTGTGCCGCCATGCGCAGGTCCTCCAGACGAGAATTGGTACAGGAGCCAATAAAAACAATATCCAGCGGGATCTCCGTGATCTTCTGTCCAGCCTGGAGTCCCATATACTTCAAGGCGCGTTCATAGGCCTGGCGCTGTAACGGGTCGTTCTGAGTGGCAGGATCAGGCACAGCATCGGTGACGTTGGCAACCATACCCGGGTTGATACCCCACGTGACCTGGGGTCCTAAGCCATCCACATCTATCTCATGAACGGTATCGAATTGAGCCCCCGGATCGCTTGCCAGTTGCCGCCACGACGCTACCGCCTGCTCAAACATATCTCCCTTGGGGGCATAGGGACGCCCCTTGATATAGGCAAAAGTGGTCTCGTCGGGAGCGACCATTCCCGCGCGACCGCCTGCCTCGATCGCCATATTGCAGAGGGTCATGCGTCCCTCCATCGAGAGGCCGCGGATAGTTGAACCACTGAACTCGATGATGTGGCCGGTACCAACGCCTGTGCCAAGCTTACCGATGATGGCGAGGGCCAGGTCTTTGGCGGTGACGCCTGGAGCAAGGGTCCCTTCAACGCGAATGTTCATCGTTTTTGGACGCTGCTGTAAAAGGCATTGTGTCGCCAGAACATGCTCTATCTCACTGGTGCCGATACCAAAGGCCAATGCGCCCATAGCGCCATGGGTAGAAGTGTGCGAATCACCACAGACGAGCGTCATTCCCGGCAGGGTAATGCCCTGCTCCGGCCCAATAATATGCACGATTCCCTGGCGTGCATCCTGCATATCAAAGAGGGTAAGTCCGAAATCTTTGGCGTTTTGCTCCATCGTCGTGATGCATAGCGCACTATCTTTATCGACGACATCAAGCATCTTGCGTCCTGCTACCGTCGGTACATTGTGATCGAGCACGGCGATGGTGGCATCAGGGCGGCGCACCGGAATACCGGCGAGGCGCAAACCCGCAAAGGCCTGTGGTGAAGTGGCCTCGTGCACCAGGTGGCGATCAATGTAGAGGACAGTAGACTCGCCTGGCACCTCACGTACGACGTGAACATCCCAGATTTTTTCAAACATGGTTTTTGGCAGTGTGCCTTTTTCGTTCATAATAAGTGTCCTTCTAAGGGTGTGTGATACGCTTCATTGAGCGTGTTACCTCCTATTATCTCACATTTGTGTGCATAGGTGTGCATGGAAGTTCAATAGAGTGCATCGGTCAAACTGTCAAATAAACTGTCAATTTGAGATGGTGAAAATGAAGCTGTAAGAGTGTTTGAGCTAACTGTAAAAGTTATTTGTGGCAGATTATAGTTCGCTCAACTAGGGATCTCCCTCACGTTAAGTGCTCCGGCTTTCTTATCAAACTTTGACACTCCTACTCATCAAGTGTCGATCACTTCTTTTCTTCGCATTTGATTTTTGTGTTTCAGCCGCTATCATCTGCACAGGTTGCTACGATGTAGCAAAGATGGCAAACTGTGAGCGGAAACAAGCTGAGATAATAGAGGTGCAACCAGGTAAACCGCGCCTCTTTAAATACATACATTGCTTAAATGGAGGCTGAATCGAATGGCAGAGATGATACTTAAATTAGTTGTCTTTAAAATGGATAATCACTTTGCCATACCTCATCCTAGGTGCTACAATTTAACTGCATAAAGGTACCTGAACTAGTCAATTAAGCTTGTCGAGGAGGGATATTAATTAGTGACCAAATATTATAAAAATTCCCCCATTAGTGAGGCGGTATGTGAATTTCAGTTTGGACAGGATTCCACTTGGGATTTTACAGTGCCTGGGCTTGTATACGAAAAAGTGCGAGATATTTTTCCGATTAGAAGTCAGATTGCGAGAGTCACTATGGGTATTGCTGCCAATGAGGGGGAATTAGGGCCGCAATTTGGAGCGATACCTGTCATGAGATTTACGCGTAAGGACGAAAAAGCCCATATTCAAGTAGCTACACATCTTTTATCAGTCCATCACCTAAAGCCTTATTCTTCCTGGCAAGAATTTTTACCTTTGATTAAGGATGGCTTTGAGGCTTATCGTGAAGTTGCATCTCCTAAGAGTATTCACCGTATTGGATTACGGTATATCAATACTATTGAACTAACAGGTTCAAATATTGCTCTAGAAGACTATTTTGAATTTCGCCCTTATGTTGGTCCCAATTTACCTCGAACTATGGGTCCGTTCATGATGTCGGTTCAGTTACCAGTTGAAAATGCAAGAGATGTCCTTAACCTACAGTTAGTTAGTCAAGCAGGATTATCGTCTGATGTTGCTATTATTATCCTTGACCTTGATTATTTCCTAGTCAAATCGGGAGAGGTTGGACTGAATGAAGCTTTTGATTGGGTAAATACAGCACATACTCATATCGAAGACATTTTTGAAGCCAGTATTACCGAACAGCTTAAACAAAAGTTTGAGGGGTAAATTGTAAATATGCAATCAACACAAACCATTCTTTCAAGCAATGAAAGAACTGTATTCACACATTTTGTGGAGGGATTTGAGGACGTCAAAGTGTTAATTGCGCAATCGATTCGTCCTTATCAAATGATAATTTCGCAAGAAATTTCTGAGGTAGAACGTCCATTGTGTGGAACAGGTGCATCAGCCTTAAGCGTTCCCCAGGTCGATGCAAATTATCTTAGACAGTTGGGATTACTTCAGCAATGGTATGTTTTTAGAGGTGAACGAACAGAGATGTTACATTTCCTTGAAAAGTATCCTTTTCTCGTTTCGTTGTTGCTGGAAGTATATCTCTATATCGAGGAGTTTTTTCCACGTTCGCTGGTTTATTTGACAGTTTCTACAGACTTAGAAGAGTTTGGTACAGATCGGTTAATTGCTTTCATTTCCACGGATTTAGACCCAGACAATGCCCTTGATACACTAAGCGCCTTTGATAAAAAGTGGTGGTTAAACTCGCTCAAGCGGGCGCAAGGAAAGCTTTGCATTACATTGGAGTTTCTATGAGTTTTGATTGGTCACAGTATTTAGATGTATCGCGGGAACTTGCTGATCAGGCTAGAAATGCTCCAGCACCTCTTCAAGAAGCTCGCTTGCGTGCTTCTATTAGTCGAGCCTATTATGCGCTCTTTGGCCAAGCACGCAATTACTTACGTAGACATGATCATGTTCAGGAGATACTTATCGACTCGAATGGCCAACGTATAAACATTCATCGGTTTGTACGAGAGCAATTTATAAATCAGGCCGATCAGGATTATCAGGAAATAGGAGAGGCTTTGGATCGTCTCTCAGAATATCGGAACATCGCGGATTATGATCTCAATCATCCTGTATTAAATAACTTGCCATTTACGACTCAGGCGGCTTTAAGATGGACAAGAGAAGCACTTGCTAAATTGCATCGATTGCAGAGAAATTGAGCGAAAAATGCTACCGAAGTCATGATGAAGGAACACTTTTTCATATTTCGGTAACATTAGCAAATTCTTAACTGTTAGTATAGATTTTAAACTACAGCTTTCCCACTGGCCACAAGCAGGTCGGCAATGCGCTCGACCGTGGGAGCCAGTCGCTCTTCGATCCGCGCAGTCGCCTGTGCCAATTGCTCTTTCAACGGCAGCAGTTCAGCGACCAATGCTTTGAGGATGTGATTTTCTTCTCGCAGGGCTTGCAGTTCTTCTTCCTTCGTCATGAGTGTACTTTCGTTGATTTCCTCTCCTTTGGTAAGTCTATAGGAGACCTGAGTAGTTACCATTTTTGGTCATACGTGCACACAGAAGTTCAATGTTACGCATCGATCTAGCTGTCAAAGTCGGATACCAATAATACATTCTTTTCGCCTTTACACAGACAGACTTCAGCCGTGATATAATCGCCAGTAGTTATGTCACGATTGCCTTCGACAACGGCGCCTGCTACCACATCTAAGGAATCCGTGAAGGAGGAACGACCCCATGTTTCGGCAGATTCTTGCTGGAAGCCGGTATCTGATACTCATAGCAGTGATCGGATCCTTCCTGGCCTCAATCTCCGTGCTCGTCTACGGGGGATTGACGGTTGTGAGCATCATGATAGAGGCTTTCACGCACGGCACATTTACACCAGCCGGGGCCAAGCATCTCGCAGTCGAGTGCATCGAGTTGATTGACCTGTTTCTGCTCGGTACCGTCCTATACATCGTTGCACTGGGACTCTACGATCTTTTTGTTGACGACAATTTGCCCATGCCAAAGTGGCTCGTAATATCCAATCTCGATGATCTCAAGGAGAAACTCATTGGCGTGATCATCGTCCTGCTGGCTGTCACCTTCCTGGGTTTCGTGGTAACCTGGGATGGCAACGTCACTATCGTAGCGTTGGGGATCGCCGTCGGGCTGGTCATATTCTCGCTTGGTTATCTCCTCAGCACAACATATAAGGCCCACCGGACAAAGAGCACAGATGAAACCGAGGAAAAGTAACGAACACTGCCTTGAGTCCGTACTATATGTCAGAGCGATATAGGAACTGTATGAACAAATAAGGAGAAATCAAATATGGACGCTATCGTCTCAAATCTGAGCTGGATTTCGTGGATCATCTTCGGAGCGCTAGCAGGCTGGGTCGCCAGTCTCCTCACCGGTAGAAGCTCGCAAGGTTGTATTGGCAACATTATCGTCGGCATCATCGGAGCATTCCTCGGCGGATGGGGCTATTCGCTCTTCACCGGTCACCCGCTCGTCGTTGGCTGGAATTGGACAGCCTTTATTGTCGCGGTAATTGGCGCTGTGGTGCTATTAGGGATACTCAACCTCTTCTTTGGCCGACGAGCTTGAGCACTCGCTGCTGCCTGGTTGCTGTAGGGGCGCTTTCCTATCCAATAAATCTCTTATATGATACCACCAATGCTAGAAATGGAGGAAAATCAACTATGAGTGATCAGAGTTTGCACAATGAAGGATCGCAATGGCTGCATACATTTGCATCCTTGAGCTGGTACGAAGAAACCATAGCCATCTCGGCGTTACACCTTATTGATTACAGGCAAGTCACGTAGTCTGGCAGATTTGCTACGATTGCCAGGAGAAAGAGCTTCTGCGACGGCTCCCCTGGCGACATCAATGGCAACGCCAGCCGCGGTTGGGATGTGGCAGAGCATGTTAGTGTAGGAGGCGTTCGCCAGGGGGCAATAGCACTCCCCGGCCTTGATGCTCCGGCGCAGCTCGTCGGCCCTGGCGGTGGTCCACACGGAGCGGAAATCGTAGTTGTGCTCGCGCAGGTTGCCGACCGCCTCCGCGCGAATGCAGCACGTCCACACGTCGCCATTGGGCGCAATCTGCGCGGAGGCGACCCCAGCCAGGCAGGGGATGACCTGGCGCTTCTCGACCAGGGTGCGCTTCACGATATCGTAGTAGCGGTCGCGGAAGGCCTGGGTGATGCGCGAGACGCCGTTGAATTCGGCCTTGCGAATGCCCTCTTGCAAACGCTCGATTACCGGCTGGTACTTCTGGATGGGCGGCGTGATGCCCATGCCAACGGTATCCAGCTCGACGCGCTCCTCCGCGATCTCGCTGATGAAAGAGTCTGGCTTGAGCTCGTCGCGCACGAACTGGTAGATGTTTTCAAACTCATCGACGTTGAAGTTGGAGATGACGGTATGCACGCCGAGCGTCAAATTCTTGTAGCGGCCCTTGAGCACCTTGAGACCGGCATAGGTACGCATGGCGCGCTCGAAATTGCCCTTGACGCCGCGCACGATGTCGTGTTTCACGCCGACGCCATCCAGCGAGAGGTTGATGATCACGTCTGAGGTCGGCGCGGCCTGCAAGACGCGCTCGATGCGCTCAGGGATGATTTTATCCTGGATGCCGTTGGTGGGAATGTTGATGATGCCGGGGCGACAGTGGCGATAGGCAGCGGCCACCATCTCCGGCAGGTCTTTGCGCAGTGTCGGTTCGCCCCCGCTAAAGGTGAACCAGTAGGCATCTCTGCCAATCGATGCAAAGGTTTTGTTGTATTCTTCAATGCTGAAGTCATCGTTGGGTCGCTGCCAGACGTTGCACGTTTTGCAGCGCGAGTTGCAGCGATAACTCACGCTGATCGTGAGGTTCATGGGAAGCGCGAGCGGTTTGCCCAGCGCGTAGGATGCCTGCATCTTCGCAATTTTTGGTAGCACTTCAAGCATGTCTCTTTTCCTCACCTTCATTAGCCACTACACAGCTTCTTAGATGGATTACGATATTTTCAATAAGATGATGGCCGTTTCTGTTGCAATCTCAGGACGATACAACAGGCGCAGACCCGACGCAGCTGCCGTAGGCAACTGAAATACAATCGTACCACTACGGGTTGTGTGAGTAGCGATGATGCCATAGAAGTTATCAGAGCTATTGTATTGATAACCAAAAGTATCCCCTTCAGGTCCCGTCAACTGGAAGAAGGCGGGTTGGTTCATTATGGCTTTTGCGCTGCTATTTTGAATGGCAAGGTTCAGGCTGATCAAAGTGGAATTCGGGCTTACTCCATTTTGCTTGCCGACACTGTAAATGATCAACGTGCGATCGCCCAGCACAATCTGCTGACTACCAGGCTTGCCACCTGGTAGCGGTGTCGGACTCGAAATAACCTGTGGTCCCCTGCCTGGCGAACCCCTCACAACTTTTGGAGTAATCAGTTGGGGGGTGATGGTGGCGGGAACGGTTGCTGGGGGTTTCGATCCCTGATCATGAGTTAAATCGGTTCCCGTACCTTGATTGCCTCCAGCAGATTCACAGGCAGCCAGCAACAAAAACATTACCAGTATAAGCCCAGCCGACATCAGTTTTTTCAGTTGAACACACATACCATTTTTCCTTTTTTACAGGCTCTTAGAGCGACTTTGCCCGGAAAGAGGTCATGGTAGCAGTGCCACTCTGGGTGAGGAAACGCATGCCACAGAAACCAGAGGTCAAGCTACTATCACTCGCCGTGACCATCCAGCCACCCGGCTCCGCACCCGACGAGGCCCAGACGTTGGCCGTCAGGGTCGAACCAACCACCCGGAAATGGATGCTGTAGGAAGTCCCGGCAGTCGCAGCAAAGGGTACACTCGCCAGAATGGTCGTAACCCCGTTCACCTTTTTCTGAATGATCAGACTTGCTCCATCGATAAACGCCTTGTACCAGTTATTCCCATTGGTCCAGCGCAGCACATCCCCAAAGTTGCTGCCGCTAAAGGAACTGAGAGAGCCAGCCACGTACACCTCTGCGTTCGTAGCCTGAGGCCCTAACACTGCACTGTAACTGGTACTGCCAGTATTGGTCACGAGTCCGGCGTTCCCCGAGACCGAGAAGACCCTCTGACTGTTGGCATCTCCTCCCCAGGTCTGCCCGCCCGATGCCGTACCCCAGAAGGACTGATTGGCACGCCGGAAGGTATCGGTCCCCAGAGTGCTCCCAGGCGTAGGGCTGGGCATCGGTGTACTCGTACTCGTCGGCGTTGTCGTACTGGTCGCCGTGGGTGTAGGAGAACCTTGAATAGCCACAGCTATCTTGTTCGCAAATTCCTCGTCATACCAGATCCTATTTTGAGAATCAACATTGAGGCCATCATGAGGATGACCTCCACTGGGACTATTATAGAAGGAGAAGGATCCCCCGCCAATCGGAAATGAACCAAAGGTATTTTGCAGAGAATCATCCAACCAGATCAGACCCAGCTTACCGGTACTGATACCAGAGGTATGCGAGCCACAACTGCTACAAGAGGGAGCATACGGGTATTCAGTAACGCCATTATTCGTCCCCGGCTGAGCACTAGCGACCTTGAGCGTACCAATAGCACTGACCCAGCCCTCGGACCACCAGACATTGCCATTAGGATCAATAGTAATCAGATGAGGGGTCAGACCAGTACCACCCGTCGGGATATTTCGTATTTTATACTCGTTTAAGACTCCCTGATTGGTATATTCGCCGATCAAGGCAACAGAATCCGTATTCTCAGTAAACCAGATATTATCGGAAGCGTCCACCTTAATACCATAGGGTTGACTATTGGATGCCGGGGTCGCAACTTCATGAAATCTCTGTAAGGTAGGATCAAAAGAGCCGATTTGATTCGCATAATGCTCGGTAAACCAGATCTTTCCCTTTGAGTCGATAGCGATACCCCAGGGTCCGGCGCTCGCCGTCGGGATAGCCCATTGTGTAACAGCTGTACTGACAGGATCATACATGCCGATGCTATTTGTGACCGGCATGGTGAACCACACTTTGCCGACATGATCAACAGCGACAAAGGGCGGTTGACCGTAGCCCGTGGGGAGCGAAACAACAGTAACCCAACTCTGCGTATTGGGGTCAAATAATGCAAGCTTGCCAGGGGGAGTCGAACTGGAACAACTCGGCGCCAGGTCACAGCCGGGCAGAGCTACCCAGACCCGTCCACTACTGTCAAATGCGGTTCCCCAGGGATTACTCCCAGGAACTGGATACTCAGTAACGCTACTAATGCTAGATGCAAGTGACGGCTGTGCATGGGAGGTGATGTGAGAGCCAAGAGCAAGAAGAAGACTAGCGGTGAGCAGTGCGAACGCCAGACACAGGGTGATGACCTTGCTCATACATGGCCTTGATTTCTGCATGGGACTTCAGTTCTTTCTCAAAGCAGCCTGAGTTCGTATAACCAGATCTTGTCTCACTCGTATGGGCTGCCCTACCGCACCGCGAGATCACCCATGTGATACGAATTATGCACCGACGCGAACCGGTTCATACGATAGAACACAGATTTTGCGCGAAATTTTCCTGATATGTAGTATAGACAAGTGCCTCAGAGAAAATAAGTTGCGAAGGTATCCTCCCTTGATACCTTCGTATCTCATACTTACTCCACACCCAGTAGTAGCCATCGCCACAAGAAGCGCGCATAGAGATTCTGGCAAGAAGGTCGTATGTCTTGAGGGTGCTCAGCAGGCCTCTCATGACTTTTGTACTCCTCCAAGAGAAGTATATTGACTGGCCTGGGTGACGAGTGGCTGTTCCATACCACCTGCATTGAACCACACCGCCGCCAACCTGATCCCCTCTCGTAAATCGACCTTTGGCTCATAGCCTAACTCACGCCGCGCCTTCTCTACACTATGTCTATTATCGCTGCCAAACATCATCACGCCAGGTCGCGTTGCAGGTGGCCTGGTATGGGTGACAATGGCGATCTTCTCTGCAACAATGCTGCCATAGTAAAGCGGTAGGTAGGGCAGATGCCGCACAGGGCACTTACCGCCGGTATCATCTGCAACAGCGTTGAATATCTCTTGCTGCGTGAGAGGACGATCGTTCGAGATGTTATAGACATTCCCAGGTGCTTTCTCGTGATAGGCGGCCAGCAAGAAACCGTGAGCTACATCGGTTGTCTGCGCAGAATTGCTCTACGCCCAAGATCGTATAGGTGGCCTCGCGGTCAAACTCTGTACCGGGGGTTTCACAGAGGACGGATTCTGCTCCACAGGCACGTACCTCTTCAGCGACGGCCTTGAGCAGGGCAAAGCTGGTAGTTGACCCCCGTCTCGGCAGACCGACCCGCCACAAAATTGGGTTTGAGGACGGCAATTTTAGCGTTTCTGACGACCGAGGTCATGCCGCCTACTTGTGAGATATTGCGCACACGCACCTTCGATGCCATCGAAGGTGCGTGTGATCGCAATAGTATTGATATTGGGACGTGTTGCTAGCATGTTACAGGTTCCTTTCATCCTCGGTCTGCACCTTCATCACACTGGTCATCGTCAAGCCGAGAGCACTCAGGCAGGTCATGCCTGTTACCGTCATAAGCAGGGCCAGCCAGAGATGTGAGAAAACAAACATGGCCGCCACTCTGTCTGCAGGTAGATGGAGCAATCCTGCGAATACGAGCAAGCCAACGGCCTCGTTGCTGCCGATCTGGGCAGGAGGATTTGGTAAGATGTAGAACATATTGTAGACGGTATAGCCGAAGAGAGCAGTTGCGAAAGGGATGGGAAAGCCAATAACCCAGAAAGCCAGCATGGCAAAAAGACCGTCGAAGGCTACAGCTACACCGGTAAGCAGGACTGCTACAATAAACATTTTGGGTCGCCTTGCGCCTAGCAGTAGGGCATCTATAAAGCCGATAGCAAAGCCCTCGATCTTACTGCCGAGCGATTTGGGAAAGATGCCGCCTAGTCTGTGAAGCAGTTCAATGGCACTTTTCCGTTTCCAGGTGGCTAGAGCCACAAAGAAGATCAGGCTAATGAGTAGTCCTCCCACCAACCCTAGCACTAACCAGAGCTTGATATCCATGTGCAGGCCAAGCAAGGGTACAATGGCCATAATGAAGAGCGCAGGTACTAAATCCAGGGCTTTGTCCATAGCGACGGTTGATACTGATTGGCTAATGGGAACATTTGCAAGACGTTTGAGCATGAGAGACTTTGCAACTTCACCTGCACGTATGGGTAACAGGAAGTTCAGGAAGATCCCCACCAGGGAGAGTTGAACCACTTTGAAGGTATTGATCCGGACAATAGGATTCAAGAAGAGTTTCCAGCGCAGGCCACGAATGGAAAAGGCCAGGAGAAAGGCAACACCAGAGAGGAGAACAAGCATGAGCCCTCGGGGGGTAGCTAAGTTCTGTTGAAGTATATGAATGGTGGCGGGAATATTTACGAAACGTGAGACGAGAAGCAGCAGGCCAATCCCAATCAACAAACCAATAATAATTTTTACCACAGGAGTGTTGAAAAAAGTTTTCCAGGAGGGCAGCTGGTTCTCCAGGGATACTACTGACGCTCCGACAAGCTGTAGCCCATCCTGAGCCAGGGGGGCGTGTTCATTGAGGGTAGCGGCAGCAAGTGCTTCAGGCTGTTGCGTACTGTAGGGCCAGGGTCCTTCTTTCTTTGCCAGATCGTCACTACAGGGTACGTTGTGATAGTTTTCATATGGGATTTGTTGCGAACTATGCATTGTCGGTCTCCTGTCGCTAAGATGTATGAGAAGTACCCTGGCCTTCTCATCGAACAATTCTCCAATTTGCTATTGCTTATTCTACCTACTAAGAGACAAAGGAGTTGGTTAGTTTCTCGCCAGCCAAACCTGTGTCTCAGTATTCCTACAAGTCACAACTTACGCCATATCCAGAAATAACCTGTGCCATATGAGTTACTATCGGGAATTTTGTCTATGAGTTGGTATTTCTTACTTGCTTTCAATTCCTCATCAATTCTACGGTGTGCTATGGCGTTAAACCTTGACCTGCGACAGGCTTGTAAAATTCCCATGCCCTGCCACCGTTGCACTACGCCAGAGATAGAAATAGCCCGTACCAAACGAATTCTGGAATAGTATCTTGGCGATCAGATCATAATTTCTGCTCAGTGCCATCTGCTGCGCGATGAAACGCGCCTCGGCTGGCTGGTAGTTAAAGCTGAGTTCGACGAGAGCGAAATAGCGATCATGGATCGTTTGCCTCAGAGCTTCATCGCCAAGGAGCTCCTGGTGAGCAGCATTGACATAATAGAAGTAGTTGACGCCATTCCATTGCCATAACTCAGTGACATCCTTCGCATCGTAACGGGCAACTTCAATATCTTCAATGAGGTATCGTCCACTGCCGTCGCGCATTTGGGTGTGCAGTATATAGCTTAAGGACGAGGTGTCGGCCCAACTCGTATAGATCGTCTGGGACTGCTGCATGCCCAGGGTAAAGACGATCAGCACGACAGATAATCCTGCCAGCCAATAGCGTCCATTGGAATTGGAGAGCGTTCGCTGCATGTAGCCTGAGAGCCAGGCGAGGGCACAGCCGGCCAGGGGGGCGGCGAAGAAGAGACCGAAGGCCAGGTGTTTGTCTAAGGAGACTGCTTCCTGTTTGTAGATGTGATAGGCAGGCACGAGCCATGATGAAGCAAAGAGGAGCAAAGCAATCAGGCGAAGGCGTGGATAGCGAAAGAAAACAAGCACTAAACCCAATAATGCTGCCGCATAGACGATGCCACCCATTTGCAACACATGCAAGAACAATTCCAGGCGCGACTTCTCAATCAAAGAGACACGGTTGAGTGTAGAGCCATTGATGGCATGAAAGGCCAATTTATCCATGAAGTGGTAGGCCACCACAAGGCTAATAACCAGTGTAATTATACACATGGCAAGGCGTAGTAGCATACGCCTCCAGCCCTGGAAGGCAAGGCTACAGAAGACCAGGATACCCAGCACCGGCAGGGCGAAGAGCATCGCGGCATATTTGGCCAGAACTGCGAGAACGAACAACGGTCCCATCATGAGCACTAGCCAGGGGTGGCGGCTGGTACTCACCTGATAGGCAATGCCAGTTGCCAGTGCTATCAGGAAGAGACACAAGGCATCAAATGTAGCCAGGCGACTGACGAATAAGACTGTTCCCAGAGAGGCATAGGTGGCCGAGGCGAAGATGGCGGCAGGGCGCTGAAAGAACTTCTGAGTGCTATAGTAGATGATGGCATTCACACCCATCATAGAGAAGAGACTGAACGAGCGTGCAAGTTCCAGCCCACCGATCATATCCAGGACACCGCCAATCACTGGATAAACACCGGGATAGCCCGAGAAATAAAATGCATAGCGATCAAGAGGAACAGGGCCTCCCATCCAATAACGGAAAATTTGCCGTCCGGCATAGAGGTAGAGAGCCTCATCTTGGAAGGCTGTATTGTGTAACGTTGCAACGGAGATGATGGCTTGCATAGCCAGGATGAGGGTGAGTGGCCAGAATGATGGGATCACGCTGGCTTTCACCTGTTTTCTGGTGATACTCTTGATTGTAGATTTCTGTATGGAAAATGTCCCTATCATAAACTGATACTCCTAAAAGGCGGTATTCTGCAACAGCATCCAGGTCAGAATCTCCCCAGTACTCCTCCCCTTCACATCCCCCACAATCGCGGTTTCGTGAGAATAGGTCGCACGGTCTAAATGCCGATAAGAGTGAGCTATAGCTTTTTTTTGTGCAGGCTGGCCACGATATGCCGCATGGCTGCCAGTGAATCGGGATCAGAGGCCAGAGACCAACTCTCAATTTGCATGCTGGTAGGATTGAGTGCAGGCCCACTTTCGTGATAGAGCAGGGCATACATGTGAGAAATATCATTGACGGCCTGCCCAAGTTTGGTTAACCATGCGGCCTTTTGCACGGCTGGTCCGTTGGCACTAGCCTCTACAAAGATCGGCTTCGTTGGATAGCGCTTTACCAACTCCTGCAATACCGTCTCCGGATCACCCCATTTTGTCCCAGGGTAATTAATAAAACTTTGGAGGACGGCATCGATGGTTGATGCTGGCGGTGCATACGCCTGGTCATGGAGCGGATCAGCCGGAGCCCAGACCCAGGCCACGTTGTTGGCTCCAACCGCACGAAAAACGGACTGCACATGCATCCAGGCCTTGGGCACATCTTGCGGAATACCCCCGTTGGCTACCCCCGAGGATAAGGACCAGTTCCGATCAGCATGCTGCAAGATCGTTAGATAGACCGGTTTACCGTAGTCGCGAATCGCTTCGGCCCAGCGTCTGATCTCCTGGTCATGGAGCCCATTAATAATCGCAGGCAAATTGGCATCAAGTGGCGGCTTTTGCTTCGGGCCGAACACTCCGAATTGGAGCGTGATCCATGGGCGTGCCTGCTGTGCCGCGAGCTGGTCTGCCCAGGAGGTATCAAACTGATCATGGATATCTTGTGTGCGCCCAATGATGGAAAACTGCGTGTCGAGATCTCGCTCCAGCACTGGCAGTCGATTCGCTAACAACTGAATGGGAAGCGAGACACCGAAGTAGGGTGCAGCTATTTTCTCCTGGCTGATCACAAACGGTGTGGACTGGCCACTCGCGAAAATCGTCAGAGAGCTCAGAGAGTTACTCGCCAAGATGGGACCGGCGACCAGGGCCGCCAACCCCAGGTTCCAGACTGGCTGTAGTCCTCGTGGGCGCTTCAATAACTTCGAAGGATAGGGCTGGTCGGCAATGGTCTCATCAGTTGCCCCAGATTGCTGCACGGCCACGTGAAAGCGGATATCTTTGAAGTTCAGCCAGAGGAAACTACCCAACATCAGCATGGAGTAGACCACCCACAGCATGCTAATGAAGAGAGACGTCTGTTGCTGACCTTTGACCTGGGTCGCCCAGAACAGGCAGGCCACACAGAGCAATAAGAAAAAGAAGTACACCCACAAGTAGCTGAGTGAACGCTTTCTACCGCGCTGTTTCGAGGTCACTGCAAAACCGACTTTGCGCCGCAAGATGACGGAGAGCAGACTGCCAATCAACACGGGGAAACAACCAAAGCCGATAATGATACCGCGCAAGCCGGTAATGCCACGCGCTGAATACCACAGCGCAGTCGTACTGAGCAGAGCGTATGGCAGAAAATGCCAAAGATAGTCGCTCAAGTATGCACTACGCACGGCTGGGATACCCGTAAAGATGAAAAGAATGGGGCTGATCAGATAGATCAGGTCGCGCAGACCACACAGGTAATGGGTACAGGCCAGGAAGTACTGCACCCGTTGCCCAATGCGCAAGCCATGTTTCCTGGGGAGCACGATGTCACGCCAGTGGGTCCGAAACACTTCCAGCGTGCCGAGTGCCCAGCGGCTCTGCTGCTTGAGGTATGATGGCATATCCAGCGGCCCCAGGCCAGTAGCCAGCACATCTGTCAAATAGACACTGCGCCAGGATGGATGGAGGGTAATGGAGGCTGCAAAGTCTTCAGTGACCGAATCTTGTGGCAAGCCTCCGATCTCATCGAGGGCGGCGGCCCGCAGCACCACATTGGTTCCGCAGATAAAGGCGGCATTGAGAGCTGCCTTTCCTGGGCAGAGCAAGTTATAAAACATGGATTGCTGATCATCTGCACAACGGGATACTGGATTGTCCAGGTTAGCATAATATTGCCCAGTCTGGACCCAACCCATCTTTGGATCACAAAAAGGCGGAATGGTTTTGAGCAGGAAGTCTGGTTTGGCGACCTGGTCGGCATCAAAGATGACTATGAAGGCATCACCGGTCGCTAGCAGCTGCTGACGTGCATGTTCAATATTGCCTGCCTTTGCTCCGCCGCCTTTTGTGCGGGTTACACAGCATACTCCCAGTTCCTGGGCCAGCTGCTCAGTCCCTTCCCAGTTAGCGACCTTTGCTACACGCCCATCGTTACATACAACGATCGTCACCCGCCCATGAGGATACTGTGCCAGGTACTTATCGCGAGCGGCCAGAATCCCTTCCAACGTGGGTCGGAGAATGCCAACGCCCTCGTTGACAGTAGGGATAAAAGCGAAAATTGGGTGCTGAGTCGGATCTTCACTCTGCTCAATTTCTGGTGGCGACCAGGGCCAGATGGTGAATTGAAAACCAAGTACATGCAGTCCCCCCAGAACCTCAGCGAAGAGGAGCGGTGCTGCAATCCACCAGCCACGCCAGTTGGTGGCGGCAAAACGCCAGCTCAAGTAGTCAATAGTAGAGACGCCGACAGCAATAGATAGCACCTTCGTAATCGCCTCATCACGTTTGACATTTTGTGTGAACACGAGCGCGAAACCAATAAACAAGACCGCCAGGACCAGCGAGGCACCAGGGCGCGCGTAACTAATCCAACCAACGGCCAGGATCATCACTGTCACCGACATGATGGGGTGAAACTTGTCAAAGATTTTTTTCTGTGTTCGTTGAAGTTTCCCCATGAGTTGGAGCATAGAAGCCACGACTGGTAGCGTCGCTACCAGGAACAGAAACCTGGCGGAGAGATTTTTCTGCGTTGGTTCAAATTTTCGTATCAGCTCGAACACAGGGGCCACGACTAACTGCGCGGATGGAAGCTCGACCCTTTTTATATCTTGAATGGAGTACAGATGATAGCCATTCTCGATGCCTTTCTGGAGCGATGGCAGTTCGCCTGTTTTTCTCTCTTCAAAGGCCATCAAAGAGGCTGCCGAAGGCGTAATGCTGCTTGTCCCAATTGGTGAGGGAAAAATAAAGCGGTTGAAGAGGATAAAGTCCAGGCATGCCATCACAGCAAAGACAACATTGTTGAGATTGGCCCATATCCACGGAAAAGACTTGTTTACATTGACCAATGTCAATGTAATTAGCACATTTAAAAGAAGCAGAAAACTGATCTTCCAGATACGTCCAGCCGCTGGTACCTCACACCATAAGCGTTTCATATGTTGCAAGACCATGATACCCTGCTGCATATTCGCTTTACTTTGCCCATGAGTCAGCGCCCGAAAATGGTACGGAACTTCGAGCACGCGCCGCCATTGGCAGCGAATCAGAATCTCCAGCAGAATTTTGTAGCCGATGGGGCGCAGAGCGACATCGGCCAGGAGCGAACGGCGCAGGAGAAAAAAACCACCCAGGGGATCAGAAATACGCAGCAATTGCCCGGGAAAAAGAAGTTTGGCTGTCCATTTGAGGCCGATGGAAATACATCGTCGTCCTACACCATCCAGTCCCTGATAGCTTGCCCCTTTAATATAGCGGCTGGCTATAACCAGATCGGCCTGCTGAACGATGGCCTGGTCATACAATACACGCAGATATTCTGGCGGGTGTTGGAGGTCAGCGTCGATGACCACAACATATTCAGCGCGTGCTTTGTGCAAGCCATGTATCACAGCAGTCGCCAGTCCACCGGCACGAGCCTCGCCAGTTGCCCGATGCTCCAGTTGAAGATGAAGCAAAGACGAACTCATCGTCCTTACGACATCTTTGATAACTTCTGGCGTATCATCATCGCTATCATCAACAAAGATGATCTCTATATGCAAGCCGTACAGGGCATGATGCAAAGCTTCTACAAGAGGCCGGATGTTATCATGTTCATTTCTGGTTGGAACCACGATACTCAGATCACAAGTGGTGGAAAGAATGCCCTTTGAAGCAGATTGCTGTCCGCTATGCTGCTGCCTCTGAATATACTTTTCGCGGACTTTGCCGATGAGTTTCTGCGTTGGTGAACTATCTATTTTATACGAGCTACTTTCAATCTGCATATTCAATCCCATCTAAGCGAGTATTCATAAGCCTTCAATCAGTTTGTGGAACAGACCATTTTTTAGAAGGGAAAACAACTCAATTTTTCCGCAAGCAAGCAGCGGAAAGCTAACCTCTGGATGAATTGCAGAGGCTTTCTGTCTCAGAGACATGTAAGACCGGTACTCCCCTGGCGTTTTACCCCTTTTTGTTTAGTTGCTAGTAGTAGAGTATGTACGCAAGATGCGCTCAATAAAGCCCCCTTGCTTCAGTTTACGCAGCGAAGCTCTTTTTCAACTCCTGATTTCTCATAAAATTTCACTCTTCGTAGTGTAGAGAAGTGCGTAGTAGAAGATAAGTTGCAAAGGTATCAAAGGGAGACTACTTTCGTATCTTTACTAAGTTGGCTGCTTGAACTATCGGTCAGTTCAGGTTGTTATTGACGATAGGATAGAAATGGGATTCTTGACAATGCGAATAGTATATAGGAGTATTATCCAGGGGCAGTAACGTTATCAGACAAGGCTGAGAAGTACATTTGACTGCTGCATCGTCTTTAAGCCTCCACAACTGCATGTCCTTAAGGTGGTGTTGACTAAACAAGGGAGTCTATACTCTTGATCGAAGGTTCTCCAATAACGACACAAAAAAGTACAGGCAGCTACTCTGATTTCAAGAGTATGCTATTGCGGTTACCGTTGCCACTCATTCTGCTATTGCAAGCCCTCACCTCCCTGCTCGCTCTGCGCAACACGGCCTTCCAGGACGAAGCTCTTTACCTGCTCGCCGGACGACAGATTCTACTGAGCTGGATGGGCAAGACACCGTATCTGGAACCCTATGGCCTCTACTTTTCTGGCTATCCCTCTTTTTACCCCGTCATTGGAGGCGTTCTGGACTTCCTGGGAGGACTGGAAGCGGCACGCCTGTTTAGCTTGCTGTGTATGCTGATCGTGACGGCCTGTGTCTATTGCATGACGAGCCAGTTTTTTGATCGCAAGAGCGCACTGATCGCAGCCTTCCTCTTTGCTTGCGAAGGGTCAGTATTGTTTCTCGGACGCCTGGCTACCTACGATGCCTTCTCTTTATGTTTACTGGCACTGACGGTGATGCTCTCCTTACGAGCCAGTAAGGCAGCTTCGGCCCAGATGCTTCTCGTGGTGGGTCCTCTGCTGGTGCTGGCGGTCGCCGCCAAGTACGCTGGACTGCTGTTCGTGCCGAGCGTGTTGGCCCTGCTTGCCTGGTGGAGCTGGAAACACAAGGGATTGGAGGAAATGTTCGTTCGCCTGGGAATCGCACTCTTTTCGTTGGCAGTCTCAGGCTTCATCGCCTTTCTCAGTTTGGATAAACAGGTGCTCACGGGTCTGAGCTTTACGACCACCAATCGCGTCAGCTTTATTCAGGTCGTGCCAATTCTGGTCATACAACACATTGCGGTAATGGAGGGCATCTTTTTCGGACTCGCTTTCCTGGGCCTACTTCTTTGTGGCAGGCAGCGGCTTCTCCCTGGACTGCTGCTCTTGAGCTCGGCTCTGCTGGTTCCGCTCTATCACACCTACAAGGGAGAGTTGGTCTCGCTGGACAAACATCTTGCCTTCAGTATGTTCTTTCTTGCTCCTCTGGCAGGCTTTGCCATTGCCTCCCTCGTCGGCCTGTGGCAGAAGCGCTCCGTTCGTCTTTCCTGGTTCACTGCCCTGGCCCTCTGCCTGCTGACCTTCCCGCTGGGTCTCCAGCAAGCGCGATACCTCTACGAGGGCTGGCCCTCTAGCACCCAACTCACGGCGCTCTTGCGCCCAAGAGTCCAGCAGGGGATTGGTCACTACCTGGCCGAAGATTTCGATGTGTTGCGCTATAACTTAAAGAACGAGACGGCCATCTGGCAGTGGAGTAGCCTGGACTATTTCGTCTATACGGATAAAGAGCACCATGATCTTTCAGGAGAAGCTGCCTACAAAGCCGCGCTTCAAGAAGGATACTTCGATTTGATTGAATTGAGTTATGGCTATCATGCTCCTCTGGCGACGCACATCACTCAAAGCCTGACCGCAAGTAATCACTACGACCTGGTTGCCAGAATCCCTATTCATAGTTCGTATGGCGATGGCTACTACTGGCTGTGGAGTAAGCATGCGACGAACCCTGCACAAGACAGCCCTTCGTGTACGCAGCCGCAGCCTGCACCGGGCAAAATCAGTCTTGCAGGTCTCGCCTACAGCCCTTCTCATATAGGACAAGATCCAACGCAAGGTGGCTTTCCCTCAAGTGAAGAAATTGAGGCAGATATGCTCACCCTGGTATCCCTGACCCACTACATTCGCACTTATTCTGCCGTTGGCCCTGCAAACGCAATCGTACAGGCCGCCAAGGCCGTTCATGTCTGCGTAGCTTTGGGCATCGAGTTGAATAAGAACACTGCTGCCAATGAGAGGGAGATGACAGCTGGCGAAAGACTTGCCTCAAACAGTGCCGTGCGTAGTATTATCGTAGGCAATGAGGTATTACAGCGCGGAGATTTGTCAGAGGCACAATTGCGCTCCGACATTGAGCAGGTTCGCGCCAAACTTGGCCGCGCCGTCCCAATCACAACGGCAGATACGTATACGCAGTGGATGAAGCATCCTGAGCTGGCAAAAGCTGTCGATTTCATCACTGTTCACATCTATCCTTTCTGGCAGAAGATACCTATTGACGCTACCATACGCTTCCTCGATCAAATGTATACACAACTCCAGAAGAAGTTTCCTGATAAACAGATTGTGATCGGCGAGACGGGATGGCCCTCTGCTGGCCCAGCCTATGGAGCGGCAGTGCCGGGTGCGGCGAATCAGGCTCGCTACTTGAGGGAGTTCATCAACTGGGCGCAAGCAAAAGGTGTGCAGTATTTCTATTTCGAAGCTTTTGATGAGGACTGGAAAGTTCATGAGGAGGGAGTAGGTACTCACTGGGGACTCTACCTCCAGGATGGGAAGGTGAAGCCTGCGTTAAGTAATGTGCTTCCAGTACCTGCCTCCGCTACAGTGGTACAGCGCAGCTATCGTGATGTGTATGTTGGGGGGCTGGTATCAGGTTTTAGTTTGGGATTGGCAACCTCAGGAGAGCAGCATCAATGGCTTACTGCCAACGACAATGGGATGGTGATTAGCTATCCTCCTAAGCAACAGTGGGGGGTCATGTTTATCTCCGTAGGTCAACCTGCGCCCCCTGGCCACCGTCCTTCGCTCGACTTGAGCGCGTATCGTTCGCTGGTTGTTGACATACGTGCGGCAGTGGACGGGCAATGTGTTCGCATAGGCATCAAAGATAAAAACCAGCTTGACGATGGTCGTGAGATCACCGTGCAGCAGTGCCTGACGACGAAGTGGTCTACGATTACTCTCCCGCTCAGCGCGTTCACTGGCGTCGATCTCAAACATCTTTATGTCGTGTTCGAAGTGCTCTTCCAGGGTTCGTCGAGTGTCACTGTGGAAGTTCGCAATGTTCGTTACTCGCCCACATAAAGTCCACCGCTGCAACTCAATGCTCACTGAGTTGTAGCTGTAAACGTGGTAATGTGTGCTGTTGTACCATTCTGTACCAGGATGCGTAGGCCACAGTAGCCTGATCGGAGTGTGGTGTCTGTAGCTGTCGCCATCCAAATATCTGGCTCAGCATTACCAGTTTGCCAAACTTTGGCAGACAGTGTTGAGCCAACGACGCTAAAACGCAAGGTATAGGATATGCCAGCTTGTGCAGCAAACTGTGTCTCATTGAGGATGGTGGTTGAGCCATTGACCTTTTTTTGTATGACAAGATTGGTCCCGTCGATATATGCCTTGTACCAGTTGTTGCCGTCGGTCCAGCGCAGCACTGCCCCCATATTCGTGTTATTGAAGCTGCTCATTGATCCATTGATCAAGACCTGGGCATTGGTGGCCGGAGGCCCAAGCACTGCGCTATAGGAAGTAGAGCTGTTGGCTAGCTGGCCGGTATTACCAGCAATGGAAAAGACTGTAGAGCTGTTGGCGTCGCCTCCCCATAGCTGTCCATCTGAAGCTGTTCCCCAATAGGTTTGATCTGCGCGTTGAAAGGTGTCCTGTGCCAGAGTCGCTTTCGGTGTTGGTGTTGGCGTTGGTGAGGGTACCGGCGATGGAGAAGGTGTTGGTCCGGGTGGGGTTTGGGATGCAGTATGCAGAACAAAGGTTGTGACAGAAAAAGGAGGAAGCTGATAGGTAAAAGCTCCGTTTTCTAACGGTAGTGTTCCTAGTTTTATCGGAGGATTTGGAAACAGAACAGATTCATCTTTTCTCCATACATCGATTGTGCCAGAGGTTACTCCACTAAGACTAACTGTTGCAGTTTGGGTAATCGAAGGATCTTTATTGATCACGACAATACTTTTGGGATGATCTGAAGCATATACTTCTACATTTGGAAGGGTTGTGTTTGCATGTACCAGCGTATCGCCAAATCCTTGAAACAATCCTTCCCCTGTGAACATACCAATACCATGATAGGCAGGATTGGTATCATCCGGCTTAATATTTACTACATGTCCATAGGGATCAGTAATTCTATGTGGATTTGCATAGATGGCATTTCCTTTATCTGCAAAGAAGAGTGACCATCCACTAGAACTTAAAATATGTCCCACTACTGAAGCAGCCCATACTGCATGGAAATTTGTATTATTTTGTGCACTCCCTCCCCAATTTAATTCCCATTCCCCCACTTCAATATTTATTTGAGAAGCACGGGCAGGTGCGATTTTTTGAATAAGAGACCGAAGATTGTTTATACTATTACCATATGCTACTGCGTTTTGGAAAAGCATCGTATAATTCCCCGGCACAGTGCCCTCTTGTGCATATCCATGAAAATCAACAAAATCAACTCTGCTGCCAGATTGTTGTAAAAATGCCTGTAAAAATGGTTCATCGTACCAGGCAGTCGTTCCACCACCGATTTTAATAGTTGGATCGATGGCTTTCATCGCATCATAATTCTGATTAAAATACATGCTATAGGTAGCTGCAGATATGCCTGCCAGGTCCGGTTCATTTCCTACAATCCAGTATTGGACATAATTATTGGTATCTTTATTAAAATGCTTTACCATATTTGCTGCATCAACAGCACTATAGCGTACATTTATCACGGGCTGTGCATTAATTGATTTAATTGCTTGCACCCATTGATCGCCCGTCCAGCGGGTATCACATCCATCTGCGCTACAAACTATCTTGCTTGTTGGATCTCCCAGAGTACTGTATCTTAAGTCCATTCTCATGTATTTAATACCTAACGTCTTCAATTTCTGTTGTTCTAGCTGGTCATTCACAAAAACATTTGGATAGCCATATCCGCCGACGTCCATACCGATTGCAACAGGATCAAGTTTCCGTATTGGAGAAGTATAATCAATAACAATATTTCCTAAACCAACAGCATGCTGTTGGTTTAAGACAGCATGCTGTCTTATTTCCTGAGGCTTTTGGGAAATAACAACTGTAAGAAGGATGCCAGCAAGAAGACCAACGATCCCCAGAAAAGTGACTATTTTAAAATGTATTTTCAGTCGTCCGTGCCGCAATCATAGTCTCCTCTATCAGGGGGCTGCTGACAGTCACACTTCCATGCTTCGCCTTCAAGGCAAAGGTAAGTGAGCTGTAAGCAACGGTAACTTTTACTTCCCTGCCGCGCATGCCAATACGCACAGGGGTTGCTTGCACTGCCTCCTGGATACGCTTAGCCACGAGTTCGGCTCCGTGTTGCTCAGCGCGAATGACGGCGGTCATGATTCCAGGCCCATTGATCGAGAGTTTGTCTCCTTTGCGAATCTTGGTATGCAACAATGGTAAGAGCTTACGCGCTGCCCCAGTTGCCTCACGATCTTTACGCTCAGGGTTGACATCATATTCTTCGGCACCCTCAAGAATGAAGCGAAAGACGATAACACTTTGGGCGTTACAAATGCGTCGCACTTTATAGTGGCCTCCCTCCAGGTTCTTCGTAGAGACCACCATTTGCCAGATGTGATGTTCATGCTTATGGCGGTAGTCGTAGTAACCTTGCAAACGTGCAAGCCCTTCCAGCAGAACTGTACCTAGAGTCCACAGAGCTTGTTTGGGAGTGCTCATGGTAAAATCATGACAGGCGAGAAGTTGGCGGACAATGGGTATGACCTTCATCGTCGAGGCCGCGTAGTTCTGCTGTGCCCGCACTTGTAGGTGTCCAGCGTAGATACGGCGACGCTGCTTGAGAAAATCATAGATAGTGAGCGGCCCTTTAGTATAGACAATACAAGCCGGTTCATAGATCAATTGGTAGTCAAGCTGGGAAATGAGTGCCTGTATGGAGATTTCATCAACGGCACTATCGGTTGGTATACCTGAGATGACGTTACGGAATGCAATCACTTCACCGAGTTTTGGTTGGACACGAGCCAGGTGGTCATGTAAACGCCAAAGTAGATGAACAGCATGGCCCATAAACGTGGTCGGGTCATTCACGGGTACAGGACGACCTCCAACCATGCCAATCTTTGGGTCTTTGAAAGGGGCGCACAGATATTCGAGAGCAGTGGCTTCGGGAAGAACATCCGCACCAAGTAAGACAACGATAGAGCTGATCGCTTCTTTGAGAAAGAGGTTGATTGCAGAGGCTTTGCCTTCGCGCTTCTCTTGAACACACACGCGTAGGCGAGGCTCCTGGAGTGCCATTTCAAGGACAGTTGGTACAGTGCGGTCTGTGCAACCACTGGCAACGACGATCACTTCCTCAATGTGTATGGATGGGTTTTGCTGTTCGAGCACAGCGCGTATGGTACGGCCAATATTGGCTTCTTCATTATGGGCCATAATGCCTACGCTGCAACTGATAGATTCATCACTTTGCTGTGCCTGCCAATCCTGCGGCATCGCCTGGGACTCACGTATGATCTTCGTTGCCATGATGGGTCTTCCTTTGTCTGTGAGTGACTTGAGTTTCCTTCTCTAGAGAGTATCATGCAATGTCTATACAGGCAATCTCCTAATGGGTCATAAAAATATGCTTTGGTATATACTTTTTAGGTGCTGGCTCTTTGAGGCGGCCAGATGGACGCTTCGACACTTCTATAAGCTTGACAAAAAAAGACGGTGTCTCTACACTAGCCTTCGTGTGAGTTTTTTAGAGGAAGGCATGCAAAAGGCATCAAGAGGATAAATTGCAAGAAGCACAAGCTCCTCTCCCCGCGGGGACAGTGATATACGAGCATTACATTGTAGAGAGTCTGCTTGGTAAAGGTGATTTTGGGAACGTCTATCTGGTACGGGATCAGCGTGACAAAGGGGGGCTTTTTGCTTTTGTAGAGGTGATCAATCTAACTGAACAAGATAAGTATCGCTTCGCTCTTGATTATGTCTCGCTGGCACCAATCGAGCAGAGTAGTTTGCCTGATGTCCAATATGTGTTCAATGATAACAAGCTCAGTCAGACCTACATGCTGATGCAGTATATTCAAGAACCGAATCTGGAGTTACTACGATTACATCAAGCGGAGAAGCGTTTTCCCTTCGAGGAGGTTATGGTGCTGATGACTCCGGTGATGCAGGCGGTTATCCACCTGCATCACCGTTCCCTTCCTGTTCTTCATCGCAACATTCAGCCTGCCAATATCATTGTGCCGCAGAAGGGTGATGCGCCTGTGTTGGTGATGCTTGGCATTGTGAGGGAATATGAGGCAAGCAGCACGACGCTTCCTTACTTTGCGCCTGGTTATGGAACACCTGAGCAATACAAGGGGGAAGCCAGTACACGTACAGATATCTATGGGCTAAGTGCAACATGGTATACACTCATAACTGGCATTATTCCCCCTGATGCGCTCTCGCGGTCAGCCCGACTGAGTAAAGGGGAGAGCGATCCCGTGAAGCCAGTCAATGAGGTGATACCTGCTATTCCTCTATTTATAGCTGAGGCTATTCAGCGAGCGATGTCTATAAATCCTGAGGATCGCTTCTCGTCGGTTGAGCAGTTCTGGGAGGCAATAGGTTCCCCAGAAAGGCAACCCTTGCTGAGCCTATCACATCCTATACCATCAACCCCACCGCCTGCGCTTGTGCCTATGCCAAAACTGCCAGATACTCCCCATCTTGGGAAACTGAACGGCTCACGGCCTGCTGTCTCCGGGCAAGCAGATGAAAGACCTACACTTGTACCTGTGCTGAAGGAGCTGCCTACTTCCCGTGCCGGGAGACCCAGCACCTTATGGTCTTTAACACCCAGACAAGGGGTTGCAAAACTCCCTCCTATACCTGCTTTGGCGCATGTGCGTACTCCCCGCACACCGCTGCGAGTTCCCCATGCCCGCAAACTTAGTGTAGTCTTCATCGTTTTTGCCTTATTGATCAGCCTGGGCATTGGAGCGGGTTTCTTGTTACGTACGCGAAGTCTTCCTGCTGCTCATTCTGCTATCCCCGCACCCACGGTGATACGATCCACGCCTACACCCACGTCCACTGCTACTTCCGTGTCATCCATCTATCCGACGCTCACTGGAACATACACCGGTACTATTTACGATGTATCAGCCAATGTGCCCACAAATATGTCCCTCACCAGCATTCAACAAAATCAGGCAAATATTAGTGGCTACCTCGCTTTAGGTCCTAGCATACACGGCAGTGGACCTTTTAGGGGAACTATCGATACCATTAAGCACTTGCAGTTTATTGTGACAGACACTGCAGGGAATGCAATGTTCTTTTTTGAAGGGAATATGCGATCAGGGAACAGTCTGACCGGAGATTATTATCGTTGCAGTCCTGCTAGCCCCGTCCGAGGAGGTCGGTGTGACCAGGCTTCTGGTAGCTATGGTATTTGGAGCGTTGTACCGCACTCATAGAGAAGCAGACGCATGCCATTCCGCTATTTCTTTCGCCTCAAGGTTTGGATTATAGGCGTCTGGGAACTTCAAGAGTCCTGTTAGCATCACACCTATGAGTTGAGTACAATTAAGGAGAGTTTTGATCGGTATGGCTCTACTAAAAATACTTTTTCACAGGGACATTTCCGTGATAATAGCATATTTACTCTTATTAGAGCAGGATGTTGTACGTTTGAGCCTCAGGGCAATCGCATCTACATTTTTAAGCGGCTTGTAGAGCGCATTCACACAGCAGAGCTTTGAAGGCGAGCCTTCCATGACGCAGCCTGTAGAGCCAGTTCCAGAAATGAGATGCGATTGCCCAGTTTGAGCCTAAAGAAGCTTGACATTGGGAGGATTGTGAAGTACACTCGTATGAGTGTGTTTATTAATCTTCGTTAGATATCCTGGAGTATTTCTGTAGTGCGTGTACTTGAAAAGCAGTAGACTTTTTTTCATGTAGTAAAAGGGAGCTACATTTTGTACCGTACTAGAAAGTAAAGTCTCTTGCAATGTGTTTCAAAGTCCGTTACGACTTTATGGTGAACTGGGAAGGGGTCATATCCTCACCTTCGCTCCTTGAAGCCAGATCTGAAAACCGTTTTTTGATACAAGATATAGTGGGTAAGATTCTTACCATTACTCCTCTATTCTTCATGCTCAATGCTCAATGGTTGTGCTTGGAGGATACATACCGCTTTTCTTTCTGAGAGGCAATTGCCCAATTCTTTCGTACCTGGCAGACAGTTAGGGGAAACAAACCAGTCCTGCTTTTTTTAGACTGGTTAGCCTTACTATCTCCGCTTGAAGCCCTAACATCTTGAGTAGTGACGGTGTCTACTATTCTGCATCTGGACGAAGCTGTCCATGTGTTATTGTTGAACTATTATAGAGATGACCCTATAGCCGACTGTTGATTCATAAAATTGCCAGGAAGCGTCGATACATTCAGATGTGTCTGTTTGCGTCTGACGAGAACTGTTGTGCAATGAGAGAATAAAAGCAATGGAAGCACAAATATCCAAACATGAAAATACCCCAATCCGCATACTAATAGTTGATGATCATGTGATTCTACGTCAGGGTATACGCATGATGCTGAACGAGGAAAGTGATTTCGAGGTTGTAGGAGAGGCGGAAAATGAAAGGGCAGCACTAGCACTGACCACGGAGTTAAATCCCGATATTGTCTTACTCAATACCTTTTTGGGAACAGCCCACGGATCAGACATAGCAAAGCAGTTGCTGCGTCTTTACCCTGATACACATATTGTGTTATTCGCTGGCCCCAATGATGAAAAGCTTCTCTTAGATGCCATACGCATCGGCGTCCATGGCTACCTGCAAAAAACAGTGTCTATAGATGATTTGCGTAGAGCTCTTCATGCTGTGCAATGCGGCGAGCGAGTTCTCGGTAACTCCCAGGCGATTACGCAGGTGGTGATTGAGTTTCATCGTCTGACCAAGGAGCAGAACCGCCTCTGTCATGGACTGAGTACGGCGGAAATCGATTCAATGCGGTTGGCATCGAATGGCTTTACGAATAAAGAGATCGGCAAGCAACTGTTCTGGAGCGAGATCACGGTCAAACGCAGAATGCAGGATATTTACCGGAAGCTGCAGGTCGCTGACCGGGCACATGCAGTTGCAGTAGCTATACGCCAGGGTTTGATATGACCATGAGATGAACTGAGCAGAAAGGGGATGGCCATGACAGAGTGTCCACAATGCGGAGCTATGAATGAGAACGATGCCAAAAACTGCAAGGGATGCCGAGTCAACCTGTACTGGGCTTTCCAGCATTATGAGGAACTGGCAGCGATACGTGAAGAGAACGAGCTGACACCTCGACCTGAGACCGCTGCTTTTTTGATCGAAACCAGCAAAAGAATCGATAAAGGTCCCACTGTTGGTTGGTTGCACAACACTATCAAGAAGTTCGACTTTAAAGGGGCTGGTAAAAAAGTCTCTACAATGGCAGAGTAAACATACAACGCTTTTTAAGAAAGGCTGACTCAGAGCTACATATTCCGCCGTTCCCGACAACATTTTTTGAGTATGATATTACGTTGCTTGCTTCTGAAGCAAGCAACGTATAGCAGTGTGATCTAAGTTTATGCGTGTTCGCTCGTTTGGGAGCACGCTAGATAAACTCTTATCGAACGAGTCTATGCCTTCTCAAATTCGACTGCGGTAGTCGTGACTGAGCTTTCCGCAATATAGCGCATATCCATCTCCTCCAGCACTTTCTTCTTCCCCAGGAGGAGTTTCGCCATATCAAATGCTTGCTGCAATTGCTCTTTCTCCAACTCGTAGCCAAGTTCTCGCATCTGAGCGGCAAGCGCAGCACGACCGGAAAGCTTCCCCATGTGCATTCTTCTGTCGGCACCCGTCAAACCAATCGACTCAGGGGTCATGATCTCATAGGTGCGAGCATCCTTGAGCACGCCATCCTGGTGGATGCCGCCACCATGTGCGAAGGCGTTAGCACCAACAACTGACTTGGTCCATTGCGGCTGCATACCGGAAAGTTTGGCCACCAGGCGACTGGTAGGAACAATCCTGGTTGTATCTACTTTGACATCCATGCCAAGATCGGCTGAACGCGTGCGAATCGCCATAACCACGTCTTCGGTCGCGGCATTGCCTGCCCGCTCGCCAAGGCCATTGATGCAGGTATCGACACGCTCAGCACCGTTGCGTAGACCTTCCATCGCGTTAGCGACCGCCATGCCTAGATCGTCGTGGCAGTGCGCGGAAATGCGTACTCCCGGGAACTCATGCCGTACGTCCGCAACCAATTTTCCAAACTCCCAGGGGAGCGCGAAACCGACGGTATCGCAGAGGGTGACAAAGCGTACCCCCTCCTTGACGATAGCTTCACACACCTCCAGGATAAAATCGTGCTCTGTGCGAGTGGTATCTTCCAGGGCGAAATCGACATTTTCTGTATAGGTACGAGCATGGGCCACCGCTGTACGAGCCAATTCGCGTACTTCGTCACGCGTCTTGCCAAGTTTCACCTGGCGATGCAGGGGCGAGACACTGATAAACGGCTGGATGGCAGAGCGGTTAGCGACCTTCACTGCTTCCCAGGCTCGATCGATATCAGCAAGATTTGTGCGCGCTATGGCGCAGATCTCAGCATTGTCTACTTGCGAGGCAATCATACGTACAGCTTCAAACTCACCTGGAGAAGAGATGGGAAAGCCACAGTCCAGCGTATCAAAACCCATATCGGCCAGCGCTTTGGCAATTGCCAGTTTCTCTTCTGGGAAGTAGTTCACCCCAGGTGTTTGCTCACCATCACGGAGCGTTGTTTCATAGAACTTGATGATGCGCGGTTCCATTTGGCAAGGCCTCCTTTTTTATTCATGTTGCACTCTTTGCAGGTGCCACCACATTTTTCTCTAGTCAAGCCAACTATAGGGGTAGGCGGGATCATCGCAGGAGTGGGCGGCAGCAGTTAATTTCAGCGGATAGAAGGTATCCACCATCACCGCTAACTCTTCGGTACGTTCGACGCCGAGGCTCTTTTCGACCGCGCCTGGATGCGGCCCATGGGGTATACCGCGTGGGTGCAGCGTGATCGACGAACGTTCAATACCGCGACGGCTGCCGAAGTTGCCATTGACGTAGTAAATCATCTCCTCACTGTCGATATTACTGTGGTTATAAGGCACAGGTATCGAGAGTGGATGGTAGTCCAATTTGCGCGGCACAAACGAGCAGACAACAAAATTCGGTCCCTGAAAAGTCTGATGCACAGGCGGAGGCTGGTGTATACGCCCGGTGATTGGCTCGAAATCAGCAATGTTGAAGATCCAGGGATACTCACAGCCGTCCCAGCCAACCGTATTGATAGGGTGAAAATCATACCAGTAGCTCGTAATCAGGTTACCTACTTTCACGCGTACCTCAAAATCGCCGCGCTCGGTATGCGATTCCAGTTCTTCAGGACGGCGAATGTCGCGCTCACAATAGGGAGAGTGTTCTAGCAACTGGCCATTTTTATTGAGGTAACGGCGCGGCGGTTCGATGGTTCCATGGGCCTCGATAACAAAGAAACGCGTATCCGTGCTGTCATCACCAATTTTAAAACGGAAGGTCGTGCCGCGCGGGATGACGATATAGTCACCCTCGTGATAAGGCAGCAAGCCAAAGTTCGTCTCTAACACTCCCTGGCCATCATGGACAAAGTACACCTCGTCACACTCCGCGTTGCGATAGTAGTAGTCCATCGCGCTAGTAGGCTGTGCTATAGCAAGCGCGACATCCTTGTTGAACATGAGCACCTGGCGACCCATTACGGCATCCCCACCACGGATGATACCGGACGTCTTGAGGTGATGGTGACGCTGTACCTCTTCATTCCATTCTTCATACTCGACCCGCGTACATGGCGCTACTTTTTTCACCCTCGTGGGAGGATAATGGTAGTAGATGTTGGCATAGTTACCCGAAAAGCCTTCTGTGCCAAAGAGTTCCTCGGCGTAGAGCGTGCCGTCCGGTTTGCGAAATTGTGTATGTCTTTTCGGGGGTATCTGCCCCAAACGATGATATCCTGGCATATGTGTATCTCTCCTGAATACTGGGTCCTTGTGGGTTTTCAGGGCGAGGACAAGCCTCGCCCGGGTTTCAGGGCGAGGGCAAGCCTCGCCCCTACATTTAACAGCACTATTTATACGATACGATTCCTCAATATACCAATGCCGTCAATTTCTAGCTCGATTACTTCACCTCGCTGGAACCAGGGGTGAACATCCGTCCCAATCTCCAAAAGACATCCGGTACCTACAGTGCCAGAACCCAGGACATCACCAACACGCAAACGCGCATTACGCGAGGCCCAGGCAATCATCTGAGGGAAGCTGTAGTAGATATCTTTGAAATTCCCATGTGAAATTTCTTTGCCATTGACGCGAGCCAGCATCGTCATATCATAGCGTTCACTGGCGCCACTACCGCTGCGACGAGAGGCCAGTTCATCTGGTGTGACAATCCAGGGGCCAAGCGACGTGGCAAAATCCTTCCCTTTCCCTGGTCCAAGGTTGAGCACCATGTCCTTGCGCTGGAAGTCGCGCGCGCTCCAGTCATTCATGACCGTATAGCCCGCGATATAGTTCGCCGCCTCTTCCACGGGAATGTCTTTGCCCTCACGTCCGATCACGCAAGCAATTTCTAACTCGATGTCCAGCTCATTGCTACCGACAGGATAAGGCACATCCTGCTCATGACCATAGATTTCACTATTGTTGGTGAAGTAAAAGGTGGGTATTTCATACCACGCAGGGATCATTCCCACACCACGCCTGGCACGAGCCGATTTCACATGCTGCTCAAAAGCATAAAAATCGCGCACCGAAGGCGGCTCAGGAACCGGCGAAAGCAACGTGATTTCAGAAAAACGAAATGTAGGGGCAGGGCTTGCCCCTGCCCTGTCTCCCCCCACCCTCTCTGCCCCTGCCCTCTCTCCCCCCACCCTCTCTATCCTCTCTCCCCCCACCCTCTCTGTCCCTATCCTCTCCACCCTTGCTCTTTCCATCGACGCCTTCTCTGCCCTCTCTACCTGCGCCAGCCACTCAGGATCACGTAACAGTTCCAACACAGTAGGATAGTCAAGCATGATGACCCGCTCATCCTGCACAATACCGGCATGCGTAGCGCGATCAGAAGTTCTGAAGGTGGCGAGTTTCATATTACAGGTTACCTCGCAGTTCCTGTTCTCGCTCCAGGGCCTCAAACAGCGCCTTGAAGTTTCCTTCACCAAAGCCACGGGCACCTTTGCGTTCGATCACTTCAAAGAAGACCGTTGGCCGATTCACGATTGGTTTGGAGAAGATCTGTAACAGGTAGCCCTCGTCGTCGTGATCCACGAGAATACCAAGCTCCGCTAATTGGTTGATATCTTCCGCGATAGTGCCGACACGATCCAGCACGGTCTCATAGTAATTTCCAGGTGTTTTGAGAAATTCTACGCCGCGCTCCTCTAATCCTCGCACGGTCGTGATAATATCGTCGGTATTGAGGGCGATATGCTGAACACCGGGGCCGCGATAGAAATCAAGAAACTCTTCAATCTGCGATTTGCGCCGTCCTTTCGCAGGCTCGTTGATAGGAAACTTGATACGGCCGCTGCCATTCTGCATCACTTTGGACATGAGTGCCGAGTACTCCGTACTGATGGCGCGATCATCGAAGTGCACAAGTTGTTTGAAGCCCAGGACACGCTCATAAAAAGCGACCCACTCATTCATCTTGCCCAACTCGACATTGCCCACCACATGGTCGATGGCCGCCAGGCCAGCAGGGCGCGCGCGGCGCGGCACATTTGTTGCTATAGGACGATAGCCCGGCAGAAACGCGCCTTTATAGTCCTGGCGTTCGACAAAGGTAAGGACGGTGTCACCATAGATGGCAATGGTGGCTGTTTTTGCGAAGCCATAGTCGTCCCGCTGGGCAGCGGGTTCCATAAGGCCACGCGCATCGCGCTTTGTCGCTTCGCGATAGGCCCGCTCGGCATCCTCCACGCGCAAGGCAATCGTTTTAACGCCGTCGCCGTGCACTTTCACGTGCTCTGCAATCTCACCTTCAGGCCCAAGTGCCGATGTCACAACCAGGCGCACATTGCCTTGCTCCAGCACAAAACTACTGCGATCTCGCAAGCCCGTTTCCAGACCCGCAAAGGCTATAAGGGTAAAACCCCAGGCATTGCTAAAATAGTAGGCCGCCTGTTTAGCATTTCCTACATAAAATTCTAAATAATCGAAATTTTGAATGGGCATGAAGTCCTGTTCAGCCATGGTAACGCTCTCCTTATTGTTTGCTGGGGTGTGAATCTCTACGATCACTTATCCAACTTACTAGTTGAATGTCACAAAAACAAGAATAGGTAGGAGTTTGAGGAAGAAGTAGCGACCATAATGGTGCACGGTGAGATCGTATATGAAGGCATCAGCCTTCACCATCCATCTCCAACAGTGCTGGCAAACATGTTCCGAAACTCCTTTGTTTCGATGTTGCAACAGAGCAAGCATGAGACTTTTTTACCTGACGTTATTATACGAGAGTGAAAGCTGGTATCGCAAGTGAACAGTAGAGCGCCGCTACATTTTAATTAGACAGGTCTATGAGGTTATGTTATGATGAACGTGAATTATCGCAAGGAGAAACAGTTATGGTATGGGATCCAAATCAAGGGCAACCAAACGACCCAAATTCAGCGTATGGCACTCCATCAAATCCCTACGGTGCACCTTCTCCACAGGATCCATCGGGACCACCACAGGATCCTTATGGTGTGCCGCAAAATCCCTACACGCCGCCAATAGTAAATCCCTATGCAGGACCACCACCATATCCTTATGCTCAGGAGGGACCAGGCTACAGTCCGCCACAATCAGCGCCGCTTCCATTAGGTGAGGCCATCAAGGGTCTGCCAAAGCAGTATATCAAGGTAACAACAAGGCCTGGGGTAATGACCTTCGCTGAAGAAATGGGTAAAGCAAGTTGGGATATTGTATGGGTACAACTCATTGGCCTTGCTATCATCTCCGCAATACTGAGTTACCTGGCCACCCTGATATCACCTATCTACAATTCAACCAGTTCTAGTTCTATCAACCCGGCAGCATTTCGTTCTCTTATTGCTGGTCTGTCCTTTGGAAGCATCATCATTGTCCCGCTATTTTTCTTCATTAGTATGGGAATTTTCTACGGGCTAGCCAGAGCTTTTGGTGGACAAGGAAGATTCGTCACCCAAAGTTATGCTTATCTGCTGGTTGGCGTACCAATTGGTATTGTCACAAGCATTGTTAACTTGATCCCATATCTTGGCGTTGTCATTGCTTCTGCCATAAGCATCTATTCGATTGTCCTGAATATCTTCTCGATCATGGCGGTACATCGCCTGAGTGGAGGCAAGGCAACGGCGGTGGTGCTCATCCCAATAGGCGTGGCGCTTCTGCTTGCCTGCGCACTTGTTGCCCTTTTCGTGACCCTCATTGTTGCTACGTTGCAACATCATTAACATACTTGATGGTGATAATAGACATTCATGGTACTTCTTACCTGATCTATTGATACTCACGGACAGATCAAGCATAATAAAATCCGTAGAGAGTTCATGCTCCTAAAGCATGAATAATAATCGTAGAAGAAGGTAACATATTTCGTATGAACATTTCAGGTAGTCAGAAGATTAAAGCACCCCGTCCACAGGTATTTTCCGCTCTTTTGAATCCCAGCGTTCTCCAGGAAAGCATTCCTGGTTGCGAAAGCGCCAAGGTCGTAGATATGGCCGGTGGTCAACAGTTGAAGTTGAAGATCAGCCCCAATATTCCAGGACTCAAGGGACCATATGTCGTATTTTTGCAGACAGGCGAAGTAGTTTCTCCGTCGCGTGTCGTTATGATCGCGGAACCGAAGAGTTCGATGGGTGCGATCAGAGCCACCTGCGCGGTCGACCTGGCGGAAGAGGCTGATAGCACAATCCTGAGCTATAATGCCCACGCCGAAATGGAAGGCAAAATTGCCTCTACACCCGAGATCATTCTCAAAGGTGCAGTGAAGGTAGCCCTCGACCAGTTCTTCAAGAATTTCGAAAAGCAGGTTTCCACCATTAGAGCCTAAAATCATTGCCTATCAGAGAAAGGAATGGGTGTGACCGTCAATAGTCACACCCATTCCTTTCTCTGATACTATGAAAAATGGTACTACACCTTTTTCACATGGACGCGCGACGGGCCAAACGCGATTAAACGCGTGGGAAGCGTACCCACCAACGGCAGGCGCAGGAGAAAGCGAACAAAGGGCGGGAAGGTCAAGGCCTTATCCGATTTGAGCACGTTGACAAGGACTGTTCGCTGCAACATATTCTGAAAGCCCTGGATAATTCTCGTCGGCCACTCGCGCTTCCGTTGCACCTCTGCCAGATCGCCTAATCGTATCTGGCCCGCTTTGAGTTTATCGCTCAGGACATTTGCTGTTACCACAGCATCTTGCACGGCGTAGTTGATCCCAACACCACCGACGGGCGACATCACATGTGCCGCGTCGCCAATCAGGAGCAGCCCGGGACGATACCAACGACGAAGACGACTTGATTCGACGGAAAGGACGGAGATCTGCTTCCACTCCTGCAAAGTAGCTATACGGTCCACCCACTCAGGCAGTAACTCGGCGAGTTCTTTGCGCAAGCTCTCCAGACCAGCAGCATGAATCTTCTGATACCCCCCTTTGCAATGACATAGCCGATCTGCCAGTAATCAGCGCGATTCAGGATCACCAGGATGTGACCCGAGGCCAGGCGCCCGCCAGATTCCTTTGGATCACCAGGTTTGAGTGGCAGGCGGAACCAGAGTACATCCATCGGCGGAGCCGTTTTGATTGGCTCAAACCCTGCCAATTTGCGCACGCGCGAGAAGCGCCCATCAGCAGCGACCGTGAGCACTGCTCGTACCTCGTGCCAACCATCCCTCCCGCGATAATGCACACCGTGAACGTAGCCATCCTCGATAATGAGTTTCTCCACCCGCGCCCCCATCACCAGTTGAAAGTTTGCATAGCGCTTCGCCTCACTGGTAACGAACTCCAGGAAATGTACCTGGGGAATCAACGCGATATACGGAAACCGCGTTTTCAGGCGATGGAAGTCAGCGATGGTGACAATTCCTTCAGCGGTCTGCACAGGTAGCGTATCTACTTGCGTATGCTCGATTTTGAGCAGGCGGTCCGCCAGACCTAGCTGGTCCATAATTTCTAACACCGACGGATGGACCGTGTCACCACGAAAGTCACGATCAAAGTCCATATGCTCTTCAAGCAGTAGAACGGGAATCCCTTGACGCGCCAGGAGCAAAGCCAACACTGCCCCGGCAGGGCCACTACCGACGATACAACAGGTTGTTTGTTCCGTCTGCTCGGGTTGGTGTGTTTGTGTAGCAAGATCGTTTTGCATATGCGTACCTCCAAGAATTGATTCACTATGCTCGCTGGCGGCGGATAGTGAGAGAACTTAGGACGACCATTGCCAGAGCAAAGACAAGTAGTGCAATCAGTTGTACAGCGATCTCGCCGATACCATAGTTTTTGAGCATTACATTGCGCAATGCTTCGTTAGCATAGGTCAGGGGCAACAGGTAGGATACCGGCTGCAGAGCGGCTGGCAACTGCGCGACAGGCCAGAAAATGCCCGACAAGAAGATCTGGATACCGAAGATCAGGGGTATAAACTGGATCACCTGGAACTCATTCTGCGCAAAGGTTGAAAGGAAAATGCCGAGGTTGACGCTTCCAACGGTGAGCAACACTGAAACCAGGAAGACCAGGGCAAGGTTGCCGCTGTAGTGGACGCGTAATACAAAGACGACGAAGAGCAGGATCAGCAGCGACTGCACAAGAGCGAAGAGCGTAAAGCCACTAATGTAGCCCATCACCAGTTCTACACGCGTCAGCGGCGAAACCATAACTCGCTCAATCGTACCCTGCGAACGCTCGCGTAAGAAGGCAACCGAAGTGAGCAGGAAAACGAAGAAGAAAGAGAAGATGCCAATAAACACGGGAGCAAGGGAGTCATTAAAAGTGTATTGCGGCCCACCATACAGGTACTCTGGTTTACTTACTGTAAATGGGATAGCGCTGTTTATCGTCTGCTGCGTCTTTAACGCTGCCAGTGTTACCCCGAGTTGGTGAACCAGCCCGCTAGTTACATCACTCATAGCACTTGCCACGGTAGGATCAGAACCTTCGAGCTTCACCTGTACCGTTGGATTCTGGCCTGTAAGAACCTGTTGGGCAAAATCTTCCGGAAAGAGGATCACAGCAGCGGCATCACCGTTCTTAAGGGTTGCATCCACCTGACCAGCAGTAATAGTAATTGTTTTCAGTTTATCCTGGCCGCTCAAGAGCTTATCAAGTAGCCTATTTACCTGGTCACTATGCGCACCAGTGGGTCGGACAAGGGCAAGAGTGTGTACCGTGCTGGTACTCCCCAATACCAGGTAAAGGAGAGTCATAACAACAAGCGGCACGATAAAGATCAATGCCAGCGTGCGCCTGTCACGGAACACCTGTTGGATAATGCGGCTGGCGAGAGCCATAATACGAGTAACACTCATTTCACTACCTCCTGGCGACCGGCGTAGTACAGAAAGGCATCTTCCATATTGTCTTTGCCTGATTGGCGCAGCAATTCCTGGGGAGTATCCTGCCCTAGTAATACGCCCAGGCGCATGAGACCCAGGCGAGTACAACGGCTCGCCTCATCGAGATGGTGAGTGGACACAATAATAGTAACGCCTTCGCTATTCAATTGGGCAAAGTAATCCCAGAATGAACGGCGCAATTCAGGATCAACTCCAACGGTCGGTTCATCAAGTACTACCAGGCGCGGTCCGTGCACCAGGGCACAGGCAAGAGAGAGGCGCTGCCTCATACCGCCGCTGAACTTCCCAACGACGTCATTGGTACGGTCCGCCAGGTCTACCCGCTCAAGCATTTCCTGGATCCGCCGACTCTGTTCCTTGCCCCGCAGACCATAGATACGGCAGAAGAAGCGCATATTCTCCTTCGCGGTTAGATCAAGGTAGAGGGCGCTGAGTTGAGGCATATACCCAAGCCTGGGAGAGACCTTGCGGCTTGGCATGCGCTCTCCCAAAATGGTTATTGTGCCGCTGCTTGGCCGTGACAAACCTACCATCATGCGGATCAGTGTAGTCTTGCCAGACCCATTGGGACCTATCAAACCATAGGTCTCTCCAGTGTTGATGGTCATAGTCAGATTTGCGACCGCACGAAGCTTACCAAATTGTTTGACGAGTTGCTCGATGACAACTATCGGCACTCCATTCTCCCCAGCGTTCCCCCTCCCTTGCATTTGTCCTCCCTCGTATACTTCAGAACTGGAGTTTGTCATACATGACCTCCTACTTTATTAACTAACCAGCCAATTAATGATCGAGAAAAAAATTATTCGCGCGGTACCAGGCCCTTGAGAACCGTTTCAACAACAGCATCTGCTATCTGCTCTGGCGTATACTGTAAAGCCAGCGGATCTCGTAAAATTTGACGGCGCAAAACAAAGGCGATCACACTACCAAAAAAGACCTGTGCGGTTAGCGCAGGGTCTGTACGGCGTAACTCGCCGCTCTCAATCTGCACTGTAAAATAGTTCGTTAAGAACCCTAATCCCCGTTGCAACACCCCTGTAACCAGCTGTGTAATCTTCGGATTATAAATCAGCTCTGAAAATATCACCCGCAGCAACTGTCCAAATTTCTCTTCTTCGATGATACCTAGAACCTGGATAATCAGGAAACGCAGGAAAATATCTGGAGGCATTGTAAAAACCTGCTGTGGCAGAGAGTTTATAAGCTTGAGGGGTGAGCGTCCCTCAATGATCGCTTTGAACAGAGCCTCCTTGTTCTCGAAGTAATGATAGATCAGCCCGGGCGTGATGCCCGCCTCGCGGGCTATATCTTTATTTGTTGCTCTCGAATATCCCTTTTGTGAAAATGCTCGCATTGCCGCATCGATTATTTGCTCCCGACGATCTTCTACAACTTTCGGCGTTCGCGCCATGCTTATTTCTACCTCTTACCACTTCCTAAAAAGTATTGATATCACAATTTAATTGATTGATCGATTAATTACAGTATAAGCAAGATTGAAGGAAAAGTCAAGAGGATTTAGCAGTTATTGCGCTCACTAAATTGAATGGGTAGCATGCACGCTGCCCATTCGAGAAAACCCCTCTGAGGCCCAATAGCTAACCGGTATGCGTCGGGAGGCGGGAAAGGATTAGGAGACCAAATCAAGTTGAGGTACATCTAAAACACGCGCTAATAGACGTAGGTGGTAGGGTTGCGGATCTTCGCGTCCGTTTTCCAGGTGAGCAATGGTATCGCGGCGGAGTCCTGTCATATCTGCAAGTTGACCGAGGCTCAAACCTTTACGATGTCGAAGTTGGCGAAGATTGGGGAGTCCATGGTGTTTCATGGCTCTCTCGCCCGTGATGTGCTGTTTCATCTGATCTTATTCCTCTCCTTTGAGGCATAGCAAACGACTATCTTTTCCTAGCGCCATTGCTAGAAATAGTACTTGATGCGAGAACGATTTCTGGAACGTCCACTGAACCCCTCTAGCCACTACATGAAGCATACCAGATGAAATAACCAGTTGTCCAGTACGATAGCCATTTAGTTAGAGAAGGCATAAGAGGATGCCTTCCCGTATCTATAATTCAGCGCGAATGTAACGCAATCAAATGTTCTGGAGAATACTGCTGAGAACCAACGAGGCTTAAGTATGTACCTATTTCGCTACCATCTGGAGAGATTGCCAGAACGTCACCATTAAATGGTCCATTAATATCTCCGTTCAGCAGAGATACAGTATTAATACTGTCCTCGTTACGCAGGGGTATGTTATGGGTTATATGTAATGCCTGCAGCGAATTCGCAATTTTGAGCAACGTATTCTGATTCACCCCATCCCTTTGGTCACCCACAATCCAGAATACGATGCCGTCTTTCTGATAAATCAATTCACTGCGTTGGCCATAGACCCAGACCGGGAACTTGTTATGTAAGATCCATTGACCATCCACATAGATAGCCTGCGACAAGCCATTTTGATCTGGTTTAATAGCTGTAGTAGCCCCATTCTTCACTACCTGAAGAACCTTTACATTGGGATTGAGCTTAAATTCACGAATCGCAAGTTCACCTATACCATGCGGATTTTTGCTGTTGAGAGTATAATCAAACTCCATAAAGGGACCATCAGCCCAACTTTGCTGTGGTTCCTGATAGAGATAACTATCAGTAAGCCTGTAGTTATCTGGCAACAACTGAGGCAAGTGCATACTCCAGGAATGGAGCTGCTGCTGGGCATCAAACAAGGACATCTTTGGCTGCGAATCAGCATCACTTGGGAGGGTAGTCGGAAAGGGAACATGAGATAGCGCCACTGGATAGTCTTGCACCAGCAGAACGCCAGCTCTGGCATTATGCAATAACATGGCTATCCCTGAAGCGAATGACGCGCCAGTGAGCATAACGGTCAGAAACACCACGAGCATAAAAGCGGCGCCAGCGGAGAGCATACGGCGTGTAGGTATCTCGCTGAGTATCGAACGGAAAGAAGGGCGGCCTTTTTGAAAGAGACAGTACTGCAATTTAAGGCGGCGAAAAACGCGGGCACGAGTTTTAAGCTCAAAGCCCTGTTCAACTGGCTGGAAAAGAGGCTCTTCAGAATCCAATAGTGTCTGCACATAATACGGTGGTATATCCTCTTTGTGTAGAGCAAAGAGTTCATCCAATTCTTCTGCAAAAGCCACATCGTCGTCACTAAAATCCGCAGGCAAATCATGGCCCTGTGTCGAAAGGGTCGAGAAATCCCTATCCCATGTGTTCATTTGTCTCTCAAATTCGCTCATACTCATGTGCATGCCCCTTGAGCGCCTCACGCAAGCTTTTCCGCGCTCGCCAGAGTCGTGTATCGACAGCATGACGGGTCAATCCCGTTTTCGCTGCCAACTCTTCTGTGCTAGCGAACTTAAAGTAACGTTGATAAATCAAGTAGCGGTCAAGCTCAGGCAACGTCGCCAAGGCGAGGCGCAATTCTTCGCGCCTCTCACTTTGTTCTAGCAGATTTTCCATACTAGACTCTGGATGTGGAGGAAGAGTGACCCGATTGTCATTGTCATACCCTCCCCACCCAAAGGCTTTCCACCCCCCACCACTATCTGATGGCGCCCACTGGCGGGTTTCATCAGCCGATTGCATATTGTGCGCCTGGCGGCGACACATTTGGCGCCGTCTATCCAACGCTATATACTTTGCACGCATTGTTAACCAGGTTCGCAGTGTTCCACGTACGGGGTCGAACGAGTCGATCTCTTGCCATACTGCCACGAAGAGATCATTGACGCATTCTTCAGCATCCTGCGCAACGCCTACACCATCCAAAACCACGCGAATAAAATAAAAAATTTCTCGCGAATACCGGGAGATGAGCGTCTCCAAGGCCTCTGGGTCACGTTCATGCAACCTTTGGGCAAGGTCGTCATCAGACCAGTCCTGTCGCACCATGATTGCTCCTTACAGACCGCAGTATATCCCTCCATCACATTTCACCGCTGGCCACCTCTCCAGCGATTTTTACATACAGTATCCAAATAGTGAGTACTAAGCTGAACGATGGATCTGATATGGAAACGATGATAAGGGAGACACCTGATCGGTAGCGCACTCGCCTACCCCTTGAAAGATATACGTCTCTTGAAAAGAGTAATCTCTCACTTTATGACACCCACTATTGGGCAATTATACATATACCTTCATTAATATAGGCTTCCAATAATTCTGCTTGAAAGAACGAAAAATGTCAAGTACTTATGTGCTTTGTAGACTATCAGGGAGCTATTAGCGGTTCATATGACAACGTGACACGCGACGCCTTTCGCAAGTTTAGTGGACGCGAAAACCTGGTGGAGCGTTGGTTTGAAGACGCTCGGATAGATCGCATTGTGCTAGAGTACCTGCGTCAGAAAGCGACCAGTTAAAACTACTTCTGCTATTCAACTCACCTGCAGGGCTACAAACACCGTCTCCTGAGTTACATCTGGGCGAAATAGCAGACGAAGCCCTTTAACTGCCGCGGTCGGTACCTGAAACACAATGGAGCCACTGCGCGTATTGCTCGGCGCAATTGTACCAAAGTAGCTGGGAGTAGCGCTTGACTGGTAGCCAAATATATCTCCCTCGCTCCCAACTAGAAGATAGTAGCTGGCCTGATTCGGAATGGATTTTGCTCCTGTATTCTTAACCGACATCACCAACGTGACAGCCGTCGTATTAGCATCCATGCCCTGTTGTTTGCTGGCATTCTGGATAGCCAATGTACGGTCTGGCAGTGTCACGAGTTGACTTTGTGAACTCCCACCCGGAAGTGGAGTTGGAGTCAGGATGACTAAGGGGCCGGTGCCAGCAGTCGGGGCATGTGTGGCCGGTGTGGCGTGGGTGATGACCACTGGAGTGGAATGGATAGGTGTAGTTATGGCAGTCGGAGCAATAGTTGGATTGGTACTTACTTCTTGCTGATTAGGCGTTGGAGTGCTGGCTCTTCCAGTACTGTCTGCTGGATTACCACACGCTCCTAAGGCGAATAAACATACAATCATTCCACAGGCTATTCTGCTCTTCAAATCTATTCTACTCATTTATTTCCCAACTATTTCCTGACCTAGATGCGACGATCACGTTCAATTCAGCTTTTATTATCGTCATGCCAGCGATTTTGGGCAAGTCACCAGGACAAATGGTAACAACAACAAAAAGAGTAGGGCGCATAATTTAGACTACACGCCCCCGTTATCTCTTGTAAAACCCTACTAACGAATATTAAGCATAGGAATTTTGGAGACCGTCCAACGGTCGTTCGGGCTAGCTACTTCGAACTGCACCATCGAGATTGCATCCGTGGGACAGCGCACAATACAGAGGCCACAGCGAATACACTTCTCCTCGTCGATGATCATATCGGCCCCACCTCTCCAGTCTTCTGTTCCCAAATGCATTGGATCACCTTTGACCACACGCGAGAGACCTTCCATACTGATGCAGTCGTACGGACAGATATCTACACAACCAGAACAGAGAATACAGATCGATGGGTCAATCATGATATTCAACTGGCATTGGAGACAACGGCGTGCCTGCTCGACAGCCTGCTCAGGTGTGTATCCGGTCTCTGTCTCTCGTGTGTTGCTGTAGCGGTCCTTCAGCGGTAGACCTGGAATATTCTGATGCGCAATTGACTCATAGTCATCGACCATACCGCGCCGATAATCAGGCAATTCTATTTCTTCCGCGGCTTCGGCGGGTTTATCCACGCCACCAAGATAGCGGTTGATCGCGCCAGCGGCATCTCGCCCATCAGCAATGGCTGAAATGAGATTGCGCGATCCTTCTGTATAGTCACCACCAGCGAAGAGTCCAGGATAGCTGGTCATCCAGGTATCACGATCTACCAGAGGAATACTCCATCTATTGACATCCAGATTGAGATCTTTGGATGGTACCCATGCGCCATCGCTTGCCTGTCCGAGAGCTGGAATGACTGTATCGATGTTATCAAGCACAAATTCACTGCCTTGAACGGCTACCGCGCGGCGACGTCCACTCACATCTGGGTCACCCAGTTTATTACGAATAAGCTTGATACCGCTCACATGCACCCCATCCTTACTGAGTATCTCAACGATCGAGACAAGGTACATGAACTCGACATTCTCGGAGACAGCCTCATCGACTTCATATTCGTCGGATGGCATCTCCTCTTTTGAGCGGCGATAAATGACGTACACCTTATCAGCACCGAAACGGATCGAAGTGCGGCAGCAGTCCATTGCAGTGAAACCGCCACCATAGACGACAACGCGCTTGCCGATATAGGCAGGATCACCATAGTTGGTCTTTGCCAAAAGTTTTATGCCATCCTCGACACCTTTGAGGTCCGCTCCTGAGATAATTTTGTTGTCCGGCCCTGTCAACGCGTTAGGAACATAACAGCCAGCGGCAAGATAAACAGCATCATGCTTCTTCAATAAGTCTGTTACCTGTATATCACGCCCAACCCTGGTGTTGTATTGCATTTCAACGCCCAGGTCCGCCATATATTCATCGCATTCTTCGTAAGTAACACTGCGCGGCAAACGCCAGACAGGTATACCATTGACCATGACACCGCCAGCCGTAGGATACTCCTCATAGAGTGTCACAGGGTATCCCATTACGCGCAAGTCACGCGCGGCAGCCAGGCCGACAGAACCCGCACCGACTATGCCAATGCTCTTTTCTTTGGTCAAAGGTGGCCGCTCGGCACGATGTTGATACTCGCGGTGGTCGGCGGCAGCGCGTTTCAACCAACAAATAGCAATGGGCTTACCGTCAACTTTGTTACGGCGGCAGACAGGCTCACAAGGACGTGCACAAGTACGTCCAAGTACGCCTGGTACGACATTGGCTTCGCGGTTCAAAAGATACGCCTCGTCGAAACGGGCCTGGGAAATCAAACCAATATACGTCGAAACATCGGTATGGGCTGGACAGCCTACCTGACAAGGAATATTCGTCTGATACCAATCAGGATTCGCCATGACTGATTGGTATCGCGCTCCTAGTTCGCTATCGGGATCCATCATATTTCAACAGTCCTTTGTAATGCTTAGGGGGGATATATTTCATTAGCTCATCTGCATGTTACATGCCACAAAGATAAGATTTCTTCTCAGATTATATCATAAGCGCCTGAAGAGGAACAAGACAGTAATCAAGTGATCCTCCATCCTTCTGGGAGAAAGACGATTCAACTATGTAGAGGCGCCCCTACGATCACCCTATCGCTTTCCTATCGACGCAATCAGGCCTCCAAGGAGAGCTGTGCGCGGAGCAACGCTGCTTAACAGGAGGTATTCATTGGGGCTATGATCAAGACCGCCAATTGGACCGAGACCATCAAGCGTTGGCACGCCATAACCGGTAGTATAGCTTCCATCTGACGAGCCTCCCGTCAGCACATGGTTGACGTCAAATCCTAGCGATCCGGCGATATCCTGGGCCATATGTGCCATTTTGAGACTCTCTACTGAACAAATCATTGGCTCCTTAAAATCTGGCTCAACTTCCAACTTCAATTCCACCCCCGGTACTCGTTGTCGTAACATTATGTTGCGCCACTGCATTTCCGTATCGATCCTATCCTGGGAGTGCAAGTAGCGCAGATCAAATTGTACCTGTGCTAAGTCAGGCACGACATTTGGCAATGTTCCACCAGTGAAAACGCCCGCATTAATGGTGATCCCTTCGCGCCACCCATTGAGGCTCTGAAATTGAAGGATTTGATGGGCCAGTTCTAAAATTGCATTGCGCCCCTTTTCAGGCTCGACACCTGCATGGGCAGAACGTCCATTAGCGGTGAGTGTATACCTGGCATTCCCTTTACGAGCGCTGACAATATCGCCATTGCTACGCGCCGCTTCCAAAATGAGTGCCCCATGACTTCCTTGAGAGGCCTGCTCCATCACGTCCAGACTGTGTCGGGAAGTAATCTCTTCATCTGAGACGCAGAGAAAACGAATCTCCTTAAAAGAGCGGTATCCCAGGGCAAGCAGAGCTTCAAGCGCAAAGATGGCCGAGAGGATACAGCCCTTCATATCGCAGACACCTGGCCCGTATATCGTGTCTCCTGCGAGCCGTACTGGGCGCGTGGCGGCTGTACCCACAGGATACACGGTATCCGTATGCCCAAGCAGAAGGACAATTCCTTCTCCCTCGCCCCGTATCACGCTGAGTATATCATTGCCCCATACTTCACGTTCGATGATTGTAGCATCCATACCCAGACCGCGCATGCGTTGCGCCAGCCAGAGAGCTACCTCGTCCAGCCCCGACTTGTGGTAGCTAAACGAGTCAATTGAACATAATTCGCCGAGTTCTTCGACATATCGTGATAAGCGTTGCCGGGTATACCCCTCTATCGCCAACGCCAGAGACTGCATATTCATTATGATCATTCCTTAAATCCAAAAATCCAACGGTAAAACGACCTGATTTATCTGTACGATAGTAATGACGGTAAGCGTGAGCTTACAGCAACATATTTTAATAAGCGAATTTCACATTACATTGAGAAAAAGGTATACATAGTAGCTATACGTAGCTAGCTTTTGTCGAGAGTCACTCTCGCGCTAAATCTCGTAATTTCCCATCCCTATTCAACATGCGCTATACTCAGGTGAAATTGATCACATACATATTTTTTTCGCTGCTCGATGGGAAAGGAGATCATTTACTATGCCCGGTACAGAAAATACGCCTTCCGCAAAGACGCTGGAGGAACATGGACCACGCCCTGTTCGCGCACCACGAGGAACAGCGCTTTCGTGCAAAGGTTGGCAACAGGAGGCCGCTTTACGCATGATTATGAACAACCTTGATCCCGATGTTGCCGAACGTCCCGACGACCTGGTTGTCTATGGCGGCTCAGGACGCGCCGCACGATCCTGGGCGGCCTTCGACGCTATTGTGCGTTCGCTACGACAGTTGGAAGATGATGAGACGTTACTGGTACAATCAGGCAAGCCGGTGGGTATTTTTCGTACCCACGCTGATGCACCTCGTGTGTTGATTGCCAACTCTAATCTGGTACCTCATTGGGGTAACTGGGACGAATTCCGCCGCCTGGAGGCTCTGGGCCTGACGATGTATGGACAGATGACTGCTGGATCATGGATCTATATAGGTTCACAGGGCATCGTGCAGGGAACCTACGAAACCTTTGCCGAGGCGGCACGTATGCATTTTGGTGGCTCACTGAAAGGCAAATTTATCCTCACAGCAGGGCTGGGCGGCATGGGCGGTGCCCAACCCCTGGCAGTTACGATGAACGAAGGCGTCTGTCTGGCTATTGAGGTTGATCCACACCGCATCCAGCGGCGTCTTGAGACTGGCTACTGTGATGAGATTGCCAGCACGCTAGACGAAGCCCTGCACCAGGTAAGAGAGGCGTGCGATCAGGGCCAGCCACTCTCAATCGGGCTGATTGGCAATGCAGCCGAGATATATCCCGAACTGGTGCGACGTGGCATCGTACCGGATATGGTGACCGATCAAACGTCAGCCCATGATGCCCTCAACGGCTATATTCCCGCGGGTCTTTCAGAGGAAGAGGCGGAAGAGTTGCGCAAGCGCGACCCCCAGGGTTATGTCAACCGCTCAATGGCGTCAATGGTGACCCATGTACGCGCTATGCTCGACCTGCAAAAGATGGGTTCAATCGTCTTTGATTATGGCAACAATCTGCGTGGGCAAGCTCTCGAGGCTGGCGAAACGCACGCGCTAGATTTTCCGGGCTTCGTACCCGCTTATATTCGTCCCCTCTTCTGCCGTGGCAAAGGCCCTTTCCGCTGGGTGGCGCTCTCTGGTGATCCGGAGGATATCTACCGCACCGACGAGGCGATTCTCGAACTATTCCCTGAAGACGCGGCCCTCAAACGCTGGATGACGCTGGCAAGGCAGAAAATTCACTTCCAGGGTTTACCGGCGCGCATCTGCTGGTTGGGCTATGGAGAACGCGACAAGGCCGGACTTGCTTTTAATGAACTGGTAGCAAAAGGCATTGTCAAAGCCCCTATTGTGATCGGACGTGACCACCTGGACAGTGGATCGGTGGCCTCTCCATATCGTGAAACGGAAGCCATGAAGGATGGCAGCGATGCTATCGCCGATTGGCCTTTACTCAATGCACTCCTGAATACTGCCTCGGGCGCAACATGGGTCTCCCTGCATCACGGTGGTGGTGTAGGCATTGGTTACTCGATACACGCCGGGCAAGTAATTGTTGCCGATGGTACGCCAGAGGCAGCACAAAGACTCTCAAGAGTGCTGACGAACGATCCAGGAACGGGAGTGATGAGGCATGCCGACGCGGGCTATGATGAGGCGATTGAGTGCGCAAGAGAGCTAGGGGTTAAGATTCCGATGCTTTAAGAACTACAAAGGGAGCAAAAAGAGAACGTGTTGGATAGCAGGCTGCTATCCAACACGTTCCCTTTCCATCGCGCTCACTGTTGTTTTTTAATTTGATTTATTTTCCACGAGCCACTCTCGCTCACAAGATTCGCATTGTAGTTGATAGGAGGAACAACAGTGAGATTCACAGTCAACGTCATCACCGCTGTCGCCGTCGAATCGGCATCGCTCTCGTTGTTGAACGTGCAGTCCTTCAGGCCTCCTAACGAAGAGAAACTTCGCTGCAAAGAGGTTGTAAAATTCGCTTCACTCTGCTGACTCTGAGCGCTACTCGATAATTGCTGGTAGGCATCGTGATAGTTACTGCTCTTAAGATCATTGCAGAAGGTCGTCAACGTCTTTGCAGGAGTTGAACGATTCGCGTAGGTCGCAAAGGCGACACCGACAATGAGCAAGATCGCAATAACGCTCAATACAATCCAGAGGCCTCTTCCTTTTTTCTTTGCCGGTCCGGCAGGAGAATATATGGGAGCACCTGGCGGGGCGTACTGAGGCTGAGAGACGGGGTAACCTTGATAGGCAGGGGGAGCTGGAGGTGTTTGCGGATAACTCTGTTGAGCATTAGAACGATAATTCACGGGAGGGGGTACAGCAACCGTTGGCTCAAAGGCTGGTGTATTGCTCTGTCCTGGAGAGCCACCATAGACCGTTGGAGCAAATAGTTCTGGTTCTCTTGCTTCGTAGGAAAAAACTGTTCCACCGATACGCACCAGATCACCTGAAACGAGCATACGTGAGGCGTGAGAGGTCAGTCTTTGTTCGTTCACAAATGTGCCATTCGTGCTGCCAAGGTCGATAATACTGTATCCCTGCCCCTCTGGACGAATTTCGGCATGGTGCCCTGATGATTGGGGGTCGGTCAAAAGCATTTGACTTCCCGGCATGCGCCCGATGGTTAAAGGCCCCTGTCCTAAGGGGGTGCGTCCTGTCGGGCCGTTAAGTGCTGCTTCCATGAACAAGCTCCTACTTGTGAAACGAATGAAGAATACTATGTGAGCTAGTCTAGCATATCGCTATGGATAGTGTCGAGAGACGCGTAAGGATAATTTCTTTATGAGAAGCAGCAAAATAAGAATAAAGAGATACTTGCATACTTGCTATGATCATGTACACTGAACATACCAGAGCAGACACTTAACTCATCAATAACATGAGACATATATGTAGAACTAGAAGGAGCGAGCGAGTGCATGGCGGAAGACATAGCATTTCAAGACAGCGATAACATAGTTATTAGTACGAGCAGGCTTACCAAAGCATTTGGCAAACTAGTGGCCGTCAACGACCTCCATCTCCAGGTAATGAGAGGTGATGTCTTTGGTTTTCTTGGGCCAAACGGTTCAGGCAAAACAACCACCATCCGTATGCTATTAGGCTTGATTCGCCCAACTGCAGGTCGAGCAATCATTTTTGGTATGGATAATTCTTATCAATTACCGGCTATTCTCCTGCGTATCGGAGCTATTGTGGAGACCCCCGTCTTTTACCCCTACCTCTCAGGGAAAGACAACCTGCACGCCGTTGCCGCCGCCTCTGGCATGCGCTCGGGCAGTGCAAGCAATCGACGTGTTGAAGAAGTGCTCGAAATCGTTGAGTTGGGTAAACAGGCAAAAGATGCCTTTCGCAATTATTCTCTAGGTATGAAACAACGCCTGGGTATCGGCGCTGCCCTTCTTGCTGATCCAGAACTGGTATTGTTGGATGAGCCAACGAATGGACTTGATCCGGCTGGCCAGTACGAGATTCGCCAGCTCATTCAGCGGCTATCAAATCTGGGCAAAACCATCTTCATTTCCAGCCATTTCCTCCATGATATACAGCAAGTCTGTAATCGCGTCGCTATTCTTCAGAAAGGGAACCTGATCAAACAAGGCGAGGTCAATGAGTTGTTACAACAAGGCGAACAGATCATCGTGCGCCTGAATACCATTGGTGATACAGAGCAAGCCCTTACGCTGTTACAGCAAGCCAGGGAGCAGGGTTTACCATGGATCGAGCAGGCGAATATGGATACCAATAAGCAAAATATCCCCATTATTCGGGTAGGCGCACCACGCACACGCTCGGCAGAAATCAATGCTCTCCTTGCGCGACACAATCTTTTTGCCGCAGAGATCCGCCCTCAAGAGGGGAGCCTGGAGGACCTATTCTTGGGACTCACGGCGCCATCCGCCTCCATCAGCACACCTCGACCGGGTATGGCAGCCCTGGCGAGAGATTCGCATGACTTACAGATCGAGGAGTAAAGGTAACGGCATCTCATTGAAAAGAAATGGAGAGCATAAGGAATGAAAGCTTCACAACACATGGTTGCAGAATCTTCAACTCCTCCATCAAGTAGAGCTAGCTCAGTGCTGATGGGGCGACAAGATTACATAAGTGCTATACTGCGTCTGACAGGAATGGAACTGTATAAGATACGTCGGCGGCTGATGTCAAAGGTGCTGAGTTTTATCAGCGTTCTTTCGGTGCTGTCTCTCTTCGGCCTACTTGCTTTAGCGGCCTTTCTGATGGCCAAAGATGGTACACCGCCGGATGCCATACTGCGCTTCTCTGAAGCCTTGCGGCTTCCCGGATCGTTATCTCTGATAGTACAACTTCTGTTAACCCTGGGACAAATAGTGGTCATCATTCTTGTAAGTACGATAGTTGGAGGGGAGTACACAGATAAAACGGTACGGCTGATGCTCACGCGCGGCCCGTCCCGCACACAATTTCTCCTCTCAAAAATTGGTGCATCTACCGTCTGCATTATGCTAGGTGTAGTTGGGATAGTCCTGCTTGGTATATTCACCGGTTTACTACTCAATTTTACTACTGGGATAGTTCCTACCTTTCATTTCTTTAGTGCAAGCTGGCTAGGTCATTCTGTTCTCTATTTGCTGATCACCATGCTCGGCCTGCTCACATACGCGATGATGGCACTTTTCCTATCGACATTGGGACGAGCGACCGCGGCAGGATTGGCAGGCGTCTTGACATGGAGCTTTTTGATCGAACCGGTGATTGGCGTAGTCGGGCTATTCGGGAGATCAATCAGTGGACCACTGGGGAGTTTCTTTCAGTCCCTCCCTGATTATCTCATCGGCTCAAACATTTCTGTCTTACTACAAAACCAGGACTCGTATATTTTCCCGACACCATCCGCTCAACAAGTACCTTCACAGTCATCTGATACCCATGCTTTACTTGTGCTATTAGCCTACTTAGTAGTGTTTATTGGCGTCGCCCTTTGGGTAAATAAGCGTCGAGATGTATTAATCTAATGCTGAATCCTACGACCATCAAAGAATATGCTTACTCGCTCGGTTTCGATATCGCGCGCATCACCTCAGCCGCTGCTCTGCCAGAGACAGAGCGCGTCATCAAAGAGCGCATTGCTCAGGGGCTGATGGACGGTCTCCCCTGGTTCACGGCGGAGCGTGCCGAGGTCTCCTGCCATCCAGATGCGCTCTTAGCAGGGGCACAATCCATTATTACACTGGCGATGTTCTATCTTACGCAGCAGCCAGACGAAGCGCGAGATAACGTACCCCGCGGACGAATCTCGCGCTATGCCTGGGGTGATGATTATCATGAAATCATCAAACCCAGGCTTCAGCAGTTTGCCGCCTGGCTGCGTGAATATGCCCGTGGCGAGAGTAGCAACGATCTAGAGACGCGCCTGTTTGTAGATACGGGGCGCATGGTAGATCGTGCAGTAGCTCAACGGGCAGGACTCGGTTGGTACGGTAAAAATACGAATATTCTTACCAAAGGATGGGGGTCATGGGTCTTTCTCGCGGAGATCGCCACGAATTTACCACTACAATCCGACGATGCCATCAAAACAAGCTGTGGCAGCTGCGAAATTTGTCTTCACGCGTGCCCAACTTCGGCCCTGCCTGCTCCTTACGTGCTCGATAACACACGCTGCATCTCATTCCTGACCATTGAGTTACGCGGCAGTATTCCCCTCGAGCTACGACCACTGATGGGCAACCTGATCTTTGGCTGCGATATTTGCCAGGAGGTTTGCCCGGTCAATAAAGTAGCAGAAAAACGCCTTGGATTGCGGGGCAATCTAAAAACGCAGCCTATCACGTTACAGACGGAGGGAGTGGAACAACCTGTTACCACTAAGGCACTTCCAATACTGCCCCAAAAAGCCTTTCGCCCGCGAGAAACTGTCGGTAGCAACCCTGAACTGATTCCTTTACTCTCACTAACTGAAGAGCAATTTCGCGAACGCTTCCGCCTCAGCCCGATCAGGCGTACAAAACGGCGTGGGTTACTGCGCAACGTCTGTGTCGCGCTAGGAAATTGCGGAGATCAGCAAGCTGTGCCAGCACTTATCGGTGCGCTCCATGATTATGAGCCATTGGTTCGCGGACACGCTGCCTGGGCCTTGGGACGTATCAATGGTGAACAAGCAAAACAGGCTTTGCAAGCGGCCCTGTTGACCGAGGAAGACAAAGAAGTACAACAAGAAATACGGTGCGCGCTAGCAGCAGTCCTTGCGTAACAGCCCGCTATGCCTGCTGCCATATGATCTAAATGAAGCGGCTACCAAAACAAAAAGAGACGCAATTACTTGCGTCTCTACCGAAGAACATAATTACCTCAATTTTGCCGAGACCAAGAGCGAGAAGCCGCGGACACTTCTAGCACTCACCTCTCCAAAGCACCCCTGCTCACTCCACTGCCGACGCTTGCGCATCAGAGCACAGAACACGAACGCAGATGGTCTGGGACAATTAGGC
>JRHI01000341.1_pt1 | contig 53153 bp, 51 predicted proteins | sample 215371 | NCBI WGS metagenome assembly JRHI01 (sample SAMN02929681, study PRJNA255918) | sediment metagenome | biome: cave system; feature: Ice Cave; material: Sediment; isolation source: sediment from deep within a dark volcanic ice cave with no known source of... ...
GTCCGGCAAGACGTCGGCGTGCACGTCGTCGATGCCGAGCTTGTCGCCGACAACCTGAGCTGTCGTCCGGTTATCGCCGGTTAGCATCACGATGTGTATCCGATCGGCCTTCAACGCTGCGATCGCAGCCTGCGTCGTTGCCTTATCGGATCTGCGATCGCGATGACGCCGCCTGGTTTGGCGTTCACGGCAAGAAGAGAGCCGTGGCGCCGTCGCGCCGAAACTCGTCGGCTGTCACCTCAAGAGCGCCCAAAGGAACACCATGATCGGCCATAAGCTTCGCGTTGCCGAGGACAATAGCGCGGCCGTCGACCTCCCCAGTGACGCCTTTGCCAGTGACGGAATTAAGGTCGGACGGTTCGTGGACCGCGGCGCCGCGCTCGAGCGCGGCTGCGACGATCGCGGCCGCCAACGGATGTTCGCCTGAGCGCTCGAGACTGGCAGTAAGGGCGACGACTCGGACTCTGTTTGTCCCGCTGCCGGGTACACGGCAGTTACTTTTGGCTTGCCTTCTGTAAGCGTGCCGTCTTATCGACGACCAGCGTGTCGACTTTCTCTAAACGCTCGAGTGCCTCGGCGGATTTGATGAGAACATCCGAAACTTGCGCCCTTTCCGACGCCGAGGCCGATCGACATCGGGGTGGCCAAACCGAGAGCACACGGGCACGCGATAATAACCACTGAAACCGCCGCGATCAGCGCGTAGGATAGGGGCGGCGCCGGTCCCCCAACTGCCCATGCAACGAACGCGATAAACGCGACTGCAAGCACTGCCGGAAGAAATATCCAGCGACGGTGTCGGCAACTTCTGGATAGGCGCCCGGCTTCGCTGAGCCTCGGCAACCATCGCTACGATGCGCGAGAGCATCATGTCGGAGCCGACCTTATCTGCGCGCACTACGAGGGACCCCGTCCCGTTGACGGTTCCGCCGATGAGTTTGTCTTTGGGCACCTTGGCAGAAGGCATCGACTCGCCCGTTACCATCGATTCGTCGACGGCGCTCTTGCCTTCGAGCACCTCGCCGTCGACCGGCACGCCGTCGCCCGGGCGCACACGGAGTATGTCTCCAACGCAGACTTGCTCGATCGGAACGTCTTCGTCTTCAGCGCCGTCGCGTAGTCGCCGCGCCGTTTTCGGAGCTAAATTCAGCAGTGCACGGATGGCGCCGCCCGTCTGTTCCCGCGCTCGTAGCTCCAATACTTGCCCGAGCAGCACGAGGATGGTAATGAGGGCGGGCAGCCTCATAATAAACCGCGACCGTGCCGCCCATACCGTGGAAACCGGCGGGAAAGATACCGGGCGCGAGCGTCGCGACGACGCTGTAGAGATATGCCGTGCCCGTCCCCAAGGCGATCAAGGTAAACATATTCAGATGGCGCGTCACGAGCGAGGCCAGGCGCGCGCGAAGAACGGTCAGCCATCCCAAAGTACGACCGGCATGGAGAGAATAAATTGAACCGCAACGGAGAGTTGCCCGGCTACAAGTTCGTGCAGACGAAACGCGGGAATGTGTGCGCCCATTTCGAGCGCGAGCACCGGTAGCGCGAGAACCAAGCCGACCCAGAGACGACGGCTCATGTCTACGAGTTCTTCGTTTGGCGCCTCTTCGGCGGTGATCGTAAGCGGCTCGAGCGTTCACGCCGCAAATCGGGTAATTCCCGGGCCCGTTTTGACGAATCTGGGGATGCATCGCACAGGTGTAGATGACACTGCCTTATTCGCGCCTGGAGCCGCTGAGGTTGGATTCAAGTACGGACTCGGGTAAATTTCATGCGGCATCCGGCCGAGCAGAAATGGAATATTTGTTCACCGCACTTAGAGTTGTGCTCGGAAGTCGCCTTATCGGCGTGCATGCAGCAAACGGGGTCGCTGGTCGAGGCCGAACTCCCGCGCTTATATTCGCCAGTCCGCTGCCGGCGTCGTGGGTACTGTCGTGCGTCATCGGGCCGTCATGCGCTTGCGCTCTTCATAGAATCCTTAAAACTCCGGCGAAACAACGGAGTTCCTGGGCCGGCCTGATGAGACAGTATCGAATTTAATTTGCTATTGGCAAGCAAACGGTTGGCGCAAAATTTCTAGCAACGACGTTGGTTTCGCAAGCGAAAATTTCCAGGTCTTACCATCTGTTGCTTTTCAGCAGGGTTTCCCGTGCTCGTCTGAACCTGCAATTGGGCAACAACGCACCGCAGTTGGGTCGCCCTTTGGCCGTGACAGTTTCCTTCTTCACGCGAAATTCCGTCGATCCAGACAAGCAGTAGGGCGACCTTTGGCTGGCAGTTCACCTCGGCGGTACGCCAAATGGATAGGTGACACGGCGGCATTTTGCGGTGGACGTAATAAACCGCTTGATTCTTCGCCATATGATTAATGCGCCCAGTGTGAAACTGCGCGTAAGATACTCCGACGGATGCAAGCGGCTCTCGCACCCAGTGATATGCGCTTGGTCCCGACTGGTAGTTGCTAGTTGAAGGGGTGCGGCTCGTTGTTTGTCTCGAAATAGGAGTTCTTTTGCCTGGACAGATTTTTTTTGCGACAGCGGTGCTGGCCGCAGTTTTCATGCTCGGTGGCGCGCGCATCTCGCTCGGCCAGCCGGCGCCCAGCGCCCCAACGGCCAGCGAAAAGCCCGCCGCATCGCCGTCGCCCTCCCCCTCGCCGTCGGCAAGCCCTGCGCCGTCGCCGACGCCGTTTAAGCTGATTTCGCTAAGCGGGTACGGTGACGCCGGATTCACGTCTGTGGGGGGAACCAATGCCGCACGATTCGTCAATGGCACGGCCAGCCGTGTTTTTGATGTGAGCACAGGTCCATTCTTCGACGCGAACGGTGGTCGACAACTCGGGCCTGCAGATGATTTTAACGCCACTCCGGATCTGCAAAACGCGACGCTGAACCTCGTCCTGAACGGAAGCGTCCTGAGTGCGCATTTTCAGGGTGTTTTCGGTACCGATGCCAACGTCATCGCATCAAATGGGTTTGCGCGCGGCGGTGTGACATTGAATCAAGGATGGGCGCAAGTGGTCCAGGGCCCACTGACGGCGGTCGTCGGTAAATACGTCACGCTTGCTGGTGCGGAAGTCATCGATACAACGAACGGCGACACGAACTACACCCACTCGTATCTCTTCGGATACGCAATTCCGTTCACGCATACGGGCGTACGGTTTTCCTATGCGGCAACATCGAAAGTTTCTGTTATCGCCGGCGTCAACAACGGCTGGGATGACGTAAAGTTCGTCGGCAAGAAGAAGACGCTTGAGGGCGGCCTCGCCATCACGCCGTCTTCAGGCTACTCGTTAGCTCTCCAAACCTATAACGGCAACGATTTCGCGATCAACGGAAGTAGCGCGGCGGGGACACCGCCAGTCTATACAAATCGGATATTGTACGACGGGGTCCTCACCGTCCACCCGACCAGCGCCCTCACATTGATTGCGAATTACGATAACGGTACGCAACTGGCCAGCGGCACGGGCGTGTTTCCAACCGCGCATTGGAACGGCATCGCGGGTTACGCAAACTATCAATTCTCCCCTCTGTACGGCCTGTCGCTGCGCAAGGAGACGTTCCGCGACAATCAGGGATTTCGCACTGGTATCGCGCAGCGTGTGCAATCAAACACGGCGACGGTGAACTACACGCCCGGCTCAAATTATATCTTCCGCATCGAGTACCGGCTCGATGGATCGGACGGCCCTAATTTCTCCTACCGTGGTTTCAAGCCGGCCAGTGATCTCGGCCGCAATCACCAGAGTTCATTCGAATTCGAATCGATCGTGAAGTTCCCGTAACCGGTACGTCACCCACCGTCAGCATTCCGCCATACTAGGAAAACGTCCCCGTGAGGGCTCCCGTCTCTCCACCGGTATCTCGTAGCATGTTCAGGTGATCACGACAGCGATCAACTCCATCCGGCGTCCAAATTAATATAGAGATTTTCCACGTAAGCATTGGTTCGACGTTTCAGATAGGCCCGATATCACCTACTGCGGTATTGAGTCACAAGTTGATAAAGTCGTAATCACGAGAGTGCGATCGAATTCGAGTCGGCCGTCGAATTCGCGTCATCGGCGTTGGTGTAGTGGACGATTCTGCCAGAGTGCCGATCCTTGGTCATTTCCTTAATACAAGGTTGAGGCACGCGACGATACTTGGTCCGCGCGTTTGCTGAATGCTTAAATGCTCCGACCTTGCCAGCTTAGAGCAGATCGCGCAATATCAATGTCACCTTGCGCGATTTACCATGTCGCTGAATTTGAAGGTGTAGCGAAGTTCCTGCGTCACGCCGCATCGTCTTCTGCAATGTATCCAGATCAAATCCATCAGCGCGAATACCATCGACGCTCGCGATCACGTCGCCACTAACAACACCTGCCTTCGCAGCCGGACTCCGGGGAATGACCTGGCCAACGACTAGCCCGCTCGCGCGTTCGCGGTGTGCTACGATGCCGGCTCGGTTATAAACGTCAGGTTGCCCGAAGTTTTTGTTTGCTTCGAAGACAATCACTCCTCGACGATAGTCAAGCGTTACCGTGAAGCGCTTTAGGACGGCGTCGCCGATGGTGCCCGCTATCGAGCTATCTGCGAACAACCCTTTGGTCTGCAGCGACAATTCGGTAACCGGATCCGTAACATCGAACGAGCCAATCTTTAACACTTTGGCGCGCGTCATCTCAGAGCGCCCCGGCGGCCACTTGAAAATGTACCGGGCGCGGCCACTTCAAAGTGTACCAGCCCGAACGTTTTGAAGTTAGTCGCAAGGTTGGCTACGCCGGTGTCTTCGCCTTCCGATTTCGCGCGGTAAGGCTGTGCTGATGGAGCCGATAGCTCTTGCCGCGGATCTCGATGAGATGGCTGTGGTGCATAAGGCGATCCAAGAACGCCGCGACTGCCGGCGTATCGCCGAAAAGAGTCGGCCAGTCTTCGAGGGGCCGATTCGATGTGAGGATCGTCGATGCGCGTTCGTAACGGCGCATGACGATCTCGAGTAAATCTTCGGCGGCGCTAGCCGGTAGTTTTCGCATGCCCAGATCATCAACGATCAAGAGCGGGATCTCGCTGAAAGCCATGATTGCTGCTGTTCGCTCGCCGGTCGCGTTTGCGAGCAGCATTTCTTCGAAGAGCACGTGAGCTTCGCGGTAGAGCACGCGAAAGCCAGCGTGAATGGCGGCCATGCCGATCGCTTGTGCGATGTGACTCTTGCCTACCCCACTGTTGCCGAGCAGCAGAGCGTCCTCGCGCTGCTCGATGAAACGGCTGGTGGCGAGCTCGAAGATGAGCGCGCGATCGAGTGCGTTGAACTTCCAGTCGAACGTGTCGAGCGTCTTTGGGTCGCGAAATCCGGCGGCTTTGATGCGGCGTTCGACCAAACGATCGCGTCGTCGTTGCAGTTCGTCGTGAACGAGCAGTCCGATGAAGTCCAACGGGCCGAGATTCTCGGTTCTGGCCTGCTGCGAGCGAACGGCGAGCACGTCGGCCATTCCGCCTAAGCGCAACTGCCGAAGCGCGCGATCGAGTTCGTCATTCGTCATGGTAGTATTCCTTGCTTGAGCGTTGCGAAGTGCGTGGTGTAGGTGTCGATGTCTGCGATGATGCGATGCTGAGTCTTGAGCTTGAGCGGAGCTGCGTGGTGCTCGAGGTACGTGCGCAAAAAGTGCAAGCTCGATGAGTTTGCCTCTACCGCGAACGAGCATGCCCGCTCGACGGCGTCGGCTTCGTAGCGCCGCAAAAGGTCGAGCATACCAAAGAGCGCGCGTAGCGCCACCGCACCGCGCTCGTCGACAAGCCTGCGCGCAAAGGCGCCGCAGTTCGGCCCTGCGCCGGCTATCCGAGCGACGAGCTTCTCGACCTGCGGCGGTGTTTGCTTTGGCCGATCGGCATCGTGGGTGCGGCGCTGGCCCTTGTGCAGCGCGATGAGATGCTCGCGAGCGCACTCGTGTGTCTTGGGATCGACGATGCGCAGCCACAATCGCCCAACGTGCACGATTACTTTGACGCCGCTATAGCGCGGCGGTGCCGAGTAGTACGCGCCATCGACTTCGATGTGTGCGTCGAAGTGAACGGTGCGCTGGCAGATGCGGTAGTATTCAAAGCGGGTCGCCGGAAGCGGCAATAGAAACGCCCGCTCCTCTTCAAACATCGCGCGTACTTGCCGTTTGGTCGTGCCGTGGATACGCGTCATCGCCCAACGCTCGTCCCAATGGTCGAGGTGCGCGTTCTGCTCCTCGATGTTCTCGAAGTGCCGACCTTTGAGAGCGGTCGCTTGTGCGTAGCCGACGTCCGACTCAACCTTGCCCTTCAAATCGGGTGCGTACGGTCGGCAGGGAAGCGCAACGACGCCGTGGTGTTCGAGGAACTTTGCGTAAAGCGCGTTGAGCTGCGGATCGTAGATGTCCGGTTTGAGAACGCCTTCCTTGAGATTGTCGAGTCGGATCGTTTTGGGAGCGCCGCCGAACTTCGCGAACGCCGCTTCGTGCAGCTTGCACCACGTCTCGCTCGATGAGTTCCAGACGGTTCGACGAAACGCGTGACGGCTGTTGCTCAACTTCATCACGAAAAGTCGCGGCTTGCGATACTTCCCGCTGCGCGGATGGCGAGTCGGTGCACCCTCGCCGTAGTCAACTTGCGCTTCGGCGCCGGGCTCGGTTTCGAAGCGGCAGCTGATCTTGGGATCTGCCGGCCGCAACTTGCCGACGAATCGTTTGACCGCGTTGTACGCGCCTTCGAAGCCGTGGTGCTCGACCAGATCTTGGTAAATCGCGACGGCGTTGCGGCCTTTGGCAACCTCGGCCTCGATGAAGCGGCGGTGCGCCTCGCAAACGCTGCGCGATCGGGACGGCCCGGCGGGCACTTCGGCCGGGGTGGTACATTTTGGGCCGGTGGCCACTTCCCGGACCCCGTCGGGGTCGGTGGCCACTTCCGGTACACTTTGCGCTTCGGCGGAGACCTCGCGCGCGACGCGCCGGATCGTAGCCCGGTGGAAGCCAGTCTCCCGCGCGATCTGACGCTCGCTCCATCTCAGCCGCAGAAGGCCCCTAATCGACTCGCGCTCGTTCATGCTCAGTCGGTTCATAAACGGCGTCTTGCGACGCCGCCCCGGCATGCTCGGGCTGGATCACCTCATCGCTGGTACACTTTCAAGCCGAAAAGTGGCCACCGACCCCTGGTACATTTTCAACTGGCCACGGCTGGTACACTTTGGGTGGCCGCCGAGGCAGAGCGCACATCTCCCCCAACACCGCGACCGGTCACAAGCGCAAACTTCGGTCTATATCGTGATTCGAGCCCGTTCCTATTCACAAAGGGTCGGTAGAGCGTAAGTGAGCCGCCGTCTCCGGAATCGACTTTGAACGCCCCCGGACGGCCGTCGACGACGGCCCTGATAAGCGGAACGTGATGCTCGGAAAGCTCCAAAGGCATCTTCCCGACAGTTGGTAACGTGATGAGCGGGGTCATTCGCAGACGAGACTTTTCGTAGTCTACCGTGATTGGAACGGTACGAAGCACATCAAAACCGAGCATGCCCTGGATCGGGAGCATTCCCCGGGGGACATCGTTGAATTCCGGCGGCAGCGATACGATGTAGAGGATTCGCTGTCGATACTCGGTCGTTCCGATCGTTAGCGTGTGTGCCTGGGTGAATCCACCTGACGTCTCTTGTGTTCCGGCTCCTTCGATAAGTACGCGCTGTTCCGAATGCTCGCCAAGTCGTTTCGCCAAGGCAGGCGTAATCACGCTCACCTCGGCGCCTGTGTCGAGAATAAATCGAAACGGACCTTTGCCATCAACCGTTACGTTAAGCGACACAAGATTGCCGACTAATATAAAAGGGATCCAAGAAGCGTTTAACGGTTGCGCATAAGCGGGCACTGAGCCGGCGAGGCCTAGGCTCACAGCGGCGAAGAGAAGGGGTGCAGACAGAAGCTTGCGCGATCGGAAGTTACGCTTAATAACAGGTGCGAGCATGGTCGCTATGGGACCTCCTGACTGCAATAAGTCCCGCTAACGCTTAGTTCAGCGCGATCTACTTGTGCTGCAGTTTCTGATTGCTCACGCCCGCCGCTGCAAGTCCGCTCGTCAGTAGTTCAAGAAGTTTAACTACGTCCTGCACGTGAGCATCCGTCCGCTACTTCACGTCGGCTTGTAATACTGTCGCCCCGTGTTGTGCTCCGTGAGTCGCCGAAATCGCGAACGACCACTTGGTCGCGAAGTTGAGCGTAGTCTTTGCAGCATACGTTCCATCGCCATTGTCGTGCGCGCTGATGCTTGGCCCGGCCATCGACATCGCAGGCATACTCGAGCCAACTTTGACGATGGCAGCCTTGACCGGTTTACCGGCTGCGTCCTTAACCGAAACAACGATCGTTTCGGCGCCTTGTCGAGGAGGCGCGGGTCTGAATGTGGCCGATACGTGCAGCGCTCCAGAGTTTGAAGATTCTGCGTTAACGGTAAGCGGCGCAATGGCGAGCAAGATGGTCCCAATGAGACAGTGCGACGTACGCATGGTGTACCTTTCCAGTTGTGCGCTGAGGGAGTTACAAATCGAGATCGCCAGCTGCATGATGCACCAAGGCGACTGCGACGTCGTAGCGAGCAATCGAGCGGACCACGGTCTCGCGCGCGGAAGCGGCAACGGCCAGCGCATCGAGGATTTCGAGATCGATACCTTTGCCGGCGGCTTCGCGCAGGCGAGCGATTCGCAATTGCTCTTTAGCGTCGGACGCTGCGGCTTGGGCTGTCGTCAGGTTCGCTTGTGCCGCTTGCAACTCGCGCCACGCATTGCGCACGTCGCGTTCGGCACTAACGTGCGCCCGTTCCAATGAAATCTGAGCCTCGGAAAGGGTTGCTCGCGCGCGTGTCTCCGCCGCAGCCCGCGCGCCGCCGTCGGCGACAGGCAGCGAAGCAACGAGCGTGACTTGGCCACCGGACCGGCCAAGGGGTGGTGACGAGAGGCCGTTATAGGACTGGGCGGACAGTGTCGCTGACGGGCGGAAGGCGCCGCGAGAAGCGGCTAAGGTGCCTTCCATTGCGGCGACGCGCTGACTTGCCGCGAGAACGGAGGGACGTTGAGCTCTCGCGCGCGCGACGTACTGGTCGAGGTCGCCGCTGATTGGCGTAACATCCAACGGCGTTGCAATCTGAGGTGGAGTTGCGACATTGAGGTCAAGTATTTCAGCTAGATCGTTTGCGGCCTCGTCGCGATCGGCGGCCGAGTCCTCTTGCATTTGCTGGACTACCGCAAGCGCTGCCCGGTCGCGAGCTAGGAGATACCGCGGCATCTTGCCCGCGCGAACGCGTTTTTCGGTCACGACAAGATGCTCTTGTTGATCGCGGACCGCAGCTTGACGCGTTTCGAATACCGCCCCCGTAAGCTGCGCACGTCGGTACGCTTGAACCGCGGCGAGGAACGCATCGTTTCGAGCGACGTCGATGTCTATCGCAGAGGCGCCAGCCGAAAGGAGTGACGCTCGCGCGCTCGGGCCAGTCGATGGCGTCAGCAAAGGTACACTGCCTGAGAAGCCGAGATACACTTGCGACGCAATTGGCATACCGAGTTGACTGAGATTCGCGTCCAGAGCGGTCCCCGCGACCGAGAGATGTGGACGAAGGTCAGCGCGAGCCGTGGCGGCGTCTGCAACCGCGACGCGCGCCGCCTCAACCGCCGTTCGCACATCGAAGGCGGCTTCGCGCACGCGGTCGACGGCTTGTGAGAGAGTGAGGGGCCCGGTTATGGTTAACGGCTCTGCGTTGGCAGCTCGCGCGACTCCGGCCGTGAGCGCTGCGCAAGCGATAAGCGACGCAAGGGTTTTACGCACCGGTCGCTCCTGACGTGTCGAGAGTTTGCGGCACTCCTTTCTGACGCCTTGTTCTCCACCACACCGCAAGGTCGTCGAACGTCTCGTGCAGCACCGGAACCACGAAAAGCGTCAAGAGCGTCGAGATGGAAAGGCCGCCTATGATGACGGTCGCAAGCGGTGCGTACGCATCGATTCCGGTCTTCGGAAAGAACGCGACCGGTACGAGAACGATCAGGCTCACGATCGTCGTCATCAAGATCGGTCGCAAACGAATGGGACCAGCAGCGAGGATCGCGTCGCGTGTGGAGAGTCCGCTCGCTCGTTTGCGAACCACGAGGTCGATGAGTAAGATGGCGTTACTGACGGCCATGCCGTTAGCGACCACGATGCCGAGAATCGATACCGTCGACAAGCTTTGGTGCGCCAGCAGCAACGCGACGCCGATACCAAGCAGTTCGAGCGGAATCGCGAGCAGCATAACGAGCGGCTGCACGACCGAACGGAACTGTACGACGAGCAACAGGAAGATGAACAGCACCGCGATTTTCATCGCTCCAAAAAGCCGGTCAAAACTCTGCATCATCTCGGTCATATCGCCGCGCATCGCAATCCCGTAGCCGTCCGGAAATGAGATTTGCGAAAGCGCCGTCATCATGGTCTGCATGTCGAGTAGCATCTCGCCGCTGGCACCTTTGCGGTAGTAGCCGAGGACCGACGCGCTGCGGCGAAGGCCATCGTGCTCGATCATCGTCGGTCCCACGCCGCGTTCGAGGCGCGCCACGGACGTCAAAGGCACGACGGTCCCGTCTTTTCCAGTGATCTGGGCGTACGCCAGATCGCTTGCGTTCGCGCGATCGCTTGCATTGTAGCGTACGAGAATCTGCGAGTGACGGACGTTCGTCGGATTGAAATACTCGTTGGTGAAGCCGCCGTGCGTAGCATAGTAGGCCTGTTGCTGGACGTCAGCGGGGGCAAGACCGATTTGCCCGGCTTTTGTGCGGTCGACTACGATGTGTTCTTCGGGCTGCGTCAACGCCGATGAGGTTGAGACCTGTACCATGCCGGGGACGGTGCGCGCAATGTCAGCAACTTGATCTGCAATATGATGGAGTGCTGCCTGGTTTGGGCCGTAAATGAGCAGTTCGACGGGAGCGTCGTTGCTTGCCATGACGTCCGAGCCCATTTCCTTAAGTGCGAGCCGTCGAATGCCCGGAATCTCATGCATGGTCTGAGCGTAAGCCGCATCCATGACTTGCCAGATCGTGCGCCGGCGCTCTTCCTTCGGTGAAAACGTAATCAAATACGATGCGGAATTGATCCCGTTCATCGCCTGGCCCGTCACGTAGCCGGTGGCCGGCGCCTCGCCGATCTCCCCGGATACTTTTTCGACTTCCGGTTGTGCAAGCAAAATGTGTTCGAATGACTTCGCTTTCGCGTTCGTTGCGGCGAATGAGAGACCGGGCTCCGTCTCGAGATAGGCCGAGCCTTGACCGGTGTCCGCAAGCGGCATCATCTCGCTGCCGATAAACGGTAGCAGCTGGAGCGCGACGTAGATTGCGAGACCCGCCGATCCGAGCACGAGCCACCGATGATCGAGACTCCAGCGCAGTCCGTTGCGGTATGCCGCGTCAAGGCTTTTGAGCGCGCGGCGGGCCGGCGTCAACAGGTATCGTACGCGTCCGTCGAGTTGGGTGCGCCACTTCGGAGCCGGCGTGTCCGAACCGCGGAACAGATATGCTGCGAGCAAAGGCGTGATCGTTATAGAAACGACCAAAGATGCCACGAGAGCGAAGATGATCGGCCAGACGAGGCCGACGAACATGATCTGCGTGATGCCGCCGCTCATGAGCAACGGCACGACGGCAAGCGTCATAACGCCTGTCGCCGCGGCTATCGGCAGGATCACTTGGAGCGTCCCTTCGACTGCAGCGCGAGCCGGCGGTACGCCTTCGTCGAGCTTACGATGAACCGAATCGATCACGACGATCGAATCGTCCACAAGGCGCCCGATCGCGAGCAACAGTCCGACGAGGGTCGAGCTGTTGATCGAAAACTGCATCGGCCAGAACAAGAGCAGCGCGAGTCCGAGGCATGTCGGGATCGACGTCATCACGATCGCCGTGGCGCTGAGATCCTCTAAGAATATGAGCAACACAAGCCCGGCGAGAAGAACGCTGACTATCAACTCCTCGAACATATTTGTCGTCAGTTGCCCGACGAAGCGCGAGTTATCGTACGCGCTCGTGAAGTGTAGGCCGGGATGCGCCGCCTCGATCTCGGCCAGCCTTGCATTAATGGCGGCGACCACTCGCGGCGAGCTCGCTTCGGGATCAGCGATGACGGACAACTCAACTGCATCGTTTCCGTTGTAGCGGTATGCTTGGCGTACCTCGGCCGCGCCGTCGCGAACCTTTGCAACGTCCTGTAAGTAGACGGTACGATTGCCGGTCGTCGTGACCGGATACTGTAGCAGCTGGTCGGCAACCTCAACGCGTTGATCTCCGCGTACAACCGTTTCACGAGAGCCCGAGGTCAGCAAGCCACCCGAGCGGCTTACGTTTTGTCGATCGAGTGCATCTCGAATGTCCAGCAGGGACAATCCCTGTGCCGCGAGTGAGCTGCGATCGGCGACCACTTGAAGTTGCCGCTGCAAGCCGCCGAACGGCACGACTTGCTGCACGTCAGGAAGCGCCTTGAGCTCGTTTACGACGTCGTTTGCTACAAACTCGCGAAGACGAACGGGGTCCCAGCCGGGACCGGTCACCGCAAGCTGTAAGACCGGTGTATTGAGCGGATCAACGGGTACGACGTACGATGGCTTGAGATTCGCCCGGTCGTACGGGAGATCGCCTTCAGCCTGCTTTGCGAGCTGTTGAACGTCGATGAGCGCACGGCGCATGTCGGTTCCGTACGGAAACTGCAACGTAATGATCGAGAGATCAGCTTGCGAAATGCTCCGTATGAAACGTACGCCCCGCAGATCGGTCATGCGCTCTTCGATCGGCTTGCTAAAATAGGTCTCGACTTCTTGCGGCGAGTAACCCGGTGTCATCGTGACAACCGAAATCAGCGGGCTCTGGACGTAGGGCATCATGCGCGTTGGTAATACGAACAGCGCTGCGGCAATCGCGGCGATGACGACTCCAAAGAATACGGCGAAGACGGCAAAAGGATTGCGCAGTGCCCACGCAGGCACGCTCCAAGTGGAACGCGTGGTACTCATCGTGTTGCGATAGCCTCGAGAAGCGTGTTGCGGCTCAGTGACATCGTGTATGTTCCTGCGAGGTCATCAGGCGTTGATGTGTGCAGCCGAGCGAGCACATGGAGTGCAATGTTGCCGAAGCGGAAATCGTCATTGGACGCCCCGAGGCGCCACGACTTGGCCCTCTTCCAGCGTCGAGGCACCTTCGATCGCAACGTGTGCGCCGCGTGCGAGCTGGCCTTCGATCGTCGCCATTGTACCGTCATCGCTTTCGACTTTGATCGCGACGCGATGAGCGGCACCATCGACGATCGCCCAAACGGCTGCGTCGGTCCCAGCACCGACGATCGCCGCTGACGGAACTTGCATCGTGCCGCGTGTCGCCATGGCGACGGCGTGCAACGTCACATTGACGAAGCCGCCGGGCACGAGCATCCGCGTCGGATTCTCAACGATGGCCTCCACCGTCGTTGTGTGCGTGGTCGGATCGGCAACGGGTTGGATCGAGCTGACACGCCCACGGAAAATATGGCCGCCCGGAAGCGCTGCTTGAAGTGGCGTGCCGACCGATATTCCGGAAAGCCGGTCTTGCGACACATTTGCCTGAACGCGCAAGCGATCGATCACGGCGACGCGAGCGATAACGGTGCCGGGCTGTACGTACACGCCGGGATCGACCATTCGCTTCACGATCACGCCGTCGCTGGGCGCAATAACGTTCCGATATCCGGCCATCGTTGATTCGACGGAGGCAGTAGCCCCCGCTTGTGCGGCGCGCGCTTGCATCTCGCTCGCCTTCGCCGTCATGATTTCGACGTCGGCTCGCGCATCTCCGACCTTCGTTTGCATGGCATGCAGTTGCTGGGCCACGCTCGCCACGTGATCTCGCGCGGTGACGAGAGCGCTATCTGCCGCCGCCGCTTGTGCCCGTTCATCGGTGAACTCTTGCTCTGAGACGGCACCGCTTGCAAGCAATTGGTGTTCTCGCGCGAGTTCGGCTCGCCAATACCGCGCGTGCTCGTCCTTGGCCGACACATCGGCGTGCGCTGCATCGAGATCGCGCTGCATGGCGCCGGCTTCATCACGGGCTACGATTACGCCGTTCGGCGCGTGGTGATGCGCTTCGATCAGAGCTCCTGCGGCGGCTGCTTGTTGGGCCTGCGCGTCCGCAGCCGCTGCACTTGCGCGACTGCCGAGTTCCGGTTCGTCGAGGCGCGCGATGGTCTGACCCGCGCTCACGCGATCGCCCGCATAGAGGTTGAAATCGCTCAGCAGTCCGGGCGCACGAGCGACAATGTCTTGGGTGAGATAGGGCTGCACCGACCCCGGTGCGGAGACGTTCGGATCGGCTTGTCCCGCAACTGCGACTTTGGCCACCGTCACTGGAATGGGTCCGCTTCCGTGCACATCGGCCATCGAAGACATGTCAGAGGTCAATCCGCTCATTGCGGCGGCGGGATTAGCGTGAAAGAAGTGGGCTTGTAAGAGTGCCAGACCGACAATCGCAACCGCAGCGACTGCGAGGAAAGCGAATAATGCGCCCATTTTGGGTCGCAAGCCAAACGCGACACCGCCAACGATGACGATTACGAACAGCGCGATCGCGGCGGTCTTCCATCCCTCGGAGCTGGGATCTCCCGCGCCGGCCATGCCTCCCATTCCGGCCATGCCGGACATCGATCCGCCATGCGTCGTAGCAGTGGACGAGCCGGACATCGCTACGCCGGACGTACCGGGCAGCTTGGTCCCTGAATCGCCATGCGCGCCGGGCCCAGACATTCCACTCATGCCGGCCATCGAACCGCCGCGTGACGCCCCTGCGGCGCCATTCATGTTCGACATCGCATGCTCTTTGGTCGAAGCCGAAGCGCTTTGCGACGCCTTCGCGGCGCGGATGTTGATATGATACGTGGCGGCGCCCGTGATGGCGCCCGAGAACTGGATTTTGATGTCCCAGGCGGCCGCCATCCCAAGCATCGCATCGAATTCCCATCGGCCGGGTCCGGTTTGTCGCGCGGGACCGGTCGGACCGTTCATGGCCATCGATGGCATGACCGTGCTGAAGGACGCGGTGGTGTGGGTTAGCGCCTCGCTTGAGGCACCCGACAAACTAATGACGGCGTGATTCGTGCCGGCCCGAGGTGGATCGGGTTGCAGCTGCAGCGTCGCTCGGGCTGTTCCGACCGGAACCGTAAGAGTATTTGCTTGCGCCAGGACCGGCACAAACATCAAAATTGTGCCCCCGAGGGCCGATGCGAGGAAATTTTTCACAGTGCTCTCCGCGGACGATACTGCCGATCGTCCACTAACATACTTAACACGAAACGCAACAAAAAAAGAGTTACGTATCTTACAAGATAGCGTGAGGCGGACTAGAGGTTGAACGCCTAAGCTCCCCTTACGCAACACAGTGGGCGCTTTGCCCGTTCGCGGCCTAAGAGCCGCTCGAATACAGCGCAGCTCTCGTCGTCGGTAGCGAGTTCGCCCGCAATATGCGCAAGCACAGGATTACGTTGGGTTCGGAACAGCGAACTTCTGACGTCTTCGATAAGTGAACCTTGGAAAGCCTGATGATTCTGGACAGCCCGAAAGATAATCGCTCTCCCCACGGTCTGTTTCTCAAGATGACGCTTGTCCGCCAGATTCTGGAGCGCCGTCTTTGTGGTCATACAAGCAAGGCACATCTCTCCTCGCTTGTGACGAATTTGGGCGATTACGCGATTCGCTGACGCCCAATCACCCATCGCCCAGGCGACGTCCATCGCGCGTGCCTCAAGTGGTCCCAACCCTGTCGGCACGCCTGCGCTGTCGACGCGGAAGATTCGGCGGCACTGCATATGCTAGAGAAGATAGCAGATATACTGGCGAGTCGTCAACGACCGTGCTAGCACGCCTCGCACTTGCAACCGACCAAGGTCTAGTGCTATGGTGTATAGCATCCAGCTAACGCGGGTAGCAGTTCAGTAGCTACTTCCGCTGGCAGAAAGAAGATCCGATATGTTCAAGTGCGTTTTGAAGCCGATTTTATCAGTCGCGGTCATCCTAGGAGCAGCGATCGTCGGAACCCCAGTTCTTGCCAATCAGACCGCCGATAGCGATTCGGGCGTTGGATGTCGCCGTGTGGCGGCGGTCACGCCGGATGCGACCCCATCTCGTCCGGGGTCCGGCGCGGTCGCCAGCATCGCAGGCGCAGGTTCGGCTGCACCTTGTTCACTGACCAACTCTCACAATGCTCTACTTGCGAGATCCATCGCGACGGACACCGCGTCACCACTCCACTTCAATGTTTCTCGTGCCCTTACGGCACAGCAGATGGACCAGGTCTGGCAACGCGAGATCGATCGCATCTTTAACATTATGCACACAAATTAACATGTTGCATTTACGGCGTCGGTGAGCGCCCGTTCTTGGAATGCTGGGTTAAACGCTACTCGCTGCAGGAACGCCGGTTCTCGCTGAGGTGAGTCCAAGTGTAGCTGAGACCGGTCCTATCACGATCGATCGTTCCGCAATCGTTCCTCCGGCGGGACCGAATAGATCTGGAACGGCCACGGATTGGTTTGTTTTCGCTACACATTTGCGCGACGACCTCCGCCTTCCGGCCGGCTGCGCGGTCGTAGTTCATTTTAAAGACGGAACGGCATGGCACAGTCCCCAGCACGCCGGTACCGATCGTTTAGGGTCGCGCTCAAGCTTACCGCGATGGCTCAGCCGTCCAACGCGAATGCAGTCGCCGCAACCCTAATCACGCCGGGTTCAATCTCACCAACGTTGACAAAAACTCTTGCCGCTCCACACTATCTCCACATGGAGCCGCCATACTATGTCTGAAAGGTAGGTTGATTAATGAATTATCGCACTGCTCTTTTTTCCTTCGCGGTCTTTGCCACAGCTGGCGTCGCGGGCGCTCAGACTGCTGCGCTTTCACGTGCAGCCACGGACTCCATGCACGGTATGTCAAACGGCTCGATGAAGGGCGAAAGCATGCACAGCATGTCGCATGAGTCGATGCAAGGCGGAGGCATGAATATGATGGGCACGATGATAGGAAAAGATCCGGCCGGCTCGTGTGCGTCGATGATGAATAAGGTCGCCGCAAATCCGGTCCTGCATCAAAAGATGAACGGCATGATGCACGATGCGATGAGCGGTAAAAAGTAACGATGGACCGCGCTGCCGTTAACCGCTTCGCCACGATTGGGGTCGTCGCGGCAATCGTGGGAGGTGTTGCGTTCACTTTCCGGTGGATTTCCTTAGGAAACGTGTGGCAGACTTTGCTCTTCGTGGTCGTTTGCCCCGTCAGCATGTGGCTCATGATGCGTTTCATGCCGGGAATGCCGAACTCATCGAGCGACGTAAATAATCGAGATCGTCCGACACCGTCGCCGTCTTGATCTGGGAGCTTGCAATCTTGCTGATGTCTCATCAAATTGCCAGCTCTACGAGCCGCCTCGGAAGTCGAGTTAAGAGCTCTGCGAAAGAGCGCGACCATCGCCAGCTATCGAAACGGGTACCGTGGCGCGAATACTTCTAGTTGAAGACGACCCGTCGGTAGCCGACGTAGTTGCCCCGTACATCCGCAGAGCAGGCTGGGATTTTGGGTGGGTGCGTTCGATTGACGAAGCCACCCGCGATTTGCAAGACATAGACGCTGATGTGGTCCTCCTCGACCGTGGGTTGCCGGGGGTGGCTGGGGACGTGCTAGCGGCGTTACTGGTCGTTTCCGGTAAGCCATTTCTCATGTTGACCGCCCGCAATGCCGAATCCGAGCGCATCGCTGGCTTCGATCTCGGCGCCGAAGACTATGTGGTGAAACCGTTTAGCCCGGCAGAGTTGATGCGGCGCATTGAGGTCGTGCTTCGCAGGCGTGGGTCACGGCGATTGATACTGAGCGGAAAGTCCGGTGCTGAATTGGATCGTGATGCGCGCGTCCTCCACCACCGCGGCCGCTCCCCAATCTCTCTGACGCCTAAAGAGTTCGAGCTTCTCGAGATGCTTGCCGTTGAGGCCGGGCGTACTCTGACGCGCAGGCAGCTTGTCGACCGCCTCAATCTCGATTATGAAACTTCCGATCGGGCGCTGGATTCTCATATCAAGAATCTTCGGAAGAAGTTGCGGGCTGCCGAACTTGATGATTCGATCGTCGAAACCATTGTTGGCGTTGGTTATCGCCTACGGGTTGCACAATGATAAGCCTTTCCCGTCGCATTATGTTTGCCATCGCTGGAACCGTGGCGATCGTGATGTTCATCGCCGCCGTCGCCATCCACGCCGTCATACGGCACGACTTCGACCCGTATGCCGGCGATTTTGCGATGATGCAGTCGATGATGGGTTCGGCGCCTAAATTGCCAGCAGTCTACGCGCTCGTTGATGGCATCCTACTACAGGCGCTGATTCTTGCGATGCTCGTTGGCATCGTCGCCGGTCTCGCAATTGGTCGCGGCGTTTCCCGCTCAGTCGCTTCGATCAGTCGTGGCCTATCGCGCTTCGCCGCCGGTGAGTTCGATAATCCGATTGCGGAGAGCGGTCCGCGCGAACTCTCGCAGATCGCCCGTGATGCAAACGCCATGTCTGTCGAGCTTGCGTATCGTAGAAGGCAGGAGCGCGAGCTGTTCGCGGGCATTGCCCACGATCTCGCGCATCCGTTGACGGCAATGCGCGGCACTCTCGAGGGCGTTCGCGACGGCATCGTCAATCCCGCCGATCCGACCTCAACTTCGCGTTTGCTCGACGCCGTCGAGACGATGCAGGCAACTGTAAACGATCTGCGCGATGTGGCAGCGTGTCGGGCCGGACGATTTCGGCTCGAACTACGACCGGTCGACGTCTGTATTATCATCAACCGTGTGGTCGCACTGTATCGTGACGTCGCCATTCGACGCGGATTGCAGCTTGACGCGCTTAACGTCGAGCACATCACGATCGATACAGATGAACGACGCATCGAGCGCCTTATCGCGAACTTAGTGGTGAACGCATTGCATGAGACGGCGCCAGGCGGCAGCATTCGCATCGGGTTGACGGAGAACCGCACGGAGCGGCACCTTGCGATCCTCAGCGTCGAAGACGACGCGGGACCAGCCGCGTTCGAACGGCTTATCGCCGCGTTTCATGCAAGCGAGGGCGGAGGACTTGGTCTGCGAGTTGTGGCGACGATTGCTGAGGCACTCAACGCGTCGGTTCGTATCGAGCGAAGCGGGACTGGTTCCCGCGTGGAAGTACTGCTGTCGCCAATACGGGTTTCGCACCGCATGGATACGGTCGGCTCGCTATGAAGCCGCCAACGGTATATTTGTCGTCCTACCCGTACCGCGGGAGGGCGAATCGACGACATGCTCTCTGAGCGACCGGACGTCCGGGCGCTAAGCCTGCCGGCTCGGAACCGCGACGAAAGAGAAGGATTCGAACATGCAAGATCGCGTGCTGCATGTTTCTGATGCAATGCGACCCCTAACAGAAATGCATTGCCCGGACGGTACGCGCGGGCTAGCGATGGCGTGAGGCAATTGCCGCCGCCCAAGGCGCAACGTTCTCTAAAGTTACGCGCTGCTATGCTGCTCAGCGTGAAGGTAAAAAAATCATCGCGCGAGCTTGCTCATATCCATCGTGCAAGGCGTCGGGTGAAGAATCGCAGCGCTGGCCGGAGCCACGCCCGCACTCAAGATTACGAGAAGCGCAAACGTTAGGCCCGCGCGCCGCTCAAACGACACGGGCGGCTTCGGAGCATCGGTGAGTAAAAGTTCTAGGCGTCCGCGGATGCCATCGTTCCCCGTAAACGCGGCCGCCACAGACCCGACGGTGCCGGCCCGCGTGAAGGATAATAGCGCGCCCGCAAGATCGTGAGCGTGCGCGGTCGCGACCGCGTGTTGGTCGGCCGCAATTTCGCGCGCACGCCGGTACACCCCAACGAGATCCATCGCGGGAAGTGGAAGAAGATCGACGAGGAAGGATAGCAGAAGCGCAATGAACTGATCGCCTTGCCTTGCATGCCCGCGTTCGTGCAGAAGGGTCGCTTCGAGCTCGGCATCCGAAAGACGATCCAGCGCTCCCTGCGAAACGATGATCGTCGGCTTCCACATGCCGGCGAGCGCACAAAACGGACGCTGGTCTGCGATAAGACGCGTCGGAACGTCGCAGCGGGTGGCGATTGCCGCTAACCGATCGGGTGCGAGGTTGGACCAGCGCACGAGCGTCGCCGCTTCACCGGAACGCCGACCCGCAAGAATGAGGGCGCGTGCGAACGTGACGATGGTAACGGAAAGAACGATTCCGAAGAGGACGCGTCCCACGACCGTCTCGAGACACGCCGCTTGCAGTCCGCCGATCGTCGCCAGAACCGCGAGCAAGACCAGTAATCCGCCAGGGATCGCAGCTGCAGCCGCCGCAAGGGGCGCCTGCCACTTGGGGTCGTTCGTACTGCGCGCAATCGTCGGTACGAGCAAACGTATTGCGAGCCACGCGAGCGCCGGCACGATTAAGAGGGCACAGACGGAACGCAAAAGCGTTCCGGTGTTCCAACAGAGGACGAGAAAATCAAGGACGTCACGCATTGCTGCGTTGCGCCCGCTTTTCGGCGAGAAGCCGTTCGAATTCGGCGTAGGTCTCGTCGTCGGCAGCCAGCTCGCCGGCGATGTGCGCGAGGAGCGGGTTCCGCTGCGTTCGCAAGAGTGGCCCGACGACATCGCCGATAACGGCGGTCTGGAAGTCTTCCCGGCTTAGGACCGCTCGAAAGACGTTGGCTTTGCCGGAAGCCCGCTTTTTAAGGTGGCGTTTGTCGGCCAAATTCTGCATGACGGTCTTCACGGTCGTGTAAGCAAGCGGCTTCTCGCCGCGCTTGTAGCGCATTTGCGAGACAACGTCGTTGACCGAGGCCCAGTCGCCGAGCGACCAAAGGATATCCATCACCCGTGCCTCGAGCGGCCCCAGGCCCGTCGGTGCTCCGGCTTTATCGACGCGGAAAATCCGGCTTTGCATATGCTATCTAGCCTAGCAGGTTGATAGGCACGATGTCAATGCCGATGCTACGGCCGATGCTACTGGAATACCGCTGCTACTGGAAAATAACACTTGCATGCGAACTCAGGTAGTGCTATGGCCATTAGCACACCCAGGATGCTCAGTGCGGTGCGGGACTGCGAGATCGTGCATGACTTCCACGCGTCAATACAGTTACATCGCCACACACAGTGCCGTAGATGTAGGGATTGCGCAATCGTTTTAGTATACTGCTGGCTATGGCCGTTCTGTCTGCTCGTCTTCCCAGTCCCGACGTGTGCGACGTGCGCATGGCTCCCTCGTCCGCTGCGGCTGAAGCCAAGCGTCTTTTGGCGCCGACCGCGATCTACCAGGAAGTGGCCGAGATTTTCCGAGCCTTGGCGGATCCAACGCGCATTGCGATCGTCCACGCGCTCTCACACCGCGAGCTTTGCACTTGTGACCTTGCGGCGATTCTCGGTAGCAGCGAATCGGGCGTTTCCCAGCATCTGCGGATCTTACGATCCTTGCGCCTCGTGAAGGTCAGACGCGCCGGCAAATACGTGTACTACATGCTTGACGATGCCCACGTCGCCGCCGTGCTGCAGCTGGGGCTCGCGCATCGAGGCCATGATGAACGCTGCCGCGAGGTTGCATTCGCGTGAGTGCGGGGCACAGTCACGCGGCGCCGATCGACCAGAAGCTGCGCGCTGCGTTTTTCCTCTCCTTTGCCATCCTTGCCGTGGAAGTCGCCGGCGGAGTCATTTCGCATTCGTTAGCGTTGCTTTCCGATGCGGGCCACGTGCTTACCGATCTCGTCGCCCTTGGACTCGCCTGGTTCGCAACGGTTCAGGCGCAACGCCCGGCGGATGCTAACAAAACATACGGCTATCATCGCACGGGCATACTTGCCGCACTCCTCAACGCGCTCACACTCATTCTGATCGTCGGTTTTATCGCGTATGAGGCGATCCGACGGCTCGCGGAGCCACCAACCGTAGTGCCGACGTTGATGTTCGTATCGGCCGGCGTCGGTATCGCGATTAACCTCTATATCGGCGTCGGCTTGCGCGGTAGTAGCGAAGGGAACGTAAACGTTCGAGCGGCAATGCTTCACGTGTTTGGCGACGTGGCTGCGTCGATTGGCGTGATCGTCGCGGGCATCGCGATACTACTAACCCGCTGGTACGCAGCCGACGCTGTGATTTCACTCGCGATTGCCGTCCTCATCGCCAAAGGCGCCTGGGATCTGATGCGCGAGACTATCGACATTTTGATGGAGTCAACGCCTAAAGGCATCAATATCGCGCAACTGGTGCGCGACCTGGTTCGGGTGCCCGGCGTGAGTGACGTTCACGATCTGCACGTGTGGTCGATCACCGGCGGCATGAATGCGTTGTCAGCTCATTTGCGGATCGAAGGTAATCGTGTGCTAAGCGAATGTGATGGACTCCTCGAGCAGCTCAATGAAATCTTAGCTGCTCGATACCGGATCACACACTCGACGATTCAATTCGAATGCGCGAACTGCGACCCGCGGGATAGCAACTTGTATTGCTCGATTAAGGGCGGCGAACAATCGCCCGTAGATCACGAACACGAAAACGCCCACTGACGGTCTCGATGTCACAGGTGCGGCCAAATGACCTCCGCCGCATCCTCAACGCCGCGCGCGGCGCTTATCCGGCGCGCCTTTACGCTCGAATGGATCACGCTGGGTTGGATGACGATCGAAGCGGTTGTCGCGATCGGTTCGGGTGTCGTCGCTCACAGCTTGACGCTTGTCGCCTTCGGCATCGACAGCGTCATCGAACTCGCTTCGGCCGGCGTTCTCATATGGCGCCTCACGGTCGAAATTAAACAAGGGCGTGAGTTTTCCGAAGCCGCCGAGGAGCGAGCTAGCAAGATTGCCGGGGCGTTGTTGTTCGCCCTGGCGCTGTATGTCATCGCCAGCGCGGCTTGGGGTCTGTGGCGCCATCACGGCGCGGACTTCTCTCTCCCGGGCCTGCTCGTCGCCGTCGTTGCAATGCCCGCGATGTATGCACTCTCGAAAGCCAAGATCCGCGTTGCTGAGGCGCTTGGAAGTCGCGCTCTTCGAGCAGATGCCGTCGAAGCGATTACGTGCGGATATCTCTCGGCTGTCGTCGTGGTCGGCCTCATCGCGCAAGTGCTCTTTCATGCGTGGTGGGTCGATAGCGTAACGTCGCTCGCGATCACATACCTTCTTGTGAAGGAGGGGCGCGAAGCGTGGAGCGGTGACGCTTGCTGCGATTGATTGAAGCGTCCGGGTAGGACAGTCGTCGGGGAGATTGGCCGCGAGATCTGCCCCGGACCATCTTTTGCACAGACACCGCCTTAAAAAGGCGAATGCTCGACGGCCACGCGTCTCAGAATGAGTGCACCGTGTGGTGCTCTAGGGCCTTAGCACTCGGCTCGCGAATCGGCCCGTTGTGCAGAGGCAGTTCCCTCTCCGGCGCGCGTTACTCTTCCTCGCGGCAGCGGTTCTGTCGGCGGTTTTTAGTGATTGGCTAATTGAAGGGGCCGCGAACGTAGGTCTCTACGGTCGTCTATACGCCGATCACGACCAACGCAGCGTGCTATGCACGGCGACGGCCGGACTCGTGTTGCTCTTAGCTGCCGCTATGACGACGTTTCTCGAACGATTCCGCGCTCTGCATCCCGGTCACGTTTCACGGGATTGGCTTGCTGAAGCCGCACACGATATTTCGACGCGATGGTCATGGCGCGCGCTTGCGCCCACGTTCGTCGTCGCGCTTCTCGTTCGGTATGCGATGGAGAGCGCTGAGTTGCTTCAGCGGGACGGTCACGTCGCGACCGGTCTCGGCTGGCTCGGCGGCCCGGTTTTCGTCGCTCTGGCCGTGCATCTCGTCCTATGCGCCGTCGCACTCTTCGGACTAGTGAACGTGATGCGCGCGCTCGACGGTACGGTGCAAAGACTGGTAGAGATGGTCGTCGCATTTATCGCGGCGCTTATCATCCCACCGCCAAAAACGTGCTTTGTCGGTCGCGACGCATATCGTGTCTTCCAACGAGTCTCTTGTCTCGCTAGTCACCTTGGCGAACGCGGTCCCCCGGTCGGCGTAGCAGCTCACTTCATATAGCTCGCTGACGCCCTGCAAGCTCCGGTCAGTGCCTAACTAAAGGCGCTCCGGAGCCCGCAGCGGAGGACCGTTAATGATCGGACCGCTTCGCGCTCGTAGCGCGTCGTCATTTGGCATCGCAACGCACAGGTATGCGGCTCTGAGTTTGACGAGATATCACTCGCCGCGGCGGAGCACCGTATGAGCCGCTTGATATCCAGCGCATTGACGCAGCGCCTGGCCGTCTACGCGCTCGTTTTCGTGTTCACAATCGCCGGACTAGTTGCCGTCGGCGGCCTGCCGGAAGCCGTGTATCCGAACCTCGACTTTTCGCGCGTGAACGTACGTGCCGAAAACGGCGATCTTGCTCCGAGTCTCGTGCAGGCGAGTCTGACGCGCCCACTTGAACGCGAACTCGCATCCGTCCTCGGCGTGAAACAGATCGTCGCCTCTTCGACGCAAGGTGCCGCGGATATCAACGTGACCTTCGATCCGCACGTCGCCTCGAACAATGTCGCGTTGCAACGCGTATCGACGGCAGTCGCGGCGGTGCAAGCGCGATTCCCGAAGGGCACGAGTTTACGAATCCAACAGGTCGGTACCAATCTCTTTCCGATCCTGACTTACGCTCTGACCTCCGACCGTATGAGCTTGACGCAGCTGCGCGAGGCAGTGGAGTATCAGATCCGCCCGGAGCTTACCGGCCTACCGGGAGTCGCGCTCACGACGGTCCTCGGCGGCGACCAGCGAGAGTATCTCGTCTCGATCGAGCCGCAGCGCCTCGCCGCCCGTGGCGTAACCCTCGAGCAAGTGACGTCGGCGATAGCGCAGACGAACACGATCGAAGCGGTCGGACATGCCGATGACAACTACATTCGCTCCACGATCCTCGCGAACGGCATGGCGCACAGTCCGAGCGACATCGCAAACATTCCGCTTGCCGCGAAGAACGGCATACCGCTGAGCGTTGGAAGCGTCGGATCGGTGATCGAAACGGTCGCGCCACCGAGCGTGCGTGCTGCGAGCAGTGGCCGAGCTGCCGTTCTCCTCAACGTCTTCGGCCAGCCCGGTGCGAGCTACGTCAGCGTCGCACAGAATGTGACGAGCGCTATGCAGCGAGCGCTTGCTGTCGAGCCGGAGATTTCTGCGAACAAGTTCTGGGATCTCTCGACGCTCGTTTTGGCCTCGATCGACAACTTGCGTGACGCAATTCTCATTGGCCTCGTGCTCTCGACGCTCGTGCTGTTTTTCTTTCTGCGGAACTGGCGGTCAACGCTCATCGCGGGAGCCGTCATTCCGCTTACCATCGTTATCACGTTCGCCGCAATGCGCGCCCTCGGGGAAGGGCTCAACCTCATGACCCTCGGCGGTCTGGCGATTGGCGTGGGCCTCATCATCGACGACGCGATCGTGGTCGTCGAAAACATCTACCGCCACCTTGGCCTCGGCATCGAGCAGCGTTCCCAAGCCGTCGTAACTGCGGTAACGGAAATCGCGACGCCGATGATTTCCTCGACGCTTACGACGATCGTCGTTTTCGCGCCGCTCTCGCTGCTATCGGGAATCCCCGGCGCGTTTTTCACGGCGTTGTCGATTTCGCTCGCCGTCGCGCTCGTGATTTCGCTTATCCTCGCCTTATTCTTCACGCCCAACGTCGCAGCCCAACTGCTGCGAATGGAGCGTGAGCCCCAGCAGGCGTTCACAAGGTGGATCGATGTCCGCTACGTGCCGCTCTTGCAATCTGCGCTGCGGCGACGCATTCCGGTGATCGCCGGCGCATTTGTTATCTTCGCCGTGACCCTGCTGGTCGGCCAGCAGCTCGGCACCGACTTTCTTCCCGCTCTCGATGAGGGCGCGTTCGAATTGACCTACGCATTGCCGCCGGGGACGACGCTCTTCGAGACGATGCGTGTCTCGCGCCAAATCCAGAACGTTATCGACGGAGACCCGGACGTTGCGCGTAGCGCGAGTATCATCGGTGCGAGCATGACGCTGATCAATACCGACACGCCCCAAGGCTTGAGCGGCGGTACGATGCGTGCGACGTTGCGCAGCAAAACGGACGTTCTTCCGTTTCACCGCATCAGCGCCGATGGCACGCGCCCCGATGGCACTTCGGTACGGGTCGTCATGGATCGCATTAGCGATACGATCCGCACGGTGGCGCCGAACGCGCAGTTTTCTACGCGACAGCTCCTTCAAGATGGGCTCAACGATCTCTCGAATCAGGCGGCACCGATCGAGATACGTCTGTATGGGCCGCAGCAGTCCGTGCTCATTCCGCTTGCCACCGACATCGCGAATCGGCTCGCCACGGTCTCCGGCGTCTCAGGTGCCTTCAGTGGCGTTATCTACCACAACCCGAGTCTCGTGGTTGCGGTAAAGCCGTCGGCAAGTTCCCTCGGCGTAGGCGCGGCGCAACTCGCTGCAGATGAACGCGCGCTCTTTGGCGGCGATGTCGTCTCGAGCGTCATCAACAACCCGCTCACGATTCCGGTGCGGGTCCGCTACGATCTGCCGCTGGACCCGTCGTCGGCGCAAGTGCAAAATCTACCGTACGTTACGCCCAGCGGTGCCGTCGTACCGATTTCACGGCTTGCGACCTTTACGAAGTCGCCGCAACAGAGTGATATCAGGGAACTGAATTCGCGTCAATACCTCTCCGTTACGGCCCAAATCAATGGTTCGAACCTGGGCGCGATTGCGGACGCGATCAAGCGGGAACTGCGCAATGTCGATTTCCCGCCTGGGTACTCGTACCAGCTCGCCGGCTCGTACGAGTTGCAGCAAGAGTCGTTCTCACAATTTGCGCTTGCGATCGGTCTCTCGGTAGGGCTGGTTTTCCTCGTGATGCTCATTCAGTTCCGATCGGTTCTGCAACCGCTTGCGATCCTGACCGCGATTCCACTGGCCGCCTTCGGTGCGACCCTCGCTCTCTACGTGACGAAAATCTCGATCAACGTCTCGTCGCTCATGGGCATCATTTTGCTCGTGGGCCTCGTCGTGAAGAACGGGATTTTGCTGCTCGAATACGCTGCTGCGAACCAGCGTCGAGGCCACTCGCTCGGCCAGGCCTTGGTGGCGGCGGCGGAGATTCGCGTGCGTCCCATCCTCATGACGACGCTCACTGCGCTGCTCGGCATGGTTCCCTTGGCCTTCGCAATCGGCAGCGGCAGCGAGATCTTGCAGCCGCTGGCGATTGCGGTAATCGGAGGACTGGTGTTTTCGACGATCCTGACGCTCGTCGTCGTGCCGGTGTTTTATGCGACCCTTGCCGGCATCGGCAAACGCTTGCGGCGACCCGCAACCAACGTGGTGAGGCCTATACGTGCGTAACGTCATTGCGATCGCGCTGCTGTTTGTCGCCGTTCCGGCTTCGGCTCGCGCGCAAAGCACGGCACCACTGACGGTGTCCGATGCACTCGCCGCCGTTGCGAAACTGTCGGTGACACAGGCTACCGACGCGCTGCGAGATGCAAGCGCGCGAATAGCGCAAGCGCGCGGTGCGGCACGGTTCAGCTTCAATACGCTGCTCACCGCGGTGCCCATGGCGGCTTCACCGCTGCAGTACCTCATCGCGCCGGAGGTCACCGTCGATCTCGGATCCGCACCACGGCGCCTCGGTACATTGCAGGCGGCGCAGGCGCAGCTTTCTGTGTCGACGTCGACGCTCGACGCGACGCGACGCGCGGTGCAAATGACGACCATCGAATCGTTTTTCACGACGGCGGCGGATCAGTCACAGCTCGGCGCCCAGAGCGACGCGTTCTTGCTGGCAAAGCGCAGTCTCGAGGTGGCACAGCTGCGCCACGACCAAGGCGTGGCCCCACAGCTCGATATCGAGCGGGCACGCGCCCAGCTCGCAATAGTCCAGGCCGAGCGGGACGCTGCGCAAGTATCCCTCAAGGACGACCTCGCGGCGCTCGGCGAGCTTGTCGGCACTCCTTCATCGGCCGTCGCACTTCCGACGCTGCCTCGCGCTCTTCCCGATGCAGCGACTGTCGAGAATGCGGCGCTGCGAGCGAATCCAGCCCTCCGGAACGCGCAAGCCGTTTACGCGGCGGCACAAGCCGCCGCACTGCTCGCTCGCGCCGAACTCTCCCCTGGGATTACCGCGGGCATCGGTCCGGGATATTCGCGCATCGGCACGAGCCAGGCGTTTGGACCTGCGGCTAACCTCAATCTCAATGTTCCCTTGGGGAATCGCCTTTCGCACGCGAATGTCGCGGCGGCCGATGCTGCGGTGCTCGTCGCCAAAGCGAGCTTCGATCAAACTCGGCGGGAGGTGATGCAGGCGGTACTGCACGCGCGAAGCGTCACCGATGGCGCGGCGGCTCGCCTCTCGAGTTTACGTATCGCGGACGCCAGCGCCCGGCGGGTCGCAGACGCAGATCTTGCCGGCTATCGGCTCGGCGCCGTCGGCGGCGCCGACCTCATCGTCGCGCAAACCGGAGCCGCCAATACACATGCGGCGATGGAAAACGCGCGCGTGCAGGCCGCGCGAGCCTACGTGAATTTGCAATTAGAAATGGGAGAACTCGGCTTATGAAACGTCTCGCGCTGGCCAGTCTAACCTGCACGCTGCTGTTGCTGAGCGCATGCAGTCGTGCGCCACAGAGTTCCGACACTACGAGCGCATCGCCTCGTCCAGAAGCGACGAAAAGCGGCGAACAACCCGAAACATCCGGTGCCGCGACAGCTTCAGGTTCCGACAAGAAAAAAGTCGGCGAGACGTCAAAATCTGGATCCGACGAGAAACCGCAGGCAACGCTTCCCGTGCAGACAGCGCCGGTACGCTTCGGCGTTATTCCGCAGCTTGTCGGCGGTTACGGCAACGTAGCAGGTGGCGCGAACAATCAAGCCACTCTCAGCTTTGCAGAAGCGGGCCGAATCGCGTCGGTCGACGTTACGATCGGCGCCCATGTGCCCGCCGGTGAGATCCTGGCGCGGCTCGATCCGCGTCCGTTCGAAGCCGAACTTTCGGCAGCTCGCGCCAACGTTGCCGTCGCGGAGGCGGGGCTCACGAAGGCGCGGCTCGGTGTGCGGCCGCAGCAGATCGCAGAAACCGACGCGCAGCTTCGTGGGGCAACGACACAAACCGCCCTTGCCAAAGCACAGCTCGAGCGTCAGCAGAAGCTGCTCGGACTCGGTATCGCTCCGCAAAGTGACGTCGACGCCGCGCGAGCGGCGCTCGCCGGCGCGAAGTCCGGGCTCGATGTGCTGCAGCAGCAGCGTTCTACGCAAGTCCATCCCTGGCAACCCGACATCGATGCGGCCGGCGCCAATGTTGCGCAAGCGGAAAGCGCCGCCTATGGAGCGCGGCAAAAGCTGGCCCTCGCCGAGATAGTCGCACCCTTCGCAGGCGTCGTTGTTGCGCGCATGCATAACGACGGCGAGAGCGTCGATGCGAATGCGCCGGTGATTCAGATCGCAGCCGATACGGCTCCCGTCTTTACCGCGCAGTTCTCGCCGGAAGATGCGTCGCGGTTGAGCGTCGGAGATCCCGCGACGATACAAGCCGAAGGCGTCTCAGGAAAGGTCCGCGCTCGGGTTATCGCTATCAATTCGCTACAAGGCGACGCGCACACCGTCGCAGTGTTGATGCGGATGCACGCGAACGCTACCGCTGCACGCGCCTTCGGCCCCGGAGCCTACGGTCAGGCGTCCGTGCAGGTTGGAACGCGACGAGGACTCGTCGTGCCGGCTGCGGCCATCGTCACTGATGCTGCGACGGGCGCCATGCAAGTCTTTCGAAAGAACGGCGATCGTTATGATCCGGTTCCGATTGGCGTCGTCGCACGCTCCGGCGATCGCGCAATCGTGTCGGCATCATCCCTCCGCCCGGGCGATCGCGTCGCGACGGAGGGCGCGTACGAATTGCTTGCGCCCGCGCAAGCACCGAAGAAAGATAGCGACTAACATAAGTACGATGCACTACTTTGCTTCAGCGTGACGGCAGAAAAGGTGCCGATGAAACCCGCTGCTCCATAAGTGCCGACATCCCCACTTTCCACGATACCCGAGCGCGTAAAGCCGCGATACACTGAAGATGGCTCCGTCCGCGGTGCAGACCGAGGCGACGACGCTGCATGCAAAGAGGTCGTCAGTGCCGTAAGGCACTTGCCGGACCATACATCGTCATCGTTCATCGTCGTGCTCGTGTTCATTCTGAGCAATCCTGTTGGCTTCGGCCCGCGCTGAGCCGCTGGCCGTTAACGGCTCAAGATTTCACCGATTGAGAGAGAGCTGTACCTATGACTTCCGCCTCTGCGTTCGAAGAGTCTGGGCGTACGATCGTTCGAACCACGGCAGAGTCCGTCGCGACCGATACCGCAGCCGAGGTGCGGCTCTTCAGCGCGTTTGCGATCTCCGCTACGGTGTGGTTACTCATCACGACCGCCGCGGGGCTCTTCGTGAGTTTCGAATTCACGTATCCCGATATCGGCTCGCATGGCTGGCTGACGTTCGGGCGGCTCCGCGCGATTCACACCAACGGTACGTTCTTCGGCTGGGCCACGATGGCGCTCGTCGGCCTCTCGTTCTGGATCGCGGCGCGCGCGTCGGGCACGACGCTCAAGTTCCGCTCGCTTGCGTGGGGGGCGCTCTGGTGCTTCAACCTTGCGACGATTTTAGGCACCCTCACGCTCGACGTGGGCTGGAGCAACGGGAGTCAGGAGTACCGCGAATGGATTCCGGCGGTTACGCTCGTGCTCGTGGTCGCCATCGTCTTGAGCGCGATCACGCTCTTTCGCACGATCGCCACGCGTCGCGGCTCGGAAATCTACATCGCCAACTGGTACACGATGGGCGGCTACATCTTTATTTCGATTATCGCGCTCGTCGCGCTGATACCCGGGTATCAAAGGGGCATCGGCCAAGTTGCGGTGCAGGGTTTCTACATCCACAATGCCGTGGGAATGTGGTTCACCTTTCTCGGGCTCGGTATCATTTACTACCTGCTGCCCAAGCTTTTGAACCGGCCGATCTACTCCTACGCGCTCGGCGTCGTCGGCTTCTGGACGCAGTTGCTCTTCTATCCGATGATCGGTGCGCATCACTTCGAGTTCTCGCCGCTGCCGTGATGGATCCAGTCGCTGGCCGTCATTTTCAGCATCGGAATGATCGTGCCCGTGTGGTCCGCGGTCGGCAATTTTTGGATGACGATGCGGGGTCATTGGAGCGCGATCACGCGCTCGTACGCGTTGCCCTTCGTTTGGGTCGGCATCGCCTGCTACTTCATCGGTTCGACGCAAGGTTCGATCGAAGCGATACGCGAGTTGCAAGCGATCTGGCATTTCACCAATTTCACCGTCGGACATTCGCACTTGACGATGTACGGCTTCGTCTCGTTCGTCGCATGGGGCGGAATCTATGGCCTGTTGCCGCTGGCGACGAAAAAAAGCCGTCGCTGACCGCCGTCGGCGTCCACTTCTCGTTTGCGTTTCTGGGCGTGTCGCTCTACGTCGTTTCACTTTCGATCGCGGGCACGATGCAAGGTATCACCTGGGCGAGTGGCAATCCGTTCATCGTGTCGGTTGAAAACGCGGCACCCTTCTGGCTCGCCCGCGCCGTAGCCGGAACGATGATGTTCGTCGCGCACGTCGTCTTCGCGTACAATGTTTGAAAGATGACCGCTGCACGGGCTCCGCAGGTAATCGCGACTACGGCGGTCGCAGCATGAAGAGTGTGCGCACGTTCTTGCTCGCTTCGGGCGGCATCTTTCTCATGTACGCGCTCGGCATGGGCGTTATTCCCGGCTTCGTGCTCTCGGCGACGCCTCCGACGCCGGGGCTCGTCGATCTCACGGCGCAAGCGAAACACGGCCGGGATCTCTATGTGGGCAACGGTTGCACCTACTGCCACACGCAGCAAGTTCGTCCGCTCGCGCAAGATAAGCTGTGGGGACGTCCGTCGGTGGTGGCGACTACGCATACGCATCGCCCGAATTACTGGGCACCGAGCGCACCGGGCCCGACCTAACGAATGTCGGCGCACGGGAGAGCGACGTGTGGGAACAGATCCATCTCTACAATCCGCGCTCGCTCGTCTCGGCGTCGATCATGCCGTCGTATCGCTGGATGTATGAGGAAAAAGACAAGACCGCGCCGGGCGACGTGGTGGTTCCAGTTCCGCCGAACTATGCTCCGAAGGGCAAGGTCGTTATAGCGAGCCACGACGTTCTCGCGCTCACCGCATATCTACACGCCCTCAAACAAGCGCCGCTGAAGACGGAGACACCGTGAACATGCACATGTCGCCGCCGCCCGGCGGCGATCCGTTCGGAAAGCTTATGGTCGTCGCCGGCACGGCGATCTTGCTCTATTCCAGTTTTCTTGCCGTTAGGGTCTCGATTCGCCGGGGCGAAACCGAGCCCGGGCACCCGAAGAACGTCATGTTGGAGAAAGACCGCTGATGGAGCCGCTGCATCAGGACGGAATTCCCGGCGAAGCCGCATCCGTTACCGTGTATGTTGACGACGCGAAGGAGCCACTCGCGATTTTTCGTCCGCCGGCGCAAGCGCGCATCGATACGACGGCCCTCGAAGACGGCGAACACGTTTTACACTTGCATGCGGTGGATGAATCCGGCGTCGTCGGCGTGCGCTCCATTCCGTTCGTCGTACGAAACGGTCCGTACATATCCGTTTCCGGCATCAAGCCCCACGAGGTCGTCGGCGGTCAACTCGATCTGCGCATCAACGCCTTTAGTAGCGGCGAATATTTCGATCCCGTCGCGGCCGAATCACGGAGCCCGGCGCCGAGTATCACGTGGGTTGGACTCAGCGTCTTTCTCGCGTGGTCGCTCTGGTACGGCCTCGGAAGTTTCTTCACGCCGCCAGCATTCGCCGGCGCAACGCGGGCGCGCTCGGCGCCGCCAACGCGCCGATGAGCGTAAACGATGCCGCGCGCGGCGGTGGAGCGAAGACGGCCGCGGGCGGGGCGAAAATCGTCGGGGATTCGATTATTCAGCAACCGGACCGGCGCTCTACGCGGCCAATTGCGCCAGTTGCCACGGCGCCGAAGGCGCGGGCGTCCCGGGTGCCTTTCCGCACTTGCCAAAGATGCGGTCGTAAATGCCGCGGACGCAACGGAACAGATCAAGACCGTGCTTCACGGCCCTCACGCGAAGGCGATCGACGGCAAAAAGTACGACAGCCAAATGCCTGCCTTTTCCCAGCTGAGCGACGACGACATCGCCGCGATCGTCGATCACGAGCGAACGTCGTGGAAGAATGCAGGCCCGGTGATTACGCCCGCGCAGGTGAAGCAGCGCCGCTAGCGCCGTCGCGGAGGTGCAGGAAGCTTTGCCGCTCGCAGGGGCGAAACGGCGCCCCATGAGCGAGCCTGTCGTCCTGCAAAGCCAAGTCGGCGCGGTGCTGACGTTAACCTTGAACCGCCCCGAAAAACTCAACGCGTTTAACGATGAGATGATGCACGCATTGATGGATGCGTTTACCGCCGCGCAGCGCGATACCGGCGTCCGCGCGATCGTCTTGTGCGGCGCGGGGCGCGGCTATTCGTCGGGTCAAGATCTCGAAGCGTTCGTCAAGCTAATGGCGTCGGAGGGCGAGCCGATCGCCGTCGGCGCGCATCTGCGCCGCGGCTATAACGTGCTGGTCACGCGAATCCGTACGATCGAGAAACCCGTCATCGCGTCGCTGGGCGGCATCGCTGCCGGTGTCGGGCTTTCTATCGCGCTTTGTTGCGATCTGCGAATCGCAAGCGACGATGCCGTGCTCACGCTCGGCTTTTCGAAAATCGGGCTCATCCCCGATGGCGGCGGCAGCTTGATGCTTCCGCTGCTCGCGGGGCTCGGGCGCGCTCTCGAACTCGCGTGGTCGAGCGACCGCATCGATGCGCGCGAAGCGTATCGTTTGGGTCTGGTCAATCGCGTGGTTGCGGCGAGCGAACTCGCGGACGAAACGGCCGCGTATGCTGCGCGTTTCGCCGAGATTTCGCCGATTGCCGCCGGCCTTACCAAGCGCGCGTTCAACGCAGCCGTGCTGCCAAATTTCGCCGCGTGGCTCGAACGCGAAGCGGACTTACAAAACGAGGCTGCCTCCGGCTCCGATTTCAGCGAGGGCGTGCGAGCCTTCATGGAAAAACGCAAACCCGCATTTTCGACGCGATGAACGGTACGCCCGATCTCTTCGATCTTTCGGGCAAAGTCGCTATCGTCACGGGCTCGACTCGCGGTATCGGGTTCGGAATCGCGCAGCAATTCGCACGTCGCGGCGCGCGGGTGGTGATCTCGAGCCGCAAGCCGGATGCGTGCGAGGCTGCGCGCAGATCGATTGCGGAAGCCGGTGGCGAGGCGATCGCGGTGCCCTGCAACATCAGCTACAAGGAACAACTGCAAGCGCTCGTGACGACGACGCTCGCGCAGTACGGCGGGATCGATATTCTCGTTTGCAACGCGGCGGTCAATCCGTATTTCGGGCCGCTCGCGGGTATCCCCGACGACGCATACGACAAAATCATGAGTTCCAACGTGCGCTCGAACGTGTGGCTTTGCAACATGGCGTTGCCGGAAATCGCGAAAGCAGGCGGCGGCGCGTGCATCATCGTCTCGAGCATCGCCGGTCTCAAAGGCTCGCGCATGCTCGGCGCCTACGGCCTCTCGAAAGCTGCCGATTCGCAACTCGCGCGCAACCTGGCGGTGGAATGGGGTCCAAGGAACGTTCGCGCGAATGCGATCGCACCGGGCGTGATCAAGACGGACTTCGCGAAGGCGCTCTATGCCACGCCGGAGATCGAAAATCAGGTCATCAGGCAATATCCCATCGGGCGCCTGGGCGTCGTCGACGACGTCTCCGGCGTTGCGGTCATGCTCGCGTCGCGTGCTGGTGCGTTCGTGAGCGGCCAGACGCTCGTCGTCGATGGCGGGACGACCATCGGCGGCTTCGACTAAGCCGAAAGGGCCGGCGGACGCAACGTGCGTATACGCGTCGGACGAAACGCACTCCGGAAACTAGGAGAATATCATGGCCGTGATGGCCGATCCCTCATCGCCGGCGACACGAAGAAAGCCTGCCGGCACGCTACGAGTCGTCGATCCCTCGCCGCTTAACTGGCTCTTCATCACGTGGAATACAATGGAAGAGCCGATTCGCACCGATCACGACGGGCGCGCCGTCTACTCGATGGCGACGGGACATCGGTACGTCGACGACGGCAAGACGTTGGAAGTCGATGTTCGCCGCGATGTCGTGTATCAAAACGGGGAACCACTGACCGCGCATCACATCAAGCTTGGCTTCGACGAGATGCAACGTTGGGAAGCGCCGCATCCGCCGGGAACGTGGCTGAACTTTCCGCCCGAATCGGTCGCCGAGGTCGTGAACGACCATTGCATTCGTTTCCACTTCCCCGAACCCGACGGACTTGCGCTTGCAAAGATGCGCGGTTTCCACGTTCCGAGCAAATCGTTCTGGACGGAGGGACCGGCTTTCGGTTACGCGCGCGAGGGTTCCGGAAACGGAAATTGGTGAATCATCGACGCACCGGGCCCGTGGGGCACCGGACCGTTTACCCTGGTTGAGGGTCATTCGTCGATTACCACCGTCATCGCCATCCAGCGCGCGCAACCGTTTGCGTGCACCTGGTTGATCGAAAAAGAAGATCGCACGCCCGAACTCGTCCTCGAAGCAAATCCCACGTATTGGGATCACAAGCGCGGCCCCTGGGTGCGGAAGGTCGTCTTCCGCAATACGCTTTCCCCCGCCGAGGCGCTCGAGCTGTGCATCTCGCGCGACGGCGAAGTCGACATCGTCACCGAAGTTTCGCCGGCCGACGCGCAAAAAGTCAAAGATTCCAAGTTCGCGCGTCTCGAGGTATGCGACGCGAACCGTGTCCTGGTCGGCGTTTTCAATCGTCACGAAGGTCGCGACGTCCCGATGAACGACCTCAACTTGCGTCAAGCGCTCAATCTCGCGATCGATCGCGACAAAGTCATCAGCGATGGGATGTTGGGATACGCTTCCAAAATCGCTGCGCTCACCCCGCCGTGGTGCGCGGGCCATCCAGCGGGCCTCGCGCCGTTTCCACACGATTCCAAAGCGGCGAGGGAAATGTTCTCGAAGGTCGCGTGGCCCAAGGGCCGGCCGCTACGCATCGCGACCGGAAACGGTTTCCTCGGTATCGCGAAGATCATCGCAGCCGACATCACGGAAGCGCTGGGTCTCGAAGTTGCCTTCGATATCGTCGCCGACGAAAACGCACTTTCGGGCGCGCGTGCGCTCGCCGAGAGTAAGCTCGTGCCGCCCTGGGATATTTTGTTGAACTTCTGGTTCGATATCAGTTCCGAGGCGACGCCGGCGATGATTCACCGCGAATTCTTCGGCTCCGACGGGGCGTTCCGCGTCGGGCCGGCGTTAGCGGATTTCGATCGCCTCTACAGCGACATGGCGCGTCAGACGGAGCCCGCGCAATTAATCGCCAAGGCCGAAGCGATCGACCGGCACACGAAAGAAGAAGCGCTGGCGCTATTTCTTTGCACCCCGCAGTCCCTAACCGCCGTTAACAACCACGTACGTTTTACGCCGTATGCGACGACGTTCGAACTCGCCGAAGCGGAAGCGTTACCCGAGCACTGGTCGCTTAAGTCGTAAGTTGCCATCCCAATCGCAAGCGCGCGTTGCCGTTTCCGGCAGCGCGCGTTTTTAGTTCCGGCGGCCATCTTTCCCACGGCCGGGAATTTGAGTTGCCGACGCGAATGTCAGCAACTTAGAAAGCTCGCTCACGAACTTGGGGAAACAGCAGCGCTATGAACGTCTACAAAGCACCGCTTCGCGACTTCCATTTTCTGATCAACGAAGTCGCCGATTTCGGCTCGATTGCGAAGTTGCCGGGTTACGAAGAGGTGCCGGATATTGCGGATGCCGTTCTCGAAGAGGCCGGCAACTTTGCCAGCAACGTGCTCGATCCGCTCAATGTCGTCGGCGATCGCGAAGGCGCCAGATTCGTCGACGGTGAGGTGGTTACGCCTAAGGGCTTCAAAGCGGCGTACCATCAATTCGCCGACGCCGGCTGGGTCGGTTTGCCGATGCCCACCGAATACGGTGGCCAGGGTTTACCGTGGCTGCTCAGTACGGCGACGCTTGAGATGTGGAATGCGTCGAATTTGGGTTTTTCGCTCGGTCCGCTTCTCAATCAAGGTGCGATCGAAGCGATCTTGCTCGTCGGTACCGACGAACAGAAGAAGACGTACGTCCCGAATCTGGTTTCGGGCAGGTGGGCCGGAACCATGGATCTTACGGAGCCGCAAGCCGGTTCCGACCTCGCCCAGGTCCGCACGAAAGCCGTGCCCCAGCAGGACGGTTCGTACAAGCTCAGCGGTCAGAAAATCTTTATCACCTACGGCGAGCACGATTACACCGAAAACATCGTTCACTTAACCCTCGCGCGGACGCCGGCGGCGCCCGAGGGCGTCAAGGGAATTTCGCTCTTCATTACGCCGAAGTTTGTCGTGAACGCGGACGGCACGCTCGGTAAACGCAACGACATCTATTGCGCGGGTATCGAGCACAAGCTCGGCATCCACGCCTCACCGACCACGACGATGAACTACGGCGAGAAAGACGGCGGCGCTATCGGATACCTTGTCGGCGAAGAGAATCAGGGTCTTAAATACATGTTCATCATGATGAACGCGGCGCGTTTCTCCGTCGGCGTGCAGGGCTACGCGGTCGCCGACCGCGCGTATCAAGCGGCGCTCGCGTATGCGCGCGAACGCGTGCAATCCAAAGATCTCGCGGCCAAGGAGTGGACGCCGGTTCGCATCATCGAGCATCCCGATGTGCGCCGTATGCTGATGAACTGCAAATCGCAGATCGAAGCGATGCGCGCGGTCGCCTTTTTTACCGCCGCCGCACTCGATCACAACCATGCGGACCCCGACGAAACCAAGCAGAAGGAAGCGAACGCCGTCGTCGAGTTTTTCACTCCGATCGTGAAGGCGTGGTCGACGGAACTCGGCACCCAACTCGTTTCCGAGGCGCTCCAGGTCTTCGGCGGCATGGGTTACATCGAAGAAACCGGCGTCGCCCAATATTATCGCGATATCCGTATCGCCCAGATCTACGAAGGCACGACGAGTATTCAGGGTAACGACTTGCTCGGCCGCAAATTTCTCAAAGATATGGGGAAGACCGCGACGAAATTAATCGGCCAGATGTCGGTCACCGTAAAAGACTGCGGCCAGAGCGACAACGAGCACGTCAACGCAATCGGCATCGAGCTCGGCAAAGCCGTGCAGGCGTTGCAGGAAGCGTCGCTGTGGCTCGGCGGCAACGCGATGAAAGATCCGCGTGCGACCTTTGCCGGCGCCGTACCGTATCTGATGCTGTGGGGTTACGTCGCGGGCGGCTGGCAGTTGGCACGCGCGGCGCTGGTGGCATCGAAGAAGCTCGGCACGGATTCGTTTTACGATACGAAGCTCGTGACGGCGCGCTATTACGCAGACCACGTATTACCGAAGATCGTCGGCTTTAGACACGAGATCACCAACGGCGGCCCGGGAACGATGGCGCTCGGCGAAGCCGATTTCGATTCCGACCGCAGGGCGCTCGCACTGGTCTGACCCTCGGTTTTAAGTAGTGCGCGGCGGTGCGCAGTCGTCAACCGACGATTGCGCGCCGGCATGCGTTTCGCGGATCGCTTGGAGAACGCTCTTCGGATTCGCAGACGCCGACATCGCTTGCGCCTCGGGATCGTGCCTGTTCGGCATCTCGGGATGATCGGAGCGCAACTCTTCAAGCAGTGCGATAAGTTTTGCCGACTTCTGCTCTCCGACGATCGCTATTTGCAGGGTAAGCTGTGCGCGGTCTTCAGCGAGCCGGTCGAGGCGGCGTTGCGTCGTGAGGATCAGTGCGGTCATGCAGAGTGCCGTCAGCGAGACGAGTCCTTGCAGCCAGTAAAACGGCGGTGGATCGAATCGCGGCAGGCGCAACAGAGGTCCGAATTCGTTCGTCGCTACCCAGATCGCAACGAAGGCGATGATGAGAGCGATGAAGGTCGGGCGGCCGAGCGCGAAGGTAACGCGCTCGATCGCGCGTTCGGAGACGGTCGCACGTTCGGCATGTTCGACTCGGAATTCGTTGATGGTACGAACGGCGTCTTCGACTTGATCGGGCAGCTCGTGCGTATCGTCGCTTCGGCGCGGGTCGCTTGAGAAAGTCACAGGTGCGTCGTTACGAAAGCGGGCGCGATTTCCCGTCTCGGAGCCGCTGGGGAGTCATCCGAAGCCCGCTTACGACGCGTATACCGGTAGAGCACGCACTGAGGAAAAAGGAAATTCATGAACAAGATTTTCGCCGCTCTCGCCGTGTCGAGTTTGGCAGGGTTACCGGCCGTCGGCTCCGCGCAAGACCATGCGATCTCGATGCAACCCGTTACGAGCGTCGTAACGAGCGCGCCAGATTTCGGCACGAGCGCGGGAACGAGCGCCGTGCGTTCCGGCACGACGACGGAAACGAGCGTGGCGCATTCGGGCATGACGACGGAAACGAGCGCGATCTTCAAATCCGCCACTAAGCTGCGACCCGCGACGAGCGCTAGCGTCGTCGTGCCGGCCTACCTCACCATCCAACAAAACGCCCTCGCCGCGCAACGCGAAATCGAGGCGACCTACCATATCGAGCACAGTAATTAGCGTTGGGTCTCCTTTCGGCGAGGTTAGTGTCCGCTCGTCGCGTCGAACTGCAGCGCGGCTTCGAGTTGCTGGTCCGCCTGGTTTAGAAAATTAATCGCTTGGACGCGATGCCCGCCGTAGTCGCGCTGATCGCGCTGCAAATTCGCGATGAGTCGACGGAGATGGGTCTCGATTTTACTGATGTTGCGGGCGCTGCCAACTTCTCCGCGAAGCGGGGGTTGGGCCGCCTGGGGCGCCGCTTGGGCGCTGGCCTGCGACGTGAACGCGGCGCCGGCCCCGAACATCGTCGTGCCGAGCGCGAGTGCTCCCAGAGACATTTTCAAATTCTTGAGCATCGGTTCTTCCTTGATAGTGCGGAGATGCCGCACCGACGATAGCGTGATGTTGCACGTTATACGCGAAACCGCTGCTCGCGCTCGCATGCAAAGGCGAAGTCTAATCGGCGCTTCAGGCTGCTCTAAGGCGGCTCTTAGAATCCTTGGCTGTTACGCGACCGTTCGGAAGCTATTTCGTTATAGCCGGCACGCTAGCCGAGCTCGCCTCGGCTCGACGCAAGGGGGGCACGCGCAAGGGGCCGATTAGAGGTCGAGCGTCGCAAACATGGCGTTCGCTTCGATAAACGCGCGGCGCGGAACCACGTCGTCACCCATAAGAATCGTAAAGGTGGCATTCGAACCCGCAGCCGCGCCGTCGCCGTAACGGATTCGGCCAAGCTGACGGGTTTTGGGATCGAGCGTCGTCTCCCAAAGCTGCTCTGCGTCCATTTCGCCGAGACCCTTGAAACGTTGCACCGTCCAATTCCCGGACCGGCTCTTGCGGAATTTCTCGAGTGCCGCATCGTTGCGGATGTAGTGCGACTCTTTGCCTTTGAGCGCGCGATAGAGCGGCGGCATTGCCGAATACACGTGGCCCGAAGCGATGAGTTGCGGCATGAAGCGATGGAAGAACGTGAGCATTAAGGTCGCAATGTGCGCGCCGTCGACGTCGGCGTCGGTCATCATGATGACTTTATGGTAGCGCAACTTCGCGGGATCGAAATGCCCGAGCACCCCACAGCCGAGGGCCCGCACGAGCGTATCGATCTGTTCGCTTTTGAGGGCCTTGGCGATATCGGCCCTCTCCACGTTGAGGATCTTGCCGCGTAAGGGCAAGATCGCTTGAAATCCGGAATCGCGTCCGCTCTTGGCGGTACCGCCGGCGGAATCGCCCTCCACGACGAAGAGCTCCGAAAGCCGCGGATCGCGTTCGCGGCAATCGGCCAGCTTTCCGGGCAGCGCGGTGCTCTCGAGCACGCCTTTGCGTTTGACGACGGTGTCCCGAGCGCGCCGGGCTGCGTCGCGTGCCTTCGCCGCGAGCATCGCCTTCTGCACGATCGTCTTTGCGACAGCGGGGTTCTCTTCGAAAAAGCTTGCAAGCGTTTGATACGTCGTCGACGCGACCGCGCCGTTCGCTTCGGTGCTGGCCAGCCGTTCTTTAGTCTGCGCTTCGAAGCGCGGTTCGGCCAGCCGCACGGCGATCGCCGCGACCAGACCTTCACGGACATCATCCGCGCTCAAGGCGTCTTTCACCAGAGCGTTATTTTGAGCGTACGTGTTGATCGCGCGCAGGAGGGCGGAGCGAAAACCCGCTTCGTGCGTCCCACCGAGCGCCGTCGCAATGTTGTTCGCGTACGTCGCGACGATCGATTCGTCGGCGTCGAAATAGCGCAGCGCGAGAAATACTTCGACGTTCCCCTTTTCGGTCGTGACGGTCTTGCGAGCCGAAATCGCGGGCGTGATCGGCGTCCCGATTTGCTTCGCGAGAAACTCCAGAATTTCGGAAATATCGTTGGCGCGAAACGTCTGAGTGACTTTTGCCCTTTCGTCGCTGAAGATCAATACGAGACCCGGATTGAGGAACGACGAAATTCGCAGACGGTCGCGTACTATCGCCGCATCGAAGTGCGTCGTATCGGTAAAGATCGTGCGATCGGGCCAGAAACGAATCAGGGTACCGTGCGCGCGTGTCGGCTTGCCTTGACGCAGTTTGAACGCGGGTTTGCCGCCGTCGCGGAACGTCTGTTCCCAGGTGAAACCGTCACGCCAAATCGTCATCTCGAGTTTGGTCGAGAGGGCGTTCACGACCGAAGCGCCGACACCGTGCAGGCCACCTGAGGTCTTGTACGCGCCGCCTTCGAACTTGCCGCCGGCGTGCAGCACCGTCATCGCAACCGTGGCTGCGGGGAGTTTCTCCGTCGGGTGTGGATCGACTGGGATGCCGCGACCGTCGTCTCTGACTGAGGCGGAGCCATCGGCATGCAGCGTCACGCTCACCGTCGTCGCATGCCCGGCCAGAGCTTCGTCGATGCTGTTGTCGTAAATCTCGGTGAGCAAATGATGGAAGCCGCGCGACTCGGTATCGCCTACGTACATGCCGGGGCGTTTGCGCACGGCCTCCAGGCCTCGCAGGATCCGGATCGAGGAGCCGTCGTAACGCCCGGTCGCGTTCTGCGGATGCGCTTCGGGTGCTTCGGGGGCGATCTCGACGACGCTTGAAAAAAGATCGAGGTTTCTACTGGATTTTCGCACGCCTTACTCTTCCGGCCCTCGGGGCACTGCGCGTGCATCGATGACTTTATCGTCGCGCTCGAGCGCGACCAGGGAGCTGCCGCTCCACGTGCGGGGTGTGGTACGCAGCGTGTCGACGCCGGCACGAACCGTCGCGCCCTTCGCGGTTACGAGCACCAGATCCAGCGTCGAATCGGCACCCAGCGTGCACGCGAGCGCGCCGGATTTCGCGTTGATCGTAAAGCACACCATACCCTTACCGCCCCGGGCCTGGACGCCGAATTCGGAACAAGCCGTCTTCTTGCCAACGCCGCGTTCGCCGACGCAGAGCACGTAGCGGTCGCGATCCATGGCGCGCGTATCGAGTTCTTCAACGCGCACGAGCGACCCGTCGATTTCGCGTTGCACCTTGTGAAGTTTCTGGGCTATGCCGTCGCCGCTGACGACGACCAGACCGACGACGGATTCGCCGGTCGCGAGTTTGATGCCGCGCGTCCCCCCGGCCGCGCGACCGAGCGGCCGCAGTTCTTCGTCGTCAACGACGAATCGAATCGCCTTGCCGTTCGAACTTGCGAGCAGCACGTGATCGTAGTCGCGGCAAATACCGGCGGAGACGATTGCGTCGCCCTCGTCGATCTTCGCCGCGCCGATCCCGCCGCGTCGAGTCGAGCCCGCATACTCTTCGAGTCGCGTTCGTTTTATCGAACCGCTGCGCGTCACCGTGACGAGATACGCGTCTGCCGCGAAGTCGCTGATGGTGAACAGCCGCACGATCGTGTCGCTGGGATCGATGCCGTCGACGACGTTTCTCACATGGCGCGCCTTCGCGCCCGGGGCCGTCTCGGGGATGTCGTAGATTTTCTTTGCGTGCAACGCTCCGCCCGCGGTCAGCGCGAGCAGGTAATCATGCGTCGAGCCGGCGTGAACGTCTTCGACGTAATCATCGGGCGCCGTCGCAAGCCAGCTGCGCGAACGCGCGCCGCGAGCCGTGCGTTCGGTGGCGCTCGCCGCCACGCGCTTGATGTAACCGTTGCCGCTGATGACGACGATTGTGTCCTCGCGTTCGACCAATTCTTCGCGGCTGAGGCGCGCGATCGACTGTTCGACTCTCGTGCGCCGTTCGCAACCGTGCGCTTCGACAACGCTTTTGAGGTCTTTGCGCAGAACCGTCTTTTGACGCCGTTCGCTTCCGACCAGTCCTTCGAGATCGGCGACGGTCGCGCTGACCGACGCGTGTTCCGCGCGAATGGCCTCGAGCTCGAGACCCGTGAGCTTTGAAAGCCGCAATTCGAGGATCGCTTGCGCCTGAATCTCGTCGATGTCGAGCAGATTCAGCAGCGCGATTTTCGCTTGCGGCACGTCTTTGCAGGCTCGGATCGTCGCGATGACCTTATCCATAAACGCGATTGCTTTGACAAAGCCGGCCAGGATGTGAAGTCGCTCGCGCGCCTTTTCGAGATCGAAGGCGGCCGCGCGGCGAATCGTCTCGAGGCGGAAGTCGACCCAACGTTCGAAGATTTCACGCACGCTCATCTGTCGCGGCTGTTTGTCTGCGAGCAGCATAGCATTGTAGGCAATGGTCACTTCGAGGCCGGCACGCCGCGCGACGAGCTGATTGAAGACATGCTCTGGCGAGCTTCCCTTGCGCAGTTCCACGACGACGCGGATGCCGTTCTTGTTGGATTCATCGCGCAGATCGGTCACGTCGTCGACGTGCTTCGCGTTGACGAGATCGGCGATCTTCTCGACCAACGCCGACTTGTTGGTTTGGTACGGTACCGAATCGATAACGAGCAGTGTCTTGTTCTTGGCGGCCTCCTCGTGCCAGGTCGCACGCAGTTTCACCGAGCCGCGGCCCGTTTCGAGTGCCGCGATGTAACCGTCGAGATCGTGCACGACGCCGCCTGTGGGAAAATCGGGTGCGACCATAATCTGTGCGATTTCCCGCGAGCTGATTTCGCGATTCTCGAGATACGCGAAAACGGCATCGGCAACTTCGCGCAAATTGTGCGGCGGGAGCGAAGTCGCCATGCCGACCGCGATGCCGTCGGTCCCGTTGACGAGAATATTCGGAAAGTTGACGGGCAGGATTACGGGCTCGGTCGTGGTCGCATCGAAATTGTCGCGGAGGTCAACGGTCTCCTTATCCATGCCGATAAAAAAATTCATCGCAATCTTCGCGAGCTTCATCTCGGTGTACCGGTACGCGGCCGGACCGTCGCCGTCGATCGAGCCGAAATTTCCCTGCCCGGTGATGAGCGGATGGAGCAACGACCACGGTTGCGCCATCCGTACGGCTGCATCGTAGACCGACCCGTCCCCGTGCGGATGATAGAGCTTCAGCACCTCGCCGACGACACCCGCGCTCTTGCGCGTCGTCTTCTCGGGCGTCAGGCCCATCTCGCGCATCGCGTACAGAATGCGCCGGTGCACGGGTTTGAGCCCGTCGCGAACGTCGGGTAAGGCACGATCTTGGATGACGGACATCGCGTAGTCGATAAACGACTTGCGCATGTGTTCGTCGACGCCGAGGTCGACGACGGTCGGGTTCTGCGAACTCACTCCGCTTGACTAGCCGATATCGGCACGAAGCCCCTTTGACGTACGCCGCCGATGCCGCGGGCTTGCGGCGCTCCTGCCCGGTCGCGGAAGAAACGACCGGGGAGGGCCGAAGCGCTGTCCCGAACTGTGGATCGTCGATATGCGGCAGGACGTGCTGCCCGCGTACCGCCTCGATGGCGAACGAACTACGGGCAACCGCTCGAACGTACGACCGGCAGACTTGTGCCGCAGAACTTCACGTAGATCGCCGTCGATGTCGCCGAAGTGCTCGCCACCGCGCATTGACGAGCATCAGGCATCACCGTCCATGGAATACGCTGCAGCTTTTGCGCTGGTGTTGCGCGACCGGCTGATGACGGAGGACGATATGACGCGGATACCCGGTCTTGGCGCAGAGTCCGCGGATCCATATGCGCGGCGCGTTCTGGAAGCTCAGGAGAAGCGTTGGGGCGGACCCCTACTCAATCATCTCGTGTACGCTCGGAGGCCGACGATATTCCGCGGCGTGCGTGGAATGTGGGCCGGCATCGAGGGTTCCGGCTTGATCGAACCCACGCTTGCGGCGCTCTTGAATCGACGTGTCGCGAGAATCAACGGCTGCGAGTTTTGAGCCGACATCAACGCTGCGGTCGGCAGCGCTTTGGGTGTCTCGGATGAGAAGTTGGAGGCGATAGATGATTATCAAGCGAGTCAACACTACGATGAACGGGAGCGGCTAGCGCTTCGCTACGCCGACGCGATTACGTTATCGGACCGTGACGTCGAGGATGCACTCTTCGAGCAACTGCGTAGCCTCTTCAGTGAAGATGCCATCGTCGAACTGACGGCCGTGATCGCGTGGGAGAACGCATCGAGCAAATTCAATCGCGCTCTCCGAATTCCGTCTCAAGGCCTCTGGGCGCGTGAGAAACGTTTACGCGCCCAAGACGGATAGGTTGGCGATTTACAACGTGCTCGTCTCCATCGCCCAGCGCCGCAAAAGCGTTGCCGGCTTCCAAAAGATAGCGTCATTCCGAGCGTACTCTTCCATGCGAGCAAGTACCGCCGCGTATCCGAGCGATGCCGCGAAGTGCATGGGGCCGACGTGCGCTGCCGGGAAGCCATATCCGAGTCGCCAGACGCAGTCGATATCGTCCGCGGTATCCGCGACACCCGCCTCCAGAATGCGCGCGCCTTCGTTCACCAAGGCCAGAACGCAGCGCTCGACGATTTCCGCAGCCGGAACCGCTCGCAGCGCAACGCCCAACCGCTCGCGTTCGGCAGCGACGATCGCCGCAAGCTCGCCGTCGGGCCTGGGGTCATCGCCATTTCCGTATCGATAGTAACCGCTTCCGCTCTTGCGGCCAAGCCGGCCCGCCGCGACTAGCCGGTCGGAAATATCCGTCAGTGCAAAGGGTGGAGCTGCACCGCGCGCCGCTCGTTCGCGTTTAGCGCTGACCCCAATGTCGATTCCCGCGAGATCCGCGACGGCGAACGGTCCCATCGCAAAGCCGAACGCGGTTAATGCGTCATCGACCTCGCGCGGCTGCGCGCCCGCCAAGACGAGGAATTCGGCTTCGCGCCGGTAGCCGAGCAACATCCGATTACCGACGAAACCGTCCGCGTTGCCGACGACGACCGGCGTCTTCCCGATGTCGCGCGCGATCGTGCAGGCGGCCTCGATCGTCGCCGGCGACGAACGCGTGCCGCGAATGACCTCGACGAGCTTCATGATGTGCGCGGGGCTGAAGAAATGCATTCCCAGACACCGCTCGGGGTGCGATGCGGCCTGCGCGATCGCGTCGACATCCAAGCTCGACGTGTTCGTAGCCAAGATCGTTTCGGACGGACAGACGGCACTTACTTTCTCGAAGATCGACGCCTTGAGTTCGAGCGACTCGTACACGGCCTCGATAACGACTTCGCAGCGAGCGACATCGGTAAGCTTCGTCGTTCGCCCAATGCGCGACGTGCGGACGCCGACCGCCGCTTCGTCCAGTCGCCCTTTCGCCAATTGCGATTCGTAATTACGTTCGACGAGCTGCCGGCTTCGTTCGAGTGCATCCCGCGCCGCATCGACGACGACGACGTCGTAGCCGGCGTCGGCGAAGGCGATCGCAATACCGCTGCCCATCGTTCCGGCGCCGACGATTCCGACCGACGCCACGCTCAAACCCTTTCCAAGAGCATCGCGATGCCTTGCCCGACGCCGATACACATCGTACAGAGTGCGTAACGCGCTCGACGGCGCTGCAACTCGTAGGTCGCCGTCGTCACGAGCCGCGCCCCGCTCATCCCTAAGGGATGTCCCAAAGCGATCGCACCGCCGTTAGGGTTGACCCCTTCGGCGTCGTCAGCCAAGCCGAGCCCGCGGAGAACCGCGAGCGACTGCGAGGCGAACGCCTCGTTGAGTTCGACGACCTCGATCGCCGCGAGATCGACGTTCAAGTGCGCGAGCAATTTCTGCGTTGCAAAGAGCGGACCGATCCCCATGACGCGCGGCGCGACGCCGACGGTCGCCATTCCGAGAATGCGGGCCTTCGGCTCGAGTCCGAAGCGCTTCGCGGCAGCTTCCGAGGCGATGAGCGTCGCGCACGCACCGTCGTTGACGCCCGACGAGTTCCCCGCGGTCACGGAGCCGTTCTTGCGAAACGGTGTCGGCAAGCGTGCCAGCGCGTCGAGCGTCGTATCGGAACGAACGTGCTCGTCGCGCTCGACGATTGTCGTTGCGCCTTTTTTTCCCACTACGTTGACCGCCACGATCTCGTCGTCGAAGCGTCCGGACTGCTGCGCAGCCGTCGCGCGCTGCTGACTGCGCAACGCGAACGCGTCCTGGTCTTGGCGCGAAATGTGATAGTCCGTGGCGACGTTCTCGCCGGTTTCCGGCATCGAGTCGATACCGTATTGGTTGGCAAGCAGCGCGTTCACGAAGCGCCAGCCGATCGTCGTGTCGTATATTTCGGCTCGGCGCGAAAATGCGCCGTCGGCTTTGGGCAGCACGAACGGCGCGCGCGACATGCTTTCTACGCCGCCCGCGATGACGAGCTCCGCTTCACCGGCGCGGATGGCCCGTGCCGCCTGGCCGACGGCATCCATTCCCGAGCCGCACAGCCGATTGATCGTCGCTGCGGAAACGCTTTCGGGAAGACCGGCGAGCAGCGTCGCCATGCGTCCTACGTTGCGATTGTCTTCGCCCGCTTGATTCGCGCAGCCGAAAAACACGTCGTCGACGGCCGCCCAATCGACGGACGGGTTTCGCCGGACGAGCGCGCGCAGTGGTTCGGCCGCGAGATCGTCCGTGCGGACGGAGCTCAACGCGCCTCCGTACCGTCCGATGGGTGTGCGTAGGGCATCGCATATGAAGGCGCCGGTCAAGATTTTCCTCTCAGGTCAGCTTGCGAGAAAGTGCGCGGTCCCGCCGAGCGTGCTTTCGGGCACGCTCGCACAAGCCCGCCTCGCCGTTACGCGGGTCTTAACTTCTCACGACGCTATTATGCCTGCGACGTGGTGGGTGATGAGCGTACCTTTGAGCACCATGCAATCGTAGGCGCGCCACGTTCCGGCGCCCGAACGAATGCTGACTTCGAAATAGAGCAGATCGTCCGTAGATCGAAATCGGTGCAGCTCTGCTTCCAGAAATCCCAGACGTTCGAGATACGCTTCGAGAAAAGCGCGAATCTCATCTTTGCCGCGACACGCGTTGTCGAACGTGACAAATTGCGCGTCGGTCGCATAGTGCGCTTCGACCAGTCCGGCTATGTCCTTACAGGCATAAAAGGCGAGCTGCTCGTCGTAGAAGGCGCGAGCTTCGGCGGCATTCATTGCAGACGTTCTCCGAATTCTGAAGCGGCGGCGTGCTCTTTAAGATGCCGGTCCACGCCGAACGGTACGATGTTGATGAACGGCACCACTAGGAACAGTCCGAGCGATAGAAGCGGGCTGAGAAGCGACAAGACGATGGCTCCCGCATACGCCGCCGCCGTCGTGAGAATGCGCCGATGGGCGAGCCGTACGACGGTTGCCGGCATGTCCTCGTGCACGAGCCGACGCCCCGAACTTGCGTACCTCCAATGTAAATCGAGGGCGAGTTCAGCCGTGATGATCGTTGCACCGTAAACGAAGATGGCTAGGCGATCGAACGGGTATTGGCCGAGCAGTGCCGTCGCAAACGGAATAAACGAGATCAGCATGAGATATCCGATATTGATCCAGATAAACCAGCGGTCCGCGCACCGGATAAAATGATATTGATTGTGTTGGCCCACCCAAAGCACGCCCAGATTAATGAAACTTATTGCGAAGACCAGAATCTGTGGAGCAAGATGGCCGAGTGCGCGCGCTAGGCCTTGGGACGCGACAACTTCCCGCGCGGGGGCGGTAACGTTCAGCACGAGGATCGTCATAGCAACCGCGAAGATGCCATCGCACAGGGCCTCGATACGTGCGGTCTTCAGGTCCCTTCTCTGCCGGCCCGTCACGCGACGTCACACACCGAACGCCTCAAGTATCATCTGAGCTGATGCTCGACGCTAGGTGCCGCAGTCGTCATGCGCTTCAGTTCCTCTCGTCTTTAAAGTTGTTGTGCCAGTGCGTGCCGTCGCAGAACGGCTTGTTCTTCGATCCGCCGCAGCGGCACAATGCAAAGTGCTCGCGCGACGCGCCCTCTCCCCACGTCTGGGTCGCAAGCTCGATGCTCCCCGTCACGCGATAAGGTCCATCTTTGGAAACGGTAATCGCCGGATCACGCTTTTGGTCTCGGTGTTCGGCTCCAGCGATCGCATAGCTGAGCGCGCCTGACGGACACTGCCGTACTTGTGCGACGATCTCATCCGCAGTCGCGCCGTGCGGATCGACGAAGGGTTCCTTGCCCACACGAAAGACCGCTGAAAGGTTGTCCGTGCAAAAGCCGGCATGCTGACAAATGCCGCGGTTATCATAGATCGTTACCTCCCCGGCTTCGTAGGCGTCACGCCGATCGGGAGTGCGGTCGGATAGTTTGTGGCTCGCGAAGTCGATCCGCGCATGCGTCCCGTCGCAAAACGGCTTATTCGCCGAACCGCCGCAGCGGCACAGCGCCATCTCGGGTCGCGCTTCGAGCCGCTCGCCTTTGGAGTTCACGAGATTTTCGACGTTGCTAACGAGGTACGGGCCGTTTTGCTCGGGCCGGATTCCACGCGTCTGTTTTGCGTCGATGGCTTGGAACTCCGCGAGTTCGGCGGCCGCGTTCCAGATGCGATCGGTTGGTGCGAACTGTTGGGCCAAGTCTTCGAGCGCAGCGGCCGCCTCCTGGACCTCCGCCGGCAGACCGCTTTGCGTGCGTAACCCGGCCGCGACGCTCGCGAGTTCGCGCAGGCGCTCGCCGAAGAACACCCAAGCGGACTTCTTATGCGGTAAGAGATGCACGTCGCGATTGTAGCCAAAGCCGGGACCCGCCGTCATTCCCGGAAAGCGCGCGTCGCCCAGCGGCATTTTCGCCAGTGCCTCGCCCAGCGGCCGAATTACCGTCGTCATGAGCCGTAGCGTCGCGCGGGAGACGTGCTCGAGTTCGGCGTCGCTCTCGTCGGTATGAGCGAAAAAACGCAACAGCATGAGCAACATGGTGTCGTAGGAGACGTTGCAGAGATCGGCGACGGTGTGCGTCGTCGGGTCCGCGATGATCGCGCCGCCGGAAGTGTCATCGTAAAAGCGTGTCATCGGGTTGCACGCGACCGGACGCACCGGTTGAAAAACCGTACCCGTCGTGTCCGCCGTCGCGATTGCTTCCTCGTACTCTTTGCGAATGGTGTCGAAGACCACGAAGTGCGCGTCCGGGTGCGCCGAAGAAGGCGCTTCACCTTGCTCGACGATCATGTCGATTCCGGCACACGCGGAGGCGCGATCGACGACCGTCACAAGCTCGCCGTCGAGATCGAGAAAGCGCGCGTTGGATTGGGCCTCGGGCGGTCCGATGAACAATTCTCTTTCCGGAATCGAATTAAAGCCGGTCTCGATTTTGTGATAAAACTCGCCGACGGTCTTGAAGTCGATGTCGAAGGGCTCGCAGCGCACGCCGCCTACCTCCGCGCGGCCGAGCGGCGCACCCCCCATGCCCTCGTCGTCGGAGCCGCCACCTTCGAGCGCGACGATGCGCGCGCGTATGCGCGCGTAGACGGACTCTTGCTCCTGTGTCAGGACGCCGGCTTCGGGCATCTCGTAACAGACGAAACGCTCGATGAGGTCTTGCGAGAACGGCTCGAGCGAAAGGCGCAGCCCGAACGGATAGGCCGAGGCCGGGAGCGGGAAATTCGTGCGCGTAAAGTGCGGCGCGCCACCGATCGCCGTGAGCATGTTGGAAACCTGCGCGAGGTGCAACATCTCCTCTATCGCGACGTGTGCTAGACTCCGCTTCCAACGGCGTACCGTCACGGCCTGGTCCTCGCTCAGGCCACCTTCGCTCGCGTCGCTTTTGAGCGAATAGGCCGCGAAGAGATACACGCACGCAAGACCGTGCTCGAGTTCGGAAGCACGTGAAAGCAGGTAGATCAGCTCTTCGCGCGTGTTGACCGGTGCTATGTGCGAGCGGTCGGGGGCACGAAACGGCGTTGAAGCTTGCGTCATTTAGACCTCGGTGAGAGCTTGCTGTTCGGTCGTCCCGGTAGCGTCGGGGATGATCAGACGACCAGGTAGCACGTAGTAAAGTGCGACCGCGATGAACATTAGCGTGCTGATGCGCGGCGCGACAAACGCGATCAGTGTCGCGGCCAGATAAGCGACGGTACCGCCCGTCCCTCGCACAAACGTCTTCAGGTCGACGCGAGCGCATGTCTGCGGCGTCGCGCGATGCTCTTGCTCCACGGCGTACACCCATAGCAGTCCGTAGAACAGCCCCAGTGCTGTGAGGGTCGCTCCGTAGAGCGCCGTCGAGGCGGGTAGCGGTCCGTACTTGGCGAGCAACGCCGTCGGGAACGGCACGAAACATACCCGAGCAACAAAAGCAGGTTGAGGATGAGCGTCGTGCGATCGATCCGCTTGATTTGCATGAACGTCGCGTGATGGTTGAGCCAGATGATGCCGACCGTGACAAAGCTGGTCACGTAGGTGAGCAACTGCGGCCACAAATGAGCGAGGTAGTTCGTCATCTGAGCGTTCGTCAGCGCCGGAGAATCGGGCAGATGAATCTCGAGCACGAGCAGGGTGATCGCGATCGCAAAGACGCCGTCGCTGAACGCCTCGAAGCGGCCCTTGCTCATCGCGTTCCCGTGCAGTCCGTGGACCGGGCGTTGCGCAGGCGATCGCATATCGTCGCGACATCGGTTTGCAGCGAGGTTTCTGCGAACGAAAACCCATCCAGAGCCCGCTGCGCGGCCGCCTTATCGCGATAGCCGCAGGCATCTGTCACAACGATCGGGAGATATCCGAGGTCCGTGGCATGCCGTACGGTGGGCTCGATCCCGATCTCGAGCGCAACGCCCACAATCGCGAAGGCGTTGATCGCGCAGTCGCGCAGAGCGATGTCCAGCGGCGTGGCGGCGAACGCCGACATCGTGATCTTATCGAAGATCGCCTCGCTCGGGCGCGGGGCGAGCTCGGGGATCAACGCGAACTCGGGTGAGTCCCGAAGGAAGTGGGACTTGACCTCCCTGGCATGCTTGACGCCTTGCCATGCCATCGCCGTGCGCAATTGGACGGCGCCTGCGAGTTCGCTCGGAAGATACATGTGTCGCGTAAAGAAAACGCGGAACCCACCGTCGCGAGCGGCGTGAAGGACTTGCGCGACGCGCTGCGTTATCTGCGCGCCGTCGGGCAACTGCGAAATGACCCCCACTTGCATATCGTAGACCACGAGCGCCAAGTGTGCCGGGTCGCAGACGTCTTCGAGCGTGCGCGGAATCTCGAGCCCGAACGCTTTTTCCACGGTTTACCTCCGCAATTCGGCGAACGCTATTTACTGCCGCGGACGAACGTCCGGTCGTAGGGTTCGGCCACTTCGACGTCCGCCCGGAAAAGCGTCTCGAGCGGTAACGGCGCCTGTACGGGGATGTGGAACCACTCGATCAGGCCCGCCCTCGTGAGCGGGAAATCGTCCGTGTAACGTTTGCACTCCTCCACGCTGTTGCACTCGAACACGATGACGACACCCGGCTCGTCCGAGCGCGCATAGTTCTCACGTACGACCCCAGCTTTCCACAGCCGCCACACGTTGGCGACTTCCTGCGGCATATATGGAACGATCGTTTCCATCGTCACTCCCGGTTTGAAACGATCGTATGTAATGATCTTCATTGCGGTCTCCCGTAGCGGTTCGAGCGCGCCGCCTCATCGTATCTTTCGCAATAGGCTCGTACAAATAAGCATCGTAACAG
>JRHI01000342.1_pt1 | contig 52725 bp, 38 predicted proteins | sample 215371 | NCBI WGS metagenome assembly JRHI01 (sample SAMN02929681, study PRJNA255918) | sediment metagenome | biome: cave system; feature: Ice Cave; material: Sediment; isolation source: sediment from deep within a dark volcanic ice cave with no known source of... ...
TATTTTTCAAGCCTTTCTTCCTATTTCACCAGTTAGTGGCGCTGTACCATTCGTTGCCACACCCCTTGCTTTTTTCTGTTTTCCTGCTACACTACTTAGTGTACTAATATTTAGCACGCTAAGTAAATGTAAGGATTGAGGAGATTTATGAGCGATATCTCGAAAGAGGCTCTGGGATATTGGTTGTTTTATGCGCAACGTTGTGTGGCTCATGCCTTCACGGAGATGTTGCGAGACTATTGCGAGAAGCACGGGAAGCCCTATGTGATTACGCCACCGCAAGTCGGAGTACTTTCTTTGCTCTATGATGCTGATGGCATTACTCTCGGAACGATTAGCCAGAAGCGAGCCCTAGACGCTCCGACGGTGACCGGCATTATCAAACGTATGGAGCAGAGTGGTTTGGTTGAGCGAAGGCATGACCGAGAAGATCGACGTGTGGTCAAAGTCTATCTTACTGACGAGGGAAAAAGTATCCAAGCTACCCTCTTGCAAAGGGCGTTCGCTTTTAATGGACTCGTAGGGCAGGGGCTTTCAGGAGCCGAGCAGAAGGATTTACTGGTGAAACTTCAGCGGGTCATTGTGAATATGTCTACAGTTGGACCAAACACAGGAGATCGTTTTGGTTTGTTACCAGAGCATATGTGCGGCATACTCTCTGAGTCATCTTCTGAGGTATGAGGCATATATACAGTTGTATGCTTATCAGTACATACTACTTTTTTTAGGAAGGAAATAGTATCATGAGCAAAGAAGGTATACAGGTCATGTCTGTGGCGCAACAAGAGCAGCAACGTGTTGCCCCTGCCATTGAGATGATTGATTTGTCCAAAACCTTTGGTACATTTAAGGCTGTGGATTCGCTGTCATTGACTGTCCGGCAAGGGGAGATTTTTGGCTTGCTTGGCCCCAATGGCTCAGGGAAAACCACGACCATCAATATGATCAGCGGCTTGAGTGTACCTACGAGTGGAATGGTGAAGGTGTTGGGGAAAGACGTGCGACACAACGCACGCCAAGTACGTCAAATACTCGGCTCTGTGCCACAGGAAACAGCCTTGTATGAAGAGTTGACGGCGTGGACAAACATGGATTTCCATGCTGACCTATTCGGTATTCCGCGTAAAGAGAAAAAAGAGCGCATTACTAAGATGCTTGAGTTGGTGCAGCTGCTAGAGCGTAAAGATTCGCGTGTCGGAACCTTCTCAGGTGGTATGAAACGCCGTCTCGCACTTGGTCGCGCTCTTTTACATGATCCCCAGTTGCTCTACCTAGACGAACCAACGCTTGGAGTCGATGTACAGGCGCGCCGTGCCATTTGGGACTATATTCTTGCTCTGCGCGACCAGGGTAAAACCGTCTTGATCACCACGAATTACCTTGAAGAAGCGCAGGCTCTCTGTGAGCGTATTGCTATTATCGATCATGGCAAGCTGATCGTTGTAGATACACCTGAGCACCTCAAGCAAGTGTATGGTGGTAGCGTGATCGAACTAGAGACGGTGCAACCAATCCACTCTTTAGAGGAGATTCGTGCGGTGGAAGGTGTGACAGAGGTGAAACAGGATGGTAATCATCTAACGATTACATCCCAGGGAACAGGGAATGTTGTGCCTCAGGTCATCCACATCATTGCGCAACAGGGTGCGCTACGCGATATTGCAGTACGCGAGCCAAACCTTGATGAAATCTTCCTGCGTCTCACTGGAAAAGAATTGCGTGACTAGCCACTCTCACAAAGGAGGTATTCCTATGCAACACCTTGTCTATGATCTGCGTGTGATGTGGGCCTGTATGAAAAAGGATATCAAGAGTGGACTGACAGAACGTACATTCACGATTATCAGCACCATTCTGCCCTTAAACTTCCTCATACTGCTGAGCCTATTCGCAATAAGTGGAGGCCTTGCTCCTACGGCAGTAGTTATGCAGGATACAGGACCCTATGCCCAGCGTTTCTACGATGCGATGAACAATGCGCACTCTTTTGTGTTACAGAAAGCAACCGCTCAGAAGGCACATGACCTCATTCTGAGCGGTCAGATTGTCGCAGTCGTGACCATCCCATCTGATTTTGATGCACGCATTCAACAAAATCAACCTGTGCAGGTGGGTGTGCAAATCAACAACCTGCAAACAGATTTTACGAATGACATCCGTCGTGCTGTGCCATTGTCCATCACCAACTTCTATGCGAAAGCGTTTCCTAATCTTGTGACAGTGACACCGCACGAACGTGACGCTTATAAACAGGATACCGATTATATTCCCTATCTCACTGTCTCGATTTTGGTGATAGGGCTGGTCGCGGGCGGATTACTACAATCTGGACCGGCGGCAGCAAAAGAGTGGGAGAATGCAACCATGAAAGAATTGTTGCTCTCTCCTGCCAGCCGTTGGGCTGTTGTGGTAGGAAAGATGCTAGCAGCGTTTGCGATGAGCCTCGTTTCAGTCATTTTGATACTGGCTGTGCTCATCTTTGTGATTGGTGTCCGACCGGCGCATTGGGATGAAGTCATTGGGTTTACCTTGCTGACCCTTGTCATCTTTATCGCTCTAGGGACATTATTGGGAACCTTAATCAAACAGCGCCAAGCATTTACCGCCCTGGCGTTTGGCTCAGCGATTCCCCTCTTCTTCCTGAGCGGCCCCTTTGGACCGATCTCTTTTCAAACCGTTTCGGCTCAGGTGATTGCGAAAATCTTTCCCGTCTATTACGCGATTGTCTTACAACAACACGCGTTTCACAACTTCACGTTGGATACGTATGGAGTGGCAACCAATACCTTGATTCTCTGTGCGTACGCAGTTGGATTTATTCTGCTGGCGGCGTTTGTGCTACGACGTAGTACCGTTGCAAGTTAAACGGAAAGGATGGAAAATAACGATGATCGCAACTTTTTTTCGCACGGTCTGGGCCATTTTTAGAAAGGATTTGCGCGTCTGGGTACGCAACCCTGCAACCTTTGGGGCAACGTTTATTCCACCACTTGCATTCATTCTGATTAGTGGATTAAACGCAGCCGCGACTGGGCGTAGCCCAGTCGCCCTAGTCGTAGAAGATCACGGTGCAAAAGCCAATCAAATCGTGCAGGCGTTTTATGGTGCAAACGTGTTTCGTATCAGTAATGTCGATGCCACCCAAGCGACGATATTACTCAAAAACTTGGATGTTGTAGCAATCGTCACAATACCACCGAACTTCACACAGAGCGTCGAGCAGCATCAGAATGTGGCTATTGATGTTGATGTCAACAACCTCAATCTTGATTATACCAACGATATACGCCGCGCTGTACCTGATGTTATCACACACTTTTATCAGGTCCAAGGGAATAGTAGTCCGGTTAAGATTGGCATCAATGAACAAGACTTGCGCCAGCAGGACATACAATCCTTCCAGTTTAGCGTTGTGCCCACAATTATACTGCTTCTCATGATAGCTGGTTTGGTGACAAGCGGCCTGGGGACAGCACGTGAGTGGGAATCGCGCACGATCAAGGAATTGTTGTTATCCCCTACCGCAGCGACAGCGATTATCACGGGGAAGATTTTGGCTGGCTTTGCTAGTACCTTTGTGTTAGGTGTGTTGGTATTGGGCGTGGGCGATCTGCTCGGCTGGACACAGCCACAGGGCTTCTACTGGCTCAATGCTCTGCTCATTATGGCTCTTGTGGCTCTTTTCAGCACAGGACTGGGAGTAGCTCTGGGTGCATTGATACAGCGTATTCAGGCTGTGATTGGTCTTTCCGTGAATATTGCACTGTACCTCTACTTCCTAGCTGGTGGAATAGCTGTGCTTGCGTTCGAGCCAGCCATTTTGCAAAAGATAGGTGTTTATATTCCTTTAACCTATGGAAATCATGGTTTGCAAATGGCTATCTTCTACGGTTCATCCGATCTGTTTGGACGTGATGTGTTGGTGCTCGGCCTCTGTGCGCTGGCGACACTTGCTCTGGGTGTCTTCTCGATGCGCCGAGGTATCGTGAGTTAGCTATTGAGCAGTCCCCAAGGGCGTGCGCGGCGACGAGCCTTCTGCGCCTCTTGGGGATTGCCTAGCGCTTCGTAGACCTCTGCTTTGAGCGTCCAAGCACGAATATAACTCCTATCCATCTCTGTGGCCTCGTTCAAGGCGTCAAGCGCGGCGCGATTATGGCCGAGGTGAATCAGTGCTTCGGCCTTATTGCACCACGCAACGGCACTGCGTGGATTGACGAGTAGCGCACGCGTGTAGGCATCGACGGCCCCAGTAAAGTCACGCAGAGATGAACGCGCATTGCCTAGCCCATTCCATGCCTGGAAGCTCTTAGGGTCGTAGTCTAACGCCTGCTCGTAGGAGGCAATGGCTTCCGCGAGCATGTTCATATCCAGTTGGGTGTCTGCTTTCCCGTTCCATGCCGCGACATACTGTGCATCGATGTTTAAGGCCCGCTCAAAATGAACCAAAGCCTGCTGGTAACGTTGCATGCGGTGCAGTACCAGACCGGCACTTACCCATACCACTGCATTGCTGGGGTCAATCTCGGTTGCGCGTTGGTATGCCTCGAATGCTCTACGATAATTTGCTTGGTTATATAACGCTGTGCCTTTTCCGTTCCAGGCATAAAAGTTGCGTGGGTCTATCTGTAATGCTTCTTCGTATGCCTGTAGTGCTTGTGAGTAGAACTGCTGCTTGAGGTATTGATCGCCCTCGCGGCATTTTTCGCGGACAGTGCTTGTGCTGGGACGCGAACGAGGAACTTGCTGATGCCCTACTCCATTCCCTCTGTTGCCGGTTGGCATAGCTGGAATCGAGGAACTGGTCATACCGCGCACATCACGAATCGTGGGAGCATTGCGTCCCTCTATCTGGGCCTGAACCACACGCATTTTCCCTGTGGGTGGAGGAGTCAGGCGACAGGCAACGTCAAAGGCACGCAGAAAGTCGAACATGTCGGTATAGCGCTCTTCTGGGCGTGCTGCAAGCGCACGTTGTAGGACGGTATCAAGGGCTATAGGGAGTTCGCTATTTAATGACGAGACTGGCGGGACAGAGCCACCCAAGGGGTCGAGTGGATGATAGCCTGTGAGCATTTCATAGAGCACGACCGCACTTCCATACTGGTCGCTGCGCGGGTCAACAATGCCGCTTGTTTGCTCTGGCGCCATATAGCCAATGGTGCCACGTACTGTAACGGTCTTCCCAACGCGTGTACCAGGCTCTAAAGAGCGTGCGATGCCAAAATCGGTAATCACTAAGCGATAATCTTCCTGGTGTATTAAGATATTTTCCGGCTTGATATCACGGTGAATAACCGGGCGTGTGCGTGTGTGTGCATATTGCAGTGCCTGAGCCAACTGATGAAAATTATGAACAGTCTCCTGCGGTGGAAGCGGACCATTCACCTGAGCTAGGCGTGTGCGCAACGATCCTGCATTATAGAGAGGCATGACCAAAAACACACTTGGACCATCTTTGCCGTAGTCCAGTACGGGAGCAATGTTGGGATGATCCAACGTCGCCGCTATACGGGCCTCACGCAAAAAATGGTCTCGTTCATTGGCGGTTGTCTTGCTAGGTAACAATACTTTGATAGCGATATGGCGAGAAAGATTTTGATCTATTCCACGAAAAACTGCCGCGTAACCGCCTTTGCTCAGCAAGGCTTCAACAACATATCTTCCTGCTAAAGCGGTGTTGAGTAGCGGCAGTGAGCATGCTCGACAAAATAAATCGCTGTCCCGATTATCGTAGCCACAGTCAACCTGATCGGCGCAGCGTCGCATACCTCCTCCAAGTCATATAAGCTCCACTTCTATGCTCCAATACCTCGTGCTTGCTGCTCTAATGAATGTGCCCAATCGTGGCACGAGAGAGCCTCCTGTGTTCTTCCCAAATTTTCAAGCACGACTGCTTTGTTATACCATGCATCTGGCTCGTCGGGCGCAAACGACGTGGCTTGATCCAGCGCTGCTAATGCCTCATCTACGCGGCCAAGTGCGAAGAGCGAAAGTCCTTTATTATTCCATGCAGCAATATAATGTGTATCTATAGCTAATGCACGATCAAATGCAACAAGCGCCTCTGCGTGGCGTTTGAGTTCATGGAGCAGGCTGCCTTTATTATACCATGCAGAAATTAAACCGTCATCGTACTCTAATGCATGGTCATACGATTCCAGAGCATCATCAAACATCCGTAGAGCTGCTAATACATTGCCTCGATTATACCACGCACCAGCTAATGTTGGATCAAGGGCAAGTGCCTGATCATAATCGGCCAGTGCTTCTGCGTAACGCCGCAAATCGCGTAGGTCGTTGGCTTTATCAAACCAGACCATTGCATTATGCGGATCAAGCAGGGTAGCTCGTTCGTGGACGGGCAGAGCCTTTTCCGGGTTTCTCATACGCCGTAAGATGTTGCCCTGTATATCCCAGAAGGAAGCGTTGTTGTTATCGATCTTGAGCGCACGATTAATCGCTAGCAGCGCCTCGTCATAGCGTTGTAGACTATAGAGAGTATCACTCATTGCTTGCCAGATGACACTTTGGTGTGGGTCGAGCAATAACGCACGGTCAAACGCAAATAATGCCTCTTCTGTCCGGTTTTGCTCGGCAAGGGCCATTCCACGCCCACTCCATGCATACACATAGTCGGGGTTATAGTGTAACGCCTGCTCATAGCACTGCATCTCTTCATCCATGCGCCGTAATTCGTGTAGGACACTGGCACGTGCCGTCCACAATTCAGGGTCATTTGCTCGTAACGTGAGTGCATAATCATAAGCGCGTAGGGCTTCATCAGCACGGCCCAGGTGTAGAAAGACGGCCCCCTTTCCACTCCAAGCATCGACTACACGCGGGCTGATACTTGTTGCGTGTTCATAAGCGTACAGCGCTTCTTCGTAATGCCCCCCTTCGTATGCTGTATTGCCTTCTGCTAGCCAATCCTGCGTTGTTGGCAGTGGAGTAACGGGGCGTGCCACTGATGCCAAGTCAGGTGAAGAAACAGGGTTTTTCGCCTCAGCTTGAGCGCCCTTGGGGATGGCCGTTCTCAATTGGGTGCGCATCTCTTCATCATCATCGTCGTTGGACGTGGAAGATGATTGAAAGACATTCCCACCAACACGGGCGACAATAGGCGGACGTTCCGTTCGCGTTTCTGTGGGCACAGCGCCAAATTCTGATTTTACCAAAAAGGCAATCGGCCCATCTTGCCCATAGTCAGTCACACAGATACTACCTAATTCACTCACATGTGACGAAAGCGACTTCGCCAATTCTGCGTCTTGCAAGAAATTTTCACGCTCTTGCGCATTCGTTACTTTAGGAATCAATGCACGCACTATGACAGGTAAATCGCCATGTTGGTCTAGTGCGTTGAATGTCACCGTTTCCCGATCTTTACTTGCAAGTGCTTGTATTTCATAACGTCCCTGTAGAAATGCCCCCTGCATAGGAATACCACAACGCGCACAAAATCGTGCTTTTCCTCGATTTTGAGAGCCGCATCCTTCTAAATCTAAGCATATCCCCATAGAACCGCTCTACCTCTCTGTCAAGTTTATAGAAATTAGTATCATTTCTATTTTATAAATTGCCTCTACTGTACGCAAAGATGCTCGTTTTGTCAATATGGTAGTTTGTCATAGTTACTATCTTATCATACAACGTATTTTATATCATTTCTTGTATAAATACATCAGTAGGGAAGGCTCTTCACGGATGGTGAGAGATGAGTGGGTGCATGGCTTTGCTATGCACCCACTCATCTCTCACCATCCGTGTTATATAATAAATGAGAAGAGATTGCTGTTTTAGGAATGTCAAGGCGAGCTGGTAATCGCCCATCTTCTACAACAAACACTACTTCATTAAAGGACACTACTTATGACTACGTACAAAGATGTATTTGGAACGCGTACTACCCTAGAGAGTACGCTAGGAAATGTGATCTATTATCAACTGGACGCACTCAGCAAAAAGAGCGGACAAGCGCTGAACCTTTTACCATTCACCATCAGGATTTTGTTGGAAAACATGCTCCGGCATGTCGATGGCGAATTGGTGCGTGAAGACGACGTGCAATCGTTGCTGCGTTGGCAGCCGGGACAAGCAGCCACAGTGGATGCAGAATATCCCTTTATGCCTGGGCGGGTGTTGCTCCAGGATTTCACAGGTGTACCTGCCGTCGCAGATTTAGCCGCCATGCGTGCTGCTATTGCGCGTATGGGGGGCGACCCGCAGAAGGTCAATCCATTAGTGCCTGCTGATCTTGTCATTGACCATTCTGTCCAGGTAGACTCATTTGGCTCTACACTCTCGTTTGCACGCAACGTTGAGCGTGAGTATGAGCGCAATAGTGAGCGCTATGCTCTCTTACGTTGGGGGCAACAAGCATTCAGTAATTTCCGTGTAGTGCCTCCTGGAACAGGTATTGTACACCAAGTCAATCTGGAATATCTTGCCTCCGTCGTTATGACGAAACAGGAGAATGGTGAAACCGTCGCCTATCCCGATACGCTCGTTGGAACAGACTCGCACACGACCATGATTAATGGGCTTGGTGTGCTTGGTTGGGGCGTTGGTGGCATTGAGGCTGAAGCTGTTCTGCTCGGTCAGCCACTCTATCTGCTCACGCCAGAGGTAATCGGGATGCGCTTAACTGGTGCTCTGCCAGAGGGTGCTACTGCGACAGACCTCGTGCTCACCGTGACACAGATGCTGCGTAAACGTGGCGTCGTGGCTAAATTTGTTGAATTCACTGGCCCCGGCCTGAGCCAGCTCACTCTGCCTGACCGTGCTACCATTGCCAACATGTCTCCCGAATTTGGCGCGACCTCAACACTCTTCCCCATCGATGCCGAGACCTTACGCTATCTGCGTGTTACTGGGCGCGACTCCAAACTGGTTGATCTGGTCGAACGCTATACCAAGGCACAGGGCCTCTTCCGTACCGACGAGTCGGTTGAGCCACAATTTGATGATCTGCTCGAACTCAAGCTGGATACTATCGAGCCTAGTCTTGCTGGGCCACGCCGCCCGCAAGATCGTGTCCCTATGCAAAAGCTTGGTGAGGTCTTCCGTAGCACCTATGCAGACCGTTTCAAAGAGGCACAGAACAATGTGTCTAGCGAAAATGATGTCAGCCGCTATCTTAGCGAAGGTGATAGAAATGGGACGCCCGATCCTGTCGCGCAAAAAGAGGATGCTGAGAAAGTGCTCACCCAGAGCAAGAGTAACGGCAATGGCAAGAGGCAGGAGCATGTGAATGATGTGCTGGTTGAGATGGCTGGTACGCAATCGCACATGACCGACGGTTCTGTTGCTATTGCTGCTATTACCAGTTGCACGAACACCTCCAATCCGTCTGTGATGGTCGCGGCTGGCCTCGTTGCGAAACATGCCGTAGAGCGTGGCCTTTCGGTGAAACCAACCGTCAAGACCAGCCTTGCCCCAGGTTCACGCGCCGTCATGGACTACCTGCATAATGCCGACCTGATCCCTTATCTGGAGGCGCTACGCTTCCACCTTGTGGGCTTCGGCTGCACCACCTGTCTTGCCGAAGGAACGCCGGTCTTGCTTGCCAACGGAACCGCACGACGCATCGAGCACATGGCACGCACTGGAGGAGTCACATTGCTCGCTCCTACCGCAGATGGCAGACTAGCTACAGCAACGCAGGCCGAGATGATGGTGCAGGGCGAGCGCGAGTGTATCTCGCTCACTTTGCAAGACGGTCGCACGTTGGATTGCACCCCCGACCATGAGATACTCTGCACAGACGGGCGCTGGGTGCGTGCCGATCAGCTTATACTAGGCCAGGATCGTGTCGTGGTTGGCCTTGAGGCTCCTCTGGACGAGCTTGGTGACGACGAAGCCGGTTACGTACTGCACGTAGGCAATTTGACGTTCACGATGGGCACAGTGCATGAACGCCTGCACACATTGGCGTTCGCCCGCCTGCTCGGCCATCTGCTCAGCGACGGCTTGATCAGCCTCTTGGGGCATGGCCGGATGCACGTTGGGCAGGCTATGGACCGCAATGCGGTTCTCGATGATGTTGAGCTGCTTACCGGCTGTCGTCCTGTGGCAACGCGCTACGACCAGAGGAAGTGGACTATCGTGCTGCCTAAACCGTTTACAGACGCCATCTGCACGTTGCCCGGCGTACGCACCGGGCGGCGTATTCAGCAGGCGCCGCTGCTCCCAGCATTCGTGTTGGATGGACGTTGCCCTGTCGCAGTGGTGCGCGAGTTCTTGGGTGGACTCTTTGGGGCAGACGGGCATGCACCTGTCTTGCATCGCTGGGGCAAGCACGAGGATGAGGCAACGCTTGAGCCACCTGCCTATTCCCAAAGCACCATACCAGAGCATGTGGAGGCTCTCAAGCAGGTCATGGACGATGTGACCCATCTGCTGGCACGCTGTGGGGTGAAGACTAATGGAGCCAACGTCTACGAGTATCCCACACGTCGTGCGACTTCCTCGTACCCAACAGCACAGGACGGTATTGCACGAGTGGAGGTTCGTCTGGAGCTTCCAGATGGCCTCTCGTTCGTGAAGTACGTGGGATTCCGCTATTGTATGAACAAGACCCTGCGAGCCAGTGCTGCGGTGGTGTACTGGCGTCTGGTAGATCAGATTCATCGGCAACGTCTCTGGATGTCGGACCGTTTGAAGGAACTGCACCAGGCTGACTACAAGCTATCGTTCTCCCGTGCTCGCAAGAGCGCGGCGGTGGAACTGATGGAGCGCGAGCCGGTAGTCTCCCCTCACTACGCACTATTGGAGGGCCACGACCGCTTTTCGCGGCTACCACAAGCGATGGCATACAAGTTCCAGCCACTGCATAGAGATTCCTGCGACTTCCCATCACCTGTCGCACTGTTTAGTCAGATCGGTGCCCGTGAGTGGTTTGCGCCATTGCGCTCGCGTGGGAATACGGAGACTACGAAGCGCTACTGTATCGAGAAGGAAGCGCTCACGCTACCGACACTTACGCTCCAGGTGGTGAAACGACGCCCGATTGGCAGGCGTGCGGTGTTCGACTTAGCGGTAAACGATCTCCATGCCTTTGTGGCGGGCACAGTAGCAGTTCACAATTGCATTGGTAATAGCGGCCCTCTTGCCGACCCCGTTGCGGCGGCAGTGCAGGACAATGATCTCATTGTCGCCGCAGTGCTCAGTGGCAATCGCAATTTTGAGGGGCGTATTCATCCCCAGGTACGTGCGAGCTTCCTGGCATCGCCGCCGCTCGTTGTTGCCTATGCTCTCGCTGGCACCGTCGATATTGACCTGACCAAGGACCCCATTGGAACGGATGTCAATGGTGATAGTGTCTATCTGCGGGACATTTGGCCGACCCAGCAAGAGGTACAGCAGGTCGTCACAAAAGCCGTCACGCCCGAAGTCTTCTCGAAGAACTATGCCCATGTCTTCGAGGGTGATGAGCATTGGCAGGGATTGAGCAACTCAACAGGGGCGCTCTTTGAGTGGGACCCCAAATCAACGTATATTCAAGAGCCGCCCTTCTTCCAGGGGGTGTCGGAGCAGCCTGAACCTGTCAAGGATATTCATGGTGCGCATGTGCTGGTGATGGTCGATGACTCGATCACCACCGACCACATCTCACCTGCTGGAAGTTTCGCTCCTGCCAGCCCTGCCGGAAAATACCTGCTTGAGCATGGCATCGAGAAGCGTGACTTCAACACCTATGGCGCACGACGTGGCAATCACGAGGTCATGGTACGTGGCACCTTTGGCAATATCCGTCTGCATAATCGCCTAACGCCTGACAAGGAAGGTTATTACACTGTGTACCTGCCCGATGGTGAGCAGACCACTATCTATGAAGCCTCCGAGCGTTATCTTCAGGAGAAGGTGCCTTTGATAGTGATTGCTGGCAAAGAATACGGTTCTGGTAGCTCGCGTGACTGGGCTGCGAAGGGACCGCAACTGCTCGGTGTGCGTGCCGCCATCGCCGAAAGCTTTGAGCGCATTCACCGCAGCAACCTTGTCGGTATGGGCATACTCCCCTTGCAATTCAAGTCTGGCGAGAACAAAGAGTCATTGAAGCTAACTGGACGGGAAGTCTACGATATCGAGGGTATCGAGCAAGGACTCAAGCCGCGCCAAGAAGTGACCGTCAAAGTCACCCGCGAGGATGGCTCAACCTTCACCTTCCAGACTATTGCTCGTCTGGATAGCCCCATCGACGTAACCTACTACGAAAATGGCGGCATCCTGCCCACGGTGCTGAGAAAGTTATTACAGGCGTAAGAAGACGGTAGGGGTAGCAATTCATAGCGCCCCCTCGTGGTCATGATGACGTGATAGGCCAAATGACCTGTTGCCACGAGGGGGCGCTATGAATTGCTGCCCCTACCGTCTTCTTAGGGGAGCGTTGGCAAGAGAAATGTTCCATCTGCTGTTTGGGGCAAAGGAACGACATCTATGATTGCATCAAGCTGTAACGGACCATAGATATGAGGGAATTGTTCTATAGCATTGTCATCTTCGTGTGTTCCTCTTTCGTAGCGAATTTCTGAGGTCACATGAGCAGGATCGATAACCAGCAAAACAAGATTAGGGACTTCACGGTAGTAATTTTGAGCAACTGCAAGCACCTGGTGAGGAAAAGAGGCGTGAATAAATCCATCTGTATCAAGGGTATCGCCCTGATAGACGCCAGCGGTCTTGGCTGCAAGCCATTGAGATGCAGTTGTGATATGAAGCATGATTGGCATTCGATTATCTCCTACTAGCTAGCTAAATTCTTTAATCCAATCACGGACACTTCCCTGACATTCTCGTGAGTGGGTGGCACCTCGACTCGTGTTTGTGTGAATCCCACATCCTGCATAAGGCCCATCACGTCATCTCCATTATAAACATGGCAGAGGGTCGCTTCTTCCCAACCGGGCCATTTTTCTTTGGGGAGAATGGTCAGAATGAGCGTTCCTCCTGATTTGAGCACGCGATACAGTTCTTGTATGGCGTGTAGCGGGTCGGGCCAGAAATAGAGTGTATGTATGCTGAACGCCTTGTCAAATCTCTCATTATCGAAAGGGAGCATAACAACATTCCCATAACGTAGGTCAACGTGTCCCTCTTTGATGGCAACGGCATTACGCTTGCGAGCGGCTTCAACCATCGTTTGTGAGAAATCGATACCGGCGATATATCCTTGATGAGCAAGCGCTGTGACACGCTGTATAGCTATACCAGGACCAAAACCGACCTCAAGCACAGCATCGGTTGGTTGAACTTGAAGTAGCGAGACGGTCCATCGGTTCTCTGGCACGTGCTGCTGTGCCATACTCTCTCCGACGATGCGTCCAACTATTCCTGTTGGCTGCCGATAGTGTCCATCTAGTTTGACAAATTTTCCCAAAACCTTCGTAATATCCATTTATATGTATCCTTCTCACTAACTGTTCAGCCCTTGCTTAATTCAGACTTCTATGGTAACATTTAGTGCAGATTAATACTATGCCTCCTCCTATCAGAAGTGACATGAACAAGGTATGTGCTTTGCTTATCACGAACCCTGTAGCAGTGTATTTGTACACGAATTTCTATATTTGGCTTCAGCTGACACTGTATTTCACTTACAGAACTTTCATCTGCGTTAGCGTTTAACTCCAGCATTGAAGTAGCTAAAAACAGAGTATTTGACGACTCTCACTTGAAAAGCAAAGGAGCTAGTGTGTTATGTCAACATCGATGCCAGAAACCGGAAATCCCCTTCCGAAAGATACCACTACAGTTGTAGCAGCCAAACCGAGTCAGGGTGGGCTTGAAGGGATGGTCGTGGCTACGACCAGGATCAGCAAAGTCGATGAAAAGACTGGACAACTGCTTTACCGGGGCCATAACATCCACGACTTGGTTGGTACAACCACGTTCGAAGAGGTTGCACATTTGCTCTGGTTTGGGCATCTGCCAGACCAAGCGGAGCTCTCCCGTCTCAAAACGCAGTTGGTGGCAGAGCGCACTATCGCTGATCCCATACTACAACTCTTGCGTGCCTTGCCATCATCGACCGCACCAATGGATGCCTTGCAGGCAGCCATCTCGCTACGGGGAGCACTTGCTATCAAAGGCAAGCCGACCCTTGACCAAGCTATTGGCGTGACCGCTCGCCTCCCGCTCTTACTGGCCGCTTTTCATCGATTACGCCACGGACTTGAGCCACTGGCGCCACGACCTGAGTTGGGATATGCCGCTAACTATCTCTATCTGCTCAGTGGGCAGACCCCTAACGACGAACACGTCAAATGGCTGAATGCCTATCTGGTGCTCCTCGCTGAGCATGGCATCACCGCCTCAACCTTTGTAGCACGCGTGGTAGCCAGTACTGAGTCAGATCTTGCGTCAGGGGTTGTCGCTGCGCTAGGAGCTCTCAAGGGTCCACTGGATGGAGGTGCAGCCGCTCATGTCCAAGACATGCTTGAGTCCATCGGGACGGTTGAGAGGGCCAGGGACTGGCTAGAGCATGCTTTGGCGAAAGGTGAGCGTGTGATGGGCTTCGGCCATCTTGTCTACAAGACAGAGGATCCGCGTGCTGTAGCCTTGCGTGAGATAGCCCGCGTCGCCAACCCACAGGAGTTTGCCTTGGCCCATGGTATCGAAGCCGTGGCACTCCCCTTGCTAGGAAGTCAGAAGCCGGGACGACACTTATACACTAACGTCGCATTTTACTCTGCTCTCCTGCTAGCCGCGCTCGGCCTGCCCACTGATCTCTTTACCCCCACCTTCGCCATTGGGCGTGTTGTAGGCTGGACAACTCACATCCTTGAGCAAGCAAGCAACAATCGAGTAATCCAGATTGCTCGTACGCTACAGGTTGATGCAACACACAGACATGTACAGGCAGGTTGGCACGAATCGCTTGAGCCATCACAAGGCTGATGACTTTGCATGTCTGCTTCATCTAGCCTGGAGGCACAGTCGGTTCCTGGGAATAGCTGTGTATCTAAGGAAAACAGAGGGCCACCAAAAGAGAGAGCCCTCTGTAAGCTATGCTTTTTGCTTTTGCTCAGTGTATCTCTAGACTGGGATGATCAAAACGTGCTACACTAACCAAAAGATCATTCCAGTAGTTCCGTATGTCTGCTAGGTGTATCATCTTTCGTTGAGTTCCAATGTTTGACTCCATCAGCAAAGGAGCAAGCGCTATGGTTTTGTCTTCTTCTTTTGCCTGTACGACATGTGGAGCTCTTAATACTCCTGGCTCTTCCTTGTGTGAGCTTTGTCACCGACCCTTACTTCTTGCAGCCTATCTTGTTTCTCACACCCTCTTTCAAGATCGCTATCATATCATCGACAAATTGGGTACAGGCGGCTTTGGCTCTGTCTACAAGGCCAGCGATACGCAGCGTGCATATGAGTTAGTTGCTATCAAAGAAATCTGTTTGACGGGACTTCCATCGCAGGAGCGGATGGAGGCGACTAACACCTTCCAGCGTGAAGTGGACTTGTTATCTCAATTGGTTCATGCTAGTCTCCCGCGTCTGCATGAACAATGCTGCAAACGTGAACAGTGGTATCTGATTATGGATTTCATTGAAGGTGAGACCCTTGAGAACTACCTCAACAAGACCCCAAACAAGCGTCTTCCCCTCAGCGAGGTTTTCAGTATTGGACTGCAATTGTGTGAGGTCCTTGAATATTTGCATAGCCATCAGCCACCCATTGTCTTCCGCGATTTGAAACCGTCCAATACTATTCTGACTCCTGGAGGGAAAGTATATCTCATTGATTTTGGCATTGCTCGATTCTTCAAACCTGGGCAAGTCAAAGATACTATCGCCCTTGGGTCGCTTGGCTATGCAGCTCCCGAACAATATGGAAGAACCCAAACGACACCTCGTGCTGATATCTATAGTTTGGGCGCGGTTCTACACCAGTTGCTCACTGGAAAGGACCCTTCAGAAGCTCCGCTCCTCTTTGACCCCTTGCGCGGAACGCATACTGCTAGCCGTTCCGACCCCGGTGGTTTGACGAGCAGTATGGTTGATGTGATGATGGATAGCCTTGGTATGCTCATTAACAGTATGCTGGAGCTGGACATGAACAAGAGGCCCGTCAACGCTACGTTCGTCAAACAGGAACTGCATTGCCTAATGAAGATGTGGTCCGAGATCGTGAAGGGCTATTTTCGACCGCGTGTCCCGCGAACTCTTCGCGCGGAGATAGCGCAGTGATTCTTTTTTACTTTCCACACTCTCTTACGTCTTTTATAGTGTATGACTCTCTATATGCTCGTATTGATGCATCGTCACTTGAATTGACGCTATCCGTTAAGGACTGGTATACTAGAGGTCCTTAGAGAATGGTTGTACGTATGAACAACGCAGCAACGCGTAGAGGACAGGACATTACTGTGGAGAACGAAGACAGGTACATTGGCAAACAGATCGGCAACTATATCATTACTGAACAGTTGACGGGTGGTGCCTTTGGACGTATCTATCGTGGCAAACACCTCTACTTCTCCAATCGTATTGTTGCCATCAAGATTTTGCACCTCACGTACCTCAGTTCGTCCCAGGAACGAGAGAATTTTATGCAAGAGGCACAGTTCTTGGAGATGCTCAAACATCCGAACATTTTACCTATTTATGATGTGGGCATTGATGAGGGCTTCCCCTATCTCGTAGCCGAGTTTGCTCCACAGGGATCGTTGCGTGMCCATTTGCAACGTCAGAAGCCAAAGATTTTGCCGAGCCAGGAAGTGTTGACTATTCTGACACAGGTGGGCCAGGCTCTACAGTATGTCCATGAGCAGAATATTGTGCATCGTGACCTGAAACCGGAAAACATTCTTTTTAATGCAAAAGGGCAGGCGTTGTTGGCAGATTTTGGTATTTCTGTCTACCTGGATACGGCCAGGACGAAGTATGCGAACGTTATTGGCTCGCCTCTTTATATGGCGCCAGAGCAGTTCGAAGGCGCTGTGAGTAGACGCAGCGATCAATACGCGTTGGCCTGTATTGCATACGAGTTGATGACTGGAAAGCCGCCGTTCATGGCTGCAAATCCTCTAGCATTGGGAATGAAGCATCTTAATGAGCCGCCACTGCCATTGCGACAGATCAACGCGAATGTTCCTGGGCATATCGAACGCGCCATTCTGCAAGCGCTCGCCAAGAAACGCGATGATCGCTTTCCTGATGTGTCAACGTTCATCGCGGCTCTGCTTGCTGTGCCCACTGGTTCACTACAACTCACCAAGTCGCAATGGCTAGACGAGGGCAATCGCCTGTTTAATATCAACCATTATTCCGAGGCGTTGCTTGCCTTTGAGCGTTCTATTCAACTGGACCCCTCTTTTGCCGAGGCACACGAGGCGAAGGGAAGTGCGCTGTATTACCTTGGGCGTTTGCCGGAGGCACAGGTTGCCTATGAGGTAGCTATCCAACTCGACCCTACGTACGCACCCGCTTACAGTGGCAAAGCGAATGTGTTATCCGAACTCAAGCACTTTGATGAGGCGATTACCTTCTACAAGAAGGCGATACAGTTGGAGCCGCAACTGGTGGATGCGTATATTGGGAAAGCGAACGCTCTTTATTACAAAAAGCGTTATGAAGATGCGCTGGTTGCATATGAGCAGGCTACAAAACTCGACCCGTATAGCGTTGCAGCGTTCGATGGAAAAAGCTGGACGTTGCGCCAACTAAAGCGCTATGAAGAAGCTCTCACGGTGTCAGAGCAGGCCATTCAACGCGATCAAGGTAATGCTTCTGCATATAATGGGAAAGGTCGAGCGCTCTTTCGCTTGAAACGCTATGAAGAGTCTCTTTCCGCTTTCAATAAAGCATTGCAACTCGACCCAAATCAGGCGCTGATACATGATTTTAGAGCCGATACGCTCTACCATATACAGCGTTATGAGGAGGCGTTAGTTTCCTATGAACGCGCTATCCAACTAGACTCACAGCTTGCGTCGGCAAGAGAGGGTCGTGGTGATGTGCTTTGCCATTTCAGACGGTTCGCGGATGCGCTCACAAATTACGATCAGGCTATTCATATGCAACCCTCATTTGGTATCTTCCACTTTAAAAAAGGCGAAGTCTTGACGCGCCTCGGACGCTTGGAAGAAGCCCAAATAGAGTACGAGAGGGCCAAAGAATTGGGATATAAAGCATAAAGATGGTAATGTACGCACTACTATCTTTATGCTTTCTACTATCTAGTGCATACCCACTTGACGTTTTCGGATGTCAGAGGTATCCTTGTGCTCAGGGAGAGCGGCGGCTGACCATGTCTTTTCCTGCCCACTTGAAGGGATTGAAACTAGACTTCAGCTTTCGCCAATGTGATTGGTTCAGTGCTTGCTTCCTCGAGTGGTAATACTTGACAATCTTCGCGGGAGAACGAGAGTATGACGTGTTGCCCGATATCATAGCCGCGTGCATGCTGACTAGGAACATCGGCGGTGAGCGAGGTATCGTCGTTTACCTTGACATGGAAACGTGTAAATGGTCCGAGGAAGGTACGTAGGTCAATGACGCCTGGAATATGGTTGCCGGTACCGTTACTACTGTTTATGTCATCCGTGCTACTCTCCTGGTCTTCCGCACTGTGGAGCGATACCTCTTCGGGGCGTACCATGATAAGAACACGATGACCTTTAGGAAACTGCTGCAACGGCAATGTTTGTATGGTGTATGGTCCCGACTGGCACAAGCCTTCGATGGGCGACTCGATGGTCCCTGTAAACTGGTTACTGGTGCCCACAAAGGTGGCGGCAAAGACGGTCTGCGGATTGCTATAAATCTCTTCGGGTTGATCGAGTTGCTCAATCTTGCCCTTCGCCATCACTGCGATGCGGTCAGAGATTGCCAGCGCCTCTTCCTGGTCATGCGTCACGTAGATCGCAGTCATTTTCAGCTGCTGCTGAATACGGCGAATCTCGTTGCGTAGTGAGACGCGGACCTTGGCATCGAGTGCGGAAAGTGGCTCGTCAAGCAAGAGCACTTTGGGTTCGACTGCTAATGCGCGTGCCAGAGCGATACGTTGCTGCTGACCCCCGGATAACTGGTGTGGGTAGCGTTTGCCCATCTCACCGAGTCCAACAAGATGAAGTAACTCGGCACAACGCTGCTTAATTCTATCTTTCGGGACACGTTTGATCTCCATACCAAAGGCAATATTTTGCTCGACGGTCAGATGCGGAAAAAGTGCATATGACTGGAAGACCATGCCCATTGGGCGCTTGTTGGCTGGTCGATTGGTGATATCTTCGCCATCAAGCAGAATGTTGCCCTCAGTGGGTACCTCAAAGCCTGCTACCATACGTAAGATGGTGGTCTTGCCACAGCCGCTGGGACCGAGCAACGTGAGAAACTCTCCCTGGTTAATCGACAGGTTGATATGACTGACGGCGAGGCTTTGTCCAAAATATTTCGCAATGCCTTCTAATTCAAGAAATGACATATTTTACTCCTACCTAGTGAGTCCTATTTCAACGTGTTGCCCTGGTTTGCTGCTGCGTACAGAGAGCACAATACCAAGGACACACACCAGGGTCAAGATAAAGCTCAGGATAGTCAGTGATGCGGCCTTGTGTGCATCATTCTGACCGGTCTGATCAAGATAGATAGGGAATGTATAGATGCCGAAGAGCGATGCAAGCGTGAATTCGCCCATTGCTGTTGAGAAGGTCAATAGTGCAGCACTGATGACACCAGGCCAAACATTGGGCAGGATAATCGTCAAGAATGTTCTCCACCATGTGCTCCCTAGACTGGAAGCTGCCTCTGTAAGAACTTTTGTGTTGATCGCACGTAGACTATTGTCGATAGGTCGGTAGACAAATGGCAATGAGACAACCACATACGCACAAGCAAGCAGAGGGACGGAATTCACGAAGGTAAAGGGAGGACCGCTCAGAATCGGTACGATACCTAGAGAGAGGATACTGGTCAACGTGTTTGGGGTTCCATATACCTCTAGTAAACCAAGGGACATCACAATAGCTGGTACTGCAAAAGGTACAAGCGAGAGAAATTCCATCAGTGGGCGTGCCTGTGGCAAACGGAGTTGTACCCAATAGACAGTCGGTGTAACTAGGATGACCGCCAGGATGGTTGAGGCCAACGCCAACTCAAGCGAGATTGTGAGCGTTTTTGTGAAATCCCCGTCAGCGAAAATTTGTTGGTAGCTACTGAAATCAATACCATTATTGCCGCTGAGGCCGAAGACGAGTGTTGCTCCTAATGGTATGAGTAGGTAGAGCATGACGAGTAGAAGAAAGAGCTTATCCACACCAAAGCCACTCAGAATAGTTCCGGCTTTTCTCGGCGGCATCTTGCGATTTACACTTAGGTCAGTTGCAAAGGTTGATGCATAGGTTGGTACAGATGTTTTGTCCATTGACGCCCTCCTATTGTCCTTGCCAGATACTGATGCGTCGCAACATTGTTGTATAGAGCGTGACAGCGGCAAGTAGTATGAGGATCATGCCAACTGCCAGTCCATTGCCCAAACCAAGATCGAGGCTGACGTTGCCGTTGACGACGATGCTAATCAGGATAGTCACAAGATTAATATTACCTTGTGCCAAGGCATATGCGGTGGCAAACGCACCAAATGAATTGGCGAATAAGAGCATCGCAGCAGCGATGATGGATGGCAAAAGTACAGGAAGTGCTACACGGCGCCAATAGGTGAAGTTGGACGCCCCTAAATTGGTGGCCGCCTCGCGCCATTCAGGTTTCAGCGCTCCTAATGCTGGAACAGTGACCAGAATCATGAGTGGGAGTTGGAAATAGGTATAGGCCAATACCAGCCCTCCGAAATTATAGAGGTTGAAGCCCAGCGTATAAATATCGACGTGCAGCGCGTTTTTGAAAAAGACCGTCACAAAGCCTGTCACGCCGAGGGTGGAGATGAAAGCGAAGGCCAGCGGTACACCCGCAAAGTTCGCTGCAATACTCGAAAAACCAATCAGAAAATTGCGTAACCAATTGTTGCGTAGGTTATAGACGCCGTATGCTGCTAAGAAGCCAAAAACAGCTCCCAGAAGTGCTGTCACCAACGAAATGGAAATGCTCGTCTGGAAAGCGCGGAGCGTGCTCGGCTGTGAGATAATCCTTTGGTAATTGTTCAATGTGAGCGCCCCGGAATCATTGACAAAACTACTTTGTACAATGACAAGCGCGGGTAATAACTCGAAAAGCAGGCAGAACAACAAGAAAGGTACCAAGCCGAGCCAACTGGTGATGGTATAGCTCCAGCGTATGGTACGTAATCGTCGTGTGCCAGCCTGTGCCCGCTCAGTTGTTTGTGTCGTAGCTCCTGCGGTGCCTGTCGCGGGTATTTGCATTATGCCACCTTTCTAGTGTGGTAGGGGAGCAATTCATTGCGCCCATGACAGGGCTGCACTTTGCCACGGGCGCAATGAATTGCTCCCCTACCTACCATGTTACACGGTTATTGTACAAAAGTTTATCTTGGGATGCATTTGCACTACGCTATTGGCCGAGCACTTGCGTCTGCCAGTTTTGCGTAAGTACATTTGCTGCTGTTGTGAGCTTGGTAAGGTCAGTTACAAACTTGACGTTAGCATATTGCTCTGCTGCGGGCAGCTTGGCAGCTAGGTCCGCAGGAACCAGGCCTTTAGTGACCAGCTTCTGATAGCGTGCAGGATGAGCATATCCCTTCAAGAAGGCAAGTTGGCCCTCGTCTGAGAAGAGATATTCAATCCATAAACGAGCAGCAAAGGGGTCTGGAGCCGTCTTGTTGACAATCGAGACGTAGGGGCCAGCAATTGAACCGTCAGAAGGAATGACTACCTTCAGATTGGGCTTTCCATTCAACTGATCGCGGAAACCGAGGCCGAGATAGTCCCACATAATAGCAATAGCCACCTCGCCCTTGGTAATGTTCGCAACGTTAGAACGGGCAGCGGTGAAATTGCCAGATTTTTTCAACTTCGCGAAGAAGTCAACACCAGGCTGGATATCATCGATACTACCACTCATAGCGAGTGCTGCTGAGTAGACGGCGATGAAGGCATCATTGGCCTGACGTGGGTCGCCATCAATGCCAACCATATTCTTGTAGTTGCCGCTCAATAGGTCTTTGAATGAGGCCGGTGGGTTCTTTACGATGTCAGTATTGATGACGAACGCCTGGGTGCCGTAGTACTCTGTACACCAGTTGCCATTTGGGTCTTTGAGATTATCGGCAATGTCAGCCCAGTTGGCATGTTTGTATGGAGTAACAAGTCCTTGCTGCACAGCTTGCGGTCCGAACTTGAAACCAACATCACCAATATCGCCGTGAGGATGAGCCTTCGACTTGGAGAAGACCTCAAGCTCCTGCGCGGAAGAGAACTCGGCCTCAGCTTGGTACTGAACAGTGACGAACTTCGATTTGTAGTTGCCCAGTATCTCTTTGTAGTTGGCCCATTCGGGTGGAATGCCGATAGCCTCAAGCTTGCCCTCTTTCTTTGCATTGGCAACCAGTGTATTCATGTCGATGGGGCCTGCGAGATTTACCGAGGCTGGTGGTGTACTACTAGTCGTTGTGGAGCCGCAGGCTTCTAGAAACGCGGCGATGGCTGCACTAGAGAAGCCCAAGGCGCCAGCACGCTTGATAAAGCTGCGGCGGTTTTGGGATGAAAATACATTGTCGAAGAGTTCATGGCTACTCATAATAGGGGTACCTCCGTGTGCCTTGAAAGATTGGATGCGAAAAATACAGACGCTCCGAGACATCGCTTTGTAAAATGCGCAATGAAGCATAATGAAGCGTGCTGTATGCAGTACGTAAACTCGACTGCTACATGTACTACGTAGCAGTAAGCTGAATAATCTCAGGCGAAGTAGAGGTTGCAGAGTAGTGCAGCGTTGCTCACAGAACACCGCTTGATTGAAGTGTACCCAAATGTATAGCTGTGCTACAATAGGTAATATGTATATATGCAGATGGTCTTTATGGTCATTTTGCACGGAAAAAAACCATGAAGTGTATTTTAACATAACTTAACCTATCCCTTAACGATAGCTTAACGTGAAAGCTGTAGAGTTATAGATGCAGAGAAAAAATCATTCAGGCAAAACAGAGGTAGCTAGAGATAGTAAATACCATATCAAATGCACTGGTACGGCCATGCCATACCAGTGCATTTGATATGGTATTTTTGTGGCGCGGCGATACTATACAACAGAAGAATATCTTTACACTTTATGTCTTTGACAAAAGCAACTAAATAATGGATAATAGCAAGTATATAGTTGCTTTTGTCAAAGAGAGGAATGCTTTATATGCTAGCTCAAACTTCCGAAGAGAGGATTAGCGCCGTTCGGCACTTCAACCGCTTTTTCACACGGCAAATCGGCGTTTTACGTGAAGGACTTCTACACAGCCCTTATTCCCTAACCGAGGCTCGTATCTTGTTTGAACTTGCTCATAGGAATCATGTAACTGCTTCTGACTTGTGCCGCGAGTTGGGCCTCGACGCAGGCTATCTCAGTCGCATTCTGGCCCAACTCGAGCAACAAAGGCTGATTGAAAAAGTTCGTTCTGATAGCGATGGACGCCAGCGTCTCCTTCTTCTTACAGAAGAGGGGAAGAATGCCTTTGCTGTCCTCGACCGACGCTCACGCGACGAAGTGTCGGAGATGCTTCATGATTTGAGCGAAGAGAAGCAACAGCGCCTACTACAAGCTATGCAGACTATCGAGGACATTTTCGATCAAGGGCTAAAATTTTCCGAGCCTTTTTTCTTGCGTTTCCACGAGCCAGGTGATATGGGCTGGGTCGCGCACCGACACGGTGTCCTGTATGCACACGAGTATGGCTGGGACGAACACTTTGAAGCGCTTGTGGCCCAAATAGTTGCTGATTTCATCAACAACTATAACCCCGCACGAGAACGCTGCTGGATTGCGGAAATGAACGGCGAAATCATCGGCTCTGTGTTTGTCGTGCAGAGTAGTGAAACAGTAGCTAAACTACGACTGTTGCTGGTCGAACCCAAGGCGCGTGGTCTAGGTCTCGGTACGCGCCTCGTCGAAGAATGCGTTCGCTTCGCGCGGCGCAAGGACTATCAAAAGCTCATACTTTGGACTAACAGCATACTTGTAGAGGCACGGCACATCTACCAGAAGGTGGGCTTCACACTCGTCGCCCAGGAAGCACATCACAGTTTCGGTCATGATCTTGTTGGTGAAACATGGGAATTAGTGCTATGAGATGTTACATAGCATCATGTTCTAGGGCAAGCAACTGCTGCTTGCGCTCTACACCCCAGCGATACCCTCCAAGCTGGCCGTTATTCCGCACTACGCGGTGACATGGTATAAACACAGCTACCGGGTTGGTGGCACATGCTCGTGCGACCGCTCGTACGGCAGTGGGTTGCCCAATCGCCTGCGCGACCTCACGATAGGAGCGTGTCTGGCCTGAAGGAATGGCACGTAACGCTTCCCAAACTTTCCATTGGAAAGCCGAGGCGTGTACATCGAGTGGCACCGATTGGAGAGAAGGTTGTCCTTGCAGCATGGAGAGTAAGATATCTACCCATATGCGTAGCCCTTCTTCATCGTGTGTTACCTCTGCCTCTGGAAACTCGTGCGCGAGGTCGGTTGCGAGCGCTTGCTCAGAGTCGCCGAAGCGTACCGCCGCAACGCCGCGTTCTGTTGCTGCGACGAGAACATATCCCAACGAACTCTCCGCAACAACATAGCCAATGCGTACGCCTTTTCCTCCTTGCTGGTAAGCTGTTGGTGTCATACCGAGTTGCACAGGTGTGCGATCATAGACACTACTGCTGGACTGGTAGCCTGCGTTATAAAACGCGCTGGTCACTGCCTCTCCATCCTGCAATCGTACTTTGAATTGCCCCAAGCGGCACGATTCAACGTATTGACGCGGAGAAACGCCCACGATGCGCTTGAAGGTGCGTTGCAAATGATAGGGACTCAGATGAAACTGTGCGCTTAGGTCCGCGAGATGTAATGGCGTATCCAGGTGACTCTCGATATAGTGACAGACCTGCTCAACCAACTCTGCTTGTGGTTGGGGAACAGACACTTGGTCAGGATGGCAGCGCCGACACGCACGAAAGCCCGCCGCTCTTGCATCCTCTGGTAAGCGAAAGAAGCTCACATTTTCACGGCGTGGACGACGAGCCGGACACGACGGGCGACAATAAATGCCTGTGGAACGGACTGCAAGCACAAACGTACCATCTGCCTGCGCATCTCTCGCCATAACCACACTCCAGCACTGTTCCTCATCCAAAGCTTCTAGGTTGATAATAGCTTCACTCATATGTATCATCGTTCATATCCTTTCTGCTCTTTGTTCTGAACAAAGTATAACCCAGGACGATGACACATGCTATCAGATTCTTGCGCTTCAAAGTGCTTCTCTTTTTTGGTAGAATGGTATCTATTGATTTGAACAATGCAAAACCGGGAGAGAAGGCATGCTAACTCTTTTTTATTCTCCACATATGACCAGCATCGATAACGAGGTAGGACGCGCTTCTGGTCACGCCGATGTGCCACTGTCTACACTTGGTCGGCAACGGGCGCAAGAGCTTGGGTTGCACTACGCGACAGAAGCACTGAATGTGGTTTTCTGCTCTGATCTCCAGCGTGCATATACTGCAACGCAGATCGCCTTTTCAGGGCGTAATCTGCCTCTTATACCAGATGCCCGACTTCGTGAGTACGATTATGGCGATATGACGCAATATCCAATTTCTCAGGTAGAGGAAGAGTTCTCACGGCGCATCACGGAGCCGTTTCCTAACGGGGAAAGCCTGCTGATGGTTGTCCAACGTATAGGTGCTTTTTTGCGCGATGTCATGCGTGAATATGATGGGAAAACGATTGGAGTCATCGGGCATCGGGCGACCAAGTATGGGCTTGTGTACTGGTGTGACGATGTTTCTTCGCTTGAGGAAATTGTACACAAGCCCTGGGAGTGGCGAGAGGTTCCTATCTGGCGCTATGAATTGAGTGCACACGACCTTGAGCGACGTTCTCTTGATAGGTAGGAGGATGAACGCTCTAACGGAGGACATGATACAAGATGACCATGCCAACAATTATTCCAACGTGAAATCATTCTCACGAAGTGGAAATAGGTTGTCGTAGGGACCAGCTTCAGTGCGTCCATCGTGGAGATGCACAATACTCGGCCACATTGACTACGCCGACGACGGACGCGCTGAAGCTGGTCCCTACGACAACCTATCAATTGAGGTTTGACCGTGTCGTAGGGTGGGTATAGCCAGGACGACTGAAATGATGGCTAGCACAATAATCAGGGCGCCGGACCAGTAGGGGGTGGCGTGACCGAATTGGACGTAGAGCAGACCACCGAACAGTGGACCCAGGATCATCGCTAGCGACTGCATCGACTGGCTGGCACCGGCAGACCTTGCTGGCGAGGCCCGACGAGGCTCGAGGTCAGTCCGCGTAAAGCGTTCTCTACCAGACCGCCTGACCAAGCGAAAAGGATGACGCCTGTCACAAGCAGGATTGGTGAAGCGATCAGCGCAACCGATCCGAGCAGGATATAGCTGGTTGCAACTAGGATCAGCGAGCCGATGCCTAGCTTCACATCACCGAAAATGGGTAACAGTTTGCCTACCAGCACACCTTGAACCAGAATATCGACCACACCAACCACCGTCGCGGTGATGCCAGCTTCGGTGGCATTCCAACCCAAACTATCCTTCAATAAAATGGTCAAGTTTGCCAGTAAAATCGCGAATGGGAAGGAGTAGAAGAAACCAGCCAGCAGGAGCCAGCGTAGATTAACTATAGTAAACACGTTGCTTAGTTGTTTGAGCGGGTTCAGGTCATGGAGATGAATTGAAGTTATGCGATGTTCTTTGCTCAAGCTTTCTGGCAAGAAGAAGAAGCCCCAGACAATAGTCAGCAGAATGATCGCAGTGGCAACGAGAAAGGGTGTGCTGTAGTTGATGTGATCTTGCTCCGATTTTGTGGGTCAACATCACTGGAAAAACCTGGCATACCTCTCCGACTTTTTCCGAAGTTATGGTAGAATATTCCGAAGATACCGTGGATGATGTTGTCAGTTGCTTCTGACTTTTTCCAACGGTACAAAAGAATTCGCATCTAGATATACCATGCATCAAACGATAGAGGGAGCGGAGATGGATATAGCACTCAAAAAACAGGTTTTACGTCTTTTTACCTATGGATTGTATGTTGTCATGTGTGATAATGGAACAAAGGTCAATGGTTTCACTGCGAACTGGCTAACGCAAGTATCGTTTGAGCCACCCCTACTAGCAGTTTCTGTCGAGAATGATTCACAATCACTGCCGATGATCTTACAAAGCGGAAAGTTCTCAGTGAATGTTTTGCGTTCTGGTCAACGTGAATTGGCAGGTACACTGGGGAAATCGGCAGTAAAACAGCCACACAAACTCGATGGCATCGCTTATAGCGTTCCCACGCATGGTTATCCTGTGCTACAGGAAAGTCTAGCATGGGTGGCTTGTGAGGTACGTGAGCATGTCAAAGCAGGCGATTCAACGGTAGTTATTGCCGAGGTTGTGGACGTGGACTTGTTGGCGGAAGGGCAGCCGCTTACCATGAATGAAGCGGGCTTCCGCCACGCTGGGTAAAAAGGAGCATAGCAACATGCATAATGGGAGCAGCGCCTCCTTGGATACCGAAGCGAAGCAGAGCGATTGTGCTTTCTGTCAACAAAGCACAATCGCCGAGTATATTCTAAAAGAGACTTCCGCCTTTCGTCTTGTTGCCGATCATGCTCCTCTCGTAGAAGGTCATCTGCTGATTATGCCTAAGCAGCACTATGCCTGTTATGGAGCAGTACCAGCAACCCTCGATGCAGAGTTGTTCGCATTAAAATGTGAGGTACAGGAGTTTTTTGACCACTTTTACGCTCCCATTGTCTATTGGGAACATGGTATTTTTCACCAGACCGTTTTTCATGCCCACCTGCATTGTTTCCCGTTTGGAGAGACACACTATCAGCTCTCAGAAGGATTACATGATAGGATTGTGCATACACAAGACGATATTCGCGCATGGTATGCGACGAAAGGACAATACTTTTATCTTGAAGACCATCACAATGCGCTGCTTTTTGCTCCACGTATGGACACGTACAGACGTATCATTCAAGAAGTGCTGTGGGCGGGTGTGGTATCGCGTCTTGGTAATATAGGTTGGCGTTCTCCACAGCAGAGGCAAGAGGAAGGGGTGGCTCTGATCGCTTCGTTAAAGGAGAAATGGGCACTCTTCCAACAACAGGAAGTATATTAGAAAGGAAGGAAAAAAGTAATGAGTATAGACATTAGCCACACGAACACGGTAGAGGTTGGCTATGATGAGTTTTGTGGAGCACTCGCGGCACGCGATCTACAGCCGCTCTGGAAGATAGCAAAGCAGCTTATGCCACAAGTCCCCCTGCCAACTACCCAAGCATGGCTGTGGAAGTGGGATGACGTGCTGCCGCTTGCTAAGCGAGCTGGCGAACTGATCACACTCGAACGAGGCGGTGATCGGCGTGTGCTCGCGTTCGCCAATCCTGGGCTGAGAGGACTCCCATTCACCAGTACGACGTTGTGGGGTGCGCTCCAGTATCTGGGGCCTCATGAATCGGCACCGGCCCATCGGCATACGCCTAATGCTATTCGGTTCGTCCTTACTGGCTCAGGGGTCTATACCACGGTCAACGGCGATGCCTGCGATATGGAACAGGGTGATCTGATTCTCACGCCGAATTGGAACTGGCACGACCACAATAATAGGAGCGACGAGCCTATGGTGTGGTTCGATGGCCTGGACCTTCCGCTATTGACGACGCTGGAGTCTATCTTCTTCGAGAACCATCCAGATCAGTTGCAACCCGTGGCAGGGCATAACCTCTCCGAACAAGGATTCGTGGGCGTGGGCCTGCGTGAGATGGGCGCAATGTCTCCTGCAGCGCACTCGCCTTTGCTGCGCTATCGCTGGGCAGAGACCGACCGAACGCTGGAGTCGTTATATCGGAAGCGAGGTACTTCCCAGGTCAGCTTAGAGTTTGCGAACCCACTCACGGGTGGTCCTGTCGTGAGCACGTTTGCCTGTGAGATGCACCGCATCTATCCAGGAAAGCGCACACCCACCAAGCGCAAAACGGGCAGTTCCGTCTATGTCGTCTATCAAGGTAGGGGGCGCTCGGTGATCAATGGAGTACTCTTCGAGTGGGGACCTGGCGACACTTTTGTAACTCCATCCTGGGCAAGTGTTGATCACGAAGCATTTGAAAGAGCAGACCTGTTCGCTGTCAGCGACCGCCCAATCTTGCAACCTTTCCACCTTTATCGTGAAGAGGAACTAGCCGCGCATCAGGAAATCGTCAGTACATTTGTGCCTGTCGCGAGTGCATCGTGAACTTCGAGAACCGATAAAGGTCAATATGGGGTCATTCAAACGCGAGGTGCCAGCCTGTTGCTTCTGTAAAGCGTTGTTGCGTTGTTTCTTGCTCTTCGCTACTCAGTGGGCGTGTTGTGGTGAGTGCTACTGTTTGACTCTCCTCGTGCAGGGAGAGCTTGCCTAGTATGCCAACGCCTTTGGGAAGCACGCTGCTGGCCTCTTCTTTAAGGGCTTTTTGATGCACACGTGGGTGTAGCTCTATGTGCCAGTCGGTTCTTGCTTCGATCTCTTGTAGCAGTGTTGCGTGGCGTTGCTGTGCTACAGTGGGGAAATAGAAATGCAGCCAGAGGACGGTTCTTTTGGGGTCGGCTCCGATCTGGTAGAAATCTTCGGCTACACTGAGCAGTTCTGATGCAGTCGCTATTGCTTCACTTTGTGTCATGCGAGACTGTTCGCCCTCTTGCTGTGGCAGGATCAGTTCAAGTTGCCAACCTGTCTCATCGGCAAAATGGTGTTGCGCGTTTTGTATGGCGGTTGCATCTGCCTCTCCCTGACAGATGACTCCCACCGCACGGCGATCCAGGTAGAGCGATGGCGTCTCGACGCTGCTCAAACCTGCTGGTAGGGAGCGTAATGCTGCCTCGACCAGGGCCGCTTGGTTTGCATTGGTTGGATGCAAGCGCACAGGCCAGCCAGTGCGTGTTTGCAGTTCTGCGAACTTTTCTGCGTAGCGTGTTTGTGCCATCTCTGGAAAGGCGAAACGAAGTTGCAATGTGCCAGCAGATGGATTGATGCCAGCTTTTTGATAACCAGGCAGTGAACTCAAGGCGCCCTGCGCAAATAGTAACGCGTCATGCTGATTCATCCGTTTGGCACGCATCGTTCTCTGTGCTGGGACAGGAGTGGCTAGAGGAAGTTCTGTAGACTGTACAGCAGGTGCGGGTTGTAGAGGTTGCATCGGTTGTGCTGAATGACCGTTTTGAGATGGTACGGTTTCGGAATCTGTATTGCTCAGAGGTTGGTTGCCAATAATAGTCAGGCCAACGAATCTTAGGTTCCATCCCGTCTCTTCATGAAATTGTTGTGTCGCTTGTTGGAGGGCCTCTTCGGTAGCTTGCCCCGTGCAGGTAAGCTGAACGAGCTGTTGTTCGTGATAGATGGACGGCGTGCCGAGGACGGTCACATCTGGGGGGACGAGGCTGCGTGCAACTTTGGCTAGTGTACCCTGATGGACGTTCGCGGACACCACAATATCAACATCAGCCTCTTCTGCTGCCGCGTTTAAGGCATCTTCATAACGTGACCAAGCGATATCTGGAAAGTGAAAGGCGAGCGTGACATGACCTGTATCGGGATTGATGCTCCTTTTATAGAGGTCTGGCGGGTTGCCAATGTGTTTCTCGATCACCGAAAGAATCCAGGTCTGGTCGGGCCGCTCAAATACTTCTGGCTCTGCGAGTGCCTCTTGCCATGTCGGTGCTAGTGTGTACTGTGCCTTTCCCTCACCTTCGAGAAAGGTTTTTTGTTGCAAGAAGAGTTGTGGATGTTTTTGAAGTAGCTTGGCAAGCGCAAGCCGCTCGGTGAGATCGCGTTCGGAGACATCCGCAAGCTTGCACAGGTCTGAGAGTGTGTAGCTGACATCCTCTGTACAATGCTGGGCGAGTTGGTGTGCAGAAAACGATTTACGAATGCGGCGTGCTGTGCGCACAATATTCGTCAGAGTAGTGACATCCATTCCGAACTCACTCTCATCGGCAATTCCTTCCGAGAGTGGGCCGATTACATCAAGGATGGCTTGGAGCGGAAAACGGGTGCGTTCACCGATTTCGCCACGTGGGAAGAGCACACGTAGAGACTCATTTGGCTCAATGGAGCGGCAGAGTACGGGTTTGGCGGCTCCAGGCATGGTGCGAACGAGGACGATTTGCCCCACCAAGTCACGCACGATTTCTTCAAATGTGGCACGCACTGGCTGACGTACGCGAAACGCTTCTTTGAGCGCGGGTTGGCGCACGAAATATGGCTCATCATAGGGCTGGTCGTTGTCGAGTGTGTCGAGCATCCATTGGGCATGTTCTGGTACGGTTTCATCGCCATACCAGATATGGACTAATTCACGCACAGTGACGATAGCATGATCGGGTAGAGGTAAGAGGGCGTGCCATAACTGCTCTAGATGTGAGGCATTGAACCAGACACCATTACCAATACCGGTGGGTATTGTTTGGAGTGCGGCTGCTACAGCTGCTTTGGCGGGTCGTTTTGCTGTGTGTTTTGCAGCGTGTGTACTACGGGTGATCTCAAGTGTCTCGCCGTTGCGTGGGAGTAGTATCTCGGTGTCGCTGAGCAAACCGCGCAATGCACGCCGCGCCTCGTCATCACCATGCACAAGGGCGACGCGCTTTGGTTTGAGGATCGCCGCGTATGCCGCCAGTTCTCCACCATCAGCATGGGCCGAGAGGCTATACTTGGCAACGTGACAACGAACCTGGACGGTCTTTCCGTCCATCTCTAACGTATCTTGTTTCTTCTCGGCGACATCTAACAGTTTTTTTCCTGGCGACTCCTCGTCTTGATAGCCTGTGATAAGGATGGCGGCTTGCTCTATCCCTGCCAAGCGGGAGGCATACCAGACGCTCGGCCCACCGGTTAACATGCCACTGCTGGATAAAATACAGGCAGGTGGGCCAGCTAGGATGCGCTCCCGCTCTTGTACGTCGCGCACAAACGAGACGGATGCGCCCACGAATGGTGTAAAACCTTTGCGAATTTGCCGTTGTAATGTGGGCGTGAGTGCTTCTGGCAGAAGTTGATAGGTGGAGCAGACGCGTCGTACCAGGCCATCGACGTAAATGGGGAAGGCGGGTACCTCGCCGCGTTGCTGCGCGGATTGTAGGAGTAAGAGGATTTCTTGTCCACGTCCAAGGCCGAAGCAGGGAATCAGTGTATGTCCACCATTGGCAATGTTTTCGGCGACTGCCAGAGCTAGGCGTTGCTCCTCTGCTTGTCGGTTCGGATGCAGTCGTGCGCCATAGGTTGATTCGAGCACGAGCAAGTCAGGATGCTCAACGGGTGGTGGTACTGCTCCGAGCACGGTTCGTTGTGGTGTGCTGCTAATATCTCCTGAAACGACGATTGAATCTTCAGATGTGACAAAGCCAAGGCAGACTGCGCCCGCGATATGGCCGGCACGACTGGCATGGATGGTGACTTTGGGCAGCTCTGGTACTAGAAATGGCTCACCCACTGGTAGGGGGCGCACTTGATTGAGCATACTCGCCATCAGTTCTTGTGGGTAGAGCGGAATCTCCATTTCTTCGACGGCCCGTTTGTTCATGATCTTGAGCGCGTCGGCTAGCATCACTTCCATCAACAGGCCAGTGGCACGCGAGGCATAAATAGGGGCAGTGGGAAACGCTTGATGCACGAGTGGTAATGCGCCGATGTGGTCGGCATGGGCATGTGTGACGAAGATTGCTTGTACATCTTTGCCTTCGAGTAGTGCAAGATCGGGGAGTGGATCTGTTTTGCGGTCTACGCGGACACCGGCATCGACCACGATCCAGCGGTCTGCGATCTGTATAGCGACACAGCTTGCGCCCACACCACTTGCGCCTCCGACAAAGATTACCTGCATTGTTTCTTCCTTTCATCATCGTCTACTGTGCCCTATTGTATGCAGTTCTCTGTGTGTTGTCAACGAGGGCAGCGGCGAGCGTATGAGAGGCGCGGATGTAAGAATGTATCAGTTGTATCAGTTGTATCAGTTGTATCAGTTGTGTCATAGGGACCAGCTTGAGCGCGTCCAAGAGACATCAACCTAACGCGGCTGAGCTTTGCACACGAGGAGCCGCCCCCGCCCCTACGGGCACGAGCAACACCCCCACTCTATAAAGCTCATCGATTCTTAGGTTGATGTCTCTTGGACGCGCTCAAGCTGGTCCCTACGACTTTCTCTTAGTTGCCCTGGTAGTTCATGGGTGGTACGCCTAGTTGCACTTGTGGCTGTTGCTGGTGTACATGATAATCAATTGAGTTGAGCACGTCGTGCAGGGCGTTGTTTTGTTGAACGGCGCCGATGGCAGCGGTCACAAGAAGGGGATGCAAGACCAGGCCGACGGCGCCAACGGCTATCTGATCCATCCAGTCCTGCGCTCCCACTCTCACGAGGGTGCCATTTTCGAGGCGTTGTAGGGAAATGCCGAGTGCCTTGTTGAAGCCGGTGATGGCTCGCAAGGTGCTTTCCCTCTTTAGCTGAATGTTTGCTTGGTTGATATCGCCAAATTGTTGTGCCTCGTATCCTTTAGCTAGATACTCGGAGACTACTGCCTGAGCAATACTCTGGAGGTTGAGGTCGCGTGTCTGGTAGAAACGGGTTTCCATGTGTGTTTTCTCCTTTTATGTTGTTATCATGATCGTCGTTGGTGGTCTTGCTTGTCGTCACATGTGGGAAAACAAAGCCCATGGAGTTATACGTGGGAGGGTGTGTATGGTTTTAGGCAATTTTACAAATTAATCGAGACGAGCAGGGACGTTGCTACGCTCGTCCCTGTATGCTATCAGGACGAGCAGGAACATCGCTGCGCTCGTCCCTGCTGGGCGCAATGAATTGCTGCCCCTACCGTTGTTCCCATGCATATGCATGGGAACAGACTAATATTACCGCTTTTGTAATCCCATTGAAGAATGCTCGTGTAAGTGGCGTTGACCATTGCTCTGTAAGTCTGTATAATCTAGGTCCAGGCTATGGTTGGGTATTATAAGGGGGCGCGTCTTGAAAAAGCATGGTCAGAAAAAAGCGGCGATCTATGAAATGGGTGAGGGGTATGATTCTTCTGCTGTTCTTCCACCTTCTATCGATTTCTCTGGTATGAGTCCCGATGTGGTGCGCACGGTGGTTGAGGGGGAACGTCTCACCTATGGACATCTGTTTAATCCTGCCTTCGCGACCGAAATCTCGTTGATCGAACCTTTGCCCCATCAGCGCATCGCGGTCTATGAGCATATGTTGAAACAGAGCCGTCTGCGCTTTCTGTTGGCAGATGACGCGGGCGCTGGTAAAACGATTATGACGGGTCTCTATATTCGTGAGATGCTGACGCGGCGGCTGATCTCGCGTATCCTGATAGTGCCTCCGGCTGGTCTGGTTGGGAATTGGGAACAAGAGATGCGCACCCTCTTCAATCTCTCGTTTACGATTGTGGGTGGCGGCGATGCCAAAACGCGTAACCCTTTTATCGGTGCTGAGAGCGATCTGCTGATTGTGAGCATTGATACCTTACGTGGTGACGCCATGTTCGAGTGTTTACAGGACCCTACAGTCGCACCCTATGATTTGGTAATTTTTGATGAGGCACATAAACTCTCTGCCGACCGTGAGGCTGATCTCAGTTTACGCAAAACGGATCGATACCGCTTGGCAGAGGCATTGGCTGGTATTCCCGCAGAGCAGGAACGCTGGTCTCTGTCTTGGAGTTGCCATCACCTGCTCTTATTGACGGCGACTCCGCATATGGGCAAGGATTTCCCCTATTATTGCCTGTGGCGCTTGCTTGAACCAGATGTGCTCTCAACCATCGATGCCTTCAATGATTATCCTATGGACGCCCGACGACGGCACTTTATTCGGCGCACCAAAGAGGAACTGGTGTATTTTGATGGCAAAAAAATCTATCCACCGCGCCATACGAACACATTGAGCTATGAACTGAGCAAGGGCGGAATCAGCGAGCAATCCCTGTATGATGAGACCACGAGCTACATTCAAACCTACTATAATCGTGCGCAAATGCTCAACCGTTCGGCAGCACGTTTAGCCATGAGCGTATTTCAACGGCGCCTTGCCAGTTCGACCTATGCGCTGAAACGTTCGTTTGAACGGCGACAGGCAAAGCTGCTGCAACTGATAGCGGCCATGCACACGGGCAAACTCGACGCCACGAAACTCAGGTTGACACAGCAGCGCTTGGACAGAGTGCCGGATGTCTTTGAAGAGAAAACCGCCGACGAAGAAGAGGCCAGGGATGGGCAGGAAGAGAATGAGCAACTTGAAGAGGAGCTATTAGATGGCGTGCTAGCAACCTCGCTGGCAGAGCTAGAGGCCGAGTTGCAGCAAGTCACGTATCTGTGTCAACTCGCGCAGCGTGTGTATGAGGTTGGCGGCGAGTCGAAGTTTGAGAAGTTGCGCGAAGTATTGGTTGATCCACAGTATGCACACGAGAAAATGATTATCTTTACGGAACATCGTGATACGTTGGATTACCTTGTCAAGCGCTTGGGTGGCCTGGGCTTCACCGATCAAGTGGCGCAGGTGCATGGTGGTATGAACTATCGGGAGCGTGAAGTGCAGGTAGCTCTCTTCCGTAAACCGCTTGAGCAAGGCGGAGCCAAATTTCTTATAGCCACAGACGCGGCTGGCGAGGGTCTTAACCTGCAAGTGTGCTGGTTGATGGTCAACTATGACATCCCATGGAATCCGGCGCGGTTGGAACAGCGCATGGGGCGTATCCATCGCTTCGGACAGAAGAAGCCGTATGTGCATATTTTGAACCTTATCGCGGGCAAGACCCGTGAGGGGCGTGTCATGAAGACGTTGTTGGAGAAGCTCGAAAGAATTCGCAAGGAACTGGGGTCCGATAAAGTTTTTGATGTGATTGGGCGACTTTTTGAGGGTATCTCTCTGCGTGACTACATGGAGCAGGCACTGACAGGTGATGTGGTGATAATCGAGCGGCGTATCGCGGGCACCCTGACCAAAGAACAGGTTGAGGCGCAAGAGGCGAGCCAACGTTTGCAGTATGGCAATGGTGGAGCAGTGGTGCGCGAATTGCCAAGATTGAAAGAGAGCATGGAGCTAGAAACCTATCGCCGCTTGCTGCCGGGCTATGTGCGCCGCTTCCTAGAGAACGCCGCTCCCTTGATCGATATCGTGCTAGAAGGCGACCTCGAAGGCTTCTTCGCGTTGCGTCCGCTCAAAACGGGTGCATTGGATTGGTTGTTGCCGCGCCTGGAACGCTATGGGCCACAGGCACGAGACGCATGTACAGTCTATCCACCCAGGAATGGTGAAGAGGCCATTTTCTTGCATCCGGGGGAGCCTGTTTTTGATCGCATCCGTGCCTATGTGTGTGCACGTTTCGCGGAAGATGCGCTTCGAGGTGCCACCTTTATCGATCCAACCGTCCAACAACCCTACTTCTTTCATCTCGCACAGGTGAAAGTAGTGAGGCAGGCAGACCCGACACTACGCCCATTCGCTCGTGAGGAATTGCTGGAGTCACGCCTGATCGCGCTCAAGCAGTGGCAGGACGGTACCATTGAAGGCTGTTCGCCTGAACATCTCTTGTTGTTGCGTGGTGGACATGATCTACCAGCGTCTGTGGTCAATTTTGCGGCCACTGCCGATGATGCGGTGCAGCTTGCCGTGACTTTTGCGCGTGAGCAGATAGTCGAACAGATGCTAGAGGAACGACGCCAGGGGTTGCTCAAAGACATGCCCGAACGTAGCGAGATGATCGAACGCAGCTTTATCTATCAGTTGAATGAGTTGATCGAGGCACGCAACAAGCAGAGAGAGAAGGCCGACAAGGGCGACCCTCATGCTAAAGGAGAAGTGACCAAGATTCGGCAGCGTCAAAGAGAGCTAGACTCGCATAAAGACATGGCATTAGCCGTTATCAGGCGTGAGCCAGAGTTGATTGCGGCAGGCGAAATTACCTTCCTTGCGCATGCATTGATTGTGCCATCCGATGACCCCGAAGACAAACTGCGCTATGACGGAGATGTGGAGGCAGTTGCGGTGCAGATAGCACGCACACACGAAGAGGCGCAAGGCGCAATCGTGCAAGACGTATCGACGGCAGCCAAAGCACTCGCCGCTGGACTAGGTGAATGGCCCGGCTTTGATCTGTGGTCGCTGCGCCCAGAGGGTGAGCGCGTCGCCATTGAGGTCAAGGGGCGTGCCAGCTTCGGCGCTGTCGAAATGACCGAGAACGAATTTGTGCAGGCATGCCAATTGCGCGACCGTTACTGGCTCTACACTGTCTTCGAGTGTGCTAAGCCGCAGCCGCGCTTGTGCAGAGTGCAGGACCCCTTTGGAAAGCTGGTGTGTCGAGAGAAAAAACGTTTTGTGATTCAAGATGGTGATATTTTCGCTAATGCGGAATAGGAAGCAATTATGAGTTTTGCAACTGCTCAGTTACTTACAAGTCCTATACTCGTTATATTGGTGATGAATCTACACTGATAGGTGCCATTCTTCTATCTGGTAAAGATTGGGGGATTGTTGGGGACTTACTACTCTATCAAAAAATCCAATTGCTGCAATTGGCCTTCTTCAAAACCAGATACAAAAATTCGTGGAATTTGTATATTACACGGTAGAAAGGGGTTATTGCATGGAGGAATCACTATTAAAATCACTGCTAGCAGAACTCGATGCTCAGGAACAAAAACCTTATTTGCGTGCTATAAGCATCGAGTATCTGGGTGGTGGAGGTTCTGAGGCATGGAGATGCAAAGCAGAAGATGGTCAAGAGTATGTCGTAAAAGCTCAAAATAACGGACAGGATGTGAACCAAGTTCGTGAGAATGGTTTACCTTTAAAAATTCTTACAACAGAACTTATATGTGGGAGGCTGGGGCAGCTTTTTAACCCGATCATTTGTCCAGAAGTTGCTATTATTGACATTCCAGAGAAGCTTGCTTCTGTTACGACCTATCCAGGTAATAATAGACAGGTAGCTGCAGGTCCAAGTTTTGGAAGTTTGTGGTATCCCGACATGCTTGATATTAAGCAAGGAGGTCGTTTTGATCTCGTTCCGCCAGATCAAGTTGCTAGAATTATCGTGTACCAGACTTGGCTGAGAGGCGAGGATATAGCGGCTCTTGTTTCCGCAGACGGAAGAAAAGGTGTCTCTATAGATCATGGATATTATCTTTCAGGCGCAAACTGGGATAGAGCGAAACTCGATAATCCACTACCTGTTATTCCGGTACAAATTTCTCTATACCATCAACCGATAGCTTCATCCACTTTTCAAGCAGTTCTGGAAGAGCTTCGAATGCTATCTGAGTTAGACATCATTAAAGCATTCTCATTCCTTCCAGTAGAATGGGGTGGTACAATTGAATTTAGAGCAACACTTGCTAATAATACCTTGCAACGTCGGGCAGCGGTCGCGCAGGCTATATCAACAATCTGGAAAGGGGCAGCAATATGGTAGAGCAACCGCTCTGTTTTTTCTCAGTGGTACGCTTCGTCGCAGATCCAATCCGGAATGAAGCAAAGAATTTCGGAATTGTACTTTTATGCCCTGAAAAGGGCTTTGGCAAATCAAGATTTCTCATGTCGCGATTAAACCTTCAACGTGATAGTCGTCGATATGGAGTATTACAATCAATTATTCAGGGATATCAAATTGATCTTCCAGGCGAATACAAAGAAAAGCTCTACACAGAGACCCTCTTTGGATCACTACCTTCTCAATGGACAAAAACTGATCTTGAACGGCTTCATCAAGAATGCACCAACCTTATTCAATTTTCTAGACCTGCAGCTGTATTAGGCGACCCGGACATAGTACTGAATGAACTTTTCCAAGAGCGTGTTTTAGTAAAAAAGGGCGGTAAAAAAACTACCCAAACCCGAAATGTGGCGACTCGTATATTTAGAAAAACATTTCACCCTTATGGTTTAGATAGCTGGATAGAAGAGAACACAGAGATTCCAATTCATCAACACAACTACCGTTTTGACATTGGGATAAAAAATGGGAATCTCCGTTATGCGATCAAAACACTCTCCTTTCAGAAGACTGATTTACAACGTGTTGAAGAAACTGGAGGTTATTATGCTCATATATGGCCTATAATTTATAAGCAAACAGGAGCTAAAGGCCTTTGGCTCGTAGAACCACCAGCAAAGTCAGACGTAACACAGGAACAGTTCAAGCTTGTCACAGATTGGGCACATGAAGCAGGTATTGAAGTACATGATTTCAATGAAACCGAAGAGGTTGCTAAGAAGATTGCAAGTGAGATAAAAGATCGCTCTTCCTCCTACCATTCACTCCGGCAGTAATGCCTCAACCTTTCAAAAACCTTTCGAAGTACTGGTCTGAACTTTTCGCATATAGGCTGGGCCTGGAGAAATTCTCCGGGCCTGCACTTTTCAACAGTTTGAGGAACGAACAAAGTCAGCACAGCAACGCCTAACTAGCATTAGCAGCGAATCTATGTAAGAGTTAATTTACAAAATATTCCCGTTAGTTGAAGCAAGTTCTCAATCTACTCCAAAGGATATCTACATAACACGATTTAAACACATCGTAGTTCTCAAATTATTTTTGTAAAAGATTCATTGCACCCATTGCTGGTTAGAGGAATTATACATGGATAAACGTCTCATAGAAGTAGATTTTCCCCTCAAACAAACATCTCTAGACGCGGTGCATGAGAAGAATGTGCGGCATGGGCATATTTCGACACTGCATATCTGGCCCGCACGGCGTCCATTGGCGGCTAGCCGTGCGGCACTTATTGCTACATTGCTGCCGGACCCTGGCAACGAGGTGGAGCGCAAGCGTATTATGGAGCGACTCGCGGGTCATATGGTTGAGCGTGTCAAGCGCAAGAAGCTGCCCAATGGGGGCTTTGATGAGCAACGCGTTGAGGAGACTGAGGGCGGTATTCTGCATTGGGGACGCGAGTCGAGCGATGACCTGCAATGGTTCCGTGAGCAGATTCGCGCCGCCTATGGTGGGCGTGCGCCCAAGGTACTCGACCCCTTCTCTGGCGGAGGCGCTATTCCTCTGGAAGCCATGCGCCTGGGCTGTGATGTGACTGCTGTAGACATCAATCCTGTGGCGTGGTTTATCCTCAAGTGTACGCTAGAATATCCACAAAAACTCGCTGGGCAGACGCGCCCGTTGCCCAAGTTCGCCTGCGAGTCACGCGAATTCATGGAGGGCTATTTCAAAGCACAGGGCTTCAAGGGTGTGGCTCTCAATACCCAACTCGCCACGTTTGGCCTTGCTGAGCAGGGAGATTCTGCACAGCCGCAACTGTCAGGTATGCAGACAGAGGTTGTCTCCGTCGAGGCAGACTTGGCGTGGCATGTGCGGGCCTGGGGCTGGTGGGTACTGCAACAGGTCAGGGCCGATCTTGCGCGTTTCTATCCCATCGTTGATGGCAAACCCACTGTCGCCTATCTATGGGCGCGTACTGTTACCTGCAAAAACTGTCGCGCTACTGTGCCCCTGCTCAAAACGCGCTGGCTGTGCAAAAAGGACAAGAAGCGCGTCGTGCTCACTATGCAGCCCAATGCTGACAGAACGGGTGTCGTCTTCGGCATACAAAATGATGTACCGCTAGCCCCAAAGGGCAAAGCCGCACAAAAAGCCAACTATGACAAAACTATCGGTGGTGGCACCATGTCCCGCTCCGGCGTTACTTGCCCCTGCTGTAGCACCATCATGACGATGGAGACCATTCGCCAAGAGGCACATATAGGTCGTTTGGGTGTTACCATGACTGCTGTTGTCGTAGATGCTGCCTATGGTAAAGAGTATCGTCTACCCGCAGCAGAAGAAATAGCGATGGCGACGGCAGCAGCACAAGAATTAGAGCACGTCTATGCCGAAATTCCCTTTGGCTTGCCTGATGAACCAACACCCAAAGGTGGTAATGGAGCGAGCCGTGCTTTTTCCGTTGATGGCTATGGTTTTGACAAGTGGTACAAGCTTTTCACACCGCGTCAATTATTAGCTATAGGGACCTTTGTAAAATACACCCGTATCTTACGTGATGGAATGCAAAAGCTTGGATATACACAAGAATGGACAGAAGCTCTGGCTGCTTTTTTAGCCATTATTCTTGATCGTACTGCAAATTACATGAGCACTATTTGTATTTGGGAACCTGTCGCTGGTGAAGTCAAGCAAACATTTCTTCGTTTTGCTTTACCTATTACATGGGATTTTGCAGAAGCAAACCCATTAATAGAGAATGATCGTTTTTATAATGGTGCTATATCAAATGTCAGCAAAATTTTGGATGTTCTATCACCTACATATGAAGCCGCCTTACGCCCAAATATTCTTAATCAAAGTGCTGCACAGCTAAAGCCAGCGGAGTTTGATGTTGTGCTTACAGATCCTCCCTATTACGATGCAATTCCTTATTCTGATTTGATGGACTTCTTCTATATTTGGTTAAGGCGCACACTCTACGGGCTCTCATCGGAGATAGATGCAGCGTTTCAAAATTCACTATCTCCAAAGTGGGATCATGAGCGGAATGATGGTGAACTGATTGATGATTCAAGCCGCTTTGGGGGTGATAGGCAGAAGTCAAAGGTCAATTATGAAGATGGCATGGCGCACGTCTTTCAGGCATGCTACAAATCACTTAACTCAGATGGGCGACTGGTGATTGTATTTGCACACAAACAACCGGATGCTTGGGAAACACTAGTGTCCGCATTAATTCGCTCAGGATTTGTAGTAGACAGTTCATGGCCTATAGTAACCGAAATGCGAGGAGGTGTCCGTAATTTCAATCGTGCATCTCTGGCTTCATCTGTGTGGCTTGTGTGTAAGAAGCGGCCAGAAAACGCTCGTCCAGGTTGGGATAATCTGGTATTAGAAGAGATGCAAGCCAGTATTACACAACACCTGCGTTATTTTTGGGATCAAGGTATTCGTGGGCCAGACTTTGTGTGGGCGGCGACGGGTCCCGCTTTGGAGGCGTATAGCAAGCATCCTGTTGTTAAGAAGGCGAATGAGCCGGGGCAGGTGTTGCGTGTCTCCGAGTTTTTGCGTCATGTGCGGCGCATGGTGGCGGATTTTGTGGTTGGGCGCGTGCTCACACAGAATGGAGGTAGCGAGACCGTAAGCGGCCTGGATGATGTCACTACGTATTATTTGCTGCATCGTTATAACTTTGGTATGGAGAGCGCACCGATTGGCCCCTGTATTCTGTATGCCGTTTCTTGTAATCTGTCAGATGGGCAACTGCTTGGTAAACTCGATCTGCTCGTACGCACAGGTGGGCAAGCACCAACCGATGATGATGACGATGAAACTGGCGATAGCGATGAGAACAATGATGGGGTGGCTGAAACTGAGGGGACTAGCAGTACTGTCAAGTTGAAGCCGTGGTTCCAACGCAAGTATGCTGGTCTTGAGCCTGCTGAGCAGCCGACTCTGTTCAAGATCAATAAGACGGTGGCAACGCCTTTGATCGACAAGGTACATCGGCTGATGCATTTGTGGCGTGCGGGTGATGTTATCAAGGTTAATGCTTATATGGATACATACGCGCTCGGTTATAATACGCTGTTTGGGCAGTTGTTGCAGGCTTTGATTGAGCTTGCAAGTGGCGAGGAACGGGCCATTTTGGAGAGTATTAGTAACCATGTCAAGGACCGTAGTGGTACCGAGACCAATCGGTTGACATGGATGTCGTAGGGGCGGGGACCCTTGCGGTCGCCCTGGTCGGTGTCAAAACAGGCACAGGAGGCATGGTTCCCCAGCAAGGGCGACCGCAAGGGTCCCATCCCCACAACCCAGCCTCCCCCGCCCCTACGAGGACGAACGCTCTCTCTCTCTGAAAGCTCTTGCTCCACCGACGTTGGGCGACCCAAGGGTCCCCTCCCCTCTACTCCGCCACTCCCGACCCTACGAGGACGAACGCGCTGGCGTTCGGGCCACCAGCAGAGGATGCCGCCTAGTAGCATGAACAGGCCACCATACCAAACGCAGATGACGAGTGGGTTGACAAAGATGTGTAGTGTTACCGTTGTGGAGCCATCCCAATTATCCAGAAACACGTAGAGATCGGTCAGATTTTGGGTGGTAATCGCAATCTGGCTGGCGGGCTGATTGGCGAATGTGTGATAGATAGTGCGTCCTGGATAGATATATTGTTGCAGTTGCCCATCGTGCCAGATTTGTACCTGTGCTGCTATGGCATCATAGGCTGTTTCCTGAGTAGCAATGCTGCCGAGGTAGACCAGTCGATAGCCATCGATCATGGTTTCTTGTCCTGAATGGAGTGTTACTTCGCGTTGGGTTTGGAAGAAATGGGAGCCGATGACACCAATGGCTAACAGCACAAGACCGAGATGCACGACATAGCCACCATAACGTTGTCGATAGCGCTGGAATAGCATATACAGAGCAGTCCAGTATGCTTCTCCGTGGCTATGGCGTACGCGCATACCACGCCACAATTCATAGAAAATAGCAGCAGCAGTGAAGGCACAGACAGAGAAACCGACATTGGCTGCAACATCGGTGATGCCAGCAAGAGGTAGTATGCCAGCGCATAGGGCAGCTATGATCACGGGAACGCTCAGGTTACACCAGAGTACACGGGAAGAGGTGCGCCGCCATGCTAGCAAAGGACCAACTCCCATCGCTACAATTAAGACGACAAAGAGCGGGCCATTCACACGTTCATAAAATGGTGTTCCCACGGTCATTGTCTGGTTGCGCACAGCAGCCGAAATGAGTGGGAAGAGTGTACCCCATAGTGTTGCAAATGTGATGCCGATGAGGAGCAGGTTATTGAAAAGAAATACACCTTCACGCGAGACAACCGAGTCGAATTCTTGCTCTGGCCGCAACTTGGGCAAGCGGAACAAGAACAGACCCGTGCAGAAGATAATGATGAGCACCAGGAACACCAAGAAATACGACCCAATCGCGGAATAGGCGAACGAATGGACAGAGCTGATGAGGCCACTACGCACCTCGAAGGTACCGAAGATCGACAGGGCAAATGAGATCATAACTAAACATAGGTTCCAGACCTTGAGCATACCGCGTCGCTCCTGCACCATGGTCGAATGCAAAAAGGCCGTTGCCGTAAGCCATGGCAACAATGCGGCATTTTCCACTGGATCCCAGCCCCAATAGCCGCCCCAGCCTAGTACGTGATAAGCCCACCATGCACCGAGCACCAGTCCCGCCGTTTGAATGGACCATGACGCCAGCATCCAACGGCGAATGCCTCTCAACCAGTCACTATTCAATTTTCCTGTAATCAGCGCGGCGACGGCAAAGGCAAAGGGTAGCGAGAAGCTCATATAGCCCATCAAGAGCATAGGGGGATGTACCAGCATACCAGGGTCCATCAAGAGCGGATTGAGGCCGTTACCATCGGGTGGTACAACGGCAGTACGCACAAACGGATTAGAGACACTGATGAGGACGATGAGTAAGAATGTCTCAATCGCCATTAATGTAGTAATGACATAGGGAATCAGAGCTGAGGGAGCGCGTTTGGAGGTCACAATAAAAATAGCGGAGAAGACCGAGAGCATCAAACCCCAGTATAAGAGTGAACCCTCTTGTCCACCATAAAAGGCCGAGAGTGTGTAATACCATGGCATGGAGAGGCTGGAATGCTGAGCGACGTAGCTCACACCGAAATCATGGGTCAGAAACGAGATGATAAGGGCGGCAGAGGACAATAAGAAGAAGAATGTGACCATGAGGACAGCACGTTGTGCGCTACTGACCAACGATGGGAGAACACGCGTGGCGCCGAGCACCGCTACGATCATCGCATAGACAGCAAATCCTAATGCAAGCAACAGGGCTATCACACCCAGGTCTGAAAAATACACGTTCGTTCCTTATTGTTGATTTGCCGCTGGTGTCGCGGATTGGAATTTCGATGGACATTTCGCAAGCAGCGTCTGCGCCTGAAATGCGCCCTGCCCCTTGTAATGGCCCTCCACCACAACCTGAATGCCGGGACGGAAAATATCGGGTACGACCCCGCTATAAGTGACAGGCAATGTCTGCTTGCCATCATTGAGAACAAAGGTAATCAGTTCCTGTTGATCGTTATGTACAACTGATCCAGCTTGTACCACACCGGCGACGCGCACCGATTGTGTGACACAGATAGTACACGTTTTTAGTTCGGACACTGTCATATAATACACCGCATTCGCCTGCGTATTCGCAAACACCAGATAGAGGACCGCGCCAAGGATAGCGACACCAGCCAGAAGAAAGCTGAGCGGAAAACGCTTGCGCTTACGTGGCAGTTCTGTCTGGAGTTCATCTGTAGAGACATTCAAAGCAGGCTGCACGAGAACGACCTCCCTTAATGGGGCGCGATAGTTGCCTCAAAAATACTATTGAGCAGTGCGCCAAGTACAAATATTACAATCCCTAGAGTTAGCATCAGTTGCGGAGCCGCCTTCGAGAGGCGCGTCGAGCGCTTTGCCAGCCGTCGAACATTACTCTGTCCAAGATAGATAGCTAATATGAACAGCCCGATAGCTGCCACGATCTTCAAACCCAGTACCACGAGATAAGGAAAACCAAGTGTGGTCTGTGTGAGACGATCAAAGGTGAGATAGGCTCCACTCAGGAGCAAGATTCCAATACAGATATTCACCAAACGTTTGAAGAGTGCTACTATCTGTGCCGCCACTGCTGGAGCCGACCCACCGATTCGCAAAGCGGGGATGACAACCAACAGATAGAAAATACTCCCACCGACCCAGGCAGATGCCGCGATAATATGCACGGCTCGCACGATCAAACGTAGCGCTATCATTGCATCTTTGCCAGCTCAAGTTTTAGACCTTGGTCGTTTAACTCCCCTATCCATTTCGCGACCACAATACCATCGCGATTGATAAACACCGTTTCGGGAAAACCTGTTACACCATAACTAATAGCAGTGGTGCCATCCCTGGTATCACTTATATTAAGATAGTTCAGATGATACTTCTGAAGGAAAACTTGCGCATTACTCGCTAACTCTTGCTCATCAACACCAATGAACATAACACCTTGTGTCTTGAGTTGCGCCTCTATCTTATGCAAGAAAGGCGCCTCTTTTTGACAAGGGCCACAGGATGATGCCCAAAAGTTGAGCATCAAGGGCTTCCCTTTGAAGCTTGCCAAATGTACTGGAGTATTACTCCCAAGCGTAAAAAGCGTGAAATCAGGCATTGGCTTTCCAAGCAAGGGGCTATTCGCATCTCCAAGCCCCGACGAATCACCAAAACGTGTGGTGCCTTTCTGATTCGAGGCGGGTGTCAAGAGTTGTGTCCAGAGCAACGCGAGCAAGGCCACATTGAGCACACTGACTACCACAAAAATAGTGATGCTGCGTTTGCGCGACCTCTTGCGTGTTGGCACAGGAGCAACATCTGTCCCCTCTTGCTTGATAGTTGTATCGGTTATAGCTCGGTCTACTTCCATAAAATATATACTTCCTGTATACTACATTGGGTCCCTACGACAATTCTGCATGATAGATGACATCAAACAGATTATGGTGCTTGTGCCTGATAGTCAACTTGCAGATCGAAAGACACACCTTACAATATCCTGAATGTTAGTGAGGTTGAAAACACAACACACAAGGGGCCTGCACAGGCCCCTTGTGTGTTGTGTTTTCAACCTCACTAACATTAACCTTTGACGCTACCAGCTCCCAGGCCACCGCGCCAGAAGCGTTGCAGCAGACCACAACCGATCAAGAGCGGGATGGCGGAGACCAGCGCTCCCGTTACGATCAAGGGGTAGAGGAACTTGTTCGCGCCTCCTGTTGTCACATTCCAGGTCTGTAGGCCCACTGTTACTGGGAAGAGCTTCTCGTCACTAAGCATGACTAGCGGTAAGAAGTAGTTGGTCCAGACGGCCACAAACTGGAAGAGCAAGACCGTCACGAGTGCAGGTACCATTAAGCGCATGGCAATGGTGGCGAAGGTGCGAAACTCGCCTGCACCGTCAATACGAGCCGCTTCGAGCAATTCGTCAGGCACCGACGACGCTGCATAGATACGCGAGAGATAGACGCCAAAAGGACTGACAATGCTGGGTAACAAAACTGCCCAATAGGTATTGGTGAGGTTCAAGGTGCTCATCATCAGGTAGAGAGGTAACGCCAGGGCAGTAACTGGCACCAGAATCGCGCCCAAGACTATCGAGAAGATCAGGTTACGACCACGGAATGTGTATTTGGCGAGCGCATAGCCTGCCATCGCCGCCAGAAAGGTTCCGACTATCGAGCCGACTCCCGCATAGAGCAAGGTATTGAGCAACCACGTCACATAGAGGCCATCCTGATAGGTGAACAGTTGCTGCAAGTTATTCCACAAGTTAAAGTTGGGAGCGAACCAGAGGCCAAAAGTACTGAACAAATCACCCTGGCTTTTAGTCGAGGACACAATCAGCCAGAAAAAGGGTACAAGAAAATAGATGGTGCAGATAACCAGAATGAACATTGCACCCACACCGCTACCAGTGGCACGAACATTCACACGTTTGGTCTGTGTTGTTGCTACCTCGCGGACACTAGGCAAGGGAACGGCAGAGGTTTGTTGACTCATCGTACTTAGACTCCTGATTGTCGTTGGGTCACGCGTAAGAAGCCGAAGGAGAAGGCAAAGGTGACCAGGGCCAGCACCACCGACAGCGCGGCAGCATAGTAGTAGTTGTTGTTGGCAAAGGCAGTGTTGTAAGCGTATAAGACGGGTGTATAGGAAGTCGAAATGTTGTTAGAGATGGGCGTGAGCACAGTAGGCTCTGTAAAAAGCTGCAAGGTGCCAATGATGGAGAAGACACAGGTGAGAACCAGGGCTGGGGCAACCAACGGGATTTTGATGTTCCAGGCAACTCCGAAGCCCGAACAACCATCCAGTCGTGCAGACTCATAAATGTCGGCGGGAATGGCTTGCAGGGCGGCAAAGATGATCAGCATGTTGTAGCCCGCGTAGGTCCAGGTGGCGATATTGGCAATCGACCACAACACGGTATTGGGGCCTAAGAAATTGGGTCCGGGTAGATTGATAGCGAGGAAACTTTTGACGATGGGACTGAGTTGAGGATCGTAGAAGAAGCCCCACAAGAGGGCGGCGATGATGCCTGGGACGGCAAAGGGCACAAAGAAGGCTAGGCGGAAGAAGGCTTTGAAGCGTACTACCTTCGAGTCGAGCAAGAGCGCCAGCACGAGCGATAAAATGAGCATGACCGGGACTTGCACAATACCATAGAGCAGCACGCGCCCCACACCATTGTAGAAGTTGGGGTCATGAAAGACATCGCCATAGTTGCCCAGGCCGTTGAAACTGATGGTTGCTGCCCCCAGACCTAGTCCACTGCGTTGGGAGCGGAACAAGCTCTGATAGACAGCATAGACGATGGGTACCAAAAAAAACAGGATGAACAGGAGGCCAAAAGGTAAGATAAACAGATATGGTGTCAAAGCCCGTCGCTGAAAGGCCCGTGACGTCTGGTGGACATGGGAAGGTTGCGCGGTCGCTCCCATGTGTGTGGTCTCCAGAGCCATACGCATTCTCCTCTCTAGATCGTAGAACCCCTTCATGTATACGTGTAAAGGAGTATTAAGGATTAAAACTGGTAATGAGATGCAGCCGTCGTCGTAGGGACCAGCTTCAGCGCGTCCGCCTGCGATTTATCGCAGCATGTATTATGAAGCCATACTGCGATAAATCGCAGATGGACGCGCTGAAGCTGGTCCCTACGACAACGGAGCCAGAGCATTCCACGTAGGGCTGTTAGCTGGTGACACTAAAGCCTTGTTTCTTCATAAAGGTGATGGTACTCTGCTGCACGCTGTTCAATGCATCGGTCAACGTCCCTTGTCCATTGACCACATTTGCAAAATCGTTGCCCATGTCAGCGTAGACCTGGTCGATGGTCGGCCCCCACTGGAAATTGACATTCACCTGTGTAGATGCCGTCTTAAACACTTGACCAACAACCTGGTTGCCATAGAAAGGATTGGGAGCGTTCAACAAAGGATCATCTAAGGATGCTTGATAGGCGGGATAAATCGAAGCGCCCTTAATCATCTCACTAACACTCTGCGTATTGGTGTTGAGCCAGATAGCAAACTCGGCGGCCTCTTTAGGATGCTGTGTACTCTTGAACATGACAGTCGTGGAGCCACCCCAATTGCCAGCAACAGCTTGGCCCGCCTGCCATTGTGGCATCGGCGCAACTCTCCATTTTCCAGTGGACGCCGCTGCATTTGACGAGATGGTGCTGGCACCCCAAACGGCTGAGATCCAGGTAGCGACGGTACCGGTCTGCAGTTCGTTATACCAGCCATTTGCGAAGTCTGGATCGGTCTTGACCAATTTCTTGGTCAGCATATCTTGCCAGTAAGTAGTGACCTGCTGGGCAGCAGAGTTATTGATGGACACATTCCATGATTGTCCGTTGACGCTGAACAAATGCGCACCAGCCTGCCACATCAAACCGGTAAACCATCCTGGCTGCTTAGGCGGGAAGTCGGTGATGTATTCATTGGGGTCGGCTGCATGCAGTTTTGCAGCATCATCGGCATACTGCGCCCAGGTGGTAGGAACCGGAAGATTATGCTTCTGGAAGATGTCTTGCCGGTAGTACATAGCCATAGGGCCAGTATCTTGAGGAATGGCATAAACGGCATTGCCAATCGTCACTTGGCTCCAGGTCCAGGGCACAAACTGATTTTTCACCGCACTCGCGCCATAGGGGGCCATATCGAGAAGGCCTCCGGTTGTCTCAAAGGTCGGCAAGAGCTGGTACTCGACCTGACCGAGATCTGGCTCATTATTGGCTTTGATAGCTGTGTACAGCTTAGTGTATTCAGCTGGGCCAGAGCCTACATTGGCGAGTTTGACATGGATGTTGGGATGGCTACTGTTGAACTCAGCGACCGACTTATCAATGCCGGGAACCCACGACCAGAAGGTCAGATTGACAGGGCCACTCGTTGCGCCACCCGTTCCGCCAGAGGTGGTGCTTGAACCGCCACAGGCGGCAAGAGGAGTAAGGACCAGGAACGCTAGCACTAGCACGACAATTCTACTAGTGAAGCCGCCTGTCCAGCGAAATGAGGAGAAATACTGCATTTGGAACGCACTCCTTTGAGCTAGTAGACAAACGCTGGGAGCATCGGTCACGAGCTACGATGCATTCGCTGCATGCGCATAGTATCATCCTTGATGCTGTGACCGAAAAACGGTTTCCCCTTCTTCACAAGAAGAAGGAATAACCCCCACTATAATTACGTGTGTACAAACTCCAATATCACAGAGATTCTCATTTGTTTGGAAACGATACCACGTAATATATAAGCTTGTCAATATGTAAAAGCAATTTAAGAGGTTGTAAGTTGACCTTTGCGGATGTGAGAGGTATCCTTATACTTAAAGGGAACGGCGGCTGAGCATGTCTTTTCCTGTCCCGCTTGAGGGGATTGAAACTGTCCACCAGAGCAAACTCACTATGACTATAAGAATTCCTAGAATAGTGATGGTGATTTGGAGGAGAATGCCAACGAAGGCTAGGAGCAGACCTGCGGCGGTGATAAGGGGCCAGATACTTGATGGAGTTTGGGAGTTGTAGGCCGCGATGAGTATTTCTTCTGTACGAGCGGCGACGACGGCCTCTTTGCTAGCATGGGCAGTAAGGAGTTGCTCAATATGTCTATGCAAGACACGTGCATCAAAGGGTTTTGTCTGATACACTGTTTGGGAAACTATGGCTGCTGCTGCATGACGAAGCTTCCCCGAAATAGGACGCTCCCAGGAAAGCACAATAGTAGGCAGGTCGGTGAAATGTGGGTGGGATTGGGCTGCCTCTACAAGCGACCAATCACTTTGTGTACCGTTGTCTATATCGAGAAGCAGTAAGTGAATCTGTTGCGCATCTAGTGTGGGAACTGTCAGGGGAGAGCTAGCTTCGATAACATGAAAGCCCTGATGTTGCAAACCAAGCGCGATGAGCCATCGAAGCGATGCGTCCGGCTCGATCAGGAGGATAGTGTGTGTCTTGCCCTGCAACATGCGTATGCCTCCCTCTAGATGGCGTGTATGTTTTCTACTCTTCACCAAGCATAGATGTTGCACATTGCGAATGCTTAAATATTCCTATGCGGTTCCTTACAAGTACCTCAATACAAGCACCTGAATAACCATAAGGTATACACACTAGTTTCAGTCCCCTCAAGTGGGGCAGGAATAGACATGATCACCCACCACTCTCCTTGAGCATAAGGATACCTCTCAAATCCGAACACGTCAAGTGGGTATACAGTAGGGTGTTGTTATGCTCAGCATTGGGGCTTATCCATTGATCTGAGATGGAGAAGAGTCTTTGAGCATCTCGTTGAGTTGCACCACACACTCTCTCAGGTCCCCATACAGATAGGTGCCTGGAATGTGTTGGACGATGCTCGGATAGTAGCTAAACACCTGCCCACCGAAGGTGAAGAGAGGAGGAGACGACATAGCACATATTTGTGTCGCCATATCGATAAGTGCAGGTAAGTAAGCAGGGAGAGTGAGTGAGATACACAGTAGAGCAGGGACCACCTGCTTGATAATTTGTAATAATCCACTTGTCTCGATGCTCTGGCCGAGGTAGACGACACGCATACCAGTACGCCGTAAAAACAGTGCGAGCATCAGTGGCGCCAGTTCATGTGGCTCACCGGGGGCGCTACAGACAATAATCAATGGCCCTGCTGCTGGGCTTGATGCGGCACGATAGAGATTGGTCAGCAAGGCACGAAAAACATTGCTAGCGAAGTGTTCAATGGGAACGGTTAGCTGTCCCTCGGCCCAGAGTTGGCCGATCTGCCACATTGTAGGAGTAATTAACTCCATACATACCTGCTCTACTGGATAGACCGCCAGCATTGACGCCAGCAGCGCATGCGCCGTCGGCTCATCAAGTCGGTTGAAGGCTTCGAGCAAGCCTTCCCGTACCAAGTGCATGCTGTACACAAGGGAATAGGTTGCTTGCGTCGTCTCACCATTCATTTGCTGTGCGTCATAAGGTGATGGTACTTCTTCCGGTTGTGCCTGCGCTTTAGCAGTTTTTTCTGTCTGACTGGATTGTACAACGATCTGAAATGCAGGAGATTGCGGAGAAAAGGAATCGTGTAATGAGAGCAGCGTTTCTTTCTGTGTTTGAGATTGATGAGTTTCTTCGCTCAGGTGGCGAAAAAGCGTGACAGCATGACTAATAGCCATGCCAGTATCAACACGCTCTTTGAGCCAGCGAATCAGCACAATATCACGCTCGGAGTACAGGCGGTAATCGTTATCTGCCCGCTCTGGTGAGAGAAGGGTATAGCGACGTTCCCATGCCCGTAGTGTGGGTGCAGGTACACCGGTTTGCTGTACAACAGCCTTCGTGTTAAACAAAGGGATAGCGGAGTATTGCTCCAAATCAAGCCGTTCGACAGATCCCGCTCGCACAGTCATATGCTTTCTCCAGCTAGTTGTAGCTATACTATGATACTTACTAGTACACGAACGCTCAAATAGCTCCATGATAAAATGAGTCTCGCGCGGCTT
>JRHI01000343.1_pt1 | contig 52640 bp, 60 predicted proteins | sample 215371 | NCBI WGS metagenome assembly JRHI01 (sample SAMN02929681, study PRJNA255918) | sediment metagenome | biome: cave system; feature: Ice Cave; material: Sediment; isolation source: sediment from deep within a dark volcanic ice cave with no known source of... ...
GACGACCCGTCCGCCCTCGGCCGGCTGCGTGATCTCCTCGTCATCCGCGGCGGTATGGAGTTCTGGCCGGGCGTCGCCGCTGGAGTGCTGGCGTGCGCGCTGGCGGCCCGGCGGGCGGGCGTGCCGGTGGCGGCCGAACTGGCCGACCTCGCTCCCTATGGGCTAGTTGGCTACGCCGTGTACGAGGCATCGTGTCTGCTTCGTGACGGCTGCTTCGGCCCAGTCTCGCCGGTCGGGCTTCGACCGGGCGGGTTGGGCTCAACCGAGCTGCCTATCAGCGTGTTGGTGGCCGTCGCCGTCGGGATGCTCGCCGTTGTCGTCCATTCCGTCGGGGATCGCCATTTAGCAATTTCGCTGCTCATAGCGGTCGTTGGCGTCGGCTCCATCCGGTCGATGGCCGCGGTGTGGCTTCCCAAGATCGGCCAGTCCCCGTCGCGCCCGCAGCTGGAGTCGATCGTCGTTGCGATCGCTGCCGCCGTGGCACTCGGTTGCATGCTGGTCGCCAGACAGCTGGGTTGGGCATCGCCTGGCGGGACCCGCCCGCCGAAAGCTCTGGAGTCTGAAGACGGCTTCGGGTTGCCACAAGCCGATTCCGGTGGGGCATAGGCCGGGGTGAGCGACGGACGGGACGGCGCCCGTATCCAACGCAGTCGCCGTCGCTCTGGCGGAGTCGACGCTCTGCCGCGGCCTGGTGTGTAAGAGAAATGACGCCTTTGCTCGGGCAGGTGAGTCAACGAAGACGGCCGAGCGCAGCGTGCTAGCCGCCGGAGGCTTGCACTGTCGAACCCGAGGGCCTCGCCAGCTGACAGGCCACCGTGCTACGACAGCGTGTCGGGGCACAACTGGCGTGGTCACTTATGCCCGATTGCTGGCTGGTGAGATCTGCAACAAGCCGCGGGCCCTCACTCACTGCTCGGTCTTAGACTACACGGAATATCATTGAAATACAAGGAGATTATGTCCAGTGACCCTGAAGGTCTGGACGCGGGGAGGGCTGCGCTTGCGGCTTCCCAACGTGGAGTCATCCGTGTTGGTTCGGGAGCCGTAGACAGCTCGATGCTTCTGCGTTCCCGTGCGGCACGCATCATGGCAAGACCCGCAGCGGTTCTGGGCGCGTTTGTCGTAGCTGCATCCGCGATGGTGGCGACGGCCCCGTCGGCCAGCGCGCATCCGCTTGGGAACTTCACTGTGAACCGTTACGCACGGTTGGAGGTGTCAGCCGGCGTGTTGCGGATCTACTACGTGCTTGACGAGGCCGAGATTCCGACGTTTCAGGAAGGAAGCGGACCGGTCTTGGACCCTGGCGGTTTTGCTCGGACCCGAGCGAACGATCTGCTCTCCCACCTCCAAGTGACGATCGACGGCCATCCCGCTGTCATTGCCGCCGCGGCACCGACATTACGACTGCTCCCCGGCCAAGCCGGACTCAAGACGCTTCACCTGACAGTGCTGTTCACCACATCGCTGTCCGGAGGGCCCACAGCCACCCACAATCTCGAGTTCGCCGATGGTAACGAACCGGAACGCATCGGCTGGCGTGAGATCGTGGTCGTATCCCGGGGTGATGCGCGGTTGTTGTCGTCGAATGCTCCTGACGCCGAGCTGAGCCGCGAGCTGACCAGCTATCCCGGGAACCTGATCCAATCGCCCCTCGACCTCCGCCATGTCACGGTTGTTTTTACCGCCGGGGCACGAGAGGTTCCGCTCGTGCCGTTTATTGCGCCTCAGAAAGCAGTGGCGCGGGCGGGCGCCGGTTTCGCCGCGCTCATCAACCGCAAGAGGGTCAGCGTGTTGGTCCTGTTGGGGCTGCTCGCCCTAGCCGCCGGGTTCGGAGCGACCCACGCTCTGGCCCCCGGGCACGGCAAGACCATCATGGCGGCCTACCTGATTGGGTCCCGCGGCCGTCCCCGTGACGCCCTCCTGCTAGGGACGATCGTTTCGCTGATGCACACCGCCAGCGTTCTGGCCCTCGGCGCCGGGTTGTACGCCGTCAGCCGCAACGCAAACCCAGACCGGATCTATCCGTATCTAAAGATCGCCTCCGGCGGCGCTATCGCCTGTTGGGGCATCTGGCTCCTCGTGCAACGTTTGCGTACCCTACGCTCGCAAACCTCCTCAACCCGGGGAGGACCCCTGGGGCGGCGGTTCTCGGGTTCCCATCGGGAGAGCACGTCGGTGAATGGAGGAAGCGCCGCTCTTGGTGGTCCGCCATGGTCTCCGAGTCACGACCATGCCGGACATGTCCATCTCGATTCACACGAGCACGACGTCCACGTCGAGCCCGCCGTTGCGGCAACGGTCGTTGAGGAGGCGGCCCGTGCTGTCCAGCCCGCTGCAATCGCCGGCACCGACGCTAGGAGCCGCCTTCCCAACAGCCGAGAGACCGGGCATGACGGCGGCACGGAGCACCTCGCAGCAGCGGAGCGAGGGCACCATGGCCACGACCATCTCCCGGACCATCGACATGGTCCAAGTGGCCACGCTCACGACCTGCCGGAAGGCGTGGCTCCCCTGTCCCGGCGGGGTCTGATCCTGCTGGCAACCGGCGGCGGTCTCTTCCCATCCCCATCGGCGGTCCTGGTCCTGCTTGCCGCCTTTCAGCTGCACCGCACAGGGCTCGGGTTCGCGTTGATCGCCGCGTTCTCCGTCGGGCTCGCGCTCACCCTCACCAGCGTCGGACTCGCCCTTGTCTATGGGCGGCGGATTGCCGATCGGCGTCGCGGGTTCGTCTCCACCCTGCGCTTGTTGCCGGTGGCAAGTGCCGCGGCTATCTCCGTGCTCGGACTCGCGTTCGCCATCAACGGTGCAACCGGGCTTCACTGACAACTACAGGCCATCCGACACGACAAGGTGGAAGAGCGTATTGCGCCGTGGCACCGTGCAGCCCTCTCCGGTGTCGGCCCGCATGCGCCCGGCCGGCAAGTGCGCGCCCCTGCCAACCGGGGCAACGGCGCCGACCAGCAAGCAGTGGCAGTCTCTTCGATGAGGCGCCTACGATTTCCACCCGCTTCGGGCGTCGGAGCTGTGCTATCGCCTTTCGCCCGGCGGTGGATTCGGGCAGATGTTCGCACCGCCCCGGTCAACTGATCCGTGCGTCGGTTGCCACCGGACGCACCCGCCAGAGAGGTCGGCTTCAGCGCGAACTCGTCCGCCCCACCAGGCGGCGAATCGGACAACCCCGAGAGCCCACGCTCGCGCCTCGACATCAACTCCTTCTCGCTCCCACGCGTCGTAGAGGCGACCCACTTCGCTGGCCACGAGCAGGAGCGCGTCGCTCGAACCCTTGAGCAGTTCGACAGATGGGGAAGGGTGAGGTTGCTGTCGGCGATGTCGGTACACGTCATCCTCCTCGTCTCGGGACTCGAAGAGGAGGGCCGTACGGCGGGCCACTCGACGCCAGACAAGGCTACAACTGTTGGTCACCCCATTGCGGGAGGCCATTAGCCGCCAGGTCGGTGCCGGTAGCTGAGACGCTCATAGAGAGCGACGGTCTCGGGGTGGAGGCTGTCGTAGGGCTCGACTGCATCCAGCACCCTGCAGAGCTCGGTCATGGCCGCTTCCACTCCGGCGGGGTTGCCCGCGGCGTCGGCGGCGAGCATCCAGTCGCGGTAGAGCACCTCGTCGCCCGGCGCACCCTGAAGCCCTTGCATGGCGGCCCCCTGCGCTCCAGCAGGATCACCCGCATCGAGACAAAGAGTCGCCAAGGTATGCGCGACGTCTGCGATCAGCGCTCCGAGCCGGCCGATCGCGCCCTCGGTGTGCGCCCACTCGTAGCCGTGCTTGGTCCCGGAGAAAGGAATTCCACGGACCGTCGTCATCACCTCGGCGAGACAGGTGATGGCGTCCTCAGGCTGCAGGATTCGCGAAGTCCGCCAAGCAGCTTCCATTTTCGCTGCGTCGCTGCTGACTGTGGGCCGTAGCCGGTATATGCCGTTGGTCACGTTCGGGAAGTGCGGCATCCCATCGCGCGCCAGACCGAGGAACGTGCGCGCCTCATACACGGTCTGGTTGAACACCCGCCGGCTCGGCAAGGTGTCCGGCCAAAGGGCCGCTAGCAGCTGCTCGTCGGTCACACCTCCCGGATGTAGCGCCAGGTAGGCGAGCAGCTCCAACGACCTTCGCCGGGCGGTCGGCCCGCCGGCGCCGACGAACTGTGGCGACCCCAACAACAGAATCATCACCTCCTCGCTATCGGGGGTCGCCTCCGCGCAGAGGTCCGAGTCAGCCGAGGCCTCAGCTGCCTGAGGTTCGTCCGTGTGGCGTTCCTCCGGGGCGACATCTTGGCGATCAGCCGCGATCTCCAGCAGCTGCTCGATGGCTTCGGCTTCCTCGCTCGTGATTGGCAACGGTTCGACCCGAAGGCCAAGGGGCTCGATTTCTACGCTGTCAGCTTCAAACCGCAAGCAGCGGTCGGCACCGTCCGTGTCACCAAGGGCGACGACGGCAAGGCCCTTGCCACCCATACCCGAGGCGAGAAGCAGACGCTCCACCGACTCCGAGGGCTCGCGCCCAGTTTCGATGAACACAACCGTCGGGATCCAACCATCGGCTCCACCCCCGGCCACCACCCTTGCCGCCAGCGTGGAGGCCAACCCGGCCACGCTCAACTCGTGGCTCATGGCGCCAGCTTCCTTCTCGACGCTCTCGATCACCTCGTCGAGCGAGCTGGCTATCTGGACCCGTTCAAGATGACCCAAGCCGGGCCGCTGGTCACCGACGAGAATCACTCTCACGAAGTCCGACCAGACACCCGTGGCCAGCTCGAGCGCCAAGGCCTCGTAGGCCGACCTCGCCGCTGGCTCCGTCCCAACGAGCGCCGTGCACCCGGCCGACTCCAAATCGATCATCACCGCGCCGGCCTCGCTCCTCCCGATCGACACCAATGCCGGCAGGGGTGCCGGCTCCCGCTGCGCGTCCGGGAAAAGCTCGTCGATTGGCACATCCCAGCCGAGAACCCATGAGCGACCGGCGGATTCGATAGCGAACGGCCCCGATGTCACGGCGATCTCCTTGGCAAGCAGAACCTCGATCCGTTCGTCGCTGACCGACACCGCCTCCACCTCGGGCGGTGGGCCGGCCGAACGACGGGTTCTCCAACACCCGGCCAAGACTCGCAGCGCAACGTCCAGCCGATCCGCCGGGCTCCCGGCAGCCGCCCGACGCAACGCGATCTCGGTAGGCCCCAACTCCGGGCCCGGCATCCGGATGGCTCGTCCTAGACGGCGGTGTCGTTGCTGGACGCGTCGCAGCCGATCGAGGCTGACGACCACCCCGGCGGCCATGAGCCCGGCGGCCAGCACGCCCGCCGGCACAGGAAGCCCCGGCGCATGTCCACCGTGGCGGCGCACCACCGCCGGCGGCGGTGCGGGCCGCTGTTTCGCGGCAGCCGGGTCCGGCGGGGGAGCGTCGACTTTCGTCCCGCCGTAACCGACCGGGGCGGGTTCGCTCGAGGGCGGGCAGGCGGCGGGCAGCCCACCGTTGCCCTTCGCCGGGACCGATGGCAGAGAAGGCGCGACCGTGGGGGCGGGCACCGCGACGTCGTCCGGTAGGCCAACGGCGTCCGCCGGGAATCGGAGTACCCAACCCGGCCGGACAAGGTCGGCGTTCTGAAGGGTTCGCCCGTCATGTTGGGGCACGCCCCGATTGAGTTGGTACAACTCTCTCCACCGCAACGGATCACCCAGGTGCGCTTCCGCCAGCTCCCACAGATCGTCTCGGGGCCGCACTCGGTAGGACTTCAGCCCCTTGACCGCACTCGCCGCCTCGGGGCGTCTCCCGTCGACGGCTGCCGACGGGGCCCCACCGGGTTTCGGCACCACGTGCGCCGCGACCATCTGCGAGGAAGGCACCGTCGCTGGTGAGGATGGCGCCCGGACAGGTCCGAGGACCAGCGCGGCGCTGACCACCAGCTGGCGCACGATCGGCTGGAGAAACCCGGCCAGCGGAACGGCTCGGGCAGTCCGGCGGCTGGCCCACGCCGCCAGCTCCGCCACCGTGCAGACAACCACCTGTGCCCACGCCAGCCAGCAGAGGACGGCGAGGATGTCGATCAGTGCCTGGTCGGAGATGGCCGATCCGGACAACGAGTGGATGACCTGGTGGACGCTCGGTACGGAACGAGGAAGCGGCCAACCGGCCAGCCGGACCAGCGCGAAGGGGACTCCCGCCAGCAGCGCCGCCAGCACCACCAGTGATGCCAGAGCCTGGAGAGCATCGATGACAGTCCGGCGCCTCATCGTCAGTTCCCTTCCGCGCTCACGCCTTGGGCGCCGTGCGCGCTCGCTCGGCCGTGGATTGTCGCCGGCCCCAAGCCAGCCAGTCCGAGGATGCTCATGGGTCGCGTGAAGGTGACCTCCACGGTGATCGTGTCGCCCTGGACGGAGACGGTGCCGGCATGGCCCGTCGCTACGAGGTAGTGCTGCGCCAGCACACCGGCCGCGGCCGGGTCAAGGACGACCGGGCCGCCGTCCCGCAACGACGCGGGGTCGATGGCCTGCGCGCCGGCCCGGGCTGCGGCCTCCGCCTCGTTGATAGCCTGGCGTCGAGCGGCGAGGATCATGCCCCCGTCGAGGACCAAACCGACGACCAGAATCATGGTCATCGAGAAGACAACCACGAACGCAGTGACCGTTCCCCGCTCGTCACCGCGACGATGGCTCACGGATTGCTCACTCCTCGGTAGAGGTCGACCGGCTCCGCGAAATGTGCGGCCAGCGTCCGGCTGCCGGGAATGCCGAGCCGGCTCAGGTCGGACAGCGCGATCGTGCAGGTCACCGTGGCGGTGACAAGGCCGCCTGGAGCGAAGCCGGAGGTATCCACAGAGACCATCAACGGTTTGCAGGCGACTCCGCGGCTGGTGAGCGACGATTCGGCCGCAGCCTGGCCGGCTGCCTGCGCGGCCGTTGCGCTTCGAGCCATTGACGCCGCCCGAGCCCCGTCGCGCGCCGCGGCGTCGACCTCTGCCCTGGCCTCGGCGCCACGCCCGGCGAGCACGGCGAGCAACAGGAACATGACCAAGGCCGGCGCGATCAGCACCAACTCCACCGCCGCAGACCCCCGCTCGGACCTCACGGGGCGACGAACTCCTCTGTCCGCGAGCTGGCCACGGCATCGATACCGAGATGGAGACCCGGCATCAGCGTGACGGCGTAGCCCTTAACCTCGACGGTCGCGGTGCCGGCGGCCCTAGTGGCCGTGACCCTCGCCGAGACCACGATGGTCCGCCCGGCCTGGGCCAGAAAGTCGACCGCCCGCGCCTGGCCGGTCGCGGCCGACGCGCCGTCGGCCCGTGCGGCGCGAACCCCCTCCTCGGCCGCCGCCTGGGCGACATGGGCGGCGTGGTACCAGAGTGCGAACTGCAGCACCGCGACAATCAACAGCAGCAGCACGGGCGTGACGAGCACCGCCTCCACGGCGGCGTCACCCCTTTCCCCTCGTGGGCGTCCGGCCATCTCAGTTGAACGAGATGCCGTTCGCCTTTTGGGTGACCTTGACGGCGATGACGCCGCCGACCGTGATGGCGAGAGCGACGAAGATAGCGACGATGACCGCCTTCTCGCTGATCTCGCCCCGTTCGTCGGCGCCGGCCTGGGCAAGGCTCCGGGCGAGCACCGCTCGCAACCACAGGACGGTCACGTATAGCTCTGTCATGGGCACCTCCTCGAGTGCGGTTGGAATTGGTCGGTGGGAGACGTCGTCGCGTCTCGAACATTTGGCGAAAGGGGTCGGGTCGCCGGCATCGGTCAGAGGCCCTGGAGCACCTTGACCACGGCCGGGTAGCCGAGGAAGACGACGAAGGCAAGCATCAGGCCGCCCACCGGGAGGGTCATCCGCTCCGACGCGGCCTGGGCGGCGGTCTCCACGTCGGCGAGCCCCCGCAGGCGGAGCGAGCGGGCTTTGGCGGCGAGCGAAACCCGTACCCGAGCGCCCTCCGCCCCGGCCAGCGCGGCGCTGGCGGAAAGCTCGACCAGCTCGGCCACCTCGAGTTCCTCGCCGAGCCTGCCAAGTGCGGCCCACGGCGGCTCCCCGAGCAGCTGCGACTCGGCCAGCGCGGCGCGGAGCGCGCCGAACGCCCAGCCCCCGCCGGCCTCGGCACCCGCATGCAGCGAGCTATCGACTCCGCGCCCGGACGCCAAGCTGATCGACACGATGTCGAGGAACGCCGAGAGGGCGTGGCGGAATGTCCGCCGGCGCTGGGCGGCCCGGGCCTTCAGCTGCAGTCCCGGAAGAAGGAACCCGACAGGCGCGAGCGCGATGGCCAGCCACAGGGGGAGCGCTACGCCGAGGTGGACCCCGGCCGCCCAGGCCACCGCAGCGAGCACAGGGCCCCAGAGGAAGACACCGATGGCCATCGTGCATCGAGTGGCCACGTGTTCGCCGGGCGTCGTCCCGGTGATCCGGAGGTCGGACCGGCAACGCTCGATGATGCGCCGACCAAGATCGCTCTGCGCCACGGCGTCGCCAGCCCGCTTCCAGATGGACAGCCGCGGCTGGCCTGGTTCAAGCGACGGGCGGGACCACGGACGGTGCAGGCGGTCCAGTGCCGCCGCCAGCGGCTCTGGGGCCGGCCACAGCCCGCTGACCACCAAAGCCACGCCGAGGCCGAAGGCGGCGCCCACCAGGGCGGCCCCGCTCACCGGACCACCTCCTCTGCTGGAGAGGGATCGGCCACGAAGCGTTCGGGCGACAGGAAGCGCGTCATACCCGCCAGCCACCACAGGCACAGGCCGGCGCCACCGGCGAGAAGGGCCAGCACGACCTGGCCGGCGGGGCCGGTGTAGACGTTGACGTAGCTGGGGTTGAGCACGATCAGCCCGGCAGCCGTGATCAGGGTGCAGCCGGCGATGACGCGCACGGCGGTTCGCAGGCGGGCCCGGGCCGCCTCGACCCGTAGCCTCATGGCCGCCTCGTCGCGCGCCGCCGTGGCCAGGCTGCTGAGGAGCTCGCCGAGATCGCGTGCCGACCCACCGGCGGCCAGCTGGAGCGCAGCGACGACCAGATCGCCGACCGGATGGGCCAGGTCACCAGCCAGGCCGGCGAGCGCCGATACGAGGGGCTCGCGCTCGACCCGGGCGGCGAGAGCGGCGACCTCGGTGCGGATGGCGGGCGGGGCGAGCACGGCCGTCGCCGCGATCGTCTCTTCCAGCCCGTGGGCGCCGGCCAGGGTGTCGCGGAGCATCTCGGCCCACGTGGCGATCGCCTCGGTGCGAGCGACCTGCCGTTCCCGTTCGGCGTTGCCGCCGGCCAGGTCCTGCCACCACCAGCCCAGCACCGCGCCGGCGATGGCTGCCACCGGCCAGCGAGTCAGGACACCGGCGACCATCGCCAGGCCCACGGCCTGGATGATCCTGCGGCGGTGATCGCTTGCGGCGGTCGCCTGTTTGGCGGTCGGGCCGGCTCGGACCCTGGGAGCAGGCTGCTCCCGGCTGGTGACGGCCAGCCAGAGGCCGGCGGCGAAGGTCGCCCCGAGCAGCGCGGCGAGCAGGCTCATTCCCACCAACCGCCGGCCCGTTGGTGCAGTGCCGGGTCGTAGCCGGCCTCGGCCAACTCGTCGAGCAGGGCTGCCGGTATCGGGGTTCCCGGGACGGCCCGCCCCCCCGGTCCGGGCCGGAACAGCTCGTTGGTAACGACCTGGCGGCCGTCGGCGCCGACCACCTGGCGGACCGACGAGACGAACCGGCCGGTCCGAGTCTTGGAGATGAACACGACCAGGTCGATGGCCGCCGCCGCCAACAGGTTGGTGGCTTCCATCGGCAGCCGCTCGGGGGCCTGGATGGCGTAGAGGGCCAGCTTGTTGAACACCGTCGCCGAGCCGTCGGCGTGCACGGTGGACATCGAACCCTCGTTGCCTTGGCTCATGGCGTTGAGCATGGGCACGACTTCTTCGCCCCGGCATTCGCCGACAATGACCCTGTCGGGGTGCATGCGCAGCGTCATGCGCACCAGATCGGCCGCAGTGACCCGCCCTACGCCTTCGACGTTGGCTTCGCGGGCTTCGAGGGCCACGCAGTTAGGGTGGCGTGCCTTGTCCTGGTCGAGACCCAGCTCCAGCTCGGTCTCGATGGTGATGATCCGTTCGTCTTCGGGGATCTCCGCAGCGGCCGCTCGAAGGGTGGTCGTCTTCCCGGCTGACGTCTGGCCCGCGATGATGAGCTGCTTGCGGGCCCGGACGGCCGCGGCCAGGAATTCTTGCATGCCCCGGTCGATGCTGCCCAGGTGGCGCAAGTCGTCGAGGGTGACCTTCAGGTAGGGGTGCCGGCGGATGGCGAGGCAGGGACGATCGCACACCCAGGCCACCGCGAAGAGCCGGCTGCCGTCGGGGAGTTGCAGGTTGAGCTGGGGATGGGCGGGATTGAACTCCCGCTCGGACAGCCCGTATCGGCGGCCGATGTCGCGGAGCATCTCGACCATGTCCGGGTCGCTGCGGGCGATCGGCGGTCCCGGAAGGGTTGTCCCGTCGGCATATTCCAGGAACACGACGTCGTAGCCGTTGGCGACGATCTCCCGCAGGTCCTCTTGTTCCAGGAGCGGTTGCAGCAGGCCGAAGTGGAACAGCCTGTCGAAGACCGCCCGGGCGATCGCCTCTTCGGTCTCTTCGCCGAGCACAGCCTCACCGCCGGCCAGGCACTCGCCGGCGTAGGCCTCGAGCGCCCGGTTGAGGGTCCGGCGGGCGAGAAGACGCTGGTCTTCGGAGGCCAGCCGTTGGCTGCCTCCGCCGTGCGCAGCCGCCGAGCGGCTCACCAGTTCGGTGGCCACCTCGGAACGGAAGCGCTCCACTAGAAGGTCGGGAGCAGCGCCATCCGCGGTCATCGCTGGGTCTCGGCGAGCTCGCTCGGTCCGAGCCGTGAGCGGATGGCATCGAGGGTGGAGCGGGCCGAACGGACCAGCAGGCTGCGCCGGACAGCTCGTGCGGGAGCGTCCGTGAGCAGGTCGGCGGTCGCGTGCGAATCCCATGCCAGGGTGCCGACCACGTCGATGCCGGTCACCGCCGCGACCTCGTCCGCCCGGTAGGGGCGATCGCCGACGAGTAGTAGACCAATCTGGCGCCCGGCCTCGGTGAGCTCGGCGGTTCGCGCTCGAAGGTGTTCGATGCCAGCCACCGACGGCGGCAGGACGACGAGCACCAGGTCAGCGGCCCGGATCAGCGAGGCCGCAGGTGACGCCCGATGCCAGCGGCCGCAGTCGACGAACACGTCGCGATTCAGCCGGAGGAGCGTTGCCGCCAGCCGATCCCCCAGCTCCTCGAGGGCGGCGACGCATTGGCTCGGCGATAGCGGACCGAGCAGCACCGAGGCACCGCTCACGAGCGGCTGGGTGTGATGGGCCAGCTCGGCCGGGTCGAGGCCGCGTCGGCCGGCAGCCGCGAGCGAAACCAGGCCCGGCTCGACCGAGCGCCCAACGTAGGCGGCCAGGTCGCCGCCGGCCGGGTCAGCCTCGACGAGCAAGGCGGGGCCGTCTTGCGCGGCCGCGGTGGCCAGTGTCAGGGCGGCGATCGTCGTTCCGGCGCACTTGGCCGAACACAGAGCGATCACGCGGCACTCACGGTGCGATCACGACCAGGTCGAGTCGGCTCGCCGCACCGGCCTGGGCGAGCGCGCCGGCGGCGGCGGCGTCGACTTGGAGCGAGACCGTGATGGCGCCGGTGGAGTCGGCGCTTTTGTCCAGCGCTGTGACGATCGCGTCCAGCGGCGCCGACGCATCCGATGAGTTGGCGGTTGGGGTCGGGGCGCTCGATGCCTGCGGCGGCGTGACCGACAGCTCCACCCGGCCTCCGATGCGCAGGCCGATCGGGTACTGGCCGGGTTTGAGGACGGCGCCGATCACGGCTTGGCCCGCTGGGAGGGCGGGGCCGGTGATCAGCTCGGCGCGAGACAAAAGCGTGCCGGGGACCAGCCTCTCGGCCGCGACCATGCCGGTGATCGTCGAGCGGAGGGCGGCCGCGACTGGCCGGAGGCCGGGGTCCGCCGACACCCGCACGACCGTCAGATCGGCATCCTGTAGCACTCGGCCCTGCTCGACGGGACGGGCCACCGCCAAGACCGCCTGGCGGTGGCCGATGTCGGTATAGAGCACAGCCGCCACGAGAGCGGTCAGGGCCATCAACGCAAGGCCGGCGCCGAGGCGGGCTCGATTGCGGCGTGCGATCGACGCCGTCCCACCGGGGTGCATGGCTGTGCTGCGTGGGCTGGCTCCGATGTGCGGGTGACGGTCGCTGACGTCATCGTTCAGCCTCCGGTGGTCGGCGAGTCGTTGAGAGCCTGGATCTCGGTCACCCGGACCGGCACCGAGGCCGAGCGAGTGATGAGGCCGAGGTCGCCGCCGCCCGCGATCCCGACCGCCGTCCAGGTGACATGCCACGTCGTGGTGGCCGTGATCACGTACACCTGGCCAGGCTGGTTGGCGGAGCTGGCTGGGTAGGAATAGGTGCAGTTCGAGAGCTGGGTCCCGGGAGACTGCGACGGGTCATAGGCGGTGCCCGGTCCAGTGCACGTGACCTGGTGGCCATCGCCCATGTCGAAGATCGTCAGCTGCGGGGTGGCCGTGGCCGTCACCGTGACCGGACCGGCTGAGGCTTGGGCCCTCACTGGTGCGCACGACGTGAGCCACATCCAGGTCGGGAAGTTGACGACCTCACCCCTGTCGCGTGTCGGGTTCAGGGCGATCCCAGGAACAGGAATGACGGTGAACTGGGCGGCCTGCTGGGCGAGAGCCCCCAGGTTGACAGGCACAGCGGGCGGGGTCTGCACCCAGATCACGACGGAGGTCGACTTGCCGTTGGCGTCCAGACAGATCTGGCGCACCCAGCTCCCGGGGTCTGGGCCTTTTGTGAGCAAACCTGTCTTGGCCAAATCGTTGGCCACCGCCTGCTGGTCGGGAGGCAGGGTCGAGTAGGTGCAGGGGCTAACGCCCCCCGATCCCTGGCCGCCCCCGGTGCCGGTTGCGCCACCAGATCCTGCCGAGGCGCCGACCCCGTTGTCATTGGTGAAGGCTCCTCCGTCCCGCCCGCCGTTGTCGGACCCGTCGGCGGCCGCGCGTGCGGTTGGTGTAAGAAGGGCGAGGAGTGTGGCGGTGGCGATCAGGTAGCGCTTGTGCATCCGTCCCCCTGATGGTTGAGGGCGGACACCTTGAAGGTGCCGCCATCGAGGACCAGGGTCACGGCGACGAGCGTGCGAGTCCTGTCGCCGGGACCCTTGGGCGTCTGGGTCTTGGCGTCCCAGCCGATGATGTGGGACATGTAGCAATCCCGGAGGCTTGCGGTCGTCGAGCTGGTGCTCACGACCACGGGGGCCAAGTCGATCGTGCCCCGCAGCAACTCGCCCGCGGTCTGGTAGGCGAAGAACGCGCTGCGGAGATGCTGGAGCTCATCGCCAGTCGCGTACTGCGCCAGCCTGGCGTCGCGGGGGTCAGGCGCCGCGCCGACTGCGATGTAGTTGGTCCAGAAGTTCCGATACGCCTGGATCACGGCGGCGGCCGTCGGATCGAGCGTCGTAGTGGTGGCGGCGGGCGTCGTGGTGATCGACGTCGGCGCCGCCCGGGTGGTTGGTGGGCCCGAGGCACGGCGATGGCTTGAGCTGCACGACGTGAAGATCAAGGCGGCGGCGAACCCGGCAGCCAGGGTGGCTCGGGTGGCGCCCGCAGTGCTCTCGTTCACAGCTGCTGACCTCCCCGGGCGTCCGTGACGGATAAGCGCGCCGGTGGACCCGAATTCGACAGGTCTGTCAAGATTTCTGTGAGAGCAGCCGTTGGCGGTCGGCCCGCAAACCGAGTAGCGGAGGGCTGCACGCCCTTCACGGCTCGTAACCCCAGATTGCCCCCGGGGTGCCACCCACACCCTCTCCGCTATCTGTGAGGTCCTGCGCCACGGAGCGTACAACTCGCGGGGGAAAGTGCAAGCCGTCTCGCGCGGCGGGTGGAATTTGAGGGGAAACCGAGATTTCGGGGCGCTCCCCGGCGGCGTTCCTCAGCCCCAGAAGGGAGGGGACCCGCTCCCTCCAGCCCACGACCGCCAGTTGGCGTGCTCGGCCACTGGTTGTTCGATCTGTATGGGCTATTCGCTCCGGCCTTCAGCCCGCCTAGTTGGTGGCAAATTCTGGCTCATTCGGACCATCGTCGAACGGCCGGGGGGGGGGTCGCCAATGACAAGACGAGCTGTGAACTGATGCAATCGATCTGTTCCGCAAGGCGCCGCGCATCGCCGAGGCGATCGATTGGCTCGCCACCGCAACCCGCGAGGTGCGCAGCCTGCCGGTCCGTGTCGCCCGCGGGATCGCCGCGTCATGGTCGCCGGCAGGGTGGGTTATGTGCGGCATCGTGGACGACCTGGATGAGGACGACGAGAGCGGCGACCTCAACATGCGGCTGTCCAGGTCGACGCCGCAGCAGACGGCGCTACGGTAGGTGTCGCCTTACCGGCGCGCCGGTCCTTACTACTGGCGGGCTCTGCTAGCTCGACCCACCGACGTTCTGATCGTCTCGACGGTTGCTTGCGGTTGACTGACGCGAGCCGCTGACGTTCAATAGCCGACCCCCGTCCAGTGCCAGGATCGGTCACGTGCCTCCGCCAGACCCTTAACGTGCCAAAAGCCTCCCAGTCGACGGGCTCGGCCTCGAGATCCTGGCCGACATCCTCGCCACGGACGAGTGGAATGAGTACAACTACACGAACAACGGCGGCCAGGACCCGCGATACCGAGGCGATGCCGCTGCGCTGAAAGCGCTCGCCGAGGCGCTCGGCTGGCGACGAAACCGAGGCCTCATCGCACGTACCCCAATCCAGACAGCCGACGCTGCGATCTTTGTGACTCGGTCCGGCCGTGCAGTCTTACGGGACGGACTGGCCCGAGTTCGCGCCGAAGCCCGGCTTCACGAGGGGCTGCACCCGATAATCGAGGAGCGCTGCCCGCGACAGTTTCTGCTCGGCGAGTACGAGCAGGCAGTCTTTCTTGGCATGGAGGCAGTCGAGATGCGTGTCCGAGATGTCTGCGGCTTCGGTGATGACCTGACCGGCGTCGATCTGACGAACCGAGTTTTCGGCCCCGCCGGCCCGCTGACTGACGCCGTTGCGGTCAGGGGTCAGCAGGAGGGGACTCGGATGATGCTCGCAGGGCGTACGCAATGCTGCGCAACCCGTCGGGCCACCGAGACGTCGACTACGACGATGTCGCTGAAGCCGCCGAGGACCTTGTCGTCGCCAGCCTGCTCATGCGAGTTCTCGACCGAGTTCAGCGCCGACTCGGGTAGGACCTGCACACGGTAGGGGAGGATTCTGGATGCCAATCAAAAGTGTCGGCTCCATCAAGCGGGCGCTCCTCGTGCTCGAAGAGATCGCCGCCGCCCAGCCGGTCGGGGTAAGCGTCATCGCCCGCTCATTGGGCCTCACCAAGAGCTCGACCCAACGAGCCCTCATCAGCCTCGCCGAGGCCGGTTGGATCGGCAAGGACCGCTCCGGCGGCGCCGAGTGGGTGCTGACCACCCGCGCCCTCGGAGTGGTACTCGGCGCGACGCAGCGCGAGGGGCTGCGCGAGACGCTGCTACCGACGCTCACGTCACTGCGTGACGCCTCAGGCGAAACCGTGTTCCTCGCGCTCGCCCACCGAGACCGCGTCGTCCTGGCCGAAGTCGTCGAGAGTGCCAACGTGATCCGTGTTGCCGTCCCCATCCACACCGCAGCACCAGCGGCCGATAAGTCCGCCGTCCTGGCCATCGCAGCCTTTCTCGACCGCGCGGCGCGGGCCAGACTGCTCGGCTCAAAGCACCGAGCCGCGGTTCTCCAGACAGACCTCGACGATATCCGTCGGCTCGGATACGCCTCGCAGTACCGAGCGGTTCGAGCTGACATCCACACGGTCGCCGTGCCCGTCTTCGACCGTCACGGTGTGCCGATAGCGGCCGTCGGGCTCAGCGCCCCCGCCGAGCGGATGAGCACGACTGACGCTGCCAACTTGGGCCGGCTCGCCGCAGACCTCGTCAGCGCCGGCGGCTTTGGTCCGCCACCAATGACACCCTCGTCATAGCGGCTGAAAGTCCGTCGGCAGGCCGCAGACGCGCGAGTGATGTTGGCCGCGCAAAGGAATCAGGTCAGACCTGATTGGACCGGCGGTGGTTGCGAGTCAGCGTCACCGTGCGGGGAGCCGTGGGAGTGGCCTGAACCTTCCGAACGTCCACATCAATGCCGCGATGGCGCAACTCGAAGGCGACACTCTGCATCGCGGACCCTGTCGACGAGCATGAGGGTGCTTTTTACAGACCGAGGTCGACAGCGCAGCACCACGGTGAAACTGGGCATCGTCCGCACTCCTCGACGCCTTCAAGCGATAGCTAGTGAAACGTGCGTGATCGTCGCGCGCAACCGCCCGCCTGCGGAGGGGGCTGACGGCCGGGCGACGATCTCCCTTTGGGGGTCCCGGCCACTGTGCAGGACGCGGGTGTCGGGACAGGTAGGGGAGCTGTTGCGAGGTCGAGAACGACGGCGGGGTCTCGGCAACTTAGATCCCGTAGTTGTTGGGGAAAGAGGCGAGAGCGTCGCTAGTGCGGATGAAGAGTCGGCCACCAAGGTCACCCTGCACCGGCGTGAACCCCCACTCTCTATAGAAGAGGAGGCCCCCGCCGTCGATCGGGTCGACCGCAATGAGCCGGACCGCGGCTTGTTCTGCTGCCAGGATGGCACGGCATAGGGCTTCGTACAGCAGACTCAGGCCGAGACCGTTTCTCTGAGCGGACTGATTTATCCCCAAGCGGGCGAGGAGCACGATCGGGACGGGGAAGCGCGGGAGCCCGCGAACCAGGCGGCGGGGTGAGTCGGCGCGCTCCAAGCTGCCCATAGTGAAGTTGTAGTAGCCGACGACCCGGTCCCAGTCGTCGACGAGGACGAACGTGCGGGCGGTGTCTAGGCGTTGAGCGACGAGCGCGTGGTGGCGGAACCAGGCATCGAGCGCCTCGACGCCTGAGGCGAAGGCGCTCCGATCGTGGGTGTTTGTTAGCCGTTCGACCCGCACTACGAGAAGCGTCCGAACTGCCTGGCCCGCTTGGCGAGCTCCACCAGTCCAGGGTTGGGTTCGGGCGGCGCGTCAAGAGCATCGAGGAAGCGGATGTAAGCATCGCCCGGGAGTTCGATAGTGCGGTGGGCCTCGACGATCTCATGTGCCTGGGCGACGGCCGCCGCGAGGAGGAACCCCGTGAAGGTCGTGCCCGCTAGGGCCGCTGCCTCCCCGATGAGTGCTTCATCCTCGGCGCTCAGCCGGAACTGGCGCCGTCGGTCTTTGATCTTCGTCATCCCTCCTCCGTACGAACGATTGTACTGACGTGCGGTTTCGCGACGTTGGCCTTGTTGTCCTGCTGCTCGTGATCGCCCTCCTGCTGGCGCCTGTCTTCACTTTTTCTCGTCTTCTCCCACTGCCGTGGCGGGCCTGCTCGGCGAGTTGTGATGCGCCGCCAGCACGGATGAGCCGAGATGCCGCCGTCAAGGAAAGGGCGGCCACACCGGCGGCGGTGACGAAGCTGCCTGACCCGGTCCTCCGTCTCGGCCTGCTGTACGACACGATGTCGTACTCTAACCGATACCCCCGCAGCGCCGCGGCGCACTCAGGGCGCTGTCGGCGGCGCGGCCACAAGGACCTCCGAGCTGATACCCCAGGCCCTGAGCACGCCACGGTGCTGCAGCGACCAGCCCCGGCTGATGAATACGGGTGCGACCTGGACCGGCCGGCAGCCTCCCACCGTCACCGGCCAGCGCTGCCACGCGTGCGCCCAGGTGTCGGACACGAGCTGGGCGAAGCGACCCTCGCCGTGGGTCAGGGAGGCGACACAGGCAAGGCCATCCGGCGCCAGTACGCGTTCGGCCTCCTCGACCAGCGCGGCCATGTCTTCGGGCGAGAGTAGGTCGAACACGTAGACGGCCAGGAGGCGGTCGGCGGTGCCGTCGGGCACCGGGAGACGCATCGGGTCTGCCGAGCACACGACGTCGGCCCGCCCGCGCCAGCGCCGCACCCTCTCGGCCGCGAGGTGGGCCATGACCGGGCTGAGCTCCACGCCCAAGTAGCGGGCGGCCGGTGGCAGGTGTTGGCTCAGCAGCCGCTCCGCTAGCCGGCCCGTTCCGCAACCGACCTCGATCACTGACTTCGCCTCGTAAAGCTGCGCCGCCCGCGTGAGGGAGTCGGTGGCTGGGTCCTCGTAGAACGCCTGGCTGTCCTGGCGACGGCCAATGCGGTCGTAGAACCGCCGGACCTCGTCGGGCGACAGACCCCTTGAGCTCACTGCCGGGCCTTCTCGAAGACGCCGACCGCGTCACCGTCGGCGGCAGGGCCGACTACCTCAGCGCGGCACGCGCGGGTGGCGGGCGCCAGCCGTTCCCAGCCGCCATGAGCGCGGTGGGCCGGATGGTCAGAGTGGTCACCGCCACCGAGAACGACGAGGTGTCGCGGGCCGAAGGCGTCGTCGCCGCCGACGGCCGAGCCCGCTTCATCTCGCCTCATGCTGTCCAGGTCGACGCCCAGGCCGTAAAAGGCCAAGTTCGTCGTCGCCACTGCCCGCGGTCCGGGGCTCTCCGACCTCGGCGGCATTCAACCCGTGACCCTCTTCACCAGGACGGATTCTTCCCCCTCGACGTCTACGCGGCGAGCCTGGCCGTCATCGTCGCCGGCCCGTTGGTTCGCGAGCTGGCCCAGGCCTTCGTGCCCCACGGCGCCGTGGTCGTTCTCGCCGACGGGGCGTCGCGGCTGCACCCGGGCACGGGGGCTGACTTAGAACCGCGGTTGGCGGAGTCGCTCCTGGCCGAGGCGATCCACGTGCTCGTTTGCGCGTCGCCACGTCTCGCACAAGCGTCGATGTCCGGCGTTCGCTTGCGGCCCGACTCTGGCGAGCCGGTCGAAGCCGACGCCCTCCAGGTCGCCACCGGCCGGTACGCCGCCGCCTCGGGCTCTCGGCCTCAAGGCGGCCGCGTCGAGACGTCATAGCTTTACCCCTACCACCGAAATCACGGCCCTCACCATCGACGGCATCTTCGCGGCGGACGAGTCACCGGCAACCTGGCGTTCTCTGAGGCCGGCGTCGCCCCGCGCGCCCGCCCCGACAAGCGGGAGGCTCGCCGGGTTGCAGTTTGCATGGCGGGCAGCAACGTGACCGAGGGACGAGCCGCAGGGTTGGCATGCTACGACTCCACGTCGTAGAACCTATCGGTGGTGGTAGACGCGGCCCGAATCGTGATCAGGCGTGTTCTCATGGCGGTTTGGATCGCTGCGGCTGCCCTGGTCATATGGGCGACCCCGGCCTCAGCCCACGCCACCGTCGTGTCCGCTAGCCCCACGCCCGGCGCCGCCTTGTCCCAAGCCCCGGCAGCGGTGTCAATGCGGTTCAGCGAGCCGTTCGACCCCCGGCTGTCCCGCGTCGACGTGTTCGACGCCCGCGGCCGGGAGGTAGGGACAGGACCCACAGAGCCGGTTCAGGGGGACTCGCTGGCCATGCGCCGCCGCCTCGGCCTACTACCTCCGGGGGTCTACACCGTGCGTTGGGTGACCGTCGCCACCCTCGACGGTCACACCCTGCGGGGCAGCTACCGCTTCGGGGTGGGCACCGCGGCCACCGGCAATGAGCGGGTGCGGGCCGGCCCGGTCGACTCTGAGGGGTGGCTCGGCCTGGTCGGGCGCTGGCTGGCGCTAGCCGGCCTCACCATCTGGATCGGATCGGCCGTGCTGGCAGGGCCGGCCCGCTGGGCCGGCCTGTCGTCTCGGCAGCTGAGCCTGATCGGGTGGGCGGCACCCGGCCTCGTCATCGTCGGTACGGCTGTGGCCCTGGCGTCCTCGGCGCTTGTGTCGACGGGATCCATCACCAGGATCGGACAGGTCGTTGGCGGCCAGTCCGGTCAGCTCCGCCTGGTGGAACTCATGTTCGCGGCGCTGGGCATCGTCCTCGCCCTGAGCATGAGCGGGCTAGAGCTGCCCTGGCTGTTCGGGGCTGGCGTGGCCGGGATAGCCGCCGTTATGGAGGCCTGGGCTGGCCACGGCGCTTCGGCCACCTCGCCCGGCTTGGCCATCACCAGCATCGCCCTCCACCTGGGGGCGGTCGGGGTGTGGGTCTTCGCCATCCTGGCAGCCCTCCTTGCGCCCCGCCTGGGGACGGCCCTCCGAGTCCTGTGGCCCTACGCAGTGGCCGCCGCCGTGGTCGTTGCCACGACAGGCGCGGCCAACGCCGCCCTATTGCTGCGCGGGCCGCACGACCTGGTGGCGACCGGCTACGGCCGGGCAGTGACGGTCAAGGTCACCGCCCTTGTCGCCATGGCGGCACTGGGCCTCACCCACCACCTGCGACGACGTACCCAGCGCGACGATGCCGCCTTGCGCCGTCCGGCCCGCCTGGAACTGGTCGCAGCCGGGCTGGCACTGGCCACGGCAACGGCGCTGGTCGGTTTCCCCAACCCCCAGAGGACCGCCGAGGCGGCGGAGCGAACCGTCGGCGTCGATCCTGTACTGGCCGACCTCGGCGCCTACGACGCCCTGTCGCTGGCAGAACCTTCGGGCCCGCTGGTCGTGGGGGTCACCGTCATTCCCCCCCGACCCGGCCCGGTCGAAGTGCGGGTCAACTTGGTCGGACTCGATCTGCAGCCTGGAGAGCACCCCACCGCCGTGCGACTGACGACAACGGGACCGGCCGGCCAACGCAGCGAGGTGGGCCTGACCGAGTGCGGACTGGGTTGTTTTCGCGGAGCGACAGACATCAGCGCTCCGGGGCAATGGTCGTTGCGGGTGACGGGCAGGATCGGCCAGGCGGCCCTCGACGCGGTCGTCGCCGGCCCCCTTCCCGCTCCCGACGGCCGCGCTGCGTTCGCCCGCGCCCTCGGCACTCTCGAGGCTATGAGCTCGGTGGCCATGACCGAGAACCTGCGAGGATCGTCCGACGGCCCGGTCATTGTCTCCCACCTCCGGTTCGCGGCCCCCGACGCCTTCGAGATCCAAGTGGGCGGCCGGGACCAGGTGGTTATCGGCGAACGCAGCTACGACCAGGCCACGCCCGGCGCCCCGTGGGCCACAAGCCCGTGGCCCGGTGGAGGCTTCAGCTGGCCGCGGGGCTACTACCGCAGCTTCTGGGCTGACCCGGCGGCGGCGCGAGTGATCGGACACGCCGAGCTCGACGGTCAGCCGATGACCGTGCTCAGCTTCCTTCGCCCAGATCTACCCGCCTGGTTCCGGATCTGGGTGGGCGACAACGACGGCTTCATCCATCGCGAGCAGACGCGGGCCGAGGGACACCTCATGGAGCACCTGTATGACCAGTTCAACTCGGGCGCTCCGGTGGTCGCCCCCCGGCAAACGTCATAGTCAGCCAAGTTGCGTCCAGAAGGCGCGCGAGCTCGGGGACTTGCTCTGGCCGCGACCGGCGTGGCGGAAGTGGGTCAGCTGGCCTGAGCGTGCACAAGAGCCGTACGGCTCGGGTCACCGACGCGCCGCATCTGCCACACTGACCAGGGCTCGGGTACGATCGGTGAGCCGGGCACAATGGGGCACTCCGGCGCGCACCGGCACCGGCATGCCTGTCGTCGCGCTACGGAAACGTGCCTCATGACTGAGCGGCGGGTGGGCGCGAAGGGCGGCGTACTGTGCCAATCAATGTGAGCTCGGCGTTCGTCCGGCTAGGTATCGCATCGATTAAATCCCGCACTGCACCCGCTCCGACGCAGCGGTCACCGCCACCACTCATGGTCGTCTGACCATCACTGGAAATCTAAAACCCGGGTCCGGCAGTCTTCCGGCCGAATCGGCGGCCGGTTGGACCCGTCCACGGGTTCTTGGTTTGTGACCGGCCCCCGTAGTGTTGCAACATATGGATATGGGAACAGTCGTTCATAAATCGCAGGTCTCCGATTCGGCGCTTTCGATGATCGATGGTTGCGACGTCCGACTTGTCGATCCGGCTCGAGTGGCTGCGGTCCGCAAGGCCTTGCCTAATGCGGACGTCGTCGAAGAGCTCGCTGGCGGTGTATTCGCGTTGCTTTCCGATCCTGGACGCCTGCGGCTCTTGATGAGCCTGTTGGAGGGCGGCGAGTTGTGCGTGTGCGACTTGGCGGCCGCGACCGGCATGGGTGAATCGGCGACGTCTCACGCCCTACGGCTGCTGCGTGCACATCGAGTCGTGAAAGTGCGCCGTGCGGGCCGTATGGCCTTTTACTCGCTCACAGATGGCCACGTTCGGATGCTCTTGGATGTCGCCGTGGCTCATGTTTGCGACGAGGCGACCGACATTCGGCCGGCCGAGCGATGAACGTCCATGCAGACCGGCATGAGGGCGGTCAGGATCGCGAAGGCCGTAGCCTGGAGACCGAGTCACCCACTAGGCGGCGCGCCGCTGGCGACTCGCGCGCCTATGACCACGACCAACATGGTCACGGCGGAGCGGCGCATAGCCATGGCGTGTCCGCAAGCGCTGACGGCCGCTATTTGGCGATCGCATTGGGCGTGATTGTCGGTTTTATGGTCTTGGAAGTTGTGGTTGCAATGCTGTCTGGTTCGCTGGCGTTGCTCGCCGACGCCGGCCACATGTTGACCGACGCGGGAGCCATCGGCGCGTCGCTATGGGCGGTGCGCCTGGCGGCGCGCCCTGCAGGTGGCACCTGGACGTTCGGGTTCAAGCGGGCCGAGATCCTCTCGGCCGCCGGCAACGGCATCACCCTTCTGGTCGTCGCGGCCCTCGTGACCTTCGAGTCGATACAACGCCTGATTCACGCACCGACCGTCGACGGCCTCCCCGTACCCATCGTTGCCATCGTCGGGGTGGCGGTCAACGTCGTTGCCACCTGGGTCTTGGCCAAGGCCAACCGGTCGAGTCTCAACGTTGAAGGGGCGTTCCAACACATCCTTACCGACCTGTACGGCTTCATCGCCACGGTGGTCGCGGGGATCGTCATCTTGGCTACCGGATTTGGCCGGGCTGACGCCATCGCCTCGCTTGTCGTAGTCGGCCTGATGCTGCGAGCTGCCTGGGGGCTGTTGAAGGCGGCCGGGCGGGTCCTCCTCGAAGGTGCTCCCGAGGGTGTCGATCTGGCCGAGGTCCGCGCCCACCTGCTCGAAACCGAGCACGTCTTCGACGTCCACGATCTGCATGCCTGGACGGTGACGTCGGACCTGCCTGCCCTCTCCGCTCACGTCGTTGTCGAAGGCTCCTGCTTCGAGGGTGGACACGCCCCTCAACTCCTCGACAAGCTCCAAGACTGTTTGGCCGGCCACTTCGACGTGGCCCACTCCACCTTTCAACTGGAGCTGGCCGGGCACCTCGACCACGAGATCGGCGCCCACGAGTGAAGGGTCTGCCGTACCGTGAGCGCTAAGGAGGCCACCCGACAGCGTATGGAGCGCCGGGCGTTGCTGCTCACCCGGTTCTCGGTCGGCTGGAACCTCGTCGAGGGCGGGGTGGCGGTCGCATCAGGACTGCTTGCTGGTTCGGTGGCACTGACGAGCTGGGGCATCGACTCGGGCATCGAGGTGTTCACCGCTCTACTCGTTCTCGTCAATCTCAAAACAATCCTTGCGGAAGGCGAGCCGGACGAGACGCAGACGCGGCGCTACCTGCGGGTGATCGCCGTCTCGTTCTACGCTCTCGCCGTCTACGTGGTGGTCGATTCAGCCGCCACGTTGGCGACGGCAACCCGACCGGAGACGAGCCGAGTGGGGATTGCTACTGCCGCCACTGCTCTGGTGATCATGCCGACGCTCGCTCTGTTCAAACTTCGGGTGGGACGGGCACTCGGCAATCCGCTGGTGCTCGCCGACGCGGCTGAGACTGTCCTCTGCGCGGCGCTCGCCGTGAGCACGCTGATCGGCTTGCTGGCCTGGACCACCCTCGGTTGGTGGTGGGTGGATCCTCTGGCTGGATTGGCTGTCGCCTACTTCGCTGTCCGGGAAGGGGGTGAGGCCTGGGCCGGCGAACTCTTCTGCGACGATGACTAACCGCACTCGGGCCGCGACGTGAATGGTTGGCGACCAACTCACTTTTATCTCGTGGTGCTGGTCGCAGGCGCCGTAGTCGGGGACGGCAAGGTGGTGGAGGGCACAGAAGCAACCGGCGGCGCCGGCGTCGTGGTCGTCACGTCGGTCAGCTTGTTCAAGGTGCCTGCGGCCGGCGGCGGCGGCAGCTTGGTGTCGGCGGAGGCAAAGGCGATGGGTGAGCAGTTGGCCGTTCACCAGCGGCACTCTGCGGGGGTCGACGGTGGCCTCATGGCCCGTGGTGTCCTGTTGGTCGTTGAACACGCGTACCCGCACCCGGCCCGGTCTGCCACCACAGTTGTCGCCATCCCGGTAGTCATGACCACGCGGGACCTGCAGTTCGCCGGCGTTGAGCTTCATGTGCGTCGTGGCCGAAACCCCGAGCACCGCGTTCGAGCCGCCAGACTGCCGGTCGAAGGGATGGATGTGGATGATCCCGTCGCCGTGGGTGTGGATCCCGTGGGGATCGCTCTACTCGACGATCGCCGGTACGAACTTTTCACACAGGTACACACTGTAGGCCGCATGCCAATGGTCCTTGTTGGGGATCGGCGGGGTGTTGCCGGTCAGTGACAGCTTGAACAAACGGGCGTCCCGGCTCTGGACCACGACCGCCGTTCCGAGCGTCGTAACGATGACGAGGACGAGGATGAACAGCCACGAGGTCCGCCCGCGATTGGTACGGCCGCCACCGATACCGGCGGCGCGCGCCACCTTCTGGCTCGAAGACGCCTTACCCACGGACCGGTCTGAGATTAGCCGAGTCCGGCCCGACATAACGACACGCCGTAGTATGGCGTACGCTCACGGGATGAAGGATGCGCTTCGTCGAGGAGACGCACCGTGTCGGTGATCGACGGAGCCGCCTCGCGGGCGCAACAGGAGAGCCAGCAGACGTGACGCGTGGGCGCGAGCGTCCATCATCCGGCCCGAGGGGAACTTCGGAGGACGGCAAGAAGTCGAGAGCATCCGTGGCGGCCTTGTCGGTTGCGGGGATCGCGGCTGCCGGTCTGGCGCTCGGTGTGGGTGAGTTAATGGCGGCGATATTGCGATCGCCGTCCCCGGTCGTGACGGTCGCCGAGTGGACGATCGACCGGGCCCCGACCGCCATCGTACGCCGCGGGATTGAAATATTCGGCACCGCCGACAAGCCCGTCCTAGTGGTTGGGATTGTTGCCACTGCACTGATCATCGGCGCCGCTATGGGCGTGCTGGCATCGCGGCGACCCTGGTTCAGCGTGGTCGGACTGGCCATTTTCGGCGTCATCGGAGCTGCCGCATCGTCAAGGCGCCCGGGGTCGTCGGCCTCCCGAGCCGCGGTCGTCGCAAGTTTCGCCGTCGTGGCAGGCACCGTGAGTCTGATCAGACTGGTCGGCGCCGCCCCGCTACGCCGCGTAGCCGGTCCTTCGCCTGACCAACCGGCGGCGTACCGACACAAGGGTCGCCGCGAGTTCCTTCAGTCTGTGGCCGTCGTCGCAGGCGTGGCGGCCTTGTCCGCCGATGTGGGCCGCTGGCTGGCCGACCGCTTCGACGTGGCGGCGGCACGCGCCGCTGTCGTCCTGCCGCGACTAGCTGGTGACACCGTGCTTCCCCCGCCGGACACGTCGTTTCCGATTCCGGACCTGACGTCGCTGGTCACACCCTCGGGCGAGTTCTACCGGATCGACACGGCCGTGGTCGCCCCGCAGATACATCCGCAGGGGTGGCGCTTGCGGGTTCGGGGAATGGTCGGGCGCCCTTACACCCTCTCGCTCGCCGACCTTCTTGCTCTACCGATGGTGGAGGAGTACGTGACCTTGTCCTGCGTGTCCAACGAGGTAGGGGGGCCGCTCATCGGCACCGCTCGCTGGTTGGGTGTCCCGCTGTCGTACCTGCTCGACCGCGCTGACGTCCAACCGACGGCCACCCAGCTTGTCGGTCGGTCGGTGGACGGCTTTACCGTTGGTTTTCCAACCAGCCAGGCACTCGATGGGCGCGTCGCGATGGTGGCCGTCGGCATGAACGGAGCTCCCCTGCCGCTCGAGCACGGCTTTCCGGCGCGTCTCGTCGTCGCCGGGCTCTACGGCTACGTGTCGGCCACAAAGTGGTTGCAGGAGCTGGAACTGACGACGCTCGAAGGCTTCGATGCCTACTGGGTGCCGCGCGGTTGGGATAAGGAGGCGCCAATCAAGACCGAGTCCCGGATCGACGTACCCCGGGACGGACAGGTCGTCCGCGCTGGGACGGTCCCGGTGGCAGGGGTGGCGTGGGCTCCCACTCGCGGGATCGCTCGGGTGGAGGTGCAGGTCGATGAGGGAGCCTGGCAGGAGGCCCGGCTGGCTGCTTCGCTGAGTGACAACACCTGGCGGCAGTGGTGGTGGCCGTGGGCGGCATCGAATGGTGGGCACACAGTTCGCGTTCGGGCCACTGACGGCCATGGTGAAGTTCAAGACGCGGCGCAACGTCCGCCGCCGCCGAATGGTGCCACCGGCCTACACAGCGTCACGGTGCGCGTCAACTGATGGGGGGCCGCCGCATCGCGAGCCCTCGGCACCGCCGTGCTAGGACTGCCGTTCTTGCCTCGAGTTCCTGATTGGCCCGAATATCTCGCCCGGTTTCACGAGCAACGGCCGGGGATCACCGAAGATGTGCTCGGCCATTGCCGCGACCGCGACGGCAGTCCCTACGATTGGCTCCGCTCCGCCGTTCCGGTCAACGGATGGATCAGCGACTTGGCATGTGGAAGCGCGCCGCTGTGGCCCGCATTTGCGGGTCGGCCCTGGGTTGGCTCCGACCTGTCGATGGCCGAACTGGGACGGGCGAAACTGCGAGGCGCGACTGCGCTCGTGCAGGCTGATGCCGCTGCCGAGCCGTTTCGGGACGGTTGGGCTGCCGCGGCGGTCTGCTCCATGGCGCTGATGCTTGTGCAACCGCTCGACCAAGCGTTGTCAGAGGCCCGACGGGTACTGGCGACAGGGGGAGTCCTGGTCATCCTGCTCCCCTCATCTGGACCGCTGACCGCGACAGATCGGCTCCGCTATGGCCGGCTTCTCCTTGCCTTTCGCCGATCGAGCTTGGCCTACCCGAACGACCTTGAGCTCGGCGACCTCGAATCCACGTTGGCGCGGGCGGCCTTGACGGTCCTCTCCGATGAGCGGCGTCGATTTCGGTTGCCGATAGCTAACCCGCGCGTGGCGCGGACCTTCGTCGAGTCGCTCTACCTGCTCGGGGAGTCTGGGGCGCGACTGCGGAGGGGGATCCGCGTCGCCGAGCGCTGGGTCGGCACCGAGCTCGGCGTGCCGTTGCGACGGGTCGTCGCCCGAGCATCTGGCCCCCGACAAACGACATGAGTTGTGGCTATGAGAAAAAGAGAGACGCGTTCGGTCGTGCTGCGAGTTGACACGGCGCGCAGCTCCACAATGCCAAGGTCAGCAGCCGGCACCTGGAACGCGGGCGGCGAAGTACGACGATCGAGCCGCAGGTGGTCATAGCCTGCCATGTCGGCTCTGCGAAACTTCCGTGAGCCCCACAGGTTGAACTCCATGAGCTCCCCACTCCGGCCCGCCGTGGTCGCGTCCGTCGGCCTCCTTCTGCTCGCGTCCTGCGGAGGGAAGACCCACGCGGTCGCGACGACGCCGGCGACAACAACCCTTTCCACGGCGGCCCGGCCGCACTACGGGAACGTCTATGCGCACACGACGCCAAGCGATCTCAGCCCGGCCGTCGCGCACGTCCGCCAACTCGTCTACGTGCCCAACAGCGATGACAACACGGTCGATGTCATCGACGCCGCCACCTTCGCCGTCATAGGGCACTTCGCAGTACCCCGCGAAGACCAGCACGTCACGCCTTCGTGGGACCTGAAACCCTCTACGTCGACAGCGACCTCGGCGACTCACTGGTCCCCATCGACCCCACCACGGGCCAGCCCGGCACGCCGATGCACGTTGATGACCCGTACAACCTGTGCTTCACCCCCGACGGGCGGGCCGCCGTCGTGGTCGCCGAACGTCTCCGCCGCCTCGACTTCCGCGACCCCCACACCTTTGCCCTCATCAAGACCGTTCCGGTCGGCTGCGACGGGGTCGACCATGCCGACTTCAACGCGGATGGCACCCAGATGCTGGCCAGCTGCCAGTTCTCCGGCGATTTGGTCCGTGTCGACGTCTCCAACATGGCCGTGGTCGGCTACGTGCATGTGGGCGGAGCGCCGATCGACGTGAAGCTGTCACCCGACGTTAGTGTGTTCTACGTGGCCAACCAGTCCCGTAACGGCGTCTCCATGATCGACGCACAGAGCTATCGGGAGATCGGGTTCATCCCCACCGGCAAGGGCACCCACGGCCTCTACCCCAGCCGAGACGCCAAACTCCTCTACGCCTCCAACCGCCTGGATGGCTCCGTCTCGGTCATAGACTTCGCCACACGCACCGTCACCGCCACTTGGACCATTCCCGGACGTGGCAGTCCCGACATGGGCGGCGTATCCGCCGACGGCACGCAGCTGTGGCTCTCGGGCCGCTACGACTCGGTCGTCTATGTGTTCGACACTCGCACTGGCTAGGTCCTGCACAGGATCCCGGTCGGCAAGGGCCCCACGGCCTGTGTATTTTTCCCCAGCCAGGCCGCTACAGCCTCGGCCACAAACCGGCGCCTACCGGTAGAGCAGACGGCAACGGGCAGGTGTCGACCCATACGGCATGCCCGCTTCGGCCATGACTTTCCGATCCTCTCTGGCCATACGCCATGTGGTCGCAAGACCGCCAGCCGACGAGCCGGGTCGGTACCGTGAAGCGGGCGGGGCGCGCCTGCCTCCCCTACCGTTTCGCGAAAGTGCGCAGCCGGCGCGCTCGGCGACCTAACGACAGCTCGTAGTAGAGTGGAGTCGCCGGACAATTACTCGCGGAGGATGCCGTCGCGTGCGTGATCTCCTAGTAGGCGGCACCTTGCTCGCCGGCTTCCTCGGGGGTGTGGTCGCGTTGTTCGCGCCCTGCTGCATCTCGGTGATGTTGCCGGCCTACTTCGCCACCAGCTTCAGACGGCGTCGAGCGCTGGTCTCGATGACCTTCGTGTTCGGGCTCGGTGTCGCGGCCATCATCTTGCCAATCGCCTTTGGTGCGTCTGGCGTCAGCCGCCTCATCTCCGGCCATCACATGCTGGTGTTCATGGTCGGCGCCATCCTGATGCTGGCTATGGGCGCCGCCACCATCGTCGGCTGGAAACCGCCGATCCCCATGATTGGCGCCCGGGCCCGACCGGATAGGGGCCCGGCCTCCGTGTTCGCCCTCGGGGCCTTCTCTGGTGTGGCCACAGCCTGCTGTGCCCCGGTCCTGGCCGGCGTTGTCACCCTCTCCGGCGCCGCCAGCTCCTTCCCTGTCGCGCTCGCCGTCGGCGTCGCCTACGTGTTTGGCATGGTCCTACCCCTGTTCGTCATCGCTCTGTTGTGGGACCGCTACGACTGGGGCAACAGTGTCCTGCTGCGCGGTCGAAGCGTCCGCCTCGGGCGGCGTGACGTTCAGATCAGCGCCCTGGCCGGCGGTGTTCTCCTCATCGGTATGGGTGCGCTGACGTTCGTGCTCGCGCTGACAGGGCCCGCCATGTCGAGTAGAGGCTGGCAGGTGACCGTGAGCGCGCGGCTCCAGCATTACGCCCACAACATCACGTCCGCGCTCAGCGGCGTACCAGGATGGATTGTCGGACTGGCTTTGGCCGCGGCGATCGGGGGCCTGGCCTGGCTGGCGGTGTTGCAGCACGACTCCGACGTAGAGCCGGCGCCCGACGACCCGCCCGACGACGAATCAGCGCTTCGACCAATCGAGGAGATCCGATCATGACCACCCAGACCCCGACTCGGGGGAAGAAGGCAGAAGCGCAGGCAGCCCGGGCCCGACGGGCGCGTCGCCGAGCCCGGACCCGGCTACTCATCGAGATCGGCGTTGGGACGGCCGTGGCGGCGGCGTTGCTGTTTGCCATCTTCAACTCTGGCAGCGGCACTGCCCACGGCGGTGGAGTGCGCTTCCAGGTCGGCCAGCCCGCTGCCGGAGCGCCCGCCCCGCCCGTTGTGCTCGACTCGACCGCCGGCGGACAGTTCAACCTCGCTGCCGCCAGCGGCAAGACGGTGCTCCTCTACTTCCAAGAAGGTGTGGGTTGCCAGCCGTGCTGGAACCAGATCAGAGACATTGAGCACAACCAGGCTGCGTTCAAGGCGCTCGGGATCGACGAAATGGTCAGCATCACCGGCAACGACCTGAGCGCGCTGAAGCAGAAGGTTCGTGATGAGAACCTGCAGACGCCGGTTCTCTCCGATCCCGGCCTGACGGTATCGAAGACTTATCATGCCAACGACTTCGGGATGATGGGCACGGGCGCCGACGGGCATACCTTCATCGTCGTGGGCGCCGACGGTACGATCCGCTGGCGGGCCGACTACGGCGGGGCTCCGAATTTCACGATGTACGTGTCCGTCCCACAACTGGTAAGCGACATCCAGCAAGCCGGGCTGGCCCGCAGGTGATCCGGGCCACCCTGCTGACCAAAGAGGCCTGCCATCTGTGCGACCAGGCCAAGCAGACCCTCGAGCGGCTCGCCGGCGAGTACGACCTGCAGATCGAGGTCGTCTCCGTGGAAACGCCGAAAGGTCAGGCCGCGGCGACCAAGGCGGGCATCCTGTTCCCTCCTGGCCTGTTGCTTGACGGAGAGCCGTTTTCCTACGGCCGGCTGTCGGAGAACAAGCTTCGCCGGGCCCTCGAGCGAGCGGATACACGATAGTTTGCGGTTTCGGCGGGCGACGCTGTCCCAGATCCGGGCGTTGGAGGCGAGCCCGTGGACCAGCACACTCGGCACCCCTTCGCCGTCCCACGTGCGGGCGTGGAGGGCGACGCCCTCGGTGACGGCGATTCGCCGATCGGTCGGTGCAACCATCAATCTGGCAACCTACCCGGGCCCGGTCGCTAGCCTCGGCCATCGATGCCTGTGCTCCGCTCGCTCGCCGCCGTCGCGGCCGGATATGCGGTCGGCACAATTCCTTCTGCGGATGTCGCGACCCGCCTGGCCGCCGGCGGGCAGGCCGACCTGCGCCGGCAGGGTTCCGGGAATCCGGGAGCCGCGAACGCCATGGCCGTGCTGGGTAAGGGATGGGGATACGGGGTGCTGGGCGCCGACATCGCGAAGGGCGCGCTGGCCTGCGGTCTGGGCCGGCGGATCGCCGGCAACACGGGCGCCCACATGGGCGGAACGGCGGCGGTCTTCGGGCACTGCTTTCCGGTCTGGAACGGCTTTCGTGGCGGCAAAGGCGTAGCCGCCAGCGTCGGCCAGTGCCTGATGACGTTTCCGGCCTACTTTCCCGTCGACCTGGCCATCGCCGGCCTCACGTCGGCGGGACCGTGGCGGAGGCGGGCGCGGGCGGCGACGGCGATCGCCAGCGGGGCGTGGGTGGCGGGTGGAGCGGTCTGGGCCTGGCGGGGGTGGCCCAATGGGTGGGGCCCGGCGCCCACGGCGGCTCTGCCCCTCGCTTCGGCCGCGAGCAGCGCGGTAATCCTCTACAAGTTCGCGGCGTCCGGATGATCGGGTTCTGCACCGACTCCAACAGCTGCCTTCCACCGGAGCTGGCCGAACGCTACGGCGTGGAGATCGTTCCGCTGACTGTAACCGTCGACGGCGAGGAGTTCCTCGAGGGGGTCGACCTCGACGCTGACGCCTTCTTTGCTCGCTTCGAGGGGGGCCGCCAACCCGCGGTCGCGACCGCCGCGCCGGGGCCGGGCCGCTTCGCCGCCGCCTATGACCGGCTGGCTGGGCGGGGCGCCACGGAGATCCTGTCCGTCGACATCGGCTCGACGGTGTCCGGCACGTTGAATTCGGCTCGCGTGGCGGCGAGAGGGTCGCGTGTCCCGGTCCGGCTGGTGGACACGGGGACGGCCAGCTTCGCCATCTCGCTGTGCCTGTGGGAGGAAGCGGAGGCAGTGGGGAAAGGGGCGTCGCTCGACGAGGCGGCGGCAGTAGCCGAGTCCGTCGCAGCCAAAACAGGCAACGTCTTCATAGATGACGCGCTCCATTTGGCCCGGGCCGGTGGCCGGCTGGCCGATTCCGTCCGCGACAATGTGGCGGTGGCCGTGCTGTCGCTGGTCGGCGGCAAGATCGTCAAGGTCGGAGAGGCCGCGTCGGTAGAGGCAGCGGCAGAGGTCATGGCCGCGGCGGTGGTGGGTTTCGGGTCGGATCTGCGGGTCGGACTGACGGTGGCCGACGCCGGTGCCGCACCGCTTTGGCAGGTGCTGGAGGCTCGCCTCACGAACGCCGCTCAGGTGACCGATCTGGCGCGGTACCGACTGGCGCCCAGCGTGGCCGCCCACACCGGCCCCGGAACGGCGGCGATCTACTACCCGACGGCATGACTATCCCGAGCGGTGCGGACCGGCGCGTTCCAACTCGATCCGGATCACCCATCGGCGGTCCCGCTCGATCGCCGCCCGGTAGTCGCCCCAGCCGTGATGCTCGCCGCCGCCGGCCGGCATACGGACGCCGCACCTTCAACATGGCGCGTCGGCCACTCGATGCGCTGATCGGGATAAACCTCGAGATTTCGCGAGTCGATGAGCAGGCGACCCTCACCCGGTTGGCCCTGGCCGGGCTAGCCGTCGGCGCCGGCCTGGTCGTGTTCGGCCTCCCGCCCGTCCACCTGCACGGCCCCCTCCATCGCTTCGGCGTGATGGACCCCGCCTGCGGCTTGACCCGGTCCGTCCGGTACACGATGCGCGGCGACATCGGTCGTGCCGTCGCTCACAACCCGGCCGGACTGGCCCTGGTGGGGGGCGCCGTCGTCGCTACGGCCCGAGGTCTTCTGGGCGTCCTCACCGGTTCGTGGCTGACGGTCCGGCTGGACGTCAATAGGCGCCTCGCCCTGTTCTCGCTGACGCTGTCCCTCGGCGGGCTGTGGGTCAACCAGCAGTTCCACGCCGCCCTCCTTATGCGCTGAAAGGGCTCGCGGCGGAAGCACAGCGGTATCCAGCATTGGGTCGGCCGCGAGGTCGGCCCCCGATGTCGTCATGGCAGCGTTGCCCAGGGCCACTTCCACCAGGGCACGATCTGCGGGCGTCACCTCTCGCGACGGCCGGCGACGCCACCGCCGGAACGCCACTGCCACCGCGCCGAGGGCGACCACGAAGGCGACAACCGGCAGATACCAAACCAGCCCGGCGACGCCCGACCGGGGAGGATCGAGCAGGATCCTCGTCCCGTAGCGGCTCACCATGAAGGCCCGGATCTGCGCGTCTGACTGTCCCGCTGCGATGCGGTGCTCGATGTCGATCCGGATGGCCTGAGAGGCCGGGGCATCGGAATCGGCCGCCGACTGGCCACTACAGGTCGGGCACCGGATGCCGGAGGCCAGCCGGTGCACGTGCTGGGCCACGCTCGGCGGGCCCGAGGGCTTCTGCGAGCCGATCAGAAATACGGCGACGAGCACAACGGCCAGGGCAGACCAGGAAAGCTTCTGCCAGGCGCTTCTGGTCACGCCCCCACCGTCTCAGCTCGCTGCAGCAGACGGTCCAGACCATCTGCGGTGACACCGCCGACGACCTTCGACACGATCACTCCGCCGGGATCGACGAGGAATGTCTCGGGCACCCCACTGACACCGTAATCGAGCGCCACTTGGCCGTCGTGGTCCTCCACCGCCGGCCAGTGTCCTCCCTGGACCCGGAAAAAGGTCCGTACCTTGTCGGCCGAGTCGTTGTAAATCACCATGATGAGCTGTACGTCGCCCGCCTGCTGGTGCCGTTGGGTGAAAGCAATGAACTGAGGGTGCTCTCGCTGACACGGGACGCACCAGGTGGCGAAGAAGTTGACCAGCACCCACCGGCCCTTGAGCGCGACGAGTGAGCTGAAGGCACCGGAAGTCACCGAGGTCCCGGCAAAGGCCGGCGCCGAATGACCTAGCAGCGGGCTTTGCGCCTGCTGGTCGAGAGCCGACTTGCGCGTCGCGAGGACGGCGATCAGCAGGGCCAATACCGCACCGATAGCCAGCGCCCCCCACCGTCCGTACCTCCTCCGCGAACGGATCGGTGGGTCGAGTGCAGCATCGTCGTGACCGGCGTCGAACTCCTGCGCGCTTGTCTCAGTCACGGCTGGCGGCTGGAACTAGCCTGCGGGGGGTCGACCCACGCACCATCCCGGCGTTTACGGCGACGGACATGGGCTGTTGCTGGTCGCCACCGGGCGGTTTTCATGCAATCTCCTGCGCAGGCCCGGAGGGCGAGAGCGTGAAGCCGGCGGCTTGAGGAGCCTCGGGAGCCGACCAACTAGTCCGCCTTGTCATCATGGGAGCTCACCTGGGCTCGGAGGCGGTCGAGCTCCTCGCGAAGCTGGCGGAGGTCGCTCTGACGGTCTGCCCCGAGGTCACCTGAGGGCGACGTCGAAGCTTTGCTGCCCTGCGTGCGCCCTCTGTTCATGAGCCACATGCAAAGCACCATGCCGCCGGCGCAGAACACGCCGGGCACATAGATAGCCAGCGAACCCATGAGTCCTCCCTTTATCTCCTACACCGCGTAGCATACCCGAGGAGGGTTCCGTGCGGTCAGTCGCGTGCGCTGAACGAGAGCAGCACAGACCGCCCGGCCGTGCCAAATCCGTCAGCCACGCTGACTTTCAGGGAAACAGCCGATCGATGATCCCTTGCAGCTCGGGTTGAGTCATCGCCCCCGTGCGACGTTCGAGGATCTTGCCGCTTGGCGAGATGAAGATCGTCGTCGGCATCCCGAACAGCCCGAAGGAGGCGGCTACTCCGCCTGCCGGATCGAACCCCGATGGATAGCGCACGCCCGTCTGGTCGAGCAACTGGATGGCTGGGTCGCGGGCATCCTGGTGGTCGACGCCGACGAACGACACCCGACCCTTCACGCGCTGATAGACGGCCTCGAGGGCAGGCATCTCCCGGCGACAAGGGATGCACCACGAAGCCCAGAAGTTCAAAACGACCGGCCTTCCCCTGAGAACGGCGAGGTCGACATCGGCCTGCCCCGCACGGACGTTAGGCAGGCGAAAGGGTGTCGCACGGCCACCGCCCTTGACGGTAAGGCGAGTGCCTGACTGCGGAGTAGAGACAAACGAGACCGTCGCGGCGACCCCAGCCACCGCCAGGACCAATACGCCGATCACCAGCCGACGCCTTTTGCCGCGCCTAGGGGTGCCCGTATCGGGCTGTTCGGAGCTGTCAGGAGCGACCATCGAGAGCATGCCGTCAGTCATCGCGTGTCCTACACGTTGTACGAGTTTGCCGCAGTCACGTCGGGTCCGCCATCGCGGGATTCCGCTGCGAGGACCCGCGTCTGTTCAAGCAGGGCGCGGGGACCCACGACGACCACCAAAACTGGCTTAAACTGCGTGTCGCTCGATGACTCGTCGATCGATCATGACCGGGATGAGATGCGGTGGCAAAAGTTCAGACGGGAGAGCTCGAGGCCGCTGTCATGGACGTCCTGTGGGACCGTGGTGGGTGGCTCACCCCCGGGGAGGTACACCAGGCTCTCGCCGCCCGCCGCGAGCTGGCCTACACGACTGTCATGACCATTCTGGTTCGGCTCTGGCAGAAGAAACGCGTTCGCCGCGAGCGCGATGGGCGAGCGTACGCGTACCGGCCGGTCCAGACACGTGAGGAATATGCCGCGACCCGCATGGGCGAAGTCCTCGTGATCGCCCGGAACCGTCCCGCCGCCTTGGCGTTCTTTCTCAAGTCGTTATCAGCCGCCGACCTCGCACAGTTGCGTCGGCTGCTCAACGCCCGACCCGCTCCTGACTGACCGTGGGCATCCTGCTCCTGATCTGCGGGCTCATCCTGCTCGTATTGCCTGCCGTGGCCGCCCCGTTGGGTCGGCGCCTGCCCCCCGAGAACTGGGTGAGGTTGTGTCGCGCTTCGCTCGTGTCTGGCGCTCTTGTTGTCGAACTCGTTGCCACCGTCTACGCGACGCCTAGCGTCGCCCGGGCAGTCGGGATACCAGCTCTGGCAAATCTCTGCGAACGTGTACTACGGATGGTCCTGCCGGGAGGTGAGACGGCCGGGTGGACCGCCGGAGCGGCCGCGGTAACGATTCCCGCCCTCGCTGTCGTGGGTGTCGTGCGAGCCAGCCGCTGTGTCGCGGCAGCCCGAGCGGAGCCGGGCCTCGGCGACCATTTTTCTCTTGGTGATCACGATGTCGCAGTGCTCCCAACTGACCATCTGCTAGCCCTCAGCATCGGCGGAAGAGCGACGCAGATCGTGATTTCACGTGGCCTCGTCCGAGCCCTCGAGCCCCATCAGCTGCGACTCGTCCTCCGTCACGAGGCGGCACATCTGCGGCTGGGCCACCATCGTGCTCTCCAGTTCGCGTCCGCACTGGACCACGGGTTCGCTTTCTTTCCCCCAGTCCGGCTGAGCACAGCTGTTCTCCGTACTGCGCTCGAACGGTCGGCAGACGAGGTCGCAGCTGGACCCGACCCCGCCGAGCGGAACTCACTCCGGGCGGCCCTACTCACCGTTGCGGATGTGGTCATGGGCGCTGGCCTGGCCGCCGCTTTCTCGCCCGTCCGCACGGTCCTCGAGCGGGTCAACGCCCTTGAACGGCCACAACCCCGGCCGTCATCACCGATCAGCTTCGCGCTGTACCTCCCGGGTCTTGGACTCGCCGGCCTCGTGCTCATATCGGCCGCAGCGTGGAGCGCCCAGGCAAGAATGCTCGTGGCCATGTCCGGCCGCTGCCCCGCCTGACCGTCCTGGCTTCTCTGGCCCGGGCGCTTCCTCGCTCGCAATGACGGCGATCAAAGTACTACCGTGTGTCGCACATGGGGACGGTCTTGCTTCCTCTGATCGCAGTCGTCGCCGGCATCATCTCGTTCAGTTCGCCCTGCTGTCTCCCGCTTATACCCAGCTACCTGTCCTACGTCTCAGCTCTCCCGGTCTCAGAACTCGGCCAGCGCGAAGCACGGGCCGTGACCCTGCGAGCGGCGCTCCTCTTCGTCGCCGGCTTCACCACCGTGTTCACCGTCCTCGGTGTCTCCTTCGCCTTCATCGGCTCCGCTTTGCTTCGCCAAGTGCCACTCATCATCCGTATCTCCGGCGTGGTCATCATCGTGATGGGTCTCGCCATGGTTGGCGTGCTCCGCATACCGTTCTTGGCCCGCGAGAAGCGCATGGACCTGGCGCGCATCCCCCGAGGCCCCAAAGCCGCCTTCGGCTTCGGGATGGCCTTCGCCTTCGGGTGGACCCCATGCATCGGACCAGTGCTTGCCACCATCTTGGCCAGCGCGGCAGCGAGCCAGACCGCGGCGTGGGGCGCCGTGTTGCTGATCTGCTATTCGTTGGGTCTGGGACTGCCCTTCATTGCTCTCGCCCTTGGATACCAGCGCGCCCGAGGATCATTGACCTGGCTGAAGCGAAACGGCCAACGCATCGAGACGCTCGGCGGCTTTCTCCTCGTAGGGGTTGGCCTTCTCTTCGTGACGGGGGCGTGGAGGTCGTTCTTCGTTCCATTGCAGCGCTACTTTTCCAAGCTGGGCTGGCCGCCGGTCTAGTTGGACATCCGAACTGGCCGCATCAGGAGACATGGCCCGGGTGGAGGTGACCAGCCCTGGATCGCCGGGGCGAGGACATTGGCCAAAGCGCCGGAACGGCGGCGCAATAATGCGGACACCACGGGCGGGCTCCTTTGAGGCAGACATCGGCTTGCGGATGTTGGTGTGTTCAGATGGTCTCACGGGCTGGCATCGTCGTCGTCGACGGCACGCCCGATGGCTGATCCCGTGGTCGGCGCCACTCCTGGTGCGGCGCGGATCAGATAGAGACGCCGTCCGGGACGGGAGATAGCGATGCCCAAATCAAAGCCGTGGCGCCGTTCCAAGGCAAAGGGCCACGACGCCCTCCTGCGAGCGGAGCTACGCGCTGAGCGGAAACGCAGCTCTCAGGTCAGCCCGCCCAAGCGACGGCTGGGGTGGCCGATCTGCATCGTTGGAGTCTGCTTGTTCGTGGCCACCTATGTCGCCAATGTCGCGGGCCGAATCCTCCTGCCCTTCGATCATCACCACATCATCGGACAGGTGGCAGGCGCATACGCATTGCTCGCCTTCACCGGGCTCAGGTCGGCCACTAGCTGACACCGACGAAGTTTTGATGTCCGTGCACCTGTGAGCGGCTGGGCGGGTGGCGCCCGAGAGCTAGGAGAACAGACGATGGGACCCGGGACCGCCCAGAAGTTCGAGCTGACGCGGTGGGCCTCGGATCGGTATCTCCCGGCCCACCCTCTGCTCGTTAACCTCCACTATTGGGCACTCGATCATCGACAAGGGGCTGGAGTCCCGCTAACCTACGACGCCGTGTCGTGGGTGCGCAGTCGACGGGTCATCGGAGTTGGAGGCGCGGCGCTCGCGGGATGGCTGTTGGTAGCCCGCCTGATGAGTGCGGCTTCGATGCTGTTCGCCGATCAGGCTCCACCCGACCGAACTCAGAAAGACGACAAGAAGAAGAAGGGCGGCGACAAGAAGGGCGGCGACAAGAAGGCCAAGAAGGGAAAGTGAGTGCGCCCGAGGCTTGCGACCACGGCGCTCGACACGTGCCGTGGCGTCAACCTCCGGCCGCAGCAGCCGACGCCTGGCCGGTGGCGAGCGCGACGTCCGGTGGAGGCCACTAACCCCTCCTTGAGCCGAGCCGACCGTGAACGGCTACTTGGGGCGGTCCCACACTCCGAACCAGAACGTCGAATAGAAGGCGAGAGTTCCGCCCGCGGAGAGGTACAAGATTGGGGGTCCCGGCAGCGGGTGATACCCGAAACCAGCGCCGTAGTTGCTGACGATGTACAGGAGGACACCAACCACGAGTTCGATGCCCCCGACGACCCGGTGCCAAGGCGGCCGGTATCGGACGACCTTCGGTTGACGCGGCACCGGAGCGGCCGCGACGCCGCTCGTGCTTCGCGGCGGTCCCACCACCTTCGTACGGCGCGTTGATCCCGTGACTGTTTCGGCGCCTCGGGTCCGCCCGACACCCCGAGCGCGCGGTTCCGACGTCACGGGACCGACCGGCACGGAACACGAGAACTCCTGGTGTCTTGACGGCGTGCGGCGATGTTCCCTGCGCCGGATCGTTCGCGGGGCCGTGTTATCCACAGGCAAGGCGGAGGGCTGAGGCTGCTCTGACGTGCCGGTACGCCAACAGGTCCTGGAGCGCGGCCGTTCTGGTGGGATTGGCACGGTGGCGTCGACGCGAACGTGTCTGAGACGCTACACCGTGTCGGAAATCGAGTCACGTCGAATGAGGGTTGTACGCCGCGCTCGGGCGCACGCACCATGGCGCCACCCCTGTCGACCACGGCCCCGCCGCTGTCGTAACGCGGTCGTCACGCAGCTCGTGCAGTCGGGCGGGTCGTGGAGGGGTTCACCGGGCTCCTCGCCGTCGGGGTGGGTTCAGCGGTTCCGGGCTGTTCCCGGGTGCCGGCTGTGGCGAGAAACCCTCCCACCCACAACTCGCGAGTGGTACAACTCAAAGCGAAGGTTTGGGACCACTCCCAAGCGAATGAGCCTCCACCGCTCCCAGGGCGGTCCAGAGTGTCAGCTCAGGCTGCAGGCGATCGATTTTCCGCTGAGCCTCGACAGGCATGGACGCGGGCAACGACCCTTCTCGGTGGCTGCCCGTCGCGAAGGCGTAGGCGCTTAGCGCCAATAGCGACACCTCGACGAACAAGGCCGCCAGACCCAGCATGCAGGCCCAGTTGCCGACGTCCTGATTGTCGAGCGGGGTGCTCAACAGACGAGTGAAGACATATCCGCCGATCGCGCCGCCACCGGTAGCCCCTGCTGCTATCCACGTGCGGGCGTCGCCGTGGCCTATCAGGCGCCCTGCCACTACTAGACAGGCGGCGATGACGACCAGGTGTAGGCACCGCCCAGCACGGGCGTGCCCTCGAATGTGGTCAGGATCTGGAGGAAGTGCATGGCTCCGACGCCCAACAAGAACAGGACTCCGATGACCCGCAGCAGGGCCTCGTCGGACATCGATGACCACGGCGGCGCGGCACCCTTGTCGTCTTGTCGATCGGTGACCAATTTCGATACGGACACGGGCCCGATCCCCTTAGCGTGATTGTCCACTCAAGCGCGACTCCGTACGACGGAGGTGGCGCTCAAGCGGTGACGGATGGGACTGAGTCAGAGCAAGTACTCGGTCTGCTCACTCTGATAGAGGGCCGGGTTACGCGAGGGCGACCCGGTCTCACCGAATGAGTGGCCGGCGACCCGGCGACACGAACTTCGAGACGGCAATCTGGCTGCAACACCGTATCCGGCTCGGCCGATACGGCTGGGTTGGACGGGTTTCCGGCCGAGAAGACGGTCGAAGGGCTCTCCTCCGCCACCAAGTCGACGTCCCCGGGCCGTTTAGACGTCGCAGACCCGGTCATCCCGTCACGGCCGCGGGTGGAGCGATCGGGAATGTTTCGCTCCGTCCGAGAGCGGTACTGGCCAAAGCACGCGAAGGCCTCGCAGAGGCGATCCGAGAGGCGGGTACACATATCCGCGATGACCAGCTCGGCGACGACCGGAAGATCGCTGCTGGGCGAGCTCCAGCCGTGACCGTGAGATCGACCGAGCATGCGCGAGGTCAGCTGGCTGCGGCCGCTTTTGCCGTTATACCGGCCGATCGAACAGTCCGAACCACCACATGCTCGATGCGGCGATCGTCACGCCCACCAGATACCAGAGATGGCCGCGATAATTGTGGATATGCCCGACGTTGGCCTCAGAAAGGAAGAACAGCGCCATTCCGGCGACGACGAGCACCACAAGGGCCTTGTGCGAGGTAGGGCAAATTCGCACGACACGAGCGGACGGAGGGGTGTAACGCCGGGCGGGCTCGGCATCGGCCCGATGATGAGACAAGGCGCGGGCGTCGCCGTGCGGAGCGTTCTTGCGTTTGCGAGTCCTTGACTTCGGCGACACGACTTACCCGCTCCGGACTGATATGGCATGACCACCGCTCAGCGCGACCCTTGTCGCCCGAAAGGGTCGAGGCGGCGGGAAGGAGATATGCGAACTGTCGCTCGGTGACCAGGCCAGCCTGGCTTTGATGACCGCTCGGCTGCGGAACGACGACACGGTGTCGTAGGCTAGCCTGCAAAATGCACCGTTGTGGACGCACCGGGACTAAAACTGCAGGGGCTCAGCGATGATCGGCGGCGGGAGGAGATACTTCGTGCGCTCACCGAGAACTGGCTCCGTCCCGGCCTCCACGGCTGGGGCCGAGCGCGGTCGGACAACGCGTACCACCGGTCTCGTTCCGGGTCGGAGGAGTGCGGGCGACTCGCCTGCCCAGTGGGCGGCACCGGTCGATCAGGGCGATGTTGCCGGGGCCGCCGGAGTCAACCGCGAGGCGCTCGTCGGCGAGTGGCCTCTGCAAAATGTGCCTGTCGATTTCGTCCACCGACCTCTCCCCGGTGATCGGTATCCGGATGAGCGGCGTGCGGACTCGCCGGCTCCCGTCGAGGGGGCCGATCGGGTGCACTCCGAGATGGTTCCTCGCCCGCGTTACTCGAGCGCATTGACACCCTGGCTGGCGGTAGGAATATTCGCAGGCGGTTTTGGAGCGCTGGTCTGGCATCGGCGTCGCCTGCCTGCTCTGCTATGGACGCTGCGTCGCGAGCTGCGGCCGCCGCCAAGCGGCCGACGGCTGCTGGTCACTGCGGTGGCCGGGTCCGCTCCGAGCATGGCGCCGGTACGGGTGGCAACTCGTCGTCTGTCGGAGGGAGTCTCGGGTGTTCGCCGACCTCCCCGCCTCGTTTCGTTTATTACGGTCAAACGCTTTCTTCCGAGGCTCGGTGACACGTATGGTCATTGGTGGGTGGAGCTGGATAGCGACGAGAGTTACGGGTGGTGGCCGCAGCGCTGTCCGCTGCGGATCCCGGACGCGGTGTTCGGTGTTCATGGCCGGCTCAATGCGGTCGGCACTGGCTGCCGGGGTGGAACCATCACGCGTGACCCTCATCATGGGGAGCACGCCGACTTCGCCTTTCATCCGACATTGCTCATTCGGAAGAGCAACCGGCGGCTTCGATCCGACATTAGAGCGTTCGCCCAAACCTACGCCGGAGAGTGGCGGTGGTCCCCGCGCCGTAGCGGCAATTGCCGGTCCTTCCAACTGGAGCTGTTCGAGGCCGTCGGTCTGACCGACGGGCCTAGCCATTACGAGACCCGCGGGTTCGGTTGCCCGTTCATGCGTGACTTGCGAACGGCCAAGGCATGGGTGACCGCTTTAGGCACGGGGCATCAGCCCGCGTTTGCGCTCATTCCGCCGCCCCTTCGGCCGCTGCTCGCCAGATGAGCCCCGATCGACGCGGGCCGGCTAGTGGGCGACCGGGCATCCGCGTGACCTGCCACTCTGTGCCCCAGCGCGCGACCAAGGCGGTGGCCAGTGGCGATCCTGAGACTGTACAACTCCGACCAGGGTTCGCCTCGGGCCGCTGTGTCTGCGGCCAGACCCAAAGAGGGCCTTCGCATATCGTTCATCGTCGACGGCGAGGCCGCGTGTGATCGCCGACTTCATTCGCGGCCGCCCAGGCTCATCCCCACCGAGTACGTCAATGGGCGTCAGGCTCCAGCCGCGCGGCGAGGCGTGAAGCTCATCAGAGATTCGCCTCGGTACTCGTCACGCCGCGCTGGTATTGGACGGTCCACCGCAGGCCGTCTTCTAGATCCCTCACCGCGGCGATGCGAACAGCGTCGTACTGATGAGCGGCGATGAGGTACTTGGCTTGCCCCTCAAAGGCATCCCACCGCCAGCAGCGGCAACAGCACGGGCCGTGCTCGTGGGCAAGCGTCGTCGCCTTGCTGTAGCTCGCCTGCTGCGCGGGGTCGAGCGTGATCGAGCGGAAACCCTGGAGCCGTTGCGCCAATGCGACCGGGATGTCGTAAGGATCCTGCGGGATTGCCGGCTCGGACCGGTATGCCTGGATCCCACGAAGCTGCGCTGCGTAAAGCTTGGCGGTCCATCCGCCGAACAACAGGGTCCCTGCAGCATGGCGTTGGGATCCATGCCGGCGAGTTCACCGCCCTGAAGGCTGCAGCGGTTGGTGTGCGCCGCGCTCAGTGTCTCGAAGCGCGCCGCGATGGGTTTGGGGGGAGTCACGGCCGCTTTCGCGCTCCGATGCTGGGCGTTGGTGGCGGCCCCCGCAACCGCAAAGGACGAGGACGCCCGACATCAGCAGTCCGATCCACAGATATGTGCGGTGGTTTGGACCGCCAAGACCATGGCGGGGCCGACCGTCAGTGTGCTCGACGGACGATGGGCCAGACCGTGGATCGACATCCGGGAGATCTAAAGTGCCAGTGTACGACATGCTGTCGTATTTTACGGCGACCGCATGACCGGAACGAACCCGGTCAGGCCAGGTGAGTGGGCCGACCTGACAAGTAACTACACAAGCATCGTAGATCGGTACTCGGATGGTCTCGTGGACGCGAAGCCGTGGTCTCACCTTGTCCCGTCAGGATCACTGCCCGATAACAAGGCCTGTCGTGCGCCACCATTTCTTTGTTCGAATGGATGAGCGACTGAATGCAGGTACCGACCAGCGCGAGGAATCACACAAGATGACACCGATGGAGACCATCGTGCCGCTCGATCCCGGGCATTCGCGGCGCCCAGCCAGAACGCCCCTGGCAGCGTTTCGGAGGTCGAACGACGTAGTCTTCACTCGTGAGCGTATTGGCCGCAGCACAGGCTTCCTTGTGCCGATGCGCCATTCCAATGCTAGATCGCGCCCAGTTCGTAGGCGTCGTCGTTGCGCTACTCGTCGGGTCGTTGCTCGCGGGGCTGTACTGGCGTTCGAGGGCTGCCGAGTCGAGTCAGGGAGAGTGGAGTCAGCGACGTTCGCGCGGACCGATGAACTGCCAGCTTCCGGGTGGCATCAACGATGAACTCGACCCGCTCATCGGGCACCTGCCTTTAGTCGATGAAGGTGACATGAGCCTGCCGACAGTTCGGTCCGTGGAACACCCGGTGGGCGCTGAAGAGGACACTCTCGGGGACCGGCGGTCGACTGTCGGCGACGGCTGAAGGCTGAACGGCGCTCGACGGCCATGCCGGCGGCATTGTCCATGACTGTCTCGTACCGAGAGCCGCGACCGACCTGCGGGCGGCGTAGGCGTCCTTCGCGGCCAGGCTCGCCGTCTTGCGGCGATGGCGGGAGGTTGGCTCCGGTTCCGGCGACCCGTGTGGGGCCGATCGCCGGTGAGCTGGCGACCCGCGCCTGGCGATTTTCGCCCGCCCCTTTCTCGGCCTACGCGTTCTTACGGTTATAGATCGCGGCAAGTGCCGGCGTCCTCGCGCCCGTCCCTTGCTCCCAAGCCCGAGCAAGTCGAAAGGCCATTGCGGCACGGGTTGGCGCCGACTCGATCGGGTCGTACAGCCTGTCGTAGGTTTGGATGGCTGTGCCTGCCGGCGCCCACCCCGATGACTCGAACGTCCCGCCCGACCGCTCACCTTCCGTAGCGCTGGGGGCCCGCCTCGCCCTCGTCGGCGGGATTGTGGGCGGTGCCGTCGCGTTGCTGGCGATCTTGGTGTTGGCGGCGTCGCCAGCCGACGCGCATGCCTTTCTCGTGCGCACCGACCCGGCCAAAGGAGCCCGGCTGGTGGACGCGCCCGAGTCGATCGCCTTGCAGTTCAGTTCGCCGGTCGCCACCGAGGGCGCCAGTGTCTCGGTCCGTATCGGCCCCTCGGGCCGGCCGGTCCAGCTGCGCGTCGATCGTTCTGATGGGGGCCGTGTCCTGCGGGCGCTGCTCGTTGAGCGCCCAAGGGGCATTTACTTGGTCCATTGGCATGTCGTGGCCGACGACGGCCACGAATCCGACGGAGAGTTCGCCTTCGCCGCCGGCCCGGTGGCCGGCCGACTTCCGGCTCCCCGCCATTCGACCACGCCGTCGGCGGTCGCCGTCGTTGGCAGCTGGGCCTTCTTCGTCGGGCTGGCTCTCGCCGCCGGCGGGCTGGTTACCGGGCTGGTCGTCGATCCGACCGTGTCGACCCGGTCGGCGTCGGTCCGCGTCGGGCTCATCGTCATGCTCGCCGGCGCTGCCGCCGGCTACCTCCACGCCCTAAGCGCCGGATCGTCCAGGAGGGAGATGGCCGAGCTGACCGTCACGATTGTGCTCGCCTGCCTGGCGTCGCTGGCCGCTAGCCTGACGCGGCGCCGGGCCTTGGTCCTGACACTGCTGGGCGCCGCCGCGGCGGCGTGGGCGCTCCGGGGTCATGCCGCCACCGGCGGCGGCCCTCTCGGCTTCGCCGTCGACCTTCTCCATCTGGGGGCGGGCGCTGTCTGGGTGGGCGCCCTCGCCCACCTTGTCGCCCGGCTGATGCGCGATCGAGCAAGCCAGGACCGTGACCAGCTGAGGACCGCTGGGACGTACGCCCGCCTGGCCTTGCCGTTGGTCGTGGTGCTGGCCGCGGCGGGGGGAATCTCGGCGCTGCGCCTCCTCCCGAGCGTGCGGGACCTTTGGTCAACCGGGTACGGGCAGCTCATCTTGGCCAAGTCGGGGTTCTTTGCCGTTGCGCTGGCCCTGGCGCTGGCCGCCCGCCGCCTCGGCCTCGGCGCCGGTCGCGTGGCCAGCCTGCTTGGCGCGACGCGCCTGGAGGCGGGCGCAGTCGCCGCCGTCCTCCTCCTCACTGGGGTGCTGGTCAACGTGGCGCCGCCTGCGCCCGCCGAGCCCGCCGCCGACCTGCTCGGCCCCCCACCGCTCTCCGGCCCCGTCGTCCGAGACGCCGGCCTGGCCGGCATCCTCACCGTCGCGATCGCATACGGCGACGAGCAGCTGCAGGTCGAGGTCTTGGCCCCCGACGGCCCCGCCCCCGGCACCCGAGCCCAGCTCGAGGCCATCCTCCCGGGCGGCCGCAGCGCCACCATGTTCGCGCGGCCATGCGGGACGGGCTGCTTGACCCAGCATCTCGCCCTGCCCATCGGATCGACCCGGCTGTCCGTCAGCGCGACTGCGCCCGGTTGGACCGGCGGCACCTTCAGCACTGTTCTGCCCGCACCGCCCCCCGCGGAGGAGCCGGCACTGCTCACCAGGCTCATCGAGCGCATGCGGGCCGTCCCCCGTATGGCGATCACCGAGGACACGAGCAGCGGGCCGGGCGCCCACCCCCCTCCTGTCGACTACCAGTTCTCGGGTTCGGAGTTCCTGTCCACCGAGCCCTATGCGGGCGGCGCCGCCAGCGACGTCGCGCTGCTGCCGGACAAGACTGGCTTTCGTCTCTACGTGTCAGGCGATCGGATCTGGGTGACGGTGTGGGTCAACGACACTGGAAGGATCTCCCGCGAACAGGTCGTTGACGTCGGTCACCAGATCGAGCGGACGTTTCGCTATCCGAGCCCGTGAGCCGTCCTTGCCGTGCGGTCCAAATACAACGATGACAGGATGGTCTCGGACACGGTGTCGTTACAAGAAAGCCGGGCGATGACGACCAGCGGTGCGATACGAGGCCCTCGCGGCCAGATCCTCGGACTCATCGTGGGCGCCACAATCCTCATCGCCGCCTGTGGTGGGCGCTCCAAGCCGACCGCCGTCAATACGCCGACGCCGTCTAGCTCGCCCGCCGGCTACCTGATCCAGGCCCAGAGCAACCTCTCGGTAGGCACAAGTCGCTTCGTGTTTGGCATCGCGGATCCCAACAACGCCCTCATCACGACCGGCCAGCCGCAGGTGTTCGTGGCCCAGGACCAGCACTCCCAGGTCATCGGCCCGTTCCAGGCCAGCTGGCAGGCCTGGAGTCCGTCCCAGGGTGACACCTTCGGCAAGCCGCCGATCCCCGGCTTCTTCGCCGCCCAGGTCACCGTCCCCGCAGCTGGCAACTGGCTTATCGGAATCCGCGACACCGTGGCCGGCAGGGAGATCGACGCCAGCGCGACAATCCCGGTGGTCACCCAGCAGGTGGCCGCCGTCGGCAGCCGCGCCCTCTCCGAGGCGACGCCCGTGGCCACCACCGAGGCCGATGCGGCCAAGATCGACACCCGCCAACCGCCGACTCCGATGCACTACATCAGCCTCGACGCCGCCCTCCGCAACGGGAAGCCGACGGTGCTGGTGTTCGCCACGCCGCAGTTCTGCCAGACCCGGCTGTGCGGCCCCGTGGTGGACGAGGTCCTCACCGTCTACAGCGGGGTCGGCGCCGCTCGGGCCAACTTCGTCGACGTCGAGATCTATCCGACACACGACACCAACAACCCCGCCCCCGAGTTCCTGCGCTGGGGCTTTCAAACCGAGCCTTGGGTCCTAGTCATCGACCGTGACGGGATCATCCGAGCCCGCTTCGAGGGTCCGTCGGTCGCCGGAGAGGTCCAGGGCGCCCTCAGCCCACTGCTCTCGCCGGCGTGACACCGCCGAGCCGTCGGCGGTTCAGGCGCGGCGGCGCCGCTGTCGTGTTCGCGGTCATCGTGAGCATGGTCTCGCCTGCGGCCGCGCACTTGGCCATCCGCCTCGACATCCGCTACCCGCAGCCCGGCGCGCACGTCGGCCACGACGTTGACGTCGTCGTCTTCGCGCAGCCAACCCTGGCCGGCGTCGCCCAGACCACCTACTCGGCCACGCTCGACGGCCATCCTCTCGACCCGCGAACGGGCCGGTTCGTGGCCCAGGCTGAGGCGCCGCTGATCCGAGCCAACACAGACACCCGTATCCCGCTGCGCGGGCTCCCCAGGGGCCCGCACGAGCTGGCCATCGCCTACCGCCCGGACGCGGACATGCCGATCTTGCACACCTCCGTGGCTTTCACCGTCGGCGGCGGAGGCTCGCATGGCGCGCTGCTGGCCGTGGTCCTCGCCGTGGTTGCCTTGGGACTAATGGCGCTTGCCGTGTTGGGCTTGCGTCGTCGCCGTTCCAAGCAAGCGCAGGCGTCCGCGTCTGCACGCGGAGTCGGGAGCTCAGCGGGAGGCGACCCGCAAGCCAGCAAAGGCGAGAAGCAGACCGCCGAATTGGCCGATCACGTGGCGGTCACCGAAGCGCAGGATCATGGAACTGGATAAGGACGCGACAAAGCTGCGACGAACAACGTCCGCCCGCCGGCACAGGCTGCCCATCCGCTACACACGGCACCGAGAACCAGAACGAGATGACATCGGCGACAACCGCCACGATGCGCAGGAGCATAGGTGCTCAGCTTGGGCAGCGGCCGGTCATTGCCAGCAGAGTCTGGGCATGACCGGCCCATTGCACAATGGCCGTGAGCAGCACACCGCCGGCGGCGACACCGGGGGCGTAGAGGAGCGCATGGCCGACGACCGGCGGCGTGGCCGCGGACTCGTCGAGGGCGACCAGGCGTTCCTGGATGCCGTCCGCAGCCGAGAAGGCGATGCCACCGGATGTCACGGCGACGCCGGTGATGGCCAGCAGGGCCCTGCGCAGAGCCGCTCGGGCGACGGGCCCGGCCGAGGCGGCCTCGTCGTCAGCCCACCGTTCCACCGCGCCGCGCAGGGCGTCAGTGCTGACCCGGACTCCGGGCATCACGCCCAGCGCTCCTTCGACGCCGGCGGCGAGCAGCAGGAGGATCCCGTGGCGGTGGCGGAGATGGGCGACCTCATGGCGTAGCACCGCCGCGGCCGCCTCGCTGTCGAGTGTCTCGAAGGCGGCGTTGGAGATGACGATCTGGCCCGGCCGGCCAGGGACTCCGAACGCCACCGGAATGGCGGCCGGCACGACGGCCAGGTCGTAGCCATCGACGTCGAGGTGCTCGCCGAGCCACGACTCGACGCGCGCACCACGGCGACGTTCCAAGGCGCGCCGTACGGCGATCGACCATCGCAGCGGCACGACAAGCGCGACACCGAAGGCAGCCCAGCCGGCGGTGCTGCCGCCGAGAAGTAGCGGCCCGAGAAGCCGGTGACAGGCGGCGGCGAGGGTGGGGGCGCCAGCGGCCCGCAGCACCGTGGGAGCGGCCCGCAGGACGAGACCGGTCTCGACGGCCAGCGGGCCGACGGCCATGGCCAGAATGCACAGGACGGTCCACTCGCGTGGCCGGAGGCGGCGACCCGCCGGACGCAGCGCGCCGGGCAAGACCAGCAGCACAATGCCAGCGGCAACAACCAGGGCGACGGCCACGACGCGTTAGGCGCCGATGGCGCGCAAGAGGCGGCGCAGCTGGTTGCGCTCGGCGGGGGCTAGAGCGTCGGCGAAGTGGCTGAGAGCGGCCGTGCGGTCGCCGGCATCGGCCAGGACCTCGGTCATGCGGGCCGCGGTCGCCTCCTCGCGGGACTGTCGAGCGCAATAGACGTAGGAGCGCCCGTCGCGGTGTCGCTCGAGGCGGCCCTTGTCGCACAGCCGGACCATGATCGTCATCACCGTCGTGTAGGCCAACGGCCTCCCGCCCGCAAGAGTCTCGGCGACCTCGCCCGGCGTCACCCAGCCGCCGTGGTCCCACACGGCCCGCATGACGGCCGCTTCCAACTCGCCGTCGGCCCGCTTGGCCACCGGGGTACTCCTTTGATCGTGGTTGCTTCGCCGAAGTGTAATGGGTCTCCACCCGGTCGCCAGGGGCCTAGTCGATTGGGCGGACTGCCGGTCGACATAGACTCGTTGACCGCGGAGGCGTCCTCGACCACGTCGCCGTCGACCTTTTCGAGTGGGCGCACCTGCACCGTTTTGGCGGTTGGGCCGGGCGTGGCGTTCCTGGGGTCTATGCATGTCCCCCCTCACCTGTGGTGGGCGGTTAGCGCCCAGCCTCGTCGTGGTCGAGTCACCGTCGGCCCAGCGCCCAGCCGGATGGGCGCGCCAGTGTGTCGACGGTCGGAGGACCGGCTCGTGCTTGGCTTATGCCAGGACGGCCACCAGGATGTCGGTCAGCACGACGAGCGCAGTGACGGCGATGGTCAGCGTGCGGCCATATGATGTCTTGCGGGGGAGGTCGCGCATCGGGAACAGCAACTGCCGCCCGAGCTTGTAAGCGGCAATCGCGCCGATGAACACGGTGCCGGCACGATAGGCGGGTCGCGCCAGAACTGTGAGGAACGTAGCAAGCCCGAGCGTGAACGCGAGGGTGGACTCGAACAGCTGCGTCGGGATGCGGCGCGTGCCGAGACGTCGGTCAGACGACCACAGTCCCCAGCGGGAGGCGGTCGGTCGTCCGGCGCAGCAGCCACCGAAGAAGCAACCGAACCGACCGATCGTCATCCCGAACAACAGTCCGGGAGCGGTCACGTCCAGAAATCGACCGACGGAGATGCCCACGACAAGCGCGCCAAATATGACCGTAGCGATGGCGGCGAGCACGAACCCTTGGATACACATGCCGGCGGTGAGGAGCATCCGTGGCTTGAGGAGGTCGCTTGGGTCTTGCTCGGCCAGGTAGTAGAGCTTTGCGCCCAACAGACCAACCAGGCTGGCGATCAGCGACACCAACAGCACGTCCGCGACCGGGAGGGCAATGTGCGCGGCGAGTCGCGTCTGGACGGTAAGGGCGACGGCGACGCCGACCCCGACCAAGGCCGGCCAGGCGCCGAGGCGCACGCCCGGCGCGCGGACACGGATGACCGGCGCGAACCGGGTCACACCGGACGACGCGCTTGGCGGGCGGGGTCCCGGCGGCGGCGCCGAATGTGGGACGGCGGCTCGGCGGGGTTGGGCGACCTGGCTGGCGGTGACGTGCCATTCGCCAGGTGCGATGTCGAAGATGCGGGTGGTGATCGCGCTGCGGCCGCTGCTCGGCACGACCTTCTCGACGGCTTCCGAGGCAGTGAAGGTGTCCTGTGGGCGCGACTTGCCTTTGATACCGAAGCGTCGGCCGGTGAAGCGGATGCTCACGGGGTACGGCTCACCGTCCGTCGCGGCGTCGAACCAGTAGGTGAGGCCGAGCGCCTGCGGTTCGGCGTCGGCGAGAGCGTCGCATCCGAATGTCACCACCTGCAGCATCGGGACTTTGCGCGGCGCCGAGGCCAGGGACGGCTGGGTCACGGCTCCCGCAGACTCATTCGCGTACATAGCCGGCGTGGCTACTGCGGATCTCGGTGCCAATCGCCGTCCTGGCCTGCTCTGCCGACATCACGGCAAGGCCGGCCTCGGCGATGGCGCACTGCTGTGCGTCCGTGTTGAAGATCACGGCTCGCGCTTCCATCTCGCGTCCAGCTTGGCTACCGATGGTGGACTCAACGCGGTGGGTTCGGCCCGTCGGGACAGGGCACCGGAAAGTCGTCGTCGTCCGCTTGGTGAGGGCGAAGACGCCACCGATAGCGATCGTCGCCCACGCCATCGCTTCGTCGAGGATGGCGAGGACCAATCCTACGTGCACGTAGTTGGGGGCACCGGAGAGCGCCGACCCGAGTGAGAATTCGGAAGTCACTTGGCGACGGTCGTCGTCATAGAAGAACCGGATCTGCAGCCCGCGCTCGTTGGCTGGCTCGCACACGAGGCAACTCGACTCGAAGCCCCATGCCGCGTTGTCGAGCTTGCGGATCATCACGCCCCGTCCTCGCACGTTGGCCGGAGCAGGCGGCGGTGGGTTAGGGACACAAACAGCGGACTCGTTCCCGGTGTCAGTTCGCAGGCATGGCGCACGACGGTATGCTACGCCATGTAGTAGCATCTGGGGCGCGGGAGCGTCGGGGTGCGGGCGAAATCGATCCGACGAGCGGCGATTCGAACAGGGCGAAGCTGAGCTCCGGATGGACAGTCTTGCAACGCCTCCTACTGGAGTCGCCCGTCGCCGCCACGATCATCCTTATCGGCCGCTACGAGTCCGTCCCGGGCGCGCCGTTCGTGGCGGCCTTCGTCGCCTACCCGCTGATCTGCCGGTTCCAGCTTCTTTGCGTGCGTAGACCCGAGTCCACCATCGGATGGCGGCTCACGGCCGGCACAACAGCGGCCCTTCTCGCCGTTGACGGACCGCAGAGGGTTGCCTGCGGCGTTTTCTTGACAGCCCGGACCTTTACACCGCATCCGACTAGCGCCTCAAACGGCCGCGCCGACCCGCCCCCGCCTACCACGACCGCTCGTGTCGCAACGCGCCCGCTTCATTAGCGAGCACTTGCCGTCGATCGATGCGTCTGGAGAGGAGCAGTGCGGGGATCGACAGGGGCGTCGCAGGTCCATGTTGCCTGCGTGATCGACCGTGACGCGCGGGTGGTCGACCGGGTTTGCCCTTCACGCACAATGCGGTGCTAATGGGGGCCATCGTCAAACGGGATTCGCGGAGCGACTGTGGAGGTGTGGCCGTTGGACAGGCGACGGGCCGGTGGTGGAGGTACTGCTGGACGCCGGCATAGTCGTCGCCGACCAACCCCGTGGCCAAGCCGGGACCGGCCCCCGACGTCTGGGCCAGGTGCAGTTCGACGGCGACTCGCGCCCGGAGGTCACCGGCCAGCTTCTGCCCATCGATAACCAAAACGTACACATCGGCCCTACGCTTCTCTGCCCAAGCGGACCACCACCGAGCCACTGGTCGTTGTTGTGCCCGACGGAGTTTGCGGGCTCATGACCTGATCACACCCGTCTACAGGACGGATCCAGCCCCGGCTGCCGAGGCGTCCCCCCGACGGGCAATCCCCAGGCGTCCGCCCGACGGGCAATCAATACTGACAGCCGCCCGTAAAGAACCCGTCGATTGCTCATCCTTGTGTCCTACCGGCCCAGACAACATACTGTCCCTACATCGGTCAACCCGAACGGGTTGCCCAGAGTGGACCGGGGGGAACCGTGTCTGAAGTGACAACG
>JRHI01000344.1_pt1 | contig 52618 bp, 50 predicted proteins | sample 215371 | NCBI WGS metagenome assembly JRHI01 (sample SAMN02929681, study PRJNA255918) | sediment metagenome | biome: cave system; feature: Ice Cave; material: Sediment; isolation source: sediment from deep within a dark volcanic ice cave with no known source of... ...
TGCCTGGTGGCACATTACGGCGAGGAATGGTACGTCAACTCCGCCGACGGCCAGAGCCAGCTGAGGGAGTTGCCGGTGTTCACCGAGGCCTCCACCGCGGTGAGCGCAGGGGGCGCGGTGGCGCCGGTTCCGGGCACGGTGGTGGACGTCAAGGTGAGACCTGGCGACCGGGTACGCGCTGGCGACACCTTGCTGGTGATGGAGGCGATGAAGATGGAGCACCACATCAAGGCGCCGGACGACGCGGTAGTCGAGGCGGTTCTGGTCGAGACCGGCCAGAAGGTGGACGCCCACCAGCAACTGGTGGTGCTCGGAGCGGCTTGATCCAGACCCGGCACCGATCCACGCCCGGCCCGCCCCACTCACCGGCGGCTTCGGGCGTCAGCGCGCCGGCCGCACCCGCACCTGGTCAGGATCGCTGAGCTCTTCGGTGACCTCCGGCCGGCCGGCCACCTCGAACCAATCCAGGCCCGTCACCTCGCGGCTGACTGGAGCCGCGCCCCGGCCGTTGACCAGATTGAGGCCGAGATGGTGGTGGTAGCGGCCCCAGGCCATGAAGCGGAAGATGGGTCCGAGTTCGCTCACCAGGCGCATGCCCAATCCCTCGTAAAAGGCCTGGGCGGCATCGAGGTCGGCGACCGTGAGGTGCATGTGACCGAGCAGAGTGCCCGGTGGGAACCGGTCGTAGGCAGGATCGGCCTGGGCCAGCAGGCGGGCCGCGTCGATTGGCAAAGTCGCCATCTCGACCCGGTCGCCAACCCAGTGCCACTGCTCCCGAGGCCGGTCGGCGTACACTTCGATACCGTTGCCCTCGGGGTCGTCGAGATAGATGGCCTGGCTGACCAGGTGGTCCGCCCAGCCAGTGACCGGGAGTTCGGCGCTGGACGCGTGCTTCAGGAATCCGCCAAGCGCGGCTTCGCCGGGAAGCAGGATCGCGAAGTGAAACAGCCCCGCGGTACCCGGTGGCCGGAAGTAGAGGTCGGGCCCCGCGATCAGGCTCAGCAACGGCCGCCCGCCGGCACCCATAACCGCGCGGTCGGGCTCGCGCACGAGCAACTGCATGCCGAGCCGCTGGTAGAAGTCGACCTGCCGATCGAGGTCGCGCACCCGCAGCCCCAGCCCCGCCAGGGGCCAGTCAGCCCTCTTCCCGCCCGGATCCATGTTCTGCATGAAGCTTTCTACCCGGCCAAACGGCGGGAAATTCGCCCGATCTTGCCTGGCCGGCGCACCCTCGTCAGCCCAGAACACCGATGTATGGGGCGAAAGCGCAGCATCACCTGGGCACCGCCAGCCCCGCCACCACCTCGACTCCGGGCAGCTCCGCCACCAACCCACCCGGCAGGCGCAGTTTGGAGCGGCGAAGACCGCTGCCGGCCACGATCGAGGGCCGGGCGGTCACCCGGGGATCGACCAGCACCCGCCAGCCGGCGGGCAGCCCGATCGGCGTGATTCCACCGAACTCCATGCCGGTCAACTCGACCGCCTCCGCGACCGGCGCGAACGAAATCCGGCTGGCGCCCAGGCGCCGGCGAGCCACCCCGTTGACATCGGCCCGGGTGGTGGCCAGCACCAAGCAGGCGGCCGGCCAGGCCTGGCCCGCCCGCCGGGCCCCGAGCACGATACAGTTGGCGCTCTCCTCGAGGCCGACCCCGTAGCGCTCACAGAAGGCGGTGGTATCGGCCAGGTGGGGATCGATCTCTGCCACCAGCAGGCTTTCCGCGATTGGCGCCGCCGGGCCCTCGAGAGCGGCCAGTACCGGCGCCGCCAGCAGGTCGGGGCGGGAGCGAACCGGCACCCATTCCAGCCCGCCGCTCACGGTCGGCTCAAAGCATCGCGCCCAGGATCCAGGGATTGAACTCTTCGTCTCCGAGGCCTTCGGCCTCGCTCTTGCTGGGGGCACCGGAGGCGACTTCGATGATCTTCTCGAAGATCTCGCGGGCGACCTCCTCCAGACTTGCTCCCGCCAGCACCCGGCCCGCATCCACGTCCATGTCCGCCTCCTGGCGGCGGTACAACTCGCTGTTGGAGGCGATCTTGATCGACGGCGCCGGCTTGAAGCCGAAGGCCGAGCCTCGGCCGGTGGTGAAGCAGACCAGGTTGCAGCCGCCAGCCACCTGCCCGGTCACCGAGACCGGGTCGTACCCCGGTGAGTCCATATGTACGAACCCCCGCGCGGTGATCCGCTCGGCGTATCCGACCACCTGGTTGAGCGGGGTGGAGCCGGCCTTGGCGATGGCCCCCAGCGACTTCTCGTAGATGGTGGTCAGCCCGCCTAACTTATTGCCCGGGGCCGGGTTGTTGTCGATGCTCGCACCGTGCATCGCGGTATACGTCTCCCACCAATGGATCAGTTCCACCAGCCTGGCTCCGACCTCCGGGTTCCGGGCGCGCCGGGTGAGCAGGTGCTCGCCCCCGTAGATTTCAGTGGTCTCGGCCAGCACCACCGTCCCACCCTGACCGACGATCGCGTCGGCGGCCAATCCCAACGCCGGATTGGCGGTCACGCCCGACCAGCTGTCGGAGCCGCCGCACTGCAGGGCGACCACCAACTCGGACACCGGGACCCGCTCTCGGCGGGCTCGGTTCGCCTCCGGCAGGATCCGCCGCACCGCCTCGATCGCGGCCTCGACCGTCTGCCGGTAGCCGCCCTCCTCCTGGATCCGCAGGATCAGGGGCCGGCTGGAGGCCGCGCCCAGCCGGGTCCCGTCGACCAGCTCGTCGGGCTGGTTCACCTCACAGCCGAGGCCGAGGATCACATAGCCGGCCACGTTCGGGTGGTCGACCACGCCCGCCATCGTGCGCTGGAGCTGGGCCATCGCGGCCGAGCCGTGATGGGCCCCGCAGCCACCCTTGGTGGTCAGCGCGATCACGCCGTCGACCTCGGGGAACGCGTCCAGCTCGCGACCGTACCGGAAGTGATCGGCGACCGCTCGGGCCGCGGAGGAAGAGCAGTTGACCGTGGCCAGCACCGCCACGTAGTTGCGGGTGCCCACCCGCCCGTCCTGCCGCCGATAGCCCATGAAGGTCCGCCGATCGGCTTCGGGCACCAGGGTGACCGGCGCCGCCTCACTGCAGAAGGCGTAATCACGTTCGAAGCCGGCCACCGCCAGGTTGTGGGTGTGGACATGGTCGCCGGCGGCGATGTCACCGGTGGCGAAACCGATGATCTGGCCGTAGCGGCGCACCTCCTGGCCGGCCGCCATCGCCGTGATGGCAAGCTTGTGTCCGGAGGGTACCAGGCTCGAAACCCGGAGTTCGTCCCGGTTCCGGAGCCGAAGCCGGGTGCCCGGCAGCAGCGTGCTGGTGGCGATCATCACCTGGTCGGTGGGATGGAGGTGGATGGCGACAGAGGCGATGTCGACCGGAGCCCGCGGTACCCGGTTCAGCGAGATGGTGCTGGATGTGTCCACACAGAGGAATGTACCGGTCCGGCCTCAGCTGACCGCGGCCCCGATTCCTCTTCGCCGGAGAGGGTTCGGAGAACCGTTCGCCTCGCTCAGCCGGCGAAGGCGGCGATCACCTGGCCCGAGGGGGTGAGTGGACCTCGGTTGCGTCCGAAGATGTTGCCCTGGTCCATGTGGGCGAGCGCGGTCACGGCGCCGTAACCCTTCAGGTTCTTGAGGATCGAGCTGAGCACCGGAGGGTTGACCGATTGGTCGAGAAACGCGTTGCTGCCGGCGTCGGCGCCCATCTCGCCGATCACCAGCGGCTTGCCCAGCTTCTGGCCGATCGCCTTGGTGGCCGGGTGGTTGTCGTAGAGATGCATGTCGTAGAAGTCCACCGAATCCGAGTACAGCGAGATATTGGGAGAGTCTGGCCAGTAGAGGTCGGTGGCGTCCGACACGGTGAACCAGGCTCCCGGAGCCGCCGCCTTGGCGGTGCGGTAGAGATCACGGATGAAGGCATGCACGGTCTGATCCGGATAACCCGGGCTGACCGGGTCGGCGCCTCCGGGCGGTGGTAGCCCGCCGCGAGTGCCGAGCGCGTTGTAGGCCTCGTTGAACAGATCCCAGCCGATCACGGTCGGGTGGCAGCCGAAACGGGCGAGGAAGACCCCGGTGGCCTTCAGATAGCCAGCCCGCATCGCGGGGTGGCGGCCGTCGAGGGCCTGGAACTTGAAGTTGCCAGGGTTGGAAACCTCCTCCTGGTCGTAGAGGACCACGATCGCCCGCAGGCCGTGGGCGCCGATGATTGCCATCGCCTGCTGGAAGTTCACCATCGAGGCCTCGTTGAAGGAGACGAAACCATTGTTCGGCTCCCAGTTCATGAGCTGGTCGAGACCGACGAAGATCCGCACCACCCGACCCAGGCCGTGGCTCTGGATATAGCCCATGTCGGCGTCCAGCGACCCTCTCGCCCCCGGCCAGTTCTCTGGCCTCAACCAGCTGGTGCCCAACCAGCCGCCGCTGGCGTCGCCGGGCATCCCGTAGTTGAGGCCCTTGGCCGACGGCACCACGAATGGCCCACAGCCCGCCGCCGGCGGCAAAGCGGTGGGCGCTGGCGCCGGCCGGGCAGCGGTCGGGGCCGGCGCCGGCAAAGCGGCGCTCGGGCTGGGCGAAGGCGAAACCGCGGTGGCGGTCGGGATCGGCGTGAACGTGTTATCCGCCGCCGCCGCCATCCATTCGTGACGGCTGGCGATGTCGAAGCCGCTCACCGGCGCGCCGGCCGGCGGCCGGGGGCCGGGACCGGCACCGAACTGCGACGCCCACCCGGTAAAGAGCACGAGGCCGCCGAGCAGGACGACCTTGAGCCTGGCCAGGATCAAGTCAGAACACCTCTTTTTTAACCCGCGGCGCCATCGGCGTCGCCTTCACCCGGTAAGCCCGGCAACTCTGCCGGGAACCGGTCCGGATCACGCGGAGCCGGAGACCGATCCGGGCCACGCGGAGCCGGGGACCGCCGCCCGGCGGTCCTCACCCATGACTACTCTACCCACCCGGTCACGGTTACCCACCCGGCCCCACCAGAACCCGGGGTCGGCCGCGCCCCGGCTCAGGCCGGATCGTAAGCCGGGTTGGAGATCCGCACCTGCGAGGAATACTTGCCGCCCACCCTGGCGAAGGCCTCCCAGGCCGGCCCGCGCACCACGCAGGCGACGGTCTGGACCTGGTCGTAGTCGGAGGCGGCGATCGGTGCCGAGCAGGTGCCCAGCTTCCTGCCATCCATCGCCTGGACGTCCATGGTCGCCATCGGCTGACCGATCACCGCCTTGCCAGCCTTGTTACGAACCGCGGCCCGGACCTGACAGCCAGCCTGGTCGCAGGTGCCGAACGACACCGTCTCGGCCTGGAAGCGGGCGGGCAGGGTCCTCGGATCATCGAAGTTGACCAGGCCCCCAGGTACCGTGAAATCGACCTGGCCGGGGTCGGCGGCCAGCAGGTCGAAGGCGAATGACTGGAGGCCGTCGCCAACCGGCCTGGCCATCACCGCACGGAGCAGCCGGTAAGGCCGTTTGATCGTGATCCAGACCGAGCCATGCTCGTCATTGAACTTGGCGGCCGGCACGTCGTTGACGGTGGTGTCGCTGATTCGCCTCAGGGAATTGCGGGATCCGATCAGGCTACCCAGCGCCTCCGGGGCGATCGCGTCGAGCGTCCTGACCAGGTCGGCGCGGTTGGCCTTCGGCACCACCCAGCGATCGCCGATGTACCGGGCCAGCGCGGTTTTCTGGTTCATCACCCAGACGTCCTTGCCACGGTAGGCGAGCTGGTCGCCGTTGCTGACGAACTCGTACGAGGCGGCCCCGGCCCGAAATGCCCCTCTGGCCTGACGCGCGTGCGCCTCGACCGCGTCGATGGCGAAGTGCTGGCCGGTGGTGTCGTCGTAGATCGCCTGAACGTGCAGGACCTCGGCGGCACGCAGGCCGTCGGCGGCCTCATGGGCGATCTGGGCGGGATCGCTGACCGAAGCCGCCAGGTTGGGCAGAACCACCGGCTCACCGCAGGCGGAGGCCAGAAGGCCCGGCACCACCAGGATCAAGCCGAGCCGGCGGACGATTCCAGCCGGGAACATCGGTACCTCCAGTTGCCCCCCAATTGGAACACATCCGGCGCGGACGCGGCCGTCAACCAGTGCAGCGTTCTGTAAAGCCATATGCGGGAGCGGAACCGGCGGTTACCGCGAGTCGCGCTCATCGAACACGCGACGGGTCTTGCGATCGGTGCGCGGCAGGGTCCCTGGCGCCACCAGCTCCACCTCCGGACGGACCCCCAGCGCCTGCCTGAGCCGGTCGGCCACGCGGCGGGCGATTTCCGGCCCGGCCCCGGATTCGACCCGGATCAAGAACCGCTCCCGGCCCGCCTCGCGCCAGAGCCGCACCTGGTATTCACTGCCCATTTCTTCGAAGCCGGCCAGAACCCGGTCGACCTGGGCCGGGAAGACGTTGACCCCGCGCACCTTGAACATGTCGTCGGAACGGCCGGTGATGCGCTCGATCCGGGGATGCGGGCTACCGCAGGGGCACGGCTCGGGAATCAGGCGGCTGAGGTCGCGGGTGCGGTACCGAATCAGGGGCATGGCCTGCTTGCGCAAGGTGGTGACGACCAGCTCCCCCTCTTTCCCTTCCGGCAACACCTCGCCGGTCTGCGGATCGATCACCTCCACCACGAAGTGATCGGCCCAGACGTGGATGCCCTGGTGCAGGTGGCAATCGATACCGGCGCCCGGGCCGTAGAGCTCGGTGAAGCCATAGATGTCGTAGGAGTCGACGTTCAGCAGCCGGTTGATCCGCGAGCGCATCGCATCGCCCCACCGTTCGGAGCCGAAGATCCCGATCCGGAACGAGAGGCGGTCGCTCAGCCCCCGGCGCTCCGCCTCCTCGGCGATCAGCAAGGCAAAGGAGGCGGTAGCGGTGAGCACGGTGGAGCCCAGGGCCAGCGCCATCTCGAACTGCAGGTCGAGGTTACCGGGCCCGGTCGGCACCACCATCGCCCCCACCTCCTCGGCACCGGCCTGGAAGCCGCTGCCAGCGGTCCAGAGTCCGTAGGCTGGGGTCACCTGCACCCGATCGGCGGGGGTGACACCGGCATACCGGTAGCAGCGAGCGAACATCTGGGTCCAGTCGCGGAGATCCTCCGCCGTATAGGCCACCACCACTCGCTGACCGGTGGTGCCGGTGGAGGCGTGGATCCTGACCACCTCGGCTTCAGGCACGCAGAGCCAGCCCAGGGGAAACGCCTCCCGTAGCGAGTCTTTGTCGGTGAGCGGCAGCCGGGCGAGATCGGCCGGCGAGGTGACCGAGGCCGGATCCACCCCGGCTCCGTCGATCAGCCGCCGGAAGAAGGGGTTGTTGGCACGGGCGTGGGCCAGGGTCCAGGCCAGGCCGCTCACGCCAGCTGCTCCCGGGCCAAACCCGGCCCGACCCCGAGCACCACCAAAGCATCCAGCACCAGCAGCCGCCCGGCTACTACCGCCACCGGGTTGAGATCCACCTCGGTCACGTCCGGATCATGCAGCAGGAGGTTGCCGGCATGGGCCAGGACCGCGGCCAGGCTGGTCCGCTCGACCGCCGGAGCGCCCCGGAACCCGCTGAAAAGCGGGGCTGACCGCAGCCGCCCGAGCGCGCGCTCCAACTCCTCCATCGAGAAGGGATGGAGGAGAAATCCGCAATCCTGGAAGACTTCGGTGGCAACTCCTCCCAGACCCACGGTGAGCACCACGCCGAATTGGGGATCCCGATGGGCCCCCACGATCAGCTCGAAGTCAGCCCGCACCTGGCTGGCCACCAGCACGGTGCCGTCTCCGGCTGCGGCCAGCTCATCCCAGACCGCCAGCACTCCGGCCGCGTCCAGGCCCACTCTGACCAGTCCGAGATCGCTCTTGTGGGCGATCCCGGAGGCTTTGGCCACGTACGGCGCGGGGATACGGTCGAAGCAGCGCCGGGCATCGCCGGGAGTAAGTGTGAGCGCTTCCGATGGCATCGGCAGACCGGGGCCCAGGCGCTGCTTCGACCGTGCCTCGGAAAGTGCGATCAACTCCGCCCTCCGGCCGCGAAGGCCGCCACCGCCCGCTCCGGGGAGGAGAGGCGCGGGATGCCGGCCGCATCCAGCTCAGCCTCGATCCGAGGCGTGTCGAGCACGAAGGCCACGGTAGGAAGCCCGGTCGCCCGCTGGGCCTCGACCACTCCCCGCCCGAACTCGGGCAGGTCGAGCCCGCAGTTGATCACGATGCACCCCTCGAAGCCACCGTCCTCGAAGATCGCCCGGATCGCGGCCGGGAAGTTGCCGGCCGGACACTGCGGGGTGAGGTCGATCGGGTTTCCGAGGGCCGCAAACGAGGGCACCAGCTCGCGCAGACGGGCCCGGGTGGCCGGAGCCGGCGGCACCAGCTTCAGGCCGGCTCGCTGGGCGGCGTCGGCGGCGAGCACGCCGGGACCCCCCGAGATGGTGATGATCGCCACCTGGAGGCCGCCGGCGGCTCCCCGGCCGGAACCGCCCGGGCGGAATGGCGCGGCCAGGACGGCGAGGGTGTCGAAGAAGGCGTCAGAGTCGAGCGCCTCGATTGCTCCGGCCCGGTCCAGCGCCGCCTGGAAGGCGCCGTGAGCTCCCGCCAGAGAGCCGGTGTGACTGGCCGCAGCCCGGGCCCCGGCCGCCTCCTTGCCGGCTTTGAGGACCACCATCGGCTTGCTCCGGGTGACCGCTCGGGCGGCCTCGATGAACCGCCGCCCGTCGCGGAYGCCCTCGCAAAAAAGGCCCACCACCCGGGTCTGCGGATCGGCCGCCAGATATTCCAGGACATCGCCCTCGGTGACATCGGCGCAGTTGCCCAGGCTGAGGAAGCGCGACACCCCCAGCCGGCGTCGGTGGCACTCGGCGATGAACATGCCCCCGAAGGCCCCGCTCTGGGAAGCGAACCCGACTCCTCCCACCACTTCGGGGATCCTCCAGAAGTAGCTGCCGTTGAACCAGCCACCCCGGGCTCCGGGCGGATCCAGCCGGCTGACCACCCCCATGCAGTTGGGACCGATCAGGCGCATTCCGTGGGCGCGGGCGGTGGCCGCCATCTCGACCTCGATCCGCCGGCCATCGAGACCGGTCTCCCCGAATCCGGAGGCCAGCACCACCGCCACCCGGCAGCCGGCGCGGGCGGCATCGGCCACCGCATCGGGACAGGCCGGGGCCGGCACCGAGATCAGGGCCAGGTCGACCGGCTCCGGCAGCGATGGCCGGCATTCGACGCCCAAAACCTCCTCGCCAGCCGGGTTGACCGCCAGTACCCTGCCCTCGAACCCGGAGTCGAGAACGTTCTTGAGGAGGGTATGGCCCAGCTTCGCCGGGTTGCGAGAGGCGCCATAGACTGCGACCGCGGTCGGGGCGAAAACCCCGTCCAGCCCGGACACGGCACTCATTTCCACCCAGCCCGAGCCTTCAGGCCGGTCCCCATCCGGGCACGATCGGCGCCTCGAGCACGCCGTACCAGGTGCAGCGGGCACAATAGATGGCCCGGCCCGGCAGCCCCAGGCCGTACGTATAGGGAGCGATCGTGAGCTCGTCGCAGCCACAGTTGGGGCAGCTGTGGATGGGGATCCCCGCCTCCTCCGGTGACACGTGGATGGGCAGATCGAACCTGGAGCCCGGCTCCAGCTCCGCCGCTTCAGGACCGGAGGCTTCGGGTTCGGGCGGCCGTGGTTCAGCGCCTGGCATTGAGCCAACCATAGCCGCTCAGATCCGAGCCAGCACCTGGTGCTGGAGCAGATCGAGGGCGGCCAGTGGCTCCGGGCCCAGCCGGCCCGAGAACACCAGCGTCGCCGGAGAGGCCTCGAGCAGCCGGTCGAGGCCGGCCGCGACGTCGTCGGGATCGCCGGCGGCGACGAAGGTGTCGAGGGTGCGGTCGGAGATCGCCGCCGCCGCCCCGGTCAGATCCTGATCGCGAAGCCGTTCGGCGACCGCCGCGACCTCCGCGGGGTCGACCCGGTGGAAATCGGTGAGGGCCCGCATCTGGGGCAGAAACTGGGCCAGCACCTGGCGGCCCAGAGCCCGGGCCCGGGCTCGATCGCGGTCGAGGCTGAGCCAGACGTCGCCGCCGACCTCGGCCTTCCCGCCCACCGCCGCCACCCGGCGCCGAACGTCGAGCAGGAAGTCAGGCCGCCAGGTGCCTGGAGGCCGGATCTCGTCGGCCCAGGTTGCGCTCTCCGCGATCATGGCCGGCCCGAAGGCGCCCACGAAGACCGGGATCCGGCCTCGCGGTGGACTCCAGAACAAGCCGGCCCGGGCCGTGGCCCGGAAGTGACGGCCCAAGAAGGGGGCCCGGGTCCCCCGCAGCAGGTGCCCCACCAGTTCCACCATCTCCCGCACCGCGCCCACCGAGTCGCGCATCTCGACCTCGAGGTCGCCGAGAAATGATCCTCGGCCCACTCCGAAGACCGCCCGRCCGGCGCTCAACTCGTCGAGTGCGGCCAGATTGGCGGCGGTCACCGCCGGATGGACCAGGAAGGGGTGGGTGACGTCAGGGCCGATCCGGACCCGCGAGGTGGCCCGGGCGACCAGGGTCAGGATCGGCCAGACCGGCCGCTGCCATACGACATCGTGCACCGTCAGCTCCTCGATCCGCTCGATCGACTCGACCCGGCGGGCGAGCTCTGGATAGGCGCCCATCGGGAAGGTGCCGTGCAGCTGGACTCCGAAGGCGGTCACAGAACCGTTGGCCGACCCAAGCTTGGCCGTCCCTCCAGGCCACCCGTGCGCAAGCGGTGGCGGAGCTCCGGGGCGGGCTGGTCGAGGCCCAGGTTGTCCAGGCTGCGGCCGCCGGCCCGCAGGTCGAGCCCACGCACCGCCGAGGCGAGTTCGATGCAGGCGGTGACCAGCGGGGTGGCGATCCCCAGCCGGCGGGCCAACGACTCGAGCAGTACCAGGCCGGTGCCCACATCCTCGTCGAGATAGCGGTGCTCGAAGGCCAGTTGCTCCCGCCACACCGATCCCGCCTGTACCCGGTCGAAAGCCCCTGGCCCGTAGAACCAGTCGCGGTTGGCGTAGTAGTCGTCCAGCGGCCAGTGGGCACCGTGATAGCCGAGTGCTTCCCGGATCCTGATCCGCTCCCCCTCCAGAGCCTGGATCACCCGCCGGACCACCGGCTGGGTGCCCTCACGGTGGATGTCGTACGGCCCGGCCTCGATCGGGCCGGCATTGAGCAGCACCAGCGGTGCGTGCAGCGACCCGTTGGAGTTTAGGGTGGCGGCATCCAGCACGTCCTCGGCCGGCTCCACACCGGGGTAGAGCCGCCTCAGGAGAGGAAGCACCGCGTCGATGGCGGTGGCCGGATACACGCCGGTCGGGTTGTGGTGGGCAACCATCGCCAGCCGGGCCGAGGCTTGTCCGTCAGTACGGACCCCATAGGGCAGCGTGGCTGTCTCCGCCATGGCCAGCTGGTGCCTTACGCCCAGCTCGTGGAAAACCCTCGCGATCGCCACCGTGCCCAGGTTTCCGGGCATCATCACGAGCAGCCGATTGGCGGGTCCGAGACCGGGCGCCATGGCTCGGGCCAGCGCCGCCTGAATCGTGGCCGGCGCCGGCATCAGGATCACCCCGGCACCGGCCACCGCCTGGGCAGGATCGTCGGTGACCATCTCCAGTTCCCCCTCCGCCTCGAGAGCGCCGCTCAGGGTGATCCGCCGGCTCTCGAAAAGCCTCGCGAAGCGAGCGCGGTTGCGCAGCGACAGCCGGACCGTGAATCCACGGGAGGCGAGATCTCCGGCGGTGGCGACGGCGCCGTGGCCGCCGCCAACCACCGCGATCACTGGCACCGGCTCACCCATGCCGGTCATCATGCCAGGGCGGAGGTTCTCGGTGATGCACCTGGAAGCCAGGCTGCGGTACCATCGGGTATTGCGGACCCTCGCGCGGGAGTAGCTCAATCGGTAGAGCGCAACCTTGCCAAGGTTGAGGTAGCGGGTTCGAAGCCCGTCTCCCGCTCCAGTCCGCGAATCTTGTCACCACTCACTTCAATGAAGTCACATCCCGCTTCACTCGGTAGAACGAGCCGCCGCGAGCGAGGACCGCGCCTCCTGGATCGTGAGGATGACGACTCGTTCTTCAGCCTCAACTGGGGATGACCCTCGCGAGCCGATAAGTGATTTGGACTGAGCGATTGGTACTGGGGACATTGAGGGAGACGCCAGACCTGCTCCACTTGCTCATCCAGGCTGCGCGCGCAAACATAAATCGGGCCTAGTTAAGACTCGCAAAATCAAATCGTGACTGATAAACTTCAAACAAATGTTTGGTCTACGCGAGGCGGTCAACTCGTTGGGGGCGGAGGCGGTGGCCGAACTGCCGGACACCGTGCTGGGGGCGGACATAGTGGAGCTCTCGTCGCTCATCGATCGGCTCGAGGCGGAGCGGTTGCGGCGCCTGGCTGTGTACCGGCAGCGTCGCGGGTTCCTCGTCGATGGCGCCTTCTCGACGGTGGCATGGCTCCGCTGGCGGTGCCGGATGCGGGTTTCGCGGGCTCGCTCGCTGGAGGAGATGGCCGCGCGGCTCCTCGAACTTCCCACTACAGCGGCAGCCTTGGGCGATGGCGACATCTCCTTGGACCACGCCAGGGTGATCACCGAGTGCGCGGCCGCGGTCGGCGCCGAGGCGATGGTCAAGGGCGAGCCCATCCTGCTCGAGGCGGCGCAGCATCTCGATCCCGGCCTGCTCTCCATCGCGGCGGCTCACCTCCGTCACGCTGTCGATCCCGACGGCTCGCTGCGGGACAACAACGAGGCTCATGCGTCTCGCCGGCTCTGGCTGAGCCAGCTGGCCGGCGGCATGTTTCGCCTCGACGGGCAGCTTGACGCCGAAGGGGGCGCCTACCTTCAGACTGCCCTCAATTCGCTGATGGGCCCACCGCAGGCGAGCGACGACCGGACCCCCGCGCAGCGGCGGGCGGACGGCCTCGTCGAGCTCGCCCGGCAGAGGCTCAACTCAGGCGATCTGCCGCAGGTCGGCGGTCAGAAGCCGCATATCTCGCTGATCGTCCGGACCGAAACCCTCCGCCGCGAAGAGGCCGCCGAGGCCGCCGACCTGAACTGGGCCGGCCCGGTGCCGGCGGAGACAGCACTGCGGCTTGCTTGCGACTGCGCTCTGACGGAGATTTCGGTCCTGGAGAACGGAACTCCGCTCGATGCCGGCCGCACGCGGCGGACGGTCAGCGCTAGCCAGAAGCGGGCGCTTGCCGCCCGGGACCGCCACTGTCGCTTCCCGGGCTGCGATGCGCCGGTTGAGTGGACCGACGCGCATCACCGCTGGCATTGGATCCGTGGTGGGCCGACCGTGCTCTGGAACCTGGTCCTGTTATGCAGTCGTCACCACCGGCTGGTGCATGAGGGTGGCTGGCAACTGGCGACCGAGGACCGCGGCGAGTTTGTCGCCATCCCTCCCTGGCAACGCACGGCCTGAGCTCGGCTAGCAAGCAATCCAAGTCGCAGGGCGGGGGCGGCGGCGGCGGCGGCGGCGGTGGGGCATCGTCAGGACACGGCGGTTACGGTGGAGGCGTCGCCCAGTAGCTCGCATTCCAGCTGATCTCGGCGGCCGCGTTCTGGCCGCTGAAATTTGGGTGGAAGTAGTCGACCGAGCTCAGCTGGGACAGCTGAAAGCTGTAATTGAAGGTCGTGTAGTTGTCCCAGAGGCAATTCACGAAGAGAGCGCATTCGTCCCGTAGGGCGGCGTTGTCGGCGTCCTCCTGGGCGACCACCGCAAGCCGGTCGGTCTCAGTATTGGACGAGCGCAGCATGCTCTGGCAGATGCCGTAGAGCGCCCACGCACTCCGAGCGCTGAAGTTGTCCTTGCCGGCCAGATAGAGCTGGTAGATGTTGGGGATGCTCAGCAACTCCATTAGGGAGGTGGGGGAGGCGCTGAAGAAATTTGTCAGGGCAATGTGAACCTGGGACCTGAGGGTCGCGGTCGGCGTCATTCCGGCGATGGTGGAGGTGCAGAGATCGTTGGCGCCCATCAGCACCGTCACGTACTCCGCGTTCTGGACCGCCGCCTTCCGCAATTGCCCGTCGAGGTCCGCCATTTTGGCGCCGGTTCTGGCATCGTTGAAGACATTCCCCTCGATCAGCGGATTGAGGGCGAGCAAGCGCTGGTACTGGCTATTAACCTGGGGATCCGTTCCGGTCGACCATGAGTACTGCGGAGAGTCGGCAAGGATGCAGCAATAGCCGATGTCGAAGGCCCGCGTGATCGAATCTCCGGCGCTGGCCATCGACGCCGGGTAGGGCGGCGGGTCGGCGGCGTAGACCACAGCCGGGGCCAGGGCACCGCTCAGAGACGCCACGAGGGAAACCGTGACGGCGGTCAAGGCGGCGAGCTTTCGGTTCACTGCAGTCCCTCCTCGAGAATCGCTGGCCAATCTTAAACTTCCCCGAGCGAGAAACGCGGGCTTTGCTAGCGTTGCGCGAGATGCCGGCTCCCCAACAGGCTCGTGGTGACCGAGCGATCCTGCGGACCCCCCGCAGGCGGGGCAGCGGCCCACTGCTGGTCCTGGGCGGAATCGCAATCGTCCTCCTGCTCGCTCTCACCTTCAAACCCGCCGTCCAGGACGATGGCGTCGGTTACTTCGCCTACCTCCATTCGGTCGTCCTGGACCACGACCTCGACCTCGGTGATGAATACGCCGCCGCGACGCGCGAGCGGGTTGTCTTCTACGATCCGCTGTTTGCCCTGCGCACCGCCACCGGAAAGGCGGCCGACTACTTCCCAGTGGGGCCCGCGGTGCTCGCCGCCCCGTTCTACCTGGTGGCTCTGGCGCTCAACCCCTCAGGCCGGCCCCAGTTCGGGCCGCCGATTTCGACGTCCATCTCGCTCGCCTCACTTCTGTACGGATTGCTGGCGCTCTCCCTCGCCTATCGCCTGGCCAGCCAGGTCAGCGGCCGGCGCGCCGCCCTGGTCGGGTCGGCCGGCGCCGGGTTGGCCACCTCCTACCTCTATTACCTGGTCTATCAGCCGAGCTATTCGCACACCTTCTCCGCGTTCGCGGTCGCCCTCTTCCTGGTCGTTTGGTGGGCAGGCAGGCGAGGCCGGCCGTGGTGGGGGTGGCTGGGGCTCGGCCTGCTCGGGGGCCTCATGGCATTGGTGCGCTTCCAGGATGGCCTGCTCCTCGCGATCGCCCTGATCGGCGCCCGAGGAGCGGGCTGGAAGCCACTGCTGCTGGCGCCGGGGGCGCTCCTGGCGTTCGCCCCGCAGCTCTGGGTCGACCACATCCTCTTCGGGAGCTGGCTGCCGGTTCGGCCGCCGGGACAGGCTCTTCAGTTGCTGCCCGGCCACTATGTGGAGGTCCTCCTCTCCAGCTACCACGGCCTGTTCATATGGACGCCGGCGGCGATCCTGGCGGTCGTCGGCTACTTCTACATCGGCGAGCGCCGGCTGCAGTTGGCATTTGCCTACGCGCTCGCCGTTGAGATCGTCATCAACGGTGCGACGCCCGACTGGTGGGGCGGCTTCGCGTTCGGACCGCGTCGCTTCCTTGACCTGACGCCCTTCCTGGCACTCGGGTTGGCCGCGCTGGCCGCCCGCCTGCCGAGATGGATAATGGCCGCCGCCGTAGCCCTGCTGGCAGCCTGGAACCTGCTGCTCATGGCCAACTTCACCTACGTCATCCGCACCGATCACGACCCCGGTTACGGTGGGCTTGTCGCCGGCCAGCTGCAGGCTCTCCACTTCCTGCCCAACCTGGTGGCGCAGGGGGCGGTTGGGCGCCACCTGCTCACATTCCGGTGGGTGCAGGCAACCTTTGATCCCGGCTATGCCGTGGCGCTGCTTACGGGTGAGGCTGCGTGTGTCGTGGCCTGCCTCTGGCTCGCGCGGTGGCGCGGCCCCGGTGGCCGCAGCCGCCACCCCGGCTCGCTCCGGGGCAGCTCGGCGGGTTTGTCCGGCGGCTAAGCTGTTGCCGATTTGAGCGACGCTCCTCCTCCTCAACCGGGCGGCTCCGGCGGTCCTCGGCCGGGGGGTTCATCGCGCCGTCGCCGGCGCGGCCGAGGCGGTCGCGCGGGTGCCCCTGCCGGTTCTCCAGCAGCGGCCGGCGCACCCCAGCCAGCCGCCTCGACCCCGGGCGCGCCCACCCCACCCGCAGCCGGGTCAGGCCGCCCCGAAGGATCGCGCCAGCGAGGTGAGGGATCAAGGCGCCGCGGATCGCGCGGCAGTAGCCGGGGCCGCGACGGGCAGGGCTCTCGTGGCCCTAGCCAGGGGGCAAATCAGGGCGGGAGCCAGGGTGCAAGTCGGGGACAGAGTCGGGGCGCTTCGGGCGGCCAGAGCAGGATGCAGAACCGCCCGGTCGCACCGCCGGCCGAACTCGAGATCACCGACGAGAAGGTTTTCGAGCGGCTTCAGGAGTCGGGTCTCAACCTCGCCGAAGAAGCCCTGGTCGGAGCCTTCCTCTACTTCCCCAGCGAGGCCCCGGCCCGCCGTGCCGCCACCCAGATCGAGGCCTCCGGGTTTGCCGCCTACACGGATCCCAGCCCGCCCTCCCACTGGCTGGTGGAGACAGAGGTCAAGAGCGTCCCAACGCCCGAGTACATCGCCGAGATGGGGGGCAGGCTGCGAACCATCGCCCGAGCACACGGCGGGCTCTACGACGGCTGGTGGGCCGTCGAGCTGCCCGATGAGGACGACACTGCGGCGCCGCCCGCCCCCGACATGATCTCGCTCAACCCACCCGTCGAGGAGCCCGCCAATCCATTCGGAGCGGCGGAAGATCCGCCACCTGCCGGAGCGGCGGAAGATCCGCTGCCTGCCGCTGCGGCGGAAGAGCCCCTACCTGAGACGCCTCAGTAGCTCCTCGCCGTAGCGCTGCAGCTTCTGCGGCCCGATCCCCGGTACGTCGGCCAGCTGCGCTAGGTCCTGCGGTCTCCGGCTGGCCAGCTCGACCAGGGTTCGATCATGGAAGACGACGTAGGGGGGCACGCCGTCGCGCCGCGCCACCTCCCCCCGCCAGCGCCGCAACTCCTCGAAGACGCCTGGTTCGGGCGGGGGACGGTCTGCTGCCGCACCCGGGCTCGCCAATTCCGCCGGGAGAGTGACCGGGATCCGAGCCTCGCCGGCGAGAACCTCGCGGCCGCGACTCGTGAGCATCACCATCGGGTACTGGCCGGGAGTCTGGCCGACCAGCCCGGTGGCGATCAATTCGCCCAACAGAAGACGCGCCCGGTCCTCGCTCCAGCCTCGCAACGCGTTGAAGACGGGCAGCTGCCGGACCCAGTCGTTCTCCTTGGTCCAGGAGTTGTCGCGGCCGCTCAGGATCGCGGCGAGGTTCTTCAGGCCGATCCTGCCGGTGAATCGTGAGGCGCCCGCCAGGGCGGCGCGGATGACCTCCTCCTCGACCTCGGTCTCCGCCACCGGGGCGGTGCGCAGGCAGTTGTCACAGGCCGAGCAGGTCGGCGCGACGCCGCTCGCGCCGAAGTAGTCGGCGATCCGGGCGTGGCGGCAGGTGCGGATGGTTGCGTAGGCGGTCATCTGCCCGAGGCGGGCGTAGGCATGCCGCTTCTGCTCGGCCATCTCGGCAAAGTCGACCGACCGGGCGTCGAACTCACCCACCGACCCGTCTGGCCGGAGCGCTCCGGCTCTCTCGAGCAACTGCCGGCACGCGTCCAGCGACTGGGCCGCTGAGGAGGGAAGCAGGGCCTTGAGCTCATCGTTGTCCACCGACCAGGAGCCGAGCCGGCGGAGAACGGCATGGACGAGTAGGACGTCCTTGAGCTCGGCGTGACCGCGCTCGATGAAGAAGGTCTGCAGGTCGCGGTCGGCACCCGAGTGGATCAGCAGGCAGAGCGCGGGCTCACCATCCCGCCCCGCCCGGCCGGCCTCCTGGTAATAGGCCTCGAGCGAGCCGGGGGCCTGGTGATGGATCACCTGCCGGATGTCCGGCAGGTCGACCCCCATCCCGAAGGCGGACGTGGCGACGACCACCCGAACCCGCCCAGCCGCGAAATCGTCCTGGGCCCGCCTCCGCGCCGCCTCGGGCAGCCGCCCGTGGTAGGCGGCGGCGGGAAACCCCCAGCTTGAGATCTGGCCGGCCAGCTCCTCGGCCGCGGCAACCGTCCCGCAGTAGACCAGGGCCCGCCCGGCACCCGGATCGAGCCGCTGCCGGAGAACAGCCAACTTCTCCTTTGCGCCTCGAGCCGGGGTGGCCTCAAGACGAAGGGTCGGCCGGTTGAAACCCGTGACGGAGATGAAGGGCTCGCGCAGCCCGAGGTTGCGGCAGATGTCGTCTCGTACGGGTGGGGTCGCGGTGGCGGTGAAAGCCCCCACCGGCGGCCTGCCGCAGATCTCGAGGGCCCGCCCCAGGTTTCGGTAATCGGGCCGGAAGTCGTGTCCCCAGCTCGAGATGCAGTGGGCCTCGTCCACGACGAAGCGGGCGATTTTGGCTTCCGCCAGCCGCTCCACGAATCCCGGCCGGGCCAGCCGTTCAGGCGCGACGTAGAGCATCTGGAGGCCGCCAAGCCGCGCCACCCGGAGGGTCTCCTGCTGGTCGGCCCGGCCCATCGTCGAGTTGATGAAGGCCGCTCGCACGTGATGGGATCGCAACCGGTCGACCTGGTCCTTCATCAGTGCGATGAGGGGTGACACGACGATGGTGAGGCCCTCGGCCATGAGGGCGGGCACCCAGTAGCTAATGCTCTTACCGGACCCGGTGGGGGCCACCGAGAGCACGTCTCGCCCGGTGAGCTGCGCCTCCACCACCTCCGCCTGCCCGGGCCGGAAGGCGTCCAGCCCGAAGACATCGTGGAGCGCGAGCTCGGGAGTCACCTGGACAGTGTGAGCGGCGCCGGCGCCGGGGTGCGAGCCCCGGGGTAAAGAGTCATTGGCTGATGAGGATGCGGCGAGCACCACTAGACTTCCTCTGATTTTGATCTCCACGAGGCAGCCGCGGTGAGGTTCGCGAACTTCAAAGGGAAAGAACCGCCACTCACCGAGAGCACCAGCATCGACTCCCGACCTGGACTCCGCCGTTCGGGACGGCGATGGCCCAAGGTCCTTTCCGCGTCGCTCGCCGCAGTGCTGGTGGTTGGCGCCGGAGGCGCTGCGCTCGCCTACTTTGTCGGCCGGCCGTGGGCAGCGAAGCTGCAGGCGAACCTTGAGCGGGATCTTCGGACGGGAGCCGACGAGCTTCAGCTCGGCTCTGACGGTGTGCGCAAGGCCAACCAGACCCACGACGTCGCTCAACTCGAACAGGCAAAGACCCACTTCTCCACGTCCCGCGAAGCATTCGCCAGCGCCTCCGCCCGCGTCCGGTCCGAGTGGCTTCTGACACAAGCCCAGCGGGTGCCGGTGGTCGGTCAGCGCTACCTGGCCCCGCGCCTTGCCGTCGTCACCCATGTCGCCGCGATGGGGATTGCTTTGGATGACGCTGGGCAGGACACTGCCGATGTCGATCGCCCACTTCTCGCGCCGGCGAGCCCGGGGCAGAGTGGAGGTCAGCGTTTGACAGCAGTGCTTGGAGACTCCGGTCCGGGCCTCGCCCGGATCCACTCCGATTTGTCGCGGGCCGATCGGGCGGCAGCTCTCGTTGACCCAGACCTGTTGCCACGATCCCAGCGTCCCTCATTCCTAAAGGCCAAGGAACAGATTCAGAAAGGATTGGCCGGTATCGCCGAGTTCCAGCGGCTATCCCCGGTATTGCTCGAGATTCTTGGCGCTAACGGTTCCCGAACCTACCTGATCGAACAGGTCAACCCTGCTGAACTGCGGGGCGGCGGCGGATTCATAGGCAGTTTCAGCGTGCTCTCCGCCGATCACGGAGTTCTGAAGCTGGGCAAGACTGGGGATGTCGGTCCGATTGACAGACCCTACCCGCTTCCAGGCAACCCGAAGTATGTCGCCCCGCCGAACAGCTCGAAACAGTTCACGCAGCATGGGTGGGTCTTCGGGGATTCCAACTTCAGCGCCGACTTTCCAACCAGCGCCCGAGCCGGCGAGACGTTATTCCAGAACGAGACCGGAATCAAGGTTGATGGCGTGATCTCAATGGACCCGACAGCCGTCGCCGCGCTGCTTCAAGTCTCTGGTCCAATTCCGGTTCCCGAGTACAACACGACCGCCGAGGCGGGTACGTTTGCCGAGGAGGTCTTCCAACGGCAGGAGAAGCTGGCGAATATCGTACCGGGCAAGAAGAACTTCTTTCCGGCGGTGGCGGACCGACTGATCGAAAGGATCTCCAATTTACCGAGTGACGGCTGGCCCAACTTACTCACGGTCCTGAACACTGCGGTGGTGGGAAGGCACCTTCAGGTCTACTTCAATAACGAGGTCGCGCAGACCGAGATGGTCCGGGTCAACTGGGCGGGAGCGATGCTCTCACCAACTCCCCGCCGAGAGGTGATGCTCGAAGTGGAATCGAATTTCAGCGGCAATAAGTCCAATCATTTCCTAGAGCGCAGCTATGACCTGACGCTGGTTCACCAAAACGGAAAGCTGCGTCACCATCTGGTGATCAATCTAAAGAACGCGACGCCAGATGGTTATGAGGGTGGCCGTCAATACACTTGCTACCTACGTTTCTACTATCCAGCCACAGCCACCGACGCCGTGACGTTGCACCTCACGCCGGACGTCTATCCGAGCGATGAGAAGCCAAACGGGCTCAAGCTGGCCGACGGCTGGCTGCACATCGAGATCACCGACCTCAAGGTGGGGTTCGCGACCCACCAGGTGGTCCTTGATTACACAACTGACGTTGGCGACATGGCTGGCGGCCACGAGATTTACTGGCAAAAGCAGGCTGGCGTGCTGAGCGACAAGGTCCACGTCAGCTTGCAAACCGGCGGTAAGACGTTCACTGCCGACTCCGATCTTGCCCAGGATCGGCTGTTCATCCTCACGAACCAGGGTTTGCGGGTTGCGGCGGCAAACGTCGCTGGCGCACAGCTGTCAATCCTCGGAACCTGAAGTCCCAAGGCTGGAAGGTGCAACCTAGTGGGATGTAACGGATGAATGCGATACACGGATGCGGCGCCGCGGGTCGCTGTACTTCCACTTGATGGGAACCGCGGTCTTGTTGTGTTCACGGATATAGCGCATGAGCTTTTCAGCAAGGTCACCAGTGGACTTGAAGATGCCCCGAGCGATGACGTCGCGCTCGACCTTGCTGAACCAGAGCTCGATCTGGTTGAGCCAGCTGGAGTACGTCGGTGTGTAGTGCATAGTCACGTTCGGGTGATCGGTGAGGAATTGGGCCACGAGCTTGGTCTTGTGGGCCGAGAGGTTGTCCGCGATGAAGTGGATCTCCATCCCGATGGGCTGTGCCGCGACCACCGAGGTGAGGAAGGCGACGAACTCCGCGCTGGTATGGCGGGGCACGGTCTTGCCGACCACCGTGCCCGTGGCGGTGTTCAGCGCGGCCAGGAGCGAAAGCGTGCCGTTGCGGATGTATTCGAAACCGTGGCGCTCGGCGCGGCCGGGCGAGAAGGGCAAGGTCGGCAGCGTCCGATCGAGGGCCTGGATGGCGCTCTTCTCGTCCACGCTGAATACGAGCCCGTGTTGCGGAGGATTGAGATAGAGGCCAATCACATCGAGGGCTTTGGCCTCGAAGTCGGGGTCATCAGAGGCGACGTAGCTGCTGGTCTGGTGCGGCTTGATCTCTGCTCGCGCCCACACCCGAGCCACCATCATGTGGCTCGTCTTGAGCTTTCTTGCCAGGCGGCGAGTGGTCCAATGAGTAGTGCCGTCGGTGGGCTTCTCCTGAGCGGCCTTCAAGATTCGGGCTTCGAGACGCAGCGAACTGGCCTGCCGGCGCGTTCCCTGATGTCGCAAGAACAAGCCCTCGAGTCGATTACTACGAAAGCGGTCCTGCCATATCCTCACGAAACTGCGGCTGCATCCCAGCTGCTCGCGGATGGCGCTTTGGGGAACGCCGTCCGCGAGCAACAGCAAGACGCGTGCGACCCGCACCTCCGACGCAGGCAGACTGCGGGATCGGGAGCGACGTTCCAATTCGACGCGCTCATCTTCGGAAAGAACGATGGGAGAGGCTGAGATGAACATGCCTCATTTTAGCACCCATGTATCCCTAATGGCCGTTACAGTCCACTAGTGGACTGTAACGGCCCCTAGTTGTCGGCTTCGGCGACCTCCGATGGCGGCGCCACGAGGTCGCGCAGGCTGCCCTCGAAACGAGCCAGGCTGGTGTGGACCTCAAGGACCTCGTCGGTCGAGACCGGCTCCCGGCGGTCCACCATCGGGCGGCTCTCGGTCCACTCGGCCCCGCACTCGCAGCGGCGGTAGACATAGGTCGCCACGTTGGATTGGTGAACGTACGTGGCGGCGGCATCACGGCGGCGCCCGCAGGCGCAGGCAGACGGTTCCGGTTCCAACTTCGGTTTTTGCAAGGACGTGTTCTCCGACTCTGGGGTGAATGGAACGGGCGCTGCGATCCTACATGACCCGGCTACTGTTTGGAAGTACTGTTCAGCTCGCCGATCAGCTGCCCGACACTCCTCAACCGGCCCTCCCGGCTGGCGTCCTCGAGAGTTTGAAACTGGCTGAGGACGTCGACGAAGCCCTCGCCAAGCCGGTAGCCATGCTTGTCGAGCATCTCCACTCCGTTCGGGTGGCCCTCGGCCACATCGCGGATTCGCGAGTGCAGCGAGTAGCGATCAGCCAACGGCAGGCGGCGCTTCGCGCTCCACCAATAGAGCCCTGCCGCCCCAGCGCGCGGGCAGGAAGTCGGGCGGCTCCTCGGCGAAGACCGCCACCAGCACCGGGATGCCGTTGCGACGGTCCGCGCGCACGGTGCACCGGCCCCGGTAGCCGCGGGCTCGCAGGCTATCCACCAGGGCCGTGCCGAACAGCACAAGCGTGTTGTCCAGGATCTCGGTGTTGATCCGGCCGCCTTCGCTTGATCCGTCGACGCCGGACGTTCTGGAATTGAGGAGCATCTCGCTGGGGGCTAAGTCTATTTAGCTGTCCGCTCGGGCAGCGCGGCGATGATGACCTCCACCGCGCGCTGATGGCCGAGCCGCCCGGTGTCGATGACGAGGTCGTAAAGGGAGGCATGCTCCCAGTCCCCACCGTATACCTGGCGAACATAGGCCGCCCGGTTGGCGTCCTGGGCCTTGAGGAAGCGGCGGGCGTCATCCTCACCCAATCCCCGGAGCTCGATGATCGCCTTGAGGCGGAATGCCACCGGGGCACGGAGGAACACGCGCAGCAGGTCGGGCCGGTCCTTCAGAACGTAGCCGGCGGCTCGGCCGACGATCACGCAGTCGCCCGATGCCGCCTGCTGGCGGATGATCTCCTGGGTCACGGCCAGGACGGAGCGGTGAGGGTCCCAGGCCAGGTCGCCATAGGGCGGGGTCCAGGCGGCGACGTCCTGGGGAGTTGAGAAGTCGACGGTCGCGAGCTGTCGGAGGAGGCGATCCAGGACGCCGCGGGTGCGCTCGTCGTAGGACTCGACGACATCTGTGCCAACCTTCAGCCGGCGCGCCACCTCGTCGACGATGGCGCCATCCAGGTACTCGATGTCGAGCCGCTCAGCGAGCATGCGGCCCACCGTCTCCCCACCCGCTCCAACCTCGCGTCCGATCGTGATGACCGGCATTTCGACGCGAAGACTACTCCAGGTAGTCGCGCAGCTTCTTCGACCGAGATGGATGGCGAAGCTTTCTCAACGCCTTCGCTTCGATCTGTCGAATCCGCTCACGAGTCACCCCGAAGCGCTTGCCCACCTCCTCCAGCGTGCGCTGGTGGCCGTCGATGAGCCCAAAACGCAGCTGCAGGACGCGCCGCTCGCGGGGTGTGAGGGTGTCCAGGATGTCCTCCACCTCGTTGCGCAGCATCGTCAGCGAGGCGGCGTCCGAGGGCGCGATCGCCTCCTTATCCTCGACGAAGTCGCCGAGGTGCGAATCCTCCTCCTCGCCGATCGGTGTCTCCAGTGAGACCGGGTCCTGGGAGACCTTGATGATCTCGCGCACCCGCTCGGGGGTGATGCCCATCTCCTCGCCGATCTCGTCGTCGGTCGGTTCGCGGCCCAGCTCCTGGAGTAGGCGGCGGGAGACCCGAACCAGCTTGTTGATCGTCTCGACCATGTGGACGGGAATCCGGATCGTCCGGGCTTGATCAGCGATCGCCCGGGTGATGGCCTGCCGGATCCACCAGGTGGCGTAGGTGGAGAACTTGTAGCCGCGCCGGTAGTCGAACTTCTCGACGGCGCGGATCAGGCCCATGTTCCCCTCCTGGATGAGGTCCAGGAAGGACATGCCCCGGCCGATGTACTTCTTGGCGATGCTCACCACCAGGCGGAGGTTGGCCTCGGTGAGGTGGCGGCGGGCCTCCTCGTCGCCCTGCTCGATCGCCATCGCGTACTCCACCTCCTGCTCCTTGCGGAGCAGGGGAACGCGGCCGATCTCGCGCAGGTACATGCGCACCGGGTCGTCGAGGGCGATGGCGCCGATGGCCGCGTTGGCCTCGAGGCTGTCGTCGTCGCTGTCGTCGACCGCCTCGAAGTCGCGGTCGCCGTCGGACACCTCGATGCCCATGTCGCGGAAGAGCTGGAAGATCCGCTCGAGGTGGTCGGGCTCGGCCTCGATCTCGGGGAAGGCGGTGAGGACGTCGTCCGGGGTGAGGTACCCCTGCTCCTTGCCCCGGACGATGAGCGCCTCCGCGGCGACGACGAGGTGATCCATGGGCGAGGCCAGCGCGGCGCCGCCACCCGGCTTCGAGGCCGTGGTCATGACTTCCTCCCGCCCGGCGTCACTGCACCTCGCAGGACGGCTCCCCGAACCGGAACAGTCTGACAGCCCCGGCCGCATCTGCGCGCTATGCTCCCCGCCATGGTTCCTCCCGCGAGGCCACGCATGCTCGCTCCGGGCGTGCTCCTCGTCGCTCTCGTCGGGGTCTGGCTCACCCACACGCTCGAGTACGCGCGCGTCTCCGGTGCCGCCCGGCTCTCCGCGGTCGTGCTCGCCCCGGTGCACGCGTACATGCTGCCGGTGGGGGCACTGCTCACCCTCGGCGCCGCCCTGCTCGGGGTGCGCTGCTGGCGGGCGTGGTGGGCCCTGGGCCGCCGTCTCGAGCAGACCCGCACCGCCCTCGCCGGCGTCTGGCGGGGCCGCGGGACCGGATGGCGCCCCGCCGCGCCGGTGCCCCGGCCATCCGAGGGCGCCCAGCTTCTCGCCCTCTGGCTGCCGCTCAGCCTGCTCCAGGCCGGCCTCTACCTCCTCCAGGAGAACGCCGAGGCGCTCGCCGCCGGCCGGCCGCTGCAGGGACTGGGCGCCGTGACCGGCGTCCACGCGCCGGTCCTCGCCGTGCACGTGCTGGTCGCCTGGGCGCTCGCATGGTCGGTGCTGCTGGTGCTCCGCCGGCTGGGTGAGCGCCGCGGCGTCGTCGCCGCCTGCGAGCGGCTGCTCCTCGCCCTGCTCCGCCATCTCGGCCGCGCCGCCGCGGCCCCGCACTCGGCGCGCGCCACCGTCGCCTCGCCGCTCGACCGCTTCGGCCGCGAGCTCTGGCGCCGCCCTCCCCCGCTGCTCCTCTCGGACTGACCGACACGACCCGGGCACGCATGCCCGCCGGCGCGATCCCGCGCCGTCAATCGTCGATCCCCGAGAGGAGCCCTTCCGTGAGTTTCACCACCTGCAGGACAGCCCGCGCCGGCGTCGCCGCGCTCGCCGCCGGGGCACTGGCGCTCGGCGCCGTCCATCCCGCCCTCGCCCACGTCGTCAAGCCCTTCGGTCCCTACACGATCGCGCTGGGCTGGCTCCACGAGCCCGCGTACGTGGGCTTCGACAACGCCGTCCAGGTGATCGTCAAGCAGGACACCACCCCGGTCACCGACATCACCGACAAGGACCTGAAGGTGGAGGTGAGCCTGGGCGGCCAGAGGATGGACACGATGCCGCTGGTGCCCACCGCCGACCCCGACACCGGCCTGGGCACGCCGGGCGAGTACCAGATGCACTTCATCCCGACCGCCCCGGGCAACTACACCTTCCACATCAGCGGGAAGATCAAGGACGCCCCGGTCGACGAGACCGCGACGGCCAGCGACAAGACCTTCGCCACCGTGGACAGCCCGGCCGGCGTCGAGTTCCCGGCCAGGGTGCCGAGCGTCACCGACATCTCGACCAAGCTCGACCGGGTCAGCGCCCGGGTCGACAGGGTGGAGAGCAGGGCCGACGCGCTGCCCACCGCGCTGGTGGCGCTGCTCGCCGCCCTCGTCCTCGGTGGCGCCGGCATCGGCCTCGGGCTGAGCGCGCGGCGGCGGAGCCCGGGGCTCTAGCACCGTGCGGCGCCTGATCCTGGGGCTGGTCACCCTGCTGGTGGCGCTCGGAGCGGTGGCGGTGCTGCCGCTCCACGCCTCCGCGCACGCCCTCCGGCAGAGCTCCGTGCCCGACAGCGGGGCCGACCTCCCCCAGCCGCCGGCCGACGTGACCATCACCTTCGGCGAGGAGCCGGACCCCCGGCTCTCCTCGATCGAGGTGCTGTCCACCGGCGGCCAGCCGTACCAGCAGGGGCCCGCCCAGGCGGTGCCGGGGAATCCCCTGCAGCTCCGGGTCGCGCTGAAGCCCATCCCCACCGGGGTCTACACGGTCAGCTGGCGGACCTTCTCGCACGTCGACGGCCACGTCGCCGGCGGCGCCTTCGCCTTCGGGGTGCGGAAGGACCCCAGCTCGGTGTCGATCCCCGCGTCGGTGGCGGGGCCGCCCGGCCCCAGCGCCGCCGACATCGCCGGGCGCGCCGTGCTCTTCCTCGGACTGGTGGGGCTGGTCGGCGGCGCCGGGGTGGCGACGATGGTGCTGCCCCGGCCCGCCCGCGCGGTGGTGCGCACCCTGCCGGTGGCATGGGGGCTCGCGGTGGTGGGGACGGCGACGGTGATCGCCTCCCAGGCGAGGAACGCCGGGGCGGGGCTGGGCGACGTGTTCTCCACCTCGATCGGCCGCACCGTGGTGGAGCGCTCGATCCCGCTGGCGATCGCGGGCGCCGCGCTGCTGCTCGCCTTCCGCGGGGGCGACACCCGGCGCCGGACCGCGGTGGCGGTGGCCGGGACGGCCGGCGCCCTGGCGATGCTCGCCGACGTGCTCAACAGCCACGCGGCGGCGGGGTCCGCGGTGGCGGTGAACGCCGCGATGCAGTGGGTGCACATCGCCGCCGGCGCCCTCTGGATCGGGGGACTCTTCGCCCTGCTGCTGGGGATCCGCGGGCTGACGGGCGAGGCGAGGGGGCGGACGGTCCGCCGGTTCAGCACCCTCGCGGGGGTGGCGCTGTTCGCCGTCGCCGCCACCGGCACGGTGCGGGCGGTGATCGAGGTCGGCGCCTGGGACCGGCTGTGGGGCACCACCTTCGGCATCCTGGTGCTGGTCAAGGTGGGGCTGCTGCTGCTGCTCGCCGGGCTCGGCGCCGTCAATCGCCTCCGCAACGTGCCGGTGGCGGCGCGGGGGGTGCGCGGGCTGCACCGGGTCGGCAGCGTCGAGGTCATGGTGGCGGTCGCCGCCCTGCTCGTCGCCGCCGGGCTGGTGAACGAGGCGCCCCCGGCCTCGGAGGTCGCCCGGGCCGCCGCCCAGGCACCGCCGTCGCTGGTGCTCGACGCCCACGACTACGGCACCAGCGTGCGGATGCGGCTGACCGTCACCCCGGGCTCGACCGGGCCCAACCGCTTCTCCGCCGTCCTCACCGACTACGACACCGGCCGGCCGCTCGACGCCACCGGGGTGCAGCTGGGCTTCGCCGCGCCGTCCTGCCAGAGCCTCGGCCCCACCACCCTGCCGCTGACCCACACCGCCCCGGGCACCTGGACGGCGACCGGCAGCAACCTCGCGCTGGGGACCACCTGGCAGGTCACCGCGCTGGTGAACCGGGGCAGCGCCTCGGTCGAGATCCCGGTGACGGTGACCCCGCGCGTGCCGCCGCAGACCCTCACCGTGCAGCCCGGGGCCAGCGGGCTGCCCACCCTCTACAACATCGTGCTCCCGGTGGGGAACCTGCAGATCTACATCGACCCCGAGACCGCCGGGAGGGTCGAGTTCCACGCCACCTACTTCGACGCGGGCGGCAACGGCCTCGACGCCACCGTGAGCTCGATCCGGGAGGCCGGCACCAGCGGCGACCTCCCCGTCCGTCAGCTCGCTCCCGGACACTATGTGGCGGACGCCACCGTGAAGCGGGGGACCAACAGCTTCGACATCGCCGCCGTCAGCGGCTGCCAGCAGCTGAGCTCCCACATCGACATCACCCTGAGAGGATGAGGACCCGCCCATGAGAACCGCCCGCTTCGCCGCGATCGTGGCCATCCCGACCATCTCCTGCGCGGCATGCGGTGGTGACGGCGGGGTCCCCGCGACGTCGAGTCCGACCGCCGCCGCGAGCCTCCCCCCGGGCACCCCCTCGGGGACCCGCCCCTCGTCGCCGGCCACGCTGTCGATCACCTCCCCCACCGACGGCAGCACGGTGACCGGCAGCAGCGTCCACGTCGCCGTCGACCTGCAGGGCGCCCAGGTGGTGCAGGCGACCAGCTCGACCATCAGCCCCGACAGGGGCCACGTCCACCTCTACATCGACGGCAACCTGCAGTACATGCAGTACACCCTCGCCCAGGACTTCCCCGTCCACCCCGGGGTCTACACCATCAAGGCCGAGTTCGTGGCCTCCGACCACTTCCCCTTCAGCCCGAGGGTCTACTCCAAGCAGATCGTCTTCACCGTCAGGTAGGGCCTCCGCCGGCGCTACTCGCCCATCCCCTTCAGGATGTCGCTGATCTCGACCAGGTCCCGCTGGATGTGGTCGGGAAGGCGCTCGAAGGCGTGGGACGGCGCCGCGGCGCTGACCGCGATGGCGGGGCCGGCGGCGGCGCCGGCCGGGGCCGCGGCACGGGGACGGTTGCGGAGGGTCAGCGCCACCCCGGTGCCGCCGATCATGAGCAGGCCGGCGAGCGCGATCACCGGGGCCGGGCCGCCGCCGCCCGCGGGGCCGGGGGGCGCACCGCCCTGGCCGATGCCGCTGGCGGGGAGCGCCGCGACCGGCGCGGACGAGGAGCTGGGCTCGGCGGCCGCCGGGGTGGGCGGCGGGGTCGGCGGCGTCGCCGGGATCGCCGGCACGGCGACCGCCGGAGCCGGCGGCGGCGGGGCCGGCGGCGCCGGTGCGGCGGGCGCGGGCGCCCCCCTCGGCGACGGTGGCGGGGGCGGCAGCGGCGCCGGGGCCGGCTTCCTGGTCGGCTGCGGTGGTGGCGGCGGCGGCGGGGGTGGTGGCGGCGGCGGTGGAGGAGGAGCCGGAGTCGGCTTCGGCGTCGGCGTCGGCGTCGGCTTCGGGGTGCGGCTCGGCTTCGGCGTGTGGGTCGCGGCCGCCTGCTGGGGCGCGACCGTCGCGGCGAGCGTGGTCAGCGGTCCGGGCGCGGCCTCGACGGCGCCGACCAGCAGCGCGGCGGCCGCGACCAGCAGCCCGGTGGCGGCCCGGTGACGAGGTGTGACCTCGTGCATCTCTCCCTTCCCTGCCCCGCGGGGCGACATGTCCCTCGCGGCCGCCCTGAGCGGCCCGAAAACCCATTGTCGCCGAATTCGCGGAAAATGGGAGCTTCGCTGTGGAACCCGCCCCCGCGCTGCGCTACCGTCCGGGGATGCCCGCCTCCCCGTCCCCGCCCCCGCTCTCCTGCGGCGAGTGGGCGGTGCTCGGCCTGGTCACCGAGCAGCCCCGCCACGGCTTCGCCCTCGCCCGGCTGATGGCCCGGGAGGGCGAGGTCGGCCAGGTGTGGGCGCTGCCCAAGCCGCTGGTCTACCGCGCCCTCACCACCCTGCAGGACCGGGGCATGGTCGCCACCGCCGGCGAGGAGCCGGGCGAGCGGGGCCCTCACCGCACCCTGCTCACCGCCACCGCGGAGGGCGAGGAGGCGCTGCGCGCCTGGCTGGTCACCCCCGTCGACCACCTCCGCGAGGTCCGCTCCCTGCTGATGCTGAAGCTCGCCCTGCTGGCCCGCACCGGCGGCGACGCCGGCCCCCTGCTCGCCGCCCAGCGTGAGCGTCTCTCGCCGCTGCTCGCCACCCTCGAGACCCGGGTGGCAACCGCCGAGGCGTTCGAGCACACCCTGCTGGTCTGGCGGCTGGAGTCGGCGCGGGCCGCGGTGCGCTTCCTCGACGCCGTCGCCGCCCGTCCGCTGAGCCGCGCGAGCGGCTGAGCCGGCGGGGCTCAGCGAGCCCGGCGGCGCGATCCCCCGCCCACCCGCTGGGGCAGCAGCCGGTCGGCGGTGTGGGTGGCGGTGAAGCGCACCGCCCGCCCGGGGGTCATCCCCGCTGCCCTGCAGGAGACGGCCACGTCCTGCTCGGAGATGTCCCGCCCGGCGCGGGGACGGATCACCCAGAGCACCCCGCCCGACGCGATGCAGTGGGCCAGGCCGGGGACCCGCCCCAGCTCCTCTCGCTGGTTGGCGGCCAGGAAGATGATGTCAGCTCCGGCAGGAACCGACCGGCCGGTCACCACCACGGCGGCGCGGCCGCGGAGCTCCTCGACGAAGCCCACCTCGACCGTGCCCACGACGGCGACGCACTGCCCGGGCTTGACACCGAGCCGGTCGAGCCGGCTCCGAGGCCCGCGACCCAGGGCCTCCGCCCAGCGCTGTGAGGCGCCGTCGAGGTGGAGCACCGCGGTGCCGCCGGGGAACGTGACCTCGACGCGGCCGTCGGCGGACTCGACCACGGTGAGGTCGCTCACCGGAACCGCGAGGCGGCGCTCCTGCCGCAGGACGAGCTCGTCGGTGTCCAGGTATGCGGTGCCCTCGCCCACCCGCTCACCGAAGCGCAGCGTGCAGGGTGCCTCGCGTCCCCCCATCCGTCTCCCGCCTCCGTTCCCCCCAGGCGCCACGCACACCCCCCGAACCACCCGCCCCCGAGCTGACACCCGACTTGGCAGAAACTCACGCTGAAGAGAGGTCGAGGAAGAGCTGCCTGGCCTGCTCGGCCGGCCGCTCGGTTGTACGGGCTGCACCACAACCATATCCGAACCGACCCCCCGCGCCAAGCCCCCGGGACGTGTCGAATCGCCCCGGGTGCTGACGAACCGCCCACTCGCGCCACCATGAGGGGCCGTCCGGCAGGGTAGGCTGAGGCCATGGAGCGCTACCTCCTCCGCGGCCTGATGGCGCGGCGGCTGCTCGGCCAGGCTCCGGCGGTGCTGGCGATCGCCGGGGTCAGCGTGCTCGGCACCCACCTGCTGGCGGTGCGGGGCCGGACCAGCGACCGCACCCGCATCGTGGTCGTCAGCGTGCTCAACCATCGCGGCCGCCGCTACCTGGTCTCGCCGCGGGGCACCACCCAGTGGGTGCGCAACCTCCGCGCCGCGGGCAGGGCCGAGCTCCGGCTGGGCAAGCGCACCGAGCCGATCCTCGCCGTCGAGGTCCCGGAGGCCGAGCGGCCCGCGCTGCTCCGCGCGTATCTGCGGCAGTGGCGCCTCGACGGCAGCAGCACCCTCGAGGGCGTCGGCGCCGGGGCGCCCGACGCCGAGCTGCTCCGCATCGCGCCCGCGTACCCGGTCTTCCGCATCGAGCCCTCCGGCCCGGTGACGACGTCATCGCAGTGACGATCGTGGCGGTTCGATCGCACCCGTAACGAATCGCCGAGGGCCACAAGGTTGGGGGGGCCGCGGTCGTCTCCAGGTGTGATTCGGGTTCCTCTCTCACCCGATGACCCGGTGGGGTGCAGCCCGCCAGACAAAGGGATCCTCGACATGACCGCTCGCAAGCTCGTCCTCGCCGCCATCGGGTCCGCCGCCGCCGCCGGTGTGGTCTCCGCGACCGTCGCCTCCGCCCTCGGCCTGGGTGGCACCCACGCCGAGGCCCTGTTCTCCGGCGACTCCGGCTCGATGACCGCCAGCGCAGGTCCCCTCACCGCCGCCGCCGACCTCAGCGGCCTCGGCGGCATCGGCGGCCTGGTGCCCAGCCTCCCGGCGCTGCCCGGGGTCTCCTCGGTGACCAGCCTGCTGCCCGGCCTCCCCAGCCTCTCCTCCCTCACCGGCGGCCACCTGGGGATCGGCGCGAACCCCACCGGCGGCTCGCTCTCGGTCTCCGGGTCGGGCGCCGGCACCACCGCCGCCGGGGGCGGCAGCGCCTCCGGCCTGCCCGGCATCTCCTCGGTCACCGGCATGCTGCCCGGCCTTCCCGACCTCTCCTCGCTGACCGGCGCGCTGCCGGCCGTCCCCGCCCTGCCCGCCCCGGTGCAGTCGCTGGCCGGCTCGGTCACCGGCGTCGCCGGCTCGCTCAGCGGCACCGTCCAGGGCACCGCCGGGTCGCTGGTCAACGGCCTGCCTTCCACCCTCGGCTCGGCGGCCGGCACCGCCACGGGCGTGGCCGGCGGCCTCGTCCCCTCGGTCACCCAGCCGGTGGTCAACGTCGCCGGCGGCGCGCTGAACCTGGGCGGCGGCTCGGTGTCGGCGACCGCCCCGAGCGTCTCCGCGTCGGGCGGCGGCCTCCACCTGGGCCTCCCCGGCCTCCCCGGGATCCCCTCCCTCTCCTGCATCACCTCGCTGCTCAGCCACTGCTAGAGGTCCGGGCGCACCGGCGCCCGGAGCAGGGCGAGCCTCGGACGGGGCGGGACCAATGCGGTCCCGCCCCGTTCCGCATCCCCCTCCCCGTACCATCCGCACGATGGCGACCAACCAGCGCCGGCCACGGCGCTCGGGGCCGGGACGGCCGCCGACGCCGGCGGCGGGGCCGGTGCGCGGGCGCCACCACCGCGTTCTCGTCGCCCTCCTGCTCGCCGTCGGGTTCACCGCCGCCGGCCTCGCCGGCGCCGTCGCGTACTTCCTGCCGGTGCTCGCCACCGGGCTGGGCGCCACCGGTCAGTCGGTGGTGAGCGGGCTCACCCACCGCTCCCCCGCCGACCACCAGCCCTTCACGGTGCTGCTGCTGGGGTCGGACGACGATGCCAAGTTCGTCCCCGGGCACCTGCTGACCCAGTCGATGATCCTGGTGCGGGTCGACCCCAGCAGCGGGCACGCGACCATGCTCTCCATCCCCCGGGACCTCTACGCGCCGATCTCCGGCGGCGGCACCGCGAAGATCGACACCGCCTACGCCAACGGGGGGGCGTCCGCCGCGGTCGACACCGTGCAGCGCGACTTCAACGTCCAGATCGACCACTACGTGTGGATCGGGCTGCGCGGCCTGGTCAACCTGATCGACCGCCTCGGCGGCGTCGATCTGGTGACCACCAACCCGGTGCTCGACGACTTCTATCCCGCCGACCTCGCGGGCGGCGACCCCTACGCGTTCCAGCGGGTGGCGGTGATGCCGGGGGCGCAGCACATGAGCGGCCTCACCGCCATGGAGTACGTGCGCTCCCGCCACGACGACCTCCGCGAGGACTTCGGCCGCTCCGAGCGCCAGCAGCAGGTCCTGCTCGCGCTGCGCACCCGGGCCCACTCGCTGAGCCTCACCGACCTGCCCGACATCGCCTCGGCACTGAACGGCGAGATCCTCACCGACATGAGCCTCACCGAGGTCGCCGACCTGCTGCCCATCGCCTCCGGCCTCCAGCTCGGCAACGTCGAGCGGGTGCTGCTGCTGCCCCCCTTCACCCACGACGCCACCGTCGACGGCCAGGCGGTGCTCGAGCCCGACTGGGACCGCATCCACGCCCGGGTGGCGCAGAGCTTCCCCTGATGCGGAATCGAGTCGCGATGTCCATCCCGCTCGTGGCCCTGATGGCCGGTTTCGGGCTCGCCGTGTACACCGGTCTCGGGGTGGTGCGCCACCTCCACGACGGGCGCACCGCCGCCGCCGGGGCCACCGTCGACCCCTCCCAGGTGCGGCCGCTGCTCCAGCTTCCGGGCAGCCTGTACGTCGCCGCCGGCGGCGACCTGCTCCGGCTGCGGGGCGACAGCGTGACCGGGGTGCTCACCCATGACGCCGGCCGGCGCTGGATGCAGCCCGCGGTGGCGGCGGACGGCTCGCTGCTGGTGGTCGGCCGCGGAGCTCAGAGCTCCGACCTCTACGGCGCCGGTGCCGGCGGGAGCGGGCTGCGACGGCTGACCGACAACGCCGCGGCGCCGCTGGCGGACGGGTCGCTGGAGCGCAACCACTGGGCCTTCCATCCCCGCGGCGGCGCCGACGGCCGGCTCTGGTACAGCTATGACGCCCCCAAGGCGGGCTTCCGCGTCGACCTGGCGGTGTGGAGCCGGCCGGCGGGTGGGATGGCGGCGCGCTGGTCGTCCCCGGTGGGGTACACGGGCGGCGACGTCGAGCCGCTGCCGCTCGGCTCCGGCGGGGCCGTGTTCGTGCGCTACGCCGTCGACGGCCAGTCGCACATCCGCTCCCAGCTGTGGCTGCAGACCGGTCCGCACGACCCCGGTCACGCGCTCACCACCGCAGAGGACGACTGCAGCCAGCCCGACCTCGCCCCCGGCGGCGCGATGCTCGCGATGGTCTGCACCCAGGGCGGCCAGGCGGCCCACCTCGAGGTCGCCGGCTTCGACGGCAGCCGCCTCGGCACCCCGCGGACGCTCGCCGGCGGTGGGCTCTGCGCCTTCCCCACCTGGGCGCCGGACGGCAGCGGGCTCGCCTACCTCGCCCCCGGGTCGGGCGCCGGCGAGTTCACCCTCTGGTGGCTGGCGGGAGCGGCCGGCACTGCGCCCTCGGCGCCGCGCCAGGTGCTCGAGGGGGCCGCCCTGGACGCCACCTCGCGCCCCGCCTGGGCCGCCTGATCAGGGAACGCCCGTTTCCCACAGCCTGTGGATGACCTGTGGATAGAGGTGTGAACTACCGCCCCGTGAGCGTCTCGTCGGCCAGCCGGCCGCGCAGCACGCTCTTCTGCACCTTGCCCGACGGGGTGGTCGGGAACGCGTCGCACATGATCCAGCGCTTGGGCGTCTTGAAGGGGGCGAGGCGGGCGCGCACGAAGGCGCCGAGCTCCTCGCCGGTGGGGGTCATCCCCGGGGCGGGGCGCACGAAGGCGACCACCTCCTCACCCCAGCGGGGGTCGGGCGTGCCGACCACGGCGACGTCGCCGACCGCGGGGTGGGTGAAGAGCAGCTCCTCGATCTCGCGGGGATAGATGTTCTCGCCGCCGCGGATGATCATGTCCTTCAGCCGGCCCTCGATGCGGCAGTAGCCGCGCGCGTCCATCGAGGCGAGGTCGCCGGTGTGCAGCCATCCCTCGGCGTCGATCGCCGCGGCGGTGGCCTCGGGCATGTTGTAGTAGCCGGTCATCACCAGGTAGCCGCGGCAGCAGAGCTCGCCCACGGCGCCGGTCGGCAGGGTCTCCCCGGTCGCGGCGTCGATGATCTTCACCTCGGTCTGGGCCAGCGGCTGTCCCAGCGTCTCCGCCTTGTCCTCGGGGGAGTCGTCGAGGTGGGTGCCGGTGATGCCGGGCGACGCCTCGGTCTGCCCGAAGATGATGCTGAAGCGCACCCCCAGGGTGGCCTCGACGTTGCGGACGAGCTCGACCGGAACGGTGGCGCCGCCGGAGCTGACGATGCGCAACGCGGAGAGGTCGCGGCGGCCCCGGTCGGGGTGCTCGAGGACGGCGATCAGCATCGTGGGCGCACCGAGTGTGACGGTGGCGCGGTGGGTCTCCATCAGCTCGAGGTGGAGGGCGGGGTCGAAGGCCACCACCGGGATCAGCGTGGCCCGGTTCTGCGCCGCGCCCAGCACCGCGACCACGCAGCCGGCGGTGTGGAAGAGCGGGAAGGGGTTGACCACCACGTCGCCGGGCTGCCAGCCCATCCGCCGGGTCAGCAGCAGGGCGTTGTTTGGTGATCCCGCGGTGGTGGAGCAGCGCCGCCTTGGGGAAGCCGGTGGTGCCCGACGTGTACTGGATCTGCGCGGCGTCGCCGGGGGCGACCTCGGGGAGCCGCTCGGTGGGCGAGCCGGTGGCGCAGAAGTCCTCCCAGCCGGTGAAGAGGAGGGACTCGCGAAGCCCGGGCAGCTCGGAGCGCACCTCGGCGAGCGACCGCTCCATGGGGTTGCCGCGGAACTCCGGCATGAGGAAGACGCCCGCCGACCCCGACTGCTCGAGCACGTAGCGGAGCTCGTTGGGGCGGTAGGCGGGGTTGACGGTCACCAGGATCATCCCCGCCAGCGCGGCGCCGTACTCGAGCAGCACCCACTCGGTGGTGTTCGGACCCCATACCGCGATCCGCTCCCCGACCGCGAAGCGACCGAGCAGCGCCCGCGCCACCCCCTCGGCGTCGTCGAGCAGCCGCTCGTAGGTCCAGTGCCGCCGTGCCCCCGGGTCGGGGATGCCGTCGACCAGCGCCTCCTGGCCGGGCCGCTCGGTGGCGGCCGCGCGCAGCACGTCGCCGACGGTGGTCTCCAGGACGGGCAGGCTCGTATCCGCGGGCCAGTACGACGTGGACAGAGGCATGGTGTTCCTCCTGTTCGGGCGCGAGCCGAGGATACACAACCACTGCAACGATTTCTCCGCGGCTTCGGTCTCCCCAAAATCGCGAGCACGACGTACCATCCGGACCGCGTGGGAGGAAGGGGTGCCAGGGGTGGCGCGGAGGTTTCGTGGTGGACCTTCAGCATGGTGAGTCCGGTCGCGGCGTGAGCGGGGTCGCGGCCCGGCGTGGTCGCGTCCGCAGGATGGCGCGGAGGCTGGCGGCGGCGCTGGTGACGGCGGCCGCGATGGTCGGCGCGGGCTCACCCGCTCCGCCGCAGATCCACGAGGCGCCGGCGGCGAGCGCGTCGATGTCGAGCCCGAACTGGTCGGGCTACGCCGTCCACCGGACCGGGGTGCAGTTCACCGATGTCCGCGGCGCCTGGGTCCAGCCGGCGGTGAGGTGTCCCAGCGGAGGCACCTACTCGAGCTTCTGGATCGGGCTCGACGGGTACGTCTCGAACTATGTCGAGCAGGTCGGCACCGGCGCCGACTGCACCGCGGCCAACCAGCCCGCCTACTACGCCTGGTACGAGCTCTACCCGGCGGCGCGGGTGCGCATCGCGATGGTGATCCGGCCCGGCGACCACATCGAGGCCGCGGTCGACTCCATCGCCGCGGGCACCACCCTCACGCTGCGCGACATCACCACCGGACGCAGCTTCTCGACGGTGCGCCGCGGCCCGACCGGCCCGCTGACGTCGGCGGAGTGGATCGCGGAGGCGCCGTCGGCGTGCTCGGGGAACACCTGCAACGTGCTCCCGCTCGCGAACTTCGGCTACGTCTCCTTCTCGATGTGCAGCGCCGACGCCGGCGGCAGCTCGGGGACGATCACCTCGCCGGCGTGGGCGGCCGACGTCATCACCATGGTCCGCTCCAACGGGTCGGTGCTCGCCCAGCCCTCACCGGTCAGCGCCGACGGCGCCTCCTTCACCGTCAGCGTCCACTGACGGGGGCGGAGTCCGCCTCCGTTCGGCGAAGTTGACGCAGGCGACGGGGCCGTGCAATCCTCCCGCAACGACCCGAGACGGGGAAGGGAGGACTTGGGGGGTGATCCGAGTCCGGCGCTACTCACCTCTGCTGCTGCTCGCCGTCGTCCAGCTGGTGCTGGCGATCGCGCTGCCGTCACGCGCGCCCGCGCCCAGCGCGGCGCCGCCGCCGCTGGCCCTCGCCGCGCCCGGCGCCGACCCCGGCGCGGACTCGGGAGGCGCGGCGGACCCGGCCAGCGGCGCGGCCGGCGCGACCACGGGCGGCACCAGGCCGGCGGCCGCCGGAGCCCCAGGTGGCGGCATCGGGGCCGCGGCGGCGCTGCCGGGCACCGGCCATGCCGGCGGCGACACCCACCACTGCGCCGGCGGGCTGCAGTTCGGCGGCCTGCTCATCGCCCCGCCCTGCGCCCCCACCTGGGGCGGCGGCGACAACGGCGGCGCCACCTCGCAGGGGGTGACCCGCACCACCATCGAGGTGGTGCTGTACCGGCCCAAGCGCAACGCGGCCGTCGACGCCATCATCTCGTCGCAGGGGATCAGCAGCAGCCCGCAGCAGGAGCAGGACTTCCGCGACCGGGCCGCCACCTTCATCAACACCCGGTACGAGCTCTACGGACGGAAGGTCCACTTCGACGTCTTCCAGGGCCAGTGCGAATTCGCGCCGCCGGACATCCCCTGCCTGCGCAACGAGGTCGACACCGCGGCGGCCACCTACCACCCGTTCGCCGCGATGTGGTTCAGCGTCGTCGGCGAGGTCTACGACGAACTGAGCCGCAGGGGGATCATCAGCTTCGGCGGCCTCAGCAACTCCTTCAACATCGCCCACCGCCCCTACCTCTACGGCCTGCTCATGGGGCAGGACGAGCAGGCCCTCCTGGCCAGCGAGTACTGGTGCAAGAAGCTCGCCAACGCGCCGGCCCGCTTCGCCGGCGATCCCCTCCTGCAACGGCTGCCGCGCAAGGTGGCGATCGTCGCCGACGACCTCGACATCCTCCGTCCCGCGCTCGAGCAGCTCTAGGCGGGCATCCAGCGCTGCGATCGCAACGGCGCGCAGATGGCCCTGTACTCGCTCGACACCAGCACCGCGGTTGCGCAGTCGACGACCCTGTTGGCGAAGCTGAAGAGCTCCAACGTGACCACCATCCTGTGGGCCGGCGACCCCATCTTCCCGGTCTTCGGCACCCACGCCGCCACCTCGCAGGCGTACTTCCCGGAGAACGTCATGGAGGGCGGTGGCCTGATGGACATCGACATCCTCGCCCGCGCCTACGACCCCCAGCAGTGGCAGCACGCCTTCGGCATCAGCGACCTGCCCGCCTTCCAGTCGGTCGACCACTCCGACGGGGCCAGGGTCTACCGGGCGACCGGAGGGACCGGGCCGGTCCCGCTCGCCGCCTTCGGGTGGACCGGGTACGCGGTGATCGCCAACTCGCTGCAGATGGCGGGGCCGGGGCTCACCCCGCTGACGTTCGAGCGCGCCACCCTCACCAGCCCGTCCTACGGTGGCTGGCGCACCACCCACGACCCCCACATCCCCTACCTCCACTTCGCCCCGGGCAAGTACACCTGGATCAGCGACGCCCGAGAGGTGTACTGGAGCGCCTCGGCCACCTCGGAGTTCGACGGCAAGCCGGGCGCCTACGTGCAGCTGAACGGCGGCCGGCGCTACGTCGCCGGCGAGTGGACCGCCGGAGAGCCGAACCTGCCCTCGGGGGTGTGAGCGTGCCCGTTCGCCTGCCCGGGCTGCGCAGCCCGCTGCGGATCGCCGCCGCCGCGATGGCGCTGGTCGCCGCCGACGAGCTGCTCTTCGGCCGCGGACGGATCACCCACGTCGGAGTGCTGCCGCTGCCCACCGGGATCCCCCTCGGCATCCTCGCCAACGGGATGGTGATCGGCACCCTCTACGCGCTGGTGGCGCTGGGGCTGATCCTCGTCTACCGGGCCGACCGGCTGATCAGCTTCGCCCAGGTGGGCCTGGGCGCGGTGCCGGCGGTGCTGGCGCTGCTGCTCGTCACCGACCGGCATGTCTCCTACTGGGTCGCCGCCGCGGTGATGCTGGGCGGCGCGGCGCTCACCGGCGCCCTCGTCGAGGTGGTGGTGATGCGGCGCTTCCGCCGCTCGCCGCGGCTGGTGGCCACGGTCGCCACCATCGGCCTCGCCCAGGTGCTCGCGGTGCTCGAGATCGCGATGCCGGCGCTGGTGTCGGGGCGGACGCTGGCACCACCGGAGTTCCCCACCCCGTTCCGCGGGCTGCGCTTCGAGCTCGGCGGGGTGATCTTCGACGGCGACCACATCGCGATCCTGGTGGTCGCGGTGGGGCTGATGCTCGGGCTCGCCGGCTTCCTGCGGCTGAGCCGCTACGGGGTCGCGGTGCGCGCCGCCGCCGAGAACGCCGACCGCGCCGCGCTGCTCGGCATCCCGGTGCGCCGGCTCTCGACGCTGGTGTGGGTGGTGGCCGCGGTCTGCTCGGCGATCGCGGTGTTCATGCGGGCGCCGGTGACCGGGCTCTCCCCCGGCGCGAGCGTCAGCCCCACGGTCCTGCTCTACGGCCTCGCCGCGGCCGTGGTCGCCGGGATGGAGAGCCTGCCGCTGGCGCTGCTCGCGGGCATGGGCATCGGGGTCATCGACCAGAGCGCCTTCTTCGGCACCTCGAAGCCCGACCTCAGCGCCGCGCTCATGCTCCCGATCATCCTCGCCGCCCTGCTGCTGCGCCGGGGAACGGTGAGCCGCGCCTTCGACACCGGCGTCTCCACCTTCCGCACCCTCCGCGAGTTCCGCCCCATCCCCCTGGAGCTGCGCGCCACCCCAGAGGTGCGCCGGGGCCGCATCGGGGTGCGCATCGCGGTCTGCGGGCTCCTCCTCGCCCTGCCACTGGTGGTGGGCACCGTGCGCGCGAACTTCGCCTCGCTGGTGGTGATCTTCGCGATCGTCGGCATCTCCGTGGTGATCCTCAGCGGGTGGGCGGGGCAGGTCTCGCTGGGCCAGTTCGCCTTCTGCGGCATCGGCGCGGCGGTGGCCGGCGGCCTCGCCGTCAACCACCACGCCGACTTCTTCGTCACCCTGCTCGCCGCCGGGTTGTCGGGCGCCGCCGCCGCCCTGCTCATCGGACTGCCCGCGCTGCGGGTGCAGGGCCTCTTCCTCGCGGTGGTGACCCTCGCCTTCGCGGTGACGGTGCAGAACGTGGTGCTCGACCGCCAGTACACCTCGTGGCTGCTGCCTGGCCTCGACGTGCCGGTGCTGCGGCCCATCCTCTACGGCGCCCTCGACGTGCGCGGCGACGTTGCCTTCTACTACGTCTGCCTCGGAGTGCTGGCGCTCGCCTGGCTGTGCGCGCGCTCGCTGCGCGCCAGCCACGCCGGCCGCTCGCTGATCGCGGTGCGCGACAACGTCGCCGCCGCCCAGGCGGCGGGCACCAGCGCCACCCGCGCCCGGCTCGCCGCCTTCGCCATCTCCGGTTTCATCGCGGCGGTGGCGGGGGCCCTGCTCGCCTACCAGCAGCAGGCGGTCGACCGTCCCACCTTCGGGGTGCTCACCAGCCTCGAGGTGTTCGTCTTCGTGGTCGTCGGCGGGCTCACCTCGCTGCCGGGGGCCCTGCTCGGCGCCCTCTACTACGAGGGGCTGCGGTACGTCGGACCGGCGATCGGGCTCGGCGACCTCCAGGTGCTCGCCAGCGGGGTCGGCGTGCTCCTGCTCCTGCTGGCCGCGCCCGGCGGGCTCGCCTCGGGGCTGTACGGTGTCCGCGACCGGCTGCTCCGGGCGGTGGCGCGGCGCCACGGCATCGAGGTGCCCAGCCTCGCGGGCGGCGGCGGGGGCGCGGGCCGGGCCCGGGTGCACCGCCGCCGCCACCGCCGCGCCACGGTCCCGGCGCCGGCCGCCTGCGGCACCGCGCCGCTGCTGGTCTGCGAGGGGCTCGAGGTCGCCTACGACTCCGTGCAGGTGCTCTTCGGGGTGAGCGCCGAGGTGCGCGAGGGCGAGGTGGTGGCGCTGCTCGGCACCAACGGGGCGGGAAAGTCCACCCTGCTCCGCGCCGTCTGCGGGCTGATGGAGCCGCTCGCCGGGCGCATCCTCCTCGACGGCCGCGACATCACCGGCGCCGGTCCCCAGGCGGCCGCCCGGCTGGGCATCGCCCTGGTGCCGGGGGGACGGGGGGTCTTCCCGACGGTGAGCGTCGCCGATCACCTACGGCTCGCCGGGTGGCTGCTCGGTGGCGACCGCGCCGCCGCCGCCGCCGCGCGGACCCGGGTGCTCGACCGCTTCCCCCGCCTGCGTGAGCGCCTCGGCCAGCGCGCCGGCGACCTCAGCGGCGGCGAGCAGCAGCAGCTGGCCCTCGCGATGGCGTTCATGACCTCGCCGCGGCTGCTCATCGTCGACGAGCTGTCGCTCGGCCTCGCGCCGGTGGTGGTGGCGCAGCTGCTCGACCAGGTGCGCGAGTTCCATGCCCAGGGCACCACGGTGGTGATCGTCGAGCAGTCGCTCGAGGTCAGCCTGGCGCTCGCCTCCCGGGCGTACTTCATGGAGAAGGGGGAGGTGCGCTTCGAGGGCACACCGGACTCGCTCACCGAGCGCGACGACCTGGTGCGCTCCGTCTTCCTCGCCGAACGGGCTCCGGCGGTCAGCGCACCGGCCGCGCCGGAGCCGCCGCCGGCCGACCGCGCCACGGTGCTGCGGGTGCGCGCCCTGCGCCGCTCCTTCGGCGGCATCCGCGCCGTCGACGGCGTCGACATGGGGCTCCGGGACGGCGAGATCCTCGGCCTGATCGGTCCCAACGGATCCGGGAAGACGACGCTGTGCGACCTGGTCTCGGGCTTCCTCGAACCCGACGAGGGCGGCATCGAGCTCGAGGGCGTGGAGGTGGCCGGGTGGTCGCCCGACCGCCGGGCCCGTTCCGGGCTCGGCCGCTCCTTCCAGGACGCGCGCATCTTCCCCTCGCTGACGGTGGCCGAGAACCTGGCCCAGGGGCTGGACCGCCACCTCCAGGTCCGCGACCCGCTCAGCGCGGCGCTGGGGCTGCCGGCGGTCTGGGAGCAGGAGGACGAGGTCGGCTGGACGGTCGCCGACCTGGTCGAGCTCATGAACCTCGGCGCCTACCGCGACAGCTTCGTCCGCGAGCTGTCGACGGGGACCCGCCGGGTGGTCGACCTCGCCATGATCCTCGCCCACAACCCGTCGGTGGTGCTCCTCGACGAGCCGTCGTCGGGCATCGCCCAGCGCGAGACCGAGGCGCTTGCCCCGCTGCTGCGCCGGGTGCGCGCCGAGACCGGCTGCGCGATGCTGGTGATCGCCCACGACATGCCGCTGATCACCGCGGTCTGCGACCGGCTGGTGGCGCTCGACCTCGGCCGGGTGATCGCCGACGGCCCTCCGGCTGCGGTGCTCTCCGATCCCAGGGTGGTGACCGCGTACCTCGGCACCGCGGCGGTGCCGGCATGAGGACGCTTCGCACCCTGATCGCGGTGGCCGCGCTGGCCATCGGGCTGGCGCTGTCGGCCGGCGGCGTCCACCCGGCGGCGGCCGAGTCGCCGGGCAGCACCGCCTGGTGGTCGGCGGCGGGAGCGCCCGGCGGCGCGCTGCCGCCGCCACCGGACGTGCAGGCCGGCGACCTGCTGGTCGAGGGAGCGGCCGGTGGAGGGGCGCCCGCCGTCCCGGCGCCGCCCGCGCCCCTGCCCGCCCCGCTGCCGCCGCCCCCGGCCGCACCCGCGCCGCCGCCTCCACCGGCCCCCCCGCCACCGGTCTCGGCCGGGGGCGCGCCTCCCGGCGCGCTGGCGGTGGCGGCGCTGAGCTTCCCGGTCACCGCCGGGGCGCAGGTGGGCACCCTGACCCTCGGCCTCGGCGGCGTGAAGCCGCCCGCGGTGAGCCTGATCGCCTGCCCCACCACCCAGCCCTTCCACCCCGTGGAGAACGGCCCGCTCAGCGACGTGCCGCCCTACGACTGCACCGTCAGCGACACCGCGACGCTGACCGGCGACGGCGCCGGCATCCACTTCGACCACCTCGCGGCGCTGGCCCGCGGCGGCAGCCTCTCCGTGGTCCTGCTCCCCGGCACCGCCGACCGGGTGGTGCTCACCCGGCCGGGACCGGCGGCGCTCGCGGTGGTGCCCGCGCCGCCGCAGCCGGCCGACGAGCCTCCGTCGCCGCCCGCCCCGGAACCCGCCGTCCCGCCCGCCGCCCCGGTCGCGGCCGCCACGCCGGTGACCGCGCCCGACACCGCGCCACCCGCCGCCCGTCCGCACCGCCGGGCCCCGCCCCGCACCCCCCTGCCCGCCCCCGCCGCCGCGGCGCCGGCGCCGCCGGTCCCCCGGCTGCTGCTGGCGATGACCCTGGCCGGCCTCGGTGCCGCCGCGCTGCTGCTCGGCCGCCCCGCCGCCACCGCCGGCAGCCGCGGCCTCCACCGCTTCGCCCGCCCCCGCACCGGGCCGGCGCCGCGGGTCTGACCCTCCCGACTACCCGCGGCGCTGCCGCCGCACCAGCCAGCGGAGCCGCCGCGCCGACTCGAACGCCGCGTCGGCGGCGAGCTGGCCGACGCCCAGCGAGAGGGTGGGATAGACGTGCACCGAGCTGGCCACCTGGCTCAGCTTGAGCTTCCGGGTGATCGCCAGGCCGAGCTCCCCGATCATCTCGCCCGCGGCGGGGGCGAGGATGTGGCCGCCGACCACCCGTCCCCGGGCGGTGACGACGACGATTGCGCCCTCGGTGGCGCCGTCGGCACGGCCCCGGTCGGAGTGGGTGAGATCCTGGCGGAAGACCTCGACTGCGTCCTCGCCGTGGGCGGCGCGCGCCTCGGCGACGGTCATCCCGGCGTGGGCCAGCTCCGGGTCGGTGAACGTGCACCAGGGGATGAGCGCGCGCGCCCTCCCTCTGCCCGGGAAGAACATGTCACGGACGGCACGAACCGCCTCGTAGCCGGCCGAGTGGGTGAAGAGGTGGCGGCCGGCGAGGTCGCCGGCGGCATAGATCGACGGCACCGTGGTGCGCATCCGCTCGTCGACGGTGATGCCGCGGGGGCCCACGGCGACGCCCACCTCCTCGAGCCCCAGCCCCTCGACGTTGGGCCGGCGTCCCGTCCCCACCAGGATCTCCGCAGCCTCCCAGCGTGACGGCGTCCCGGCGACGGTGCCGTGGATCACCTTGCGCCCGTTCTCGACGCAGACCCGCTGGACGTCGACGTCGAGCAGCAGCTCCACGCCCTCGTCGCGGAGCACCCGGGTGAGCACGGCAACCAGATCTGGCTCGTCGCGGGGGAGGATCGCCGGCCCGCGCTGGAGCACGGTGACGGGGATGGCGAGGCGCCGGAAGGCCTGGGCCATCTCGATCGAGATGGGGCCGCCACCGATCACCACCAGGCTCTCGGGGGCGCGATCCAGCTCGAAGACGCTCTCGCTGGTGAGGAACCCCGCGTCGGCCAGCCCCTCCACCGGCGGCGTCGCCGGCCGGCTGCCGGTGCAGAGGAGGATGAAGCGGGTGTCGAGCACCCTGCCGCCGGCCTCGACGGTGTGCGGACCGGTCACCCGCGCGTCTCCGGCGATCAGTTCGACCCCGAGGTCGGTGAAGCGCGCCGGGCTGTCGTCGGTCGCCGCGATCTCGTCCTGGACGGCGTGGATCCGCCGCCAGACCGCGGCCGTGTCGACCTCGGGCTCGACCGCGGTGATCCCGTACCGACCCGCGGTGCGCATGTGGTGGGCCACCTTCGCCGAGGCGATCAGCGCCTTGCTGGGGACGCACCCGGTCCAGAGGCAGTCGCCGCCGAGGCGGCCGCGCTCCACCGCCACGAGGCGGAGGTCGAGGGTCGCGGTGAACTCGGCGGCGACCATGCCGCCCGATCCCATGCCGACGATGACGAGGTCGAGGGCGTTCACCATCGACCCATCATCACCGCCGCCGGGCGCCGCCCGCCAGTGCGGCTGCGCGGGCTCAGCCCGCCTTCTTCCGGGTGCCGCTGCGGCTGCTCGCGCGCGGCCTCGACGGCGCGGCCTCGCGGTGGCCGTCACCCCCGCCGCGGCGGGCCGCCGCGAGCAGGGCCTCGCGGTACTCGTCGTGGTACTCGCTCGGCATGAGGGGCCGGCTCATGCTCTCGACCAGCATCAGCGCCATGTCGACCTCCGGCTTCCCGACGCTCACCCTCCCGGGCAGCTTCAGCTCCCTGGTGTCGCGGATCTCCTCCGGCCAGTGCAGGGTCTCGAGCACCAGGGTGCCGTCGAGCCAGCTGATCTGGGCGAGGTGCTCGAGGTCCTCGGAGGTGAGGACGACGTACTCGTCCTTGCCGATCTCGTATCCTCGGACGACCTCGTCCCAGGGCACCTCCCGGTTCTCCTGGGGACACCAGCGCAGGTTGCGGAGGCGGCTGCCGTCCTTCTTGCAGATGAGATGGAAGGAGACCGACGATCGCTCCTCGGTCGCCACGTGGAGCCGCACCGGGATCGCCACCATGCCGAAGCTGATGGTGCCTCTCCACATGGCGCGCGGCATGCGGACATGATACGCAAACTGTCACGTTTCACCCGGAGGGGCTGCGCCGCACCGCTGCTCGTTTGCCTGCTCGCCCTGTCCGGCTGCGGCGCGCCGCCGGCGGCGACCGCGGCCACCGCCCGGGACGTCGGCCTGCCCGGCACCTCCGGGATGGTGCCCGACCTGGCGACGCCGCCGGCGCTGCCACCACCGGACGTCGCCACCGTCGCCGTGCGGCCCTTCCGCGAGCCCAACGACTTCGCCCACCGCAACTACTGCGGCGCCGGCGCCACCGAGGTGCTGCTCTCCGCCTGGCAGGACCAGATCCCCGACGTCGAGGCGGTGGCCCGCACCGCCGGCCTCGACCCGCGCTCGGGCGAGACCGGCGCCCAGGCGCTGGCCGCGATCAACACGCTGCTCGCGCCCACGGTGCGGCCGCTGCTCGGCGGCGATCGCTATCAGGGCGTCCACGCCACCGACCTCGACACCGTGGTCGCCGCCCTCCGCGCCGACCTCGCCGACCCCCGGGCGGTGGCCGTGTTCGGGCACGGGGTGCCCGTGATGGTGCAGACGATGACCAGAACGATGCCGGGCTGGAACCACTGGAACGCCACCCACATGATCACGATCTTCGGCGCCGACCTCAGCCACGGTGACCCCGCCCTCGACACCGTCACCTACATGGAGACGCCGTCGACGGTGGCGGGCTACACCGGCCCGACGAGCCGGGCCATCAGCCTCGCCGGGCTGTGGGTGGCGATGCGCCAGTTCATCACCGACGCGCCGAACGACCCCGTCAACCTGATCCGGTAGTGGCGGCCCCGTCCAGGGCGCGTGAGGCGCAGCGCCTCGGCGCCGAGCTGGAGGCGATGCTCGCCGCCGTCGACGTCCCCGACGCCGCCGCGCGGGAGACCCTGCGGGCCACCTACGCCCGCCTCCGCGACGCCGAGCTCGACCGCACCGGCTGGCTCCGCACCCACGCGGTGCGCCTGCTGGGGCGCGAGCCGGAGGCCCGTGACCGCGACCTCTTCGTCGAGGCGGCCCGCACCCACTGCAGCGACACTAGCGTCGACACCTCCGCCGAGATGCGCGGCCTCGCCCTGCTCGCGCTCTCCCGGGTCGACCATCTGACCGCCCGCTGGCTGGCGGCGGAGCGGCTCCACGACCGCGACCCACCCAACCAGGAGCCCCACGCCACCGCCGTGGGGATCCTCGCCCACCACGGCGACCACCTGATCATCCGGGAGTGGCTCGACGGCCGGGGCATGGGCGCCCAGCCCCCCGGCGCCGCCGCGATGGCGGAGGCCGAGCTCGCCCTGGCGATGCCGGCCTCGGAGTGGGTCCGGCGGGCGGCGGAGCGGCTCGGCGACGACCGCCCGGTCGAGACCCTCACCGCCGTCGAGGCGGTGGTGCGCGAGCTGCGCACCGAGCTGACGCCGGGCCTCGCGGCGCTGCTCCGCGCCATCGACGGCGCCGACCTCTTCCGTGCGGTGGCGATGACCCTCGCCGCCTCGCGGGAGACCGGCTTCCTCGACGCCCTCCTCGACCTCGTCGAGGAGGTGCCGCACCCGCTGCTCGACGCCTACACCGACGCCCTCACCATCTGCCGGTCGCCGCGTCGCAACGAGGTGCTGGGCCGGGTCAGCGCGCGGGCGCGCCGGGGGCCGGGCCCGGAGGAGTGACCCGGCGCGGTCGCAGCCCCAGCACCGGACCGAGGACGGCGAAGGCGGCCACCACCGCGGCCCCCTGCACCAGCCCGCCGGCGAGCGCCACCGTGAGGCCGTCCCGGGGCACGTAGCCGGCAGTCTCGAGGGCGGCGGCGAGGGTGGCGAGCGCGGCGCAGACCCGCCAGGGGTGACCGCGCAGGTCGAGGAGGGTGAGCAGGCGGGGATGCCGGCGGGCGGCCCCGGCGGCGCGCTCCATCGTCCGGCGCAGCYGGCCGGCGAGGCCGGGTACCCGGCGCTCGAGCCCGCCGAGCCCGAGCAGGACCAGCCCGGCGACGTCGTCGACGGGATGGGGGGCCGGATCGGTGGTGGGGGCGGCGCGCAGGCCGCGCACCGCCGCCGCGGTGGTCGCCGCGGCGAGGACGAGCACCGCCAGCCCGAGCCCGGCCACGGCGAGGGCGAGGGCCGAGGAGCGCACCTCGTCGAGGTGGCGCAGCGCCGCCACCCCGTCGCCGAGCGCGGCGACCGCGCCGGCGAGCACGGCGACGAGCAGGCCGCGGAGCAGGGCGCCGCGGACGGCGGAGCCCGTCGCCGCGCGGCGATGCCGCAGCAGGCGGACCGCGGTGACCGCGCCGGCCACCACCGCGACCTCGACGGCGAGCAGGGTGACGAGGGAGAGCAGCGGCTCGTCAGGCCACCAGCGCGGGGCGCCGGCGTCGTTGGCCACCTCGGTGAAGCGGAGCACCGCGATGGCGGCGAGGACGGTGAGGAGGGCGAGGCCGAGCTGCGAGGCGGTCGCCGCCGCGCGGGACCCGAGCTGCTCGCGGATCCGCCGCGCCAGCAGCGCCGGCGGCCCGAAGTCGCGCACCGCGGCGGCCTCGGCCGCGCCGGGGTCGAGCCCGGCGGCGGCCCCCGCCTCGACGGCGCAGCGGAGATGGTCCTCGGCCTCGAGCAGCACCCGGCGGCGGCGCGCGCCGGCGGGCAGCAGCCGGCAGAGCTCGGCGAGCAGCCCGGCGATCACCCGACACCCGCCCCGAGCACGCGCGCGACGGCGTGGGAGAAGCTGCGCCAGGTGCCGCGATGCCCGGCGAGCGCCTGGTCGCCGCGGCGGGTGAGCGCGTAGACGCGGCGGGGCCGGCCCGGCTCGGTGCTCCAGCGGCTGCTCAGCAGGCCGTCGCGCTCGAGGCGGTGCAGCGCCGGATACACGGTGCCCTCGGCGAGGTCGAAGGCACCCTGGCTGCGATCGCGCAGCGACTCGATCACCGCGTAGCCGTGCGCGGGATGCTCGGCGAGCACGGCGAGGAGGAGGCCGTCGAGATGGCCACGAAGCAGGACCGGGCCGGGCCCGGAGCGGTGATCCCCCATACCTAGCCAATCTAGGCATCGTCGGCCTAGGGGTCAAGGTGCCGGCGGTCACAGTGCGATGACGGTTGTGGCGGCGCCGCGACACATGTCACAGGCCTGCACGCCCTGTTTTTTTCGGAGCGAGGCCGCGGTCTTCCCCCTCTGAACCGGGGCGACCTCTCCCCCCGGGCCCCAGGTGGGGTCAATCCACCGAAGGACACCGACATGAACGCTCGCAAGCTCGTCATCGCGGCCGGTGCCGCCACCGTCGCCGGCGCCCTCTCGGCCGCGATCGCGTTCGCCGCGGACGGCGGCAGCCTCAGCCTCACCGCCGGCTCCCAGCCCTCCGGCTCGGCGAGCGCCTCGGCCGCCGGGAGCGGCGGCGGCGGCAGCTTCTCGGTGACCCTTCCCGATGCGCCCACCCTTCCCTCGGCGCCGTCCGCGCAGAGCATCCTCGCCGCCGCCCGGAGCCGCGCCGGTGCGCTCGCCGAGGCGGTCGAGAGCCGCGCGGCGACCCTCGCCCAGCAGGCGGACGCCTGGTCGGACAGCGGCGTGGCGAAGGCCCAGGCGGCCGGTGACCAGGCCCGGAGCGGGCTGAACCACGGCGTGGCCGGCGCGAAGAGCGCGGTCGACAGCACCGTCGGCGGCGCCACGAGCAGGCTCGGCACCACCGTCGCGGGCGCGAAGAGCACCGCCGCCGACGCCGCCGGCGACGGCAGCGCCGCGGTCGCGAGCGGCGTGACCATGGTCCAGGGCGCCGTCGCCTCGGTCCTCGGTGCGGCCACCGGTGGCGTCCCGACCATCGGCCAGCCCACCGTGAGCATCGGCGGCGGCTCGGTGTCCGCCTCGAACAGCGGCGTCCACGCCGGCGCCCCGAGCATCTCGGTGAGCGGCGGCTCGGTGAGCCTGGGCCTCCCCTCCATCCCCTGACCCACACCGCCGCCTCTGCACCAGGCGGCGTTCCCCAGGCGGGGCGGGGCCGGACGGCCCCGCCCCGTCCGGCTTCCCGGCCCCCACCGGCGCCCACCTATCCTTCCCCCCCTATGCCGCTGCCGCCGGAGCGAGCCATCGCCGCCGCGCTGCTCGCCGCCATCGCCGACGGGGGCCGGCACGTGCTGCGCGAGCTGCGTCCCCGGCTCGCCGCCGACCTCCGCGTCTCCCCCGAGGACCTCTCCGTCACCGTCGGATGGAACCCAAGGGAGACCCGCTTCGCCTTCACCGTCGGGCACGCCCGCACCCTGCTCACCCGCCACGGGCTCGCCGTGATGGTCGAGCCCGGGGTGATCGCCATCACCGGCGCCGGCCGCGCCCTGCTCGGCGGGCCGGGTGGCGCCGCCGCGGTCGAGGCCCGGTTGCAGCCCTCGGCGCCCGCCCCGGCGATCCGCGCCGGCGGCGCCCCCCGACCCACCGCGCCGCCGCCGATCCCCGGCCCCGCCGGCCTCGGCCGCGGGGTGGTGGTCGGCCCCGACGACGGGGTGCCCGACCCCTGGCGGGGGCTGCCCGAGGTCGCCGTCGGCGAGGCCGAGCTGGAGCGCCCGACCGCCGCGGTCGAGCGCCTCCATGTCGCCTGGGTGCGGCGCCGGCCGGTGGTGGTGCGGCTCGGCGTCGACCGCGACCGGCTGCGGGCGCCGCGGAGCTGGCAGCTCCCCCTGTGGGAGCTCGGCGCCGGCTTCGTTCCCTGGACCGACCGCCTTGCGCACCTGGTCTGGAGCAACAACTACGACGCCCGCGGCGGGCGCGGCCCGGTGTGGTGGTGGTCGGTGCGCGCCGCCGAGCTCGGGGCGGAGCGCACCCCGGAGGGACCCGCCGACGTCCGCCTGCCCGGCGGCGGCCCCGCCTGGATCGACGGCGGGCCGCGGCGGCCCCTCGACCCCGACGAGCTCGGCGCGGTGGTGGTGCACGCCGAGACGGTCGGGGCCGGCTGGCTGCGGACCGCGCCGCCGCCGCGGGCGCCCCGCGGCGACCTCGCCCCCGACCAGCGGGCGGCGGTGGCGCATCCGGGCGGACCGGCGCGGATCATCGCCCCCGCCGGCTCGGGCAAGACCCGGGTGCTGACCGAGCGGCTGCGCCACCTCGTCGTCGACCGCGGCTACAAGCGCGAGACCGTGCTCGCGCTCGCCTACAACCGCCGCGCCAGCGAGGAGATGGCGCGCCGCTGCACCGACTTCGGCCCACGCACCCAGACCGTGCACGCCCTCGGCTGGGCGATCGTCCGCGAGGCCGACCCGCACACCCGGCTGATCGGCGACGGCGAGGTCCGCGAGATCCTCGCCCGGCACTGCCCACCACTCGACCGCAGGGCCAACTCCGACCCGCTCGGCCCCTACCTCGACGCCCTCCAGACCACCCGCGAGGGGTTGCGCGACCCCGGCGAGGTCGAGCGAGGCGGCGAGCACGTGCCGGGCTTCGCCCGCGCCTTCGACGAGTACCGCGCCGAGCTGCGCGAGCGTCACCTCGCCGACTTCGACGAGCAGATCTACCGCGCCTGTGAGCTCCTCCTCGAGGACGCCGCGCTGCGGCAGAGCTGGCAGGGGTCGTGCCGTCACCTGCTCGTCGACGAGTTCCAGGACCTGACCCCGCTCCGCCTGCTGCTGATCCGGATCCTCGCCGCCCCCGCGCTCGACGTCTTCGCGGTGGGCGACGACGACCAGGTCGTCTACGGCTACACCGGCGCCGACCCCCGCTTCCTCATCGGCTTCGGCGAGCTCTTCGGCGGCGCCACCGAGTACGCGCTCGAGGTCAACCACCGCTGCCCGCCCGCGGTGGTCCAGGCCGCCGCGAACCTGCTCGGCCACAACCGGGTGCGGGTGCCCAAGACGATCCGGGCCGGACGCGCCGGTGGCCATCCCCACGCCCTCCGCATCCGCCGCCACCCCGGCGACGGCGGCGCCGCGGCGGTGGTCACCGCGGTGCGTCAGTGGATCGACGCCGGCGCCGCCCCGGCGAGCATCGCGGTGCTGTCCCGGGTCAACGCCGCCCTCCTGGCCCCGCAGCTCGCCCTCGGCGCCGCCGGGGTGCCGCTGGTCCCGGCGGTGCGCGGCGACGTGCTGCGCCGCACCGGCGTGCGCTCGGCGCTGGCCCTGCTCCGGCTGGGCGCCGACCCCGAGCGCATGTCCCGCCACGACATCGAGGAGATCGCCCGCCGCCCGCTCCGAGGCCTGGGCCGCGAGTTCTTCGAGCGGCTGGGGCGGCGCGCCCACTGGTCGACCCGCGAGCTCCGTGACCTCGGCGCCCGGCTCGACGACCGCGACCGGAGCCGCCTCCTCGGGCTGATCGAGGACATCGGCACCCTCTATCACTGCGTCGCCGGCGGCACCACCGCGTCGGCGCTCGCCGCGGTGCGCCGGATCGGCCTCGAGCGCTCGATGCAGAGCCTCGACTCCGGGGGCCTGCAGCGCGACTCGCATCTCGACGACCTCGACGCGCTGGGGGCCCTCGCCGCCCTGCACACCGTCCCGGCCAGCTTCGCGGCCTGGCTCCGCGACCACCTCGGCGACCGCTCCGGCGGCACCGGGGTCACCCTCTCGACGGTGCACCGGGTCAAGGGAGAGGAGTGGGACCTGGTCTGCGTCACCGACGTCCGCCGCGGGATGATGCCCCACCGCCTCGCCGTGGACGTGGAGGAGGAGAGGCGCATCCTCCACGTCGCGCTGACCCGGGCGCGCGAGCAGGTGCTGGTGCTGACTGACGCCGCCCGGCCCAGCAGCTTCGTCGCCGAGCTGCTCTGTGGGTGAGTGGGCCGGGCGGCTTCCAACCGGGGGGAGTACCTCCCCCCCTCCGGCCGGACTCCCGGCCGGCGCTCCCTCTGGTCGCGCTTGCGTCTTCGGGCCGAGGTCACCGATACGAGGCGGAGCGACTGCGTCGCATCTTTTCCGGGTCTTCCGGCATGGATGTGGGTGCGGCTGAGGATCGGCGAA
>JRHI01000345.1_pt1 | contig 52583 bp, 49 predicted proteins | sample 215371 | NCBI WGS metagenome assembly JRHI01 (sample SAMN02929681, study PRJNA255918) | sediment metagenome | biome: cave system; feature: Ice Cave; material: Sediment; isolation source: sediment from deep within a dark volcanic ice cave with no known source of... ...
ACCCTATCCGGGTCGCAACAACCGAAAGGTTGACCTATGAGCGAAGACGCCGACCGCCGCACCCGCGGCATGGCTCCTACGCTCCACGATGACATTTGACCCCACGGGCCGCCGGGTCGATCAGCTCGAGCCTGGAAGCGGGGGTGGGCAAGCGCGGTAGCTCACGGGACTCTCCGATAGCTCGATCGGGTTGCGGGTCAGGCGGGCCACGGTTCCGTCGCCGCGAGGAATCTCGACGAGCGGGTCTAGGCCGAGCTCCTCGGCCAGCCCGAACGCCGCCTCTAGGTCGTTTACCACGCCGGCGGGAACGCGAGCTTCGGTCAACTCGCGCGCCCAGGCATCGGCTGGCTCACGCTGCAGCAAGTGTGTGAGCGCCGCTCGGAGGGCGTCGCGATGTTGCACCCTGGATTCGTTAGTGGCAAAGCGGTGGTCAGAAGCGAGCTCTTGTGCGTTCAGGACCCCGCAGAGTGCCACGAATTGCCGGTCGGTGCCCACGGCGAGCACGAGGTCACCGTCGCCCGTGGGGTAGATCTCGTATGGCGAGATACTCGGGTGGGCGTTGCCCATGCGCTGCGGGACGACGCCGGCGAGCGTGTATGCCGAGCCCTGGTTGACGAGGGCGGAGAGCAACGAGACGAGCATCGTCACCTCGACGCGCTGTCCCTGGCCGGTGCGCTCGCGGTGGCGCAGCGCCGCGAGGATGCCGACCGAGGCAAACAGCCCGGCCAGCACGTCGACGAGCGCCACTCCCACCTTCTGCGGCTCCCGGTCCGGCGGCCCGGTGATGCTCATCAGTCCCCCCAACGCTTGGAGCAGAAGGTCGTAGGCCGGGAGCTGTGCGCCTGCCTTGCGCCCGAAGCCGCTGACCGAGCAGTAGACGAGCCCCGGGTTCTCGTGGCGTAGGTCCTCATAGCCGAGCCCCAGCGCTTCGATCAGCCCGGGCCGGAAGTTCTCCACCAGCACGTCAGCTCTTGCCACGAGTACGCGCGCATGGGCCAGGTCGCTCGGGTCGGTGAGGTCGAGGGCGAGGCTGCGCTTGTTGCGGTTGACCGATTGGAAGTACGTCGCGTTGCCAGCTTCGTCGCGCGGCGGCGCCCATGAGCGAGTGTCATCCCCGATTCCCGGCCGTTCGATCTTGATCACCTCGGCGCCGAGATCGCCGAGCATCATCGTCGCAAACGGTCCCGCGAGCACGCGTGAGAAGTCGACGATCAGGAGGTCGGAGAGGGGGGGTGGTGTCACGCGTCGGTGGGAAGGACTACATGGCGGCGCCATGCCGGGGTCCCGCCGTCCGGATTGGGCATCCGGATCAGCTTGCCGATCGAGCGCTCTGCCTTTAGGATCCTAGATGTTCGAATATCTGGAATCAACACAAGGTTTACCGCTGACCGCCACCGCCAACCGCAACGAAATCCGCCCTACGGACTTCCTTGGTCTCGATGCGCTCCTCAGCGACGAGGAGCGCCTGATCCGGGACACAGTTCGTGCATTCGTTCGCGACCGGGTGCTGCCACACATCGGCGAATGGTTCGAGGAGGCGCGCATTCCGGGCGAACTCGCGACCGAGCTGGGCAAGATCGGAGTCCTCGGCATGCATCTCGAGGGCTATGGCTGCGCCGGCGCCAGCGCCACCGCCTATGGACTGGCCTGCATGGAGCTGGAAGCCGGCGACAGCGGACTGCGCAGCCTCGTGTCAGTGCAGGGGTCGCTGGCCATGTTCGCGATCCACCGCTGGGGCTCCGAGGAGCAGCGGCAGCACTGGCTGCCGCGGATGGCCGCAGGCGAGGCGATCGGATGCTTCGGCCTCACCGAACCGGACTCGGGATCCGATCCAGGCTCGATGCGCGCTCGCGCGCGGCGTGAGGGCAGCGACTGGATCCTGCACGGTCAGAAGATGTGGATCACCAACGGCTCGGTCGCTGACGTCGCGGTCGTATGGGCGCGCACCGACGAGGGGGTCCGCGGATTCCTGGTGCCGAAGGGGACGAAGGGGTTCACCACCCAGGACATCCATCGCAAGCTCTCGCTGCGCGCTTCGGTTACCTCCGAGCTCCTGCTTGACGACGTCCGGCTACCCGCCGACGCGCTGTTGCCAGAGGCAACGTCCCTGCGAGGCCCGCTCTCCTGCCTCAACGAGGCGCGCTACGGCATCGTCTGGGGTGCCGCCGGCGCCGCCCGGGCGTGCTTTGAGGCGGCGCTCGGATACAGCCTCGAGCGCCGGCAGTTCGGCAAGCCGATCGCCTCCTTTCAGATCCAGCAGCAGAAGCTCGCGACGATGGCCCTTGAGGTCAACCGCGCGTCACTGCTAGCGCTGCACCTTGGTCGGATGAAGGACAACGGCCAGCTCCGGCCCGAGCACGTAAGCATGGGCAAGCTCGGCAACGTCAACGCCGCCCTCGAGGTCGCCCGCACGGCCCGCCAGGTCCTCGGCGCCAATGGCGTGACACTCGAGTATCCGGTCATCCGCCACATGAACAACCTCGAATCGGTGGTGACCTATGAGGGCACCGCCGACGTGCACGCGCTCGTGGTGGGTGGGGCTCTCACCGGTATCGACGCATTCCGATGAGTTCGGTGGCCGTCGAAACCCCGGCGGGGCTGGGTGTCGGCCCGAGCACCACGCCGCAACACGCGGTAGACGGCCTTCGCCGCGCGCTGGTCGCCGGCGTACTTCGGCCCGGTGAACGCGTTGCCCAGACGCAGGTCGCGCTCCAGCTCGGGGTGAGCGTTGCGCCCGTGCGCGAGGCGCTGCGGATGCTCGAGCAGGTGGGGCAGGTCACCTACCGGCCGCGGCGCGGCTACTTCGTCACTGAGCTCCGGATAGAGGACCTCGAGGAGATCTACGCGCTACGAACGGTGCTGGAAGAACGTGCGGCGCGGCACGCCCTGCCCGGTTTGGACGAGACGCGCCTGGAGCTGATACGCGCGGCTGCGAGCGACTGTGCGGTGGCTGCCGAGACGGGCGACCTGATGGCAGAGCTCGAGGCGAACCGCCGCTTTCACTTCGCGATCCTCGACTCTCCAGACAGGCCCCAGACCATGCGGGTGATCCGACACCTGTGGGACACGACCGAGGTCTATCGGGCGCTCTACTACAACTCGCCTGACGAGCGCCGCAACTCGGTTGCCGCCCACGGTCGGATCCTGCGCCGGCTCCGGAAGCGGGACGCTGAGGGGTTGGTAGCGGAGCTGGACAAGCACCGGGAGCGGGCCCTCCAGGTGCTCCGGACCATCCTCGCCGGCTGAGCTCGGGCAATGCTCCACGGTCGTGTGCGCCGGATGTCCGATGCTGCCGACGGTTCCCGAGCCGGGCCGAATCGAGCCGACATCCCTGAATTCCCATTTCGCTGGGTGCGCTAAAACCGCTTGTGCACGTTTCTCGCGGTAAGTTCGGCGGCCCCTGCTCGATTCGCGGTTGTCAGCCCCTCAGATCTGTGGATCCCTCCCAGACGTGCCCCAACCCTTGCGAGCTGCGGTCGCTATTTGCCGGAGGGGCAGGCGGCCTTAGCCGTGCTTCTTGCCGTTGGGTCTGTGATCTGTTGCGAAGCCTGGAGGCAGGCCAGGCGTGCCGCTCCAAGCGCGGCGTGCGTGAGCTGGTTTGTGTTGCCGGATCCGACAGCTCGGCAGGCCTGGTCGGCGGCTTGCTTGGCCGTGGTGTCTTTGATCGCGGCGGTCGCGGACAGGCAAGCGGCCTGAGCGCTCTGTTGAACCGCCGAGTTGACCGCAGAAGAGCCGCAACCAGCCAAAAAGGCGCAAGCGATGACGCCGGCCACGCACTGACGCCAAACTCCGATACGCACCGGCAACCGGCTAACCTCGCGCACGCCGTGCTCTCCTACCGGGTCTGATCACGTTGTACACCACGGAACGAACGAGCTTGCCCGGTCTCAAGCGGCGAACGGATCGCGCTAGCTCGCGGCGCTCGTCGGCGGTGAGCTTGCCCGGGCGGCCGCCAGATTTCCTCATGAGCTGTTGGACGCGCGCACGGTCACGCGTCGACGTCCCCCGCAGATGCTGGTCGATGACCAGTGCCGCGCGCGCCAGCATGAAAGGCCAGGCCCACGGGCCGAGCCGCCGAAGTAGAAAGCGCATTAGTAGGAGTACCGGTCCCGGGACCGTCGGCGTCGGCGAAAGAAGTGGACCATGAGACCAATCACCAGTAACCAAATGATGATGCTGAGGCCACCATGGCTGAAGAACAGGTGGAAGAGGTAGGCAAACGCCAGCGCCCGCGCGATCCGGTGCAGGAGTCCGCGTGAGCTGCGACGCCCGAAGGCGCCAGCCCCGTATCGATGCCGACCGAAACCGCCGCCGCCCAGATGAAAGCCGCCGAAGTGCCCCCGGGAGGCAAGCAGCGGGGGCGGACTCGGTCCCGTGCCGGCAGGCGTCTCACTCTGCAGCCCGACAGCGGGGACGAGAGCACTCGCTAGGAGCGCGGTGGCTATCGCTAAGCGTTTCATCGCGAGTAGCGCCGGGAGCGGCGTCGATGCCCGACCAGGCCGCCGAGAGGCAGGAGGAAGAACAACGGTAGGAACACGACGTGACCGCCTGAGATCAGAAAGATCGCGGCGGCGATACACAGTCCATACAAGGAAAATCGCATTTCGTGACGCTCCGTGTAACCGGGTTGAGCAGGGTTCGCCGCGCGGCCGAAGAGCGCGTCAACTCTTGAACGAGTCCCGCGGACAGCAGACCACAGGGTTAGGCCAAGCAGAGGGCGCTCGGCTCGGCAGCGCTAGCGGTTTCGGGAGTCCTCAAATCAGCGCCACGCGGATTCGCGGCCGAAACTCTCAGATACCCGGTTGAATCTGCGCGCAAACGATCCCGGAGGGGTATGCATGGCGCGGCGACCATCGGCGATTGCTTTGCTCTAGGTGCTCAGAATCGGCCTTCAGCACCCTCATGTCAGAGGGGATCAGTCGTGTGTCCACGGGCAGAGCCTCGCGGGCGCCTGTCCGGCGTCACGCATTCGATAGCGGGGTCCTGAGCTCCGAGTCATTTGAACCCGTCTCTGAGTTTCACCCTTCGCTCGGTCGGTCGCCACCGATCCCGAGCCCCTCCGAGCCCAGCCCCAGAGGCCTTTGCTCAGCCCCAGGAACCGACTCCCGCATCAGAGCCCTGGTTTATGAGGCGGGCGTCGCGCCGGTCACGTGGCTCGCAGGTGTACGCGCGGGCGGGCGTTGTTCACGTAGCCCTTTGGGTTCCACAGCGCCGCCTCGTCCTCTGGCTGGGTGGCCGCCGAGGAGTCCCACGCACGCACGAGGATCTCGTGGGGCCCTGGCGCCAGGTCGAGCGTAATCCGCCAGTGGCGCCAAGCCCACTGGCCGAGGTCCTCGAGTAGCTCCGCCTGTGACCAGCTCGCCCCGCCGTCGCGCGAGACGTCGACCCGCGCGACGTGTCTCTCGCCCCCCGCGAACGCGTAGCCGCGTACCTCGACCGGGCCCGCTGCGACAGTCGCGCCCTCAGCCGGAGACAGCACGTCGGAGTTGAGCGCGATCAGCCCGAGCGGCATCCCTTCCCCAGGGCTCGGGGTCCCATCCTCTGGCAACAGCCGGTAGACGACGTGCTGGAAATACCCCTGCCAGGGCTCGGAGCGGACCTCGATTCGCTCAAGCCACTTGACGCTGCGCGCTCCGATATAGCCGGGCACGACCACGCGCAACGGCGCGCCGTGGATCAGCGGGAGTGGCGCGCCGTTCATCGCCCAGGCGAGCAGCACCTCAGGGCGACAGGCCTTGCCGAGCGGGATCGAACCACCAAAGCGCTGCGGCGGCTTCGCCTCCGAGGAAAGGTCAGCTCCGTCAAAGCCGACGTGCGAGGCCCCGGGCAGCGGACGGGCGAGGGCGAGCACATCTGCGAGGGCAATGCCGCTCCAGGTCGCGGTGCCGGTGGCGCCCGCACCCCACGGCGCCTCGCCGGGGATATCGCGAATCGCGATCAGGCCGGCCCGTCGATTGCCCGCGCACTGGAGCGTGGCGGTCACCTCGCGCTCCGGGAACGCCTCGCGCAGAGTGCTCAGCGAGAGGTCCAGCTCTCGTTCGACGAGCCCGTGCACGCGCAGTCGCCACGACGCGTGGTCGATCTCCGGCACCGCACCGTGCCCGCGCACATAGAACGCGTCCGTGGCGGTCAGCGACCGCTGGCCAAGCGCAGCGAGCCCCGTCTCGGCGTTGAAAGGCTCCTCCTCGTGGACGATCAGGTCCTCGCGCTTGCCGTAGCGACTCACGCGACAAGCGTACGCAGTTCCGGATCGGCCAGACTCCGGCCCGTTGCCGCGCCGGCGAGCGGCTATTGACGCTGGCGACGGCGCTGGCCCGCGCGGCTGTCGTCGGCCAGACGAAGATGCCTGAACGGCCGGCCGTCGCGCAACTCACGCACGACAGCCTCGACGAACCCGGAGTCGTCGATCGCCCGGCCGTCGGTGACTGCGCCGACGAGCGCGCGCTTGCTCTGGATCACCCGGACCATCGCCTCGTCAATCGTGTTCGCGGCGAGCAGATACCAGGCCGTGACCGCGTCGTGCTGGCCGATCCGATGGCAGCGATCCTCGGCCTGGTCGTGGATCGCCGGCGTCCATTCGAGCTCGAGAAACGTGACGTTCGACGCGCGGGTCAGCGTGATCCCATGGCCGGCCACACGGGTCGCGCCGACGATCAGTTGCGGCCCGTCGGGGTGTTGAAAGGCCGCGATCGATGCGTCCCGCGCCGCCAGCGAATCTGACCCCAGGAGGTGCAGCGCGGCCGGGAAGTGCTTGACCACCGCCTCCTGGACCTCGACGTGGCGCGCGAATACGACGAGGGCCTCGCCCGAGGCGAGGAAGTCCTCGATCCAGGCGAGCGCTGCCGCCAGCTTGCCGCGCGCGGCGATGCGCTGGAGCGCTCCGAGCTGCGCGAGCCGTTCGGCCCGCAGCGTTGCGGCGATTTTGGCGCTGAGCTCGCTGAGGTCGAACGGCTGGGCTCGCAACCACTCGACCACGTCCCGCTCAGCGAGCCGGTACTCGGCGTCGTTGGTGAGCGCGACGGGCACCACCACCTGCCGCTTGGCCGGCAGCTGAGGCAGCACATCGGACTTCAGCCGGCGCACGAAGCAGTGGCGGCGCAGGTGCCAATGGAGGCGCTCTTCGCTGCGTTCATCCTTGAACTGCTTCGAGAACCGCACACCGGAACCGAAGTCATCCAGCCGGCCGATCACGCGCAGCTGTGCGATCAGCTCATCGGCGTGGTTGAGGACCGGAGTTCCCGTGAGCGCCAGGCGCAGGCCGTCCGATGGGACGACCGCTGCGAGCTGGCGCACGGCCTGCGTCCGCTTCGCCCGCGGGTTCTTGCAGTAGTGAGACTCGTCGATGACGAGCGCCCGCGGGCGGTGGCGGGCAAGCGTGTCCCGGTGTGCCGCGACGATCTCGTAGTTGAGGATCGTGATCTCGCCCGTGGGCGGAACCGCGACCCGCCCCTCGATCACAACTACGCTGCGATGCGGCAGCCACTTCTCTGCCTCACGCTGCCAGGTGAGCTTGATCGAGGCCGGACAGACGACGAGGGCCGGGTACGCGTCGTCGGCCTCGAGCGCCGCGAGTGCCTCGACCGTCTTCCCCAGCCCTTGCTCGTCGGCGAGAAAGCACCGGCGCGCGCCGAGCACGTAGTGGACCCCGGCCCACTGGTAGGGAGCGAGCTCGCCGCCGAGCACGGCGGCCACGGATGCGATCGGCTCGCCGTGTCCCGCGCGGGACCGCCCGACGGCTGCGGCCGCTTCACGGCGCTCCTCGACCAGTCTTGCTGTCACCTCGGCGGCGACCCCCGCCACCTCGACATCGTGGCGGGCGATGAACTCGTCGAGCTGGTCGGCGAGCCAGGGATCGAGTGGCAGCGCACGCGTGCCGCGAGCCCCCGGTAGCTGCTCGAACGCCACCCCGATCTCCGGATCCCAGATCACCTCGAGCCGCAGCTGCTCGCCGTCCACGCCGCGGAAATACACGAGGCGGGCCGGCGCCGGAGTCTCGCCGCGCGCGACGAGCCACAGGCAGCGCTCGGCCGCCGCATCGAGGCGCGCAGCGGGCTCCTCGCGCAGTGCCCGAGCTGCGTCGATGGTCAGTGGCACGAGGAGCGTGCCGTCCTCGCGCTCGATGGCGTCCGCGCTCAGGCGTTCGGGCACCGCGCCCGCGAGGGTCTTCAGAACCCACCAGCCACGGCCGTCGTAGCGGGTAGTGCGCACGTAGCCGAGCCAGTGCGCTCGCACTCGCTCGAGCCACTCGACGACGTCGTCGGCTGCAACCAGATGAGCGTTCCGGGCGAGTAGCTCGGTGACCTGGATAGCCGCCCAGTCATCGGCCGGCGCCCACCACTCGCGCCGGTCCCAGTCAAAGCGCCGCCCCGGGATCGCGCGCACCAGCTCGACCAGCTCGCGCTGATACGGGAACGCGAGCACGACGTTCTGGCCGCCGTTCCCGTCGGGACGTAGCTCGACGTTCGGGCGATGGGGCACCTGCCTCATGCTCCTCAACGCTAGCGCCGGGATCTCAGCCATCTGCCAGCCTTGGGGTAAGCTGGCTTGCCCGCCGCCACAATCGCTCGCCGGACCGTGGAGCGGATGCTCAGGGAAGTGGCCGGGATCTCGGTAGAGCTCGGCTGGATCGAGGTAACGAACTGAAAGCCGTAGTGATGCACGCGACGGGTAGCGAGGACGTGCTGCGCGTCGAAGAATTGGAGCGCCCCGAGGCGGACGAGGGCGAGGTGCTGATTAGGGTCCGAGCCGCGGCAATAAACCCGGTCGACTGGAAGTACCGCAGAGGTATCGTTGAGCGGCAGCTTCCCGCTGTCCTCGGCGAGGACGTTTCCGGAACCATCGAGGTGTCGCGGGCCGAAGGCTTCGCTCCCGGGGACGAGGTGCTCGGCCTCAGCACCACTGGCGGCTACGCCGAGTACGCCGTCGCCCCGGCAACAGCGATCGCGATCAAGCCCGAGGCGCTGAGCTACGAGCAGGCCGCGGCGCTACCGGTGTCCGGGATGACCGCGTGGCAGGGACTGTTTCGCTGCGGGCGCCTCCAGTCTGGCCAGACCGTGCTGGTCGCCGGCGCCGCCGGCGGCGTCGGCCACCTCGCGGTGCAGTTTGCAAAGCAAGCTGGCGCACGGGTGATTGGTACCGGGTCGTCCCGCAGCCGGGATTTCGCCCTGAGCCTCGGGGCCGATGAGTTCATCGACTACACGCGCGAGGACGTTGGCGATGCGGTGAGCGGGGTTGATCTTGCCCTGGATACGGTGGGCGGAACGACGACCATCTCGCTCGTCGCCACGTTGCGCGAGGGTGGAACGCTCGTCACGGTCGCCTATCCACCGCAGGTCCCTCCTCGTGAGGACCACATCACCGTCGAGCCGCTGATCATGACACCGAGCGCACGGCAGCTCGGGCGGATCGCCGAGCTGGTCGCGTCGGGGGAGGTGCGCGTCGAGATCGCGGAGCGGCTTCCCCTGGCCGATGCGAAGCGGGCACACGCACTCAGCGAGTCGGGGCACACGCGCGGGAAGATCCTCCTCACCGCCCGGTCCTCGGGCCACGCGCGCCGCGCCGGGTGATGCCCGGTCACGCGGAAGATGCGTGAGACGGGCATGTCACATTTCCCTGGCTGAACCTAGCGTGCCATCCCAAGCCCGGATCGCCTGCTCCCTGAATGCGGCTGGGCACGCTGCCCGCCGCGCGATGTGGGAGAGACTGGCTGGCCGCGCGTTGCGCGAGCATCAAATGACTCCTCGCGGAGTGAGGCTCGTGTTTACCCGTGGGTGGGGTGGCGAGGAGGAGCTCCGAGAGCTGGCGCGTCTTGAGGCAGAGTGCTGCGCCTTTGCCGACTGGCGGGTCGAGGACCACGGCGAGCGACTCGTTCTGGACGTGAGCGCAGATGCCGACGGAGTCGGCGTCCTCCAGACGATGTTCGACGATCTTGAGCGCGTCGCGGGTCAGAGGTGAGATCGCGTGCCAGGCGGCGCTGAAGCGAGACCCCCGTACATTGGGCCCTCGTCATACAAGGACGGGCGGAAGCTGCTCACGTTCAAGGCCGGCTAGAGAACGGCGATCCCACCCGGCGCGCCCGATGTGATCTGACCGACGACGGACCCTCCCACCTCAGCTGCCCGGTTCGACCGAACCGAAACCAGCAGACCGCCTGAGGTTGTCGCGTCCGTGACCAAGCGCCGGCGCCATGCAGACACGGAGGGGGCGTACGTCGCGTAGTGCTCAGCTTGCTCGCGATTGCGTCGGCTACCGCCGGACACCGCGCTCTCGTCCTCCAGGAGTAGATCGACCCCCTCGATGAACGGAATCGCGTCCGCGTAGAGCTCAGCCGCGACACCGCTCTCGCGCGCCAGCGAGTGCAGATGCCCAAGCAGGCCGAAGCCGGTCACGTCGGTTGCGGCGTGCGCGTCTGCGCGGAGCGCGCGCGCGCTGGCTTGCGCGTTCAGTTCAGTCATCACCCGCACCGCGCGCTGAACGAGCTCGTCGTCGGCGAGGCCGTGCTTGCGCGCGGTCACGATCGCGCCGACCCCGAGCGGCTTGGTCAGAACGAGCAGATCGCCGGGTAGGGCCGAGGCGTTGGTGAGCATGGCACGAGGATTCACCGTGCCGGTCACGGCGAGACCGTACTTCGGCTCAGGATCGTCGATCGAGTGTCCGCCGACGATCGCACACCCAGCCTCCTCGGCGACTGAGAGCCCGCCTTCGAGGATCGCTCCCAGCACTTGGGCACCTAGGCGCTCGAGGGGAAAGGCGACGATGTTGAGTGCGGTGAGCGGGATGCCTCCCATCGCGTACACGTCCGACAGGGCGTTCGCAGCTGCGATGCGGCCGAAGTCGAACGGGTCGTCGACGATCGGGGTGAAGAAATCAACCGTCTGCACGAGCGCGAGGTCGTCGCGCAGCCTGAATACGGCCGCGTCATCCGCGGTCGAGGCGCCGACCAGCAAACGCGGATCGACCGAAGGACGCAAGCTACGCACGATCGGTAGCAGAGCTGCCGCGGGAAGCTTGCAGCCGCAGCCGGCTCCGTGAGCCAGAGACGTGAGAGGGATTGGAGTCGCCGGGATGTGCCGATACGCTACCGGCGCAGTCGAGGACGCGGTGAGCTTCGCCGAGCCGTCTGGTCAGGCACACATGCGATCACCGGGAATGTCCGCAGCCCGATCAACAGGCGGGAGCTGTGGGCTACCCGGCACAGCTCCGGTCACCCGCCCGATCGCGACCGACCGAGTACGGTTTGCGAAGTGCGCATCGGCGTCATCGCCATACCGGGATGCTTTGACTCAGGACTGACCAGCGTGCTCGATGTGCTGCGTATCGCCGAGGACCTGCGGCCCGGGGTCGACATCCACATACCCCCACTCGAGGTTCAGGTCGCCGGGTTCAGAGCGGAGGTGAAGACCTACGGCGGCTTGACCGTGCCGGTGCAACGGATGCTCGCCGACGAGGGCGCCGACGGGCTGGACCTGCTCGTCGTACCCGGGCTGGGAGCAAAGTTGGCCGATGGTGTTGAAGCTGAACTGAATGCTCCCGGCGTCCTGCGGTTGCGCAACTTTCTCTCCGAGGGAGGAGTTGGGCCCAATCACCGTCTCGCGGCCGCCTGCACCGGCAGCTTCGTGCTCGCGGAGGCGGGCCTGCTCGATGGCCGCGCGGCGACCACCAGCTGGTGGCTGAGCGCCATCTTCCGCCGACGCTACCCCCGGATCGAGCTCGACATGTCCCGGATGATCGTGCACAGCGGACCCATTACCACGGCCGGAGCCGCGTTCGCCCACATCGACCTGGCCATCAGCATCGTCTCGCGCGTCAGTCCCCAGCTCGCAGAGATCACCGCCCGCCATCTGCTCATCGACGAACGACCTGCCCGTAGCACCGAAGCCGCGATCGGGCACCTCGCGGCCACCGACGAACTGGTGACCGAGTTCGAAGAATGGCTCAGGGCGCGGCTCGATCAGCCGATCAAGATCGCCGCGGCCGCCGCACAGCTCGGAACGACACGCCGCACCCTCGAGCGGCATGTCCGCACCCGAACCGGCATCAGTCCCCATGCGCTCCTCCAACAACTGCGCATCGAGCGCGCCCACCACCTGCGCCGAACGACATCGCTCGGCATCGAGCAGATCGCTCCCAGAGTCGGCTATCGAAACGGCTCGACCCTACACCGACTGCTGCGCAAGACCGTCTGAGCTCCCGTGGCTGTCGGCGGACCGTCAACCATCGCGTCTCGACGGGAAGCGCTCAGCTCGACGGCCGGGCTGCTGCAGCGTGAGACGGACCCACGCGACGCGAGCCGAGACGTACACCGGCACTGCGATCCCGCTGCGACCCATGCACAACGGACAGTTTTTCCCATTGCGACGGCTGCCTCGTGTGAGCGCATCATTGTGAAAGGCTGACCGGATGCGCTTGAGCGAAGCTGCCCGGCAGGCCTGGCCGCCGTTCGTGCTGGTCACCGGGCTGTTGCTGATCGGGATCGTCGCCCACGCCGACGGCCTGTTTGATCAGGCCGGTCGGCTGCTCGAGCGGATCCCCGGCCCACCGGCGGCGTTGCTGGGCGCGAGCGTAGTCGTGGTGGTCGCGGTGACTGCCGTTCTGAATCTCGACACGGCGGTTGTGTTCCTGACCCCTGTGCTTGTGCTCGCCGCCCGGCGACGCGGTTTGAACGAGGAGCCGTTTCTGTACGCGGCGGTCTACATGGCCAACGCCTCGTCCCTCTACCTTCCCGGTTCGAACCTGACCAATTTGCTGGTTCTGGCGCGGGATCCGATCTCGGGTGGGACGTTCATGGCGAGGCTGTTCGTGCCCGCGCTCACTGCAACCGTCGTGACGGCGATCGGCATCTATCTGCTGTTCCGAAGCAGGCTCAGGCCACTGACCCCAGCGAGCGCGGTGAAGTCCGTGGGGCAGATCCGTCTCGGGATCGGAGTGCTGGCCGCCGCCGCAGCGGCGGCAGCGACGGTCGCGCTGCGCCATCCGGCCCTCCCGGTTCTGTGCATCGGACTGCTGGCTGTCGCCTGGCAAGTCGCGCGCGGAAAGGTCGACGTTCGCAGCGTGCTGCGAGCCGTGGGACCCGGGGTGCTCGTCGCGCTGTTTCTGGCCAGTGTGGCCCTCGGGGTGCTGGCCCGGTCCTGGAATGGCCCGGCCACGCTTCTGGCGGGCGCCGGCCGCGCCGAGACGGCAGTGATCGGATCGGTCGCTGCGATCATTGTCAACAACCTCCCCGCCACCGTGCTGCTCTCCGCTCACGCGCTGCCACACCCTCGAGCGCTTCTCCTCGGTTTGAACATCGGACCGAACCTCGCAGTCACCGGCTCGCTCTCGGCCTACCTCTGGTTCCGGGCCGCGCGCCAGGTCAACTCCGCGCCCTCGATCACCGCGTTCTCGCGCCGTGGAATCATGCTTGCGCCGGCCGCGATCCTTGCAGCGCTCGCCGCCACCAGCCTCCTGGCTGCCCCGAATTAACAGACAAGGGCCACATGGATGGCCGCGCTTCGGTCAACCTGTCGAGCCGGGTCTTGATTCCGTGGGTATCCAGTGAAGGACGGCTCCATCCAGACCCGTACCGTCGCCATCTGACGACGGTACCGCAGACCCGGCGGCTCACCCGGCTGACTACTGAACCGTCTCCGCCTGCAGCTCGGCCTCGAGCTTCTGGGTCGCTGCCGGTCGGTGCTCGGGAATCATCGGACCCTCGCCGGCCGGATCGACGACATCGCTCTCGAAGAACGCGTAGCGGCCCTCGAGCACGGACTGGGCGGTCTTGTACTGGGCGGCGTCGTTGTTTGACCACAGCTCGTGAAACAGTCGGTCGCTGCGGGCCCGCGCCTGCATGCAGAACAGATCGGCCAACTCGTAGATCGCGGCCTGGTTGGCGGGGTCGTCCTGTCCGAGCGTCGAGGCGTACGTGCACGCGCTGGCGATGGCGAACAGCTCCGCCCCGATGTCGACGATCCGACCCAGTAGGGCGCCCTTCTGTTCGAGCTTGGCCTGGTAGCGACCCATGGCATAGAACGTCGAACGCGCCAACTTACGCGAGCAGCGCTCGGCGTAGCGCAGATGCCTGGCAAGCTCACCGAACTCGTCAAATGACGACCGGCTCTGGCCCTGGCCAACGGTAAGCGACGGGAACCACTTGGCGTAGAACGCCCCCGCCTTGACCGCGAGCTTGGCCTTCTCGGCCAGAGCTGCGTCGCCGAGCAGGATGTCGCCGGCGACGCTCAAGTGCTGGTCAACCGCTTCACGCGCAATCATCAGATGCATGATCTCCGTGGAGCCCTCGAAGATCCGGTTGATCCGCATGTCTCGCAGCATCTGCTCCGCGGGCACCGGCTTCTCACCGCGCGCGGCCAAGGACTTGGCCGTCTCGTATCCGCGGCCGCCACGAACCTGGACCATCGTGTCGACAGCCTCCCACGCGCGCTCGGATCCGTAGAGCTTGGCGATCGCCGCCTCGATGCGGAAGTCGCGCTGCTTGTCATCGGCCAGGCGTGAGGCCACGTCGACGAGCGCCTCCAAGCCGAACGCCGTGCCGGCGATGAAGGCGATCTTCTGCGCGACCGGATCGTGCTTGCCGAGCGGCTGCCCCCACTGCTTGCGCTCGTTGGCCCACTGGCGCACGATCTTCAGCGAGTACTTGGTCGCGCCCACACAGATCGCGGGCAGCGACAATCGGCCGGTGTTGAGCGTTCCCAGGGCGATCTTCAATCCTCTCCCCTCGCCCGCGATGACGTTCTCCTTGGGTATGTAGACATCCCTGAACTCCGTCACGGAGTTCTCCAGCCCGCGCAACCCCATGAACTCGTTGCGGTGGGTGACCGTCACACCCTCGGTATCCATCGGACAGATGAACGCAGTGATCCCCCCCTTGGAACCCGCGGTCTTCGGTACAACAGCCATGACCACGACGACGTCGGCGATGTAGCCGTTGGTCGCCCACAGCTTCGTCCCGTTGATCGTGTAACCCTTCCCGTCCTCGGTCGGAACGGCCGTCGCCGACATCCGCGCCGGATCGGAGCCGACATCGGGCTCGGTCAACAGAAAGGCGGAGATGTGGTCCTTCGCCACCTTGGGCAGCCACTCGCGCTTCTGGGCCTCGGAGCCGTAAGTCTTCAGCGGCTCGGGCAGGCCGATCGACTGGTGGGCGGAGAGCAGCGTCGAGATCGCGGCGTGCCAGGTCCCGGAGAGGGCGAGCGCCCGGTTGTAGTAGACCTGCGTGAGGCCAAGACCGCCGTACTCCTTGGGGATCTTCATCCCCAGAGCGCCGAGGTCCTTCAGACCCTGGATCACTTCATCGCTGATCTTCGCGTTCTCCTCGATCTCAAGCGGATCAACGCGCTCGGTCAGGAACGCGCGCAGACGTCCGAGGAACCTCTCGCCGTCCCGGACCCGCTCGGGGTCAACGCGGGGCTGGGGATGGATCAGATCGAGCTGAAAATTTCCGAGATACATCTCGCGGCCGAAGCTCGGCTGCTTCCAATCGGCCTCTCGGCTCGCTTCGGCAACCTGCTTGGACTCTTCGTATGAGGGATTATTTGACGGCATGCCCACAGTGTTACGCATCCTGGTCAGTCCAACCCCGATGCCGCATGAGCGGCGAGAGAAGTAAGCTGTTGTCTCGATGAGCCTGATTCCGGGTACGCGGTTGATCAGATCAGCGATCGCTGTGTTCGCCGGAGCGCTGGGCTTGGTCATGCCGGCGCAGGCGGCGACGGTCGGCAACTTCTCCTACGGCGAGCTGCAATCAAGCGTGGTCGGGACGACTGGGTGCGGAACCAACTCGGCTGGCGAACCCGCCATCCATCTCTCCCGGGCAAACGACGTGTTCCTGGGCTCCGAACTCGGGATCGGCGGAGGGAGCGCGCTGTGGCGGGGACCCGGGTCAGTGGGCGGGGCGGCCGCCTCCGGCTGCGGCCTCGAATATCGCGGCCAGCCCAATGCGATCGCATTCGGCATCGGCGCGGCGGGCGGGGACGTCGACATTGCGCTGGGGAGTGCGCCCAACGCGAGCGGCAATTACAACGTGTACGTCGCGAGCCTGAATCTCGGCTCGGTCAATGTCGCACGCTCGACGGACAACGGCACCACCTTTTCGCAGTCGCCGGTGCAAGTCGGGCTACCGGTGGACGATCGTGAGTGGATCGCCGCGTTTGGCGCCAACACGTCGCTGCTGAGCTACCACGACGTCGCGACCAACAACATCGATGTGCTGCGCTCGGACAACGGTGGCCAGATCTACGCGCAGATCTCGCGGGTGATTCCTGCGACCGACTACAAGGCCACGAACAATGAGCTCGGCAACCTCGTGATCGATCACCAGAACCTCCCCGACACCACCGGCGATTTCTACGCCTATCAGGCGTTCGTGGCGCCGTCGAGCCCTTCTGGCACCAGCAACAACGAGGCGTTCGTCGGGGTTTCTGCCGACGGCGGCCACACCTGGTCAAACCATCCGATCCCGTGCAGCGTGGCGGCGCCGGCGACCGATCTCAACCACAACTTCCCGAACGTGTCGGTCGATCCGGCCGGCAATGTCTGGTACGCGTGGTCGGACGACAAGAGCGTGTACACGGCCAAGTCGAGCGACCACGGATCAACGTGGACCTGCTCCGGGCCGGTGAGCACGAACACCGCGCAGGCAATCTTCCCGTGGCTGGATGCGACGTCCGCGGGGGTTGACCTCGTTTACTACGGCGCGCCAACCACGACCAACCAGACCTGGTCGGTGTACTTCGCCCAGAACATCAGCGGATCCTGGAATGCGCCGCAGCCGTTGATGCCCGTGCACAAGGGTGCAGTCTGCGAGACGGGCGTGAACTGCACCACCGGCCGCCAGCTGTTCGACGACTTCGGCGTCGATACCGACAGTTCGGGCTGGGCGCACATCGCATTCTCACAGGACAGCCCGTCCCTCGGCGGTTCTGGGACATCGACCGGCTACGCAGTGCAAACCGGCGGCACAGCCGCAGGTACCCCGAACCGCTGAACCCGGCGAGACCGAGACCGTGGAGGCCAGCGCTCTGGTCCGAGGGCGTCGTCCTCACGCGCGGGCTCCCGCTCACGCAGTACCCCGCGCGAAGGCCATCCCGCCGGCAGGTGCCGACAGCCACGGGTGTGCGCCCAGCGCCGGAAGGTGAACCGCGATCAGATAGAGCGTGGCCAGGATCGCGGCGATCCACAGTGCGCGGCTGCGGGCGATCGCGGCCAGCGGTAGGAGCCACACCAGATACCAAGGCGCGAGCGAGGCAATCGAGGCGAGGAGCGCGAGGAAGGCCCAGCCGGCCGCAGCCACGACATCGGCGCCGCGCCGCGCCCGGATCAGCATCACGATCGCCGCAAGAGCGGTGCCGGCAGTGCACAGGCCGCGCACCAACCCGTCGATGTGCCGACCCAGCGCGGCCGCGAGGCGGTCAGGCCCGCTGAAGGCGATATCGAACTGAGGGTCGTGGACGATCCGCTGTAGTTGTTCGAACACGTGAGTGCCGGCCAGCAGCAGGGTGGGCACGGCGATCACCACCAATGCCGCCCCAGCGCCGACGAGCGCCGACGAGCGTCGGCGCGCGCCGAGGAGGACAAACGGCAGCGCCAAACCGAAGGTCAGCTTGACCGCTGCGGCGGCGGCGACGACGGCGCCCGCCAGTCGGTCGTGCCCGCGCAGCATCAGGGCTAGCGCGCAGGCCAGGAGCAGGGCCCCGAGCAGATCGTTGTGGGCCCCGCTCACGGCATACACGAGCAGCACCGGATTTAGCCCCACGAAGATCGCCGCGCGCACCGGGTTCAGTCCGCGACGGCGCGCAAGGTCAGCCACCAGGATCGCCGTGGCGATACCGGCCGCCCCCACCGCGGCCTTCAGAACCCAGAACGCCACGGCCGCCGAGACCAGTCCTAGCGGCGTGCTCAGCGCGGTGAAGAGCGGTCCGTAGGGACTGATCTGATGCTTCCAGTAGACGAACTGGAGGATCCCGTCGTGGGCGATCGCGCTGGGCGCAGATACGTAGGGGTTGAGCCCATGGACCGCCTCGCGCGCGTAGGCGATGTATCCGAAGGCGTCGCTCGAGACGATCGACGGCCCGAGCGTGAAGGCGAGGTGGGCCAGCACGATTGCCCCCACTGCCTGGCGCAGCGAGACCGAACTGGCGCAGGCCAGCGCGATGCCGTACGCGCTGAGCAGGACGATCAAGGCCACGCTAAGCGAGGACGGGCCGAGCCCGCCCAACAACGTTCCAAGGCCGTGCAGCGGCCCCTCGATCCACCTCGGTCGCGCATGGGTGGGTAGCTCCAGCAGGTAGGAACCCTCAGCGGCTCCGGCGGCGACCCACAGCGATCCGCCCGTTGCCGCGAGGAGCGCCGCGGTTCCGGCGACGCGGGCCACCGTCCCACCGCCCGTCCGCTCACGGCAGGCGAAGTCGGGGAGGCGGCGCAGTGCGACCGAGCTTGAGATCTCGCCGGCGCTCACGCCAGCAGCGCGCTCATGTCCCGCACCGCGCGCCACGTCCCCCGGGCGCTGCCGCTGACCTTGGAGCGGCCCCCGACCCGGGTGCGGTAGCTGACCGGCACCTCGAGCACTCTCCAGCCGTGGCCGGCTGCGCTCAGCACCATCTCCAGCGGCCAACCGAAGCCCCGGTCGCGCAGGTCGAGCGCCAACAGTGCTTCACGACGGGCGGCGCGCATCGGCCCGAGGTCGGTGAGCGGCAGGCCGCAACGGCGGCGCAGCTCGAACGCCAGGAGCCGATTGGCTGCTCGCGCATGCCATGGCCAAGCGCCGCTCACGGCTTCCCGGGCGCCGAGGCACAGATCCGTCTGCTGTTGCAGCACCGGACCGGCGACGCGGGACAGCTCGAGCGGATCCAGTGAGCCGTCACAATCCATGAAGCACACCACGTCGGAATCCGCCGCGTGCAACCCGGAGAAACAAGCGGCCCCAAAGCCACGACGCGGCTGATCAACGACCTTCGCCCCGAGCCGTCGGGCCAGTTCACCGGAGCCGTCCACCGAGCCGTTGTCGACCACCAGCGGCGCGAACCCTGCCGGCATCGCCGCCAACACGGCGGGGATGGCCTGCGCCTCATCGAGCACGGGGAGGATCACCTCGATCACACGCCGCAGGCTACGCGGCAAGTCCTTACGCCGGGCGAAATTCGGGCGCCGAGCTCTTCCCCCGGACAGCCTCGGCCCCTAGCGTGAAGCTCGTGATCCTGGTCACCGGCGGCGCCGGATTCATCGGCTCCCACATCGTCGACGCACTGGTGGAAGGCGGCTACGCCGTGCGCGTGCTCGACTCGCTGCTGCCGGCCGCGCATCGCCGCCGCCCCGACTACCTCAATCCCGAGGCCGAGTTCGTCGAAGCCGACGTCACCGATCCTCGTGCCGTCGCGCGTGCGCTGCGCGGAGTCGAGGCGGTCGGCCATCAGGCGGCTATGGTCGGGCTGGGCCTCAACCTGCTCGACATCGGCGATTACGCACGCCACAACGACCTCGGTACCGCGGTCCTGCTGAGCGAGCTCGCGTCGGCGGGATTTGCCGGCCGTCTGGTGCTTGCCAGCAGCATGGTCGTCTACGGCGAGGGAGGCTATCGCTGCCCGCAGCACGGACCGGTTCGCCCCGGTCCGCGCAAGCCCGCCGACCTGGCCGCGGGCCGGTTCGATCCCCGCTGTCCGGATTGCCGGTGCGAGCTCGAGTCGGTCGCCGTCGAAGAGTCCGCGCCGCTTGATCCCCGAAACGTTTACGCCGCCACGAAGGCCCATCAGGAGCACCTGTGCTTCGCGTACGCGCGTGAGACTGAAGTCCCGGTCACCGCGCTGCGCTACCACAACGTTTACGGGCCGCGGATGCCGCGCGACACCCCGTACGCCGGAGTGGCCGCGCTGTTCGCCAGTGCGCTTGCCGCCGGCCGGGCCCCGCGCGTGTTCGAGGACGGTCGTCAGCTCCGTGACTTCGTCCATGTGCGGGACGTCGCCCGCGCGAACGTGATCGCCCTGACCGGCGCCCAGCCGGTGGCGGGCGCGTTCAATGTGGCCAGCGGACATCCCCGTAGCGTCGCTGAGATGGCCTTTGCGCTGTCTGCGGTAACCGGCGCCGAGACCCCGAGTCCGGTGATCACGGGCGAGTTTCGCCTCGGCGACGTCCGGCACGTGCACGCCTCGGCCGAACACGCCGGCCGAACGTTGGGCTTCACGGCGGGCGAAGAGTTCACGGCGGGGATGGCGGAGTTCGCGTCCGCGCCGCTGCGCGCAGCGTGACGGGAGCAACGACCGCGACCCGGCGGGCGAGAACACTCGCCCCGGCATTCGGAGGCCTACTGGTGGCGGGCGTCAGCCTGCTCTGCGCGGCCTGGGCGCTGCAGCTGTGGCACGCCGATCTCGGAGTGCCCCTGCGCTATACGGCAGCCGACGACGCGAAGTTCTACCTGATGCTTGCCAAGGGGATCATCGCCCACGGCTGGTACATGTCGAATGCCAGCCTCGGCGCTCCCTTCGCTCAGCACCTATACGACCTCCCGCAGGGCGCCGACAACCTGAACCTGCTGATGCTCCGCGGGCTGGCGCTGTTCTCGTCCAATCCCGCCCTGGTGGTCAACCTTTTCTACCTTCTCACCTTTGCGCTGGCCAGCGTCAGCTGTCATTTCGTGCTCCGCGCGCTGGGCGTGAGCCCGCCGGTCGCGGGAGTCGTCTCGGTGCTGTTCTCACTACTCACGTATCACTTCTTCCGGGGCGAATCTCACCTGTTTCTGTCGGCCTACTACGCGGTGCCGCTGTCGGCCTACCTGTTCCTACAGCTCCTCGGCGGGACCGCCCTGTTCGCGCGGCGCGCGCGTGCGCCCGGTGGGGCGCGGGGGTGGACGTCGAGGCGGTCGCTGGCGTCAATCAGCCTGTGCCTGGTGATCGGATCGGACAACCTCTACTACGCGGTCTTCGCGCTCGTACTACTGGTGTCGGCAACGGCGATCGCAGCGGCGCGGCGCCAGAGGCGGACGGCCCGTGAGGGGCTGCTGATCACCGCCCTGATCACGGCCGCGCTGGCCGCCAACCTGGCCCCGAGCATCGTCTACCGGGCGCAGCACGGCAACAACACCGCCGTCGAGCGATCGGCGGCAGCTGACGCGAACAACCATGAGGCATTCGCGTTGTCGCCGATGAACCTTGTGCTGCCCGCACCCGGGGACCGAATCGCCCCGCTGCGACACATCGTCGCCCGTTACGACCATGCGGTCGCCCCCCGGTACTGCGAGTCCTGCTACGCGAGCCTCGGCACGTTTGGCACGCTCGGCTTTGGCTGGCTCGGGGTGTGCGCGCTGGCCACGCTTCTCGGCGCCGCCGGCTGGATCGGCGCGCGGCGCTTGCTTGCACACGCCGGCATTGGCGCCGCGATCGCGTTGGCCGCCGGAGCGGTCGGGGGATTCGGCAGCCTGTTCGAGGTCTTTCTGACACCGGACATCCGGGCCTGGAATCGGATCTCGGTGGTGATCGCATTCTTCTCTCTGCTCGCGGCGGCGATGCTGCTCGAGGCGCTGCTCACCCCGCTGCGCCGCCGGCGACGCGGAACCGTACTCGCGGCTGCTCTGCTGGCCGCCGGGCTCACCTTCGGCGCCTATGACCAGACGACGGCTGCGTTTGTGCCGGCCTACGCGGCCACTGCGCGCGAGTGGCGAAGCGACAGTGTCTTTGTGGCCGAGATCGAAGCCAGGCTGCCGCGGGGGGCGACCGTGTTCCAGCTGCCCTACGTGCCGTTCCCGGAGGGGTATCCACAGACGCACCCCGGCGATCAGGTGGCCACCTATGCGACCAAGTACGAGCTCCTGCGCGGCTATCTGCACTCCTCTAGGCTGCGCTGGAGCTACGGCGCCATCAAGGGCCGGACGGGGGATTGGGCCGCCAAGCTGGCCGGAGCGCCGTTGGCCATGGCCATGGCCGGCGTCGCGGCGGCCGGCTTCGACGGGGTCTGGGTAGATCCGGCCGGATTTGAGCGTGGCCAGGCCACCCGGGTGCTCTCGGAGCTGCGCTCGCTGCTCGGCGTAGTGCCGCTGGCCAGCCCAGACCGCGATCTCTGGTTCCTGGACCTTCGTCCGTTCAGCTCGCGGCTGCGACGAACCCACGCTGCCGTCGAGCTGGCGCTGCTGCGTGAGCGCACGCTGCATCCGTTGAGCACCGCCTGCGCCGCAGGCGGACTGACGCTGACCAATCCCTCCGCGAGGGCCATCGAGTCGACGCTGACCGTCCATCTCGCCCCGACCGGGGTGTTCTCGCGTCACCTCGCGCTGGCGCCCGGAAGCGTCCGCGTCAAGCTCACCGGCGTGATCCGCTACGCCACGCTTACCGATGACGCGCTCGCACCGTTTGCCCGGCATGGGAGCGGCACCGTGGTCGCCGGGCTCACCGGCTCTCCGTGTCCTCGGTGACTGCCATGGGACGGTTCCTCGTTCGTGCCCGGGCCAGGCTCGCGGCGTAGGCCAGGCCCGACAACGCGAACAGCCCGCCGCAGGTGAGCAGGTAGCGAACCAGGTAGAGGTCCTGGTGCAGGCCGGTGGCGGCGTGGAACGTCGCGTCGCCGAGGCGCAGGATCTCGGGAAAGAAGACCAGCAGCAGGAGCCCGCTGAGTAAGGCCGGTGCGCGTACATAGGCCCACCCGGCTGCCGGCTCGCGCTGCCGGGTCCGCCTCCCGGCGGTGGCGCCGAAGGCGATCCGGTCAAGCAGCGAATACAGCGGGACCAGAATCAGATCGTGGCCGATGACCGCGCCGAGGAACCAGATCAGGATCCGGTCGGTGAGCGGAGCCGTGTTGTCAAACCAACCGGCCGCCGCGGTCCCGGCGATCAGCAGACTCGCGAGCAGCGCGAGCAGGTGCAGGGGGCCGGCACCGTAGACGTGGCGAAACCGTGCCCTCACAGCTACGCCCGCTCAAAAGTCAGCGTGGCCAGCCACTTCGTACAGTGCACGCCTGGAATCGCGGGGCCGATCACGCGCGCGGGAAAGCCGTGGTCGAGCGATAGGTCGGTGCCGTTGACCTTGAGCGCCACCAGCGTCCGCTCATCGCTGACCTGCTCCGAAGCGAGCACGGCTGAGTCGAACACTCCGTTGCTGGCCAGCGACCGGGTCCTCACGATGACATCGCCGGTCAGCCCCGCGAGTCTGGCGAGCTCGCCGATCGGCACTCCGCTCCAGCGCTGCGTCGTAGACCAGCCCTCGACACAGGCGATTGGCAGGTCGTACGTGCGCTGCGGCAGCGCGAGCAACTGCGCCCGGGACAGCGACAGCGTGCGCGGACCGGCGCTGAGGTGGAGGCGCCAGCCCGACCCCACATGGCCGGAGGTGATCTGCGCAGCCGCGGCAGTCCGGTTGACCTGGAAGCCGTTCGGCCCTCCGCCGGCGCGGTCGCGCGGAGCGAAAAAGGCGAGGCTGCGGAGCGGACCGCCGATCGACTGTCCCGCGCCCTGCACGAGCAGGAACAGCGACCCGGCGCCCACCGTGCCGAGCAGCGCTCGGCGGGACATGGTGGGCGCGCGCGGCGCCACCGGAATCAATTCACTGGCCCCGGGCAGCGGAGGCTCAGGCTGTGTGCGGCTGAGCCCCTCCCGCAAGGGCGCGAGGCCACGCCGGACGGCCAGGGCCTTGCGCATCGTCGGCAGCTTGATCGCGACGTGAGCGACGAACGCGGCAGTGAACACCCACGCCCCCCAGTAATGCGCGGTGGTGAAGTAGAACCCGAACAGATAGGAGTACTGAATGTTGAGGATCCCGGTGACGAACTCGAACAGCGCGCCACCCACCAGCAGCGCCAGCGACAGCCGCTCGAGCGCGTGGGCGGGGCTGAACACCGGCGGCCACTCGAACAGCTTCGGGATCACCGACCACAGCTTGGCCAGCAGAATCGGGAAGGCAGCGAGGCCGATCGTGACGTGCAGGCCCTGATTGAAGGCATACAGCCAGCTCGGGTGCGTGGGGAACGAGAACAGATACACGTCAAGCACTCCGAGCGGCCGACCGACCGAGTTGTGGCCCAGACGCGGGTAGTAGGCGACGTTGGAGAGGAACCCCGTTACCGCGACGATCGGGATCGCCACCAGCAGCGCGCTCCCCAGGATCGAGGTCAGCCACGGCCCTCGCAGGGGGCTTCGCCAGAAGGTCGGCCGGAACGGTCCCGGCGGCGGCTTCGCTGGATCGACGAACGGCAGACGCACGAGGGGAGCGTGACACAGCGGGCGCCCGGTGACCGAAATTGTCGACCGACTTAATTCACTGTTCACTGATGGGTTTAAGACACTGTTCATTTCCGGTCAAACTTTCGATTTTGGTAATCGACAAGCTCGGATTGGCAAAGTAGGTTCGGTGGCGTGCACCATGTCGCGCTGCTCGTGATCGCCAAAGAGCCAATCCCCGGACGGGTGAAGACTCGCCTGACGCCGCCATTCAGCCCGGAGCAGGCGTCGGCGCTCGCCGAGGCCGCGCTCGCGGATACGCTCGACGTCGTCGCCCGCACGCCGGCCGCCCGCAAGATCCTCGTGTTCGACGGTGATGAGCGGCGCTGGCGCCGAGACGGCTTCGAGGTGATCCGCCAACGGGGCGACGGTCTCGACCAGCGGCTGGCGGCGGCATTTGCGGACGCAGCGGGCTCGGCGTTGCTCGTCGGCATGGACACGCCGCAGCTGACCAGTGGACTGCTGGAGGACGGCATGCGTGCGCTCGCGCGTCCCTCCGTCGACGCAGTCCTCGGTCGCGCGGCCGACGGAGGCTATTGGAGCGTCGGACTCAAGTGCGGAGCCGCGGACGCCTTCACCGGGATTCCGATGAGTTGCGAGACGACCTGGAGTGCTCAGCGCGCGCGTCTGCGTGAGCTGCGCTTCCGGATCCACGATCAGCCCACCCTGCGCGACGTGGACACGATTGATGACGCGCGGGCCGTCGCGCTGCAAGCGCCGGACTCCCGGTTCGCCGCCACGCTGCAGTCGATCACCGGATGAGCCACCCACTGCGTCTCTACGGAGACCGTCTTCTGCGCGCCCACGACCGGCCGCGCTCGTCCGCCGACGCGCGCATTCGGTTGCAAGATGGAACCGTGTTCGCCGTCCCGCTCGAGCGCTACCTCGGACTCCCCGACGCACTTGACGAACAGCTCCTGCGCGAGTTGCCGGGGCCCGTTCTCGACGTCGGTTGCGGACCGGGCCGCCACCTGCACGCGTTGGCCGTCCGAGGGGTGTTCGCTCTCGGCGTCGACCTCTCGCCGGTCGCGGTGCAGCTCGCCACCGGGCGCGGCGGGCGAGCGATAGTCGCGTCGATCTTCGACGAGCTCCCGGGCGCCGGCACGTGGCGCAGCGCGCTGCTGCTCGACGGCAACATCGGCATCGGAGGGGCTCCGTCCCGACTGCTCGCCCGCATCGGCACGCTGCTGCGCGAGGACGGTGAGCTGCTGGTCGAGCTGGACCCGGCGAATACGCCGACCGGTTCGTCGCGCGCGCGGATCGAGACCTCCGATCTAGTCAGCAGCTGGTTTCGCTGGGCCCGCGTGTCGATCCGCGACCTCGACCGGGTCGCGCAGTCAGGTGGCTTTCAGGTCGGAAGACGATGGTGCAACGGCGGTCGCTGGTTCGCGACGCTGCTCAAGCGCGACGCCGGTATGGCGTGACGTTCCGATCCATCCGGCCGCTGGCGAACCCGTTCGGCCGCCCCCGTGCGCGTCGGTGAACGAGCGCCGGCGTGCAGCCGGCTGGTCAGCGCCAGGATCTCGACCCGCTGTGACGTCGCGAGCGCCTGCACCGTGTCCGCGACCACTCGCGCGGTCCCGCGACCAGAGCCCGCGCGCTCAGGTACCGAGCGGCGCCTGTGCCTGCGCCTGCGTCGCACCCGCCCCGGCAGAACGGCTCCGAAGCTCGCGGCGGATGAGCAAGCTCAGCACGGGGAGAGCCGCGACCTCGGCCACGATCGCGAGGACTATCGGGAGCCGCAGCGTCGGCTCGCTGTAGCCGAAGAAGCTGCCACTGAGCGCGATCGCGATCGAAACCAGCGAGCCGACAGCGAGGCCAACCGATCCGAGCCCGGCGAGCAGCCGCAATCGGCTCTCGGCGCTCAGCAGGGCGACCGCTAGCCCGGCCCCCCCGGCAGCATTGAGGAGAAACAACACCCCCACGGTGGGGACGAGACTGATGAAGTCAACGTACTGCTGGAAATGAACCCCTGCGATGACCGCCACCAGCGCCGCGGCGAGCAGCGCGACCGGCGTCGCCCGCAGGCGAACCATCAGCCGACCACCTTGATCGTCCCGGCCATGAACGCGTGGAACTGGCAGATGTACGTATACGTGCCCACCTTCTTGAGGGTGAAATGCGCCGCCTGACCGGACCTCAGGGTCCCAGAGTCGAATGCCCCCGAGCCGGCCGTGGCCGTATGAGCCGTACTGTCACTGTTCGTGACCGTGACGTTTGTGCCGGCCTTGACCGTCAGCGTCGCGGGAGCGAACGCGTAGTTGGCGATCTTGAGGCTGACCGCTTTACCCGTGGCGACGGCGCTTGAGGGCCCGGGGGTCGCGCTACCGCGGCCGTTGGCCAGCGCCAAGGCGCCTACGGCCACAACCGCCGCGACGCCCGCTGGAACGATTGACGATTTGATCAACACACCTGGGATGCGTCCTGGGGCTCCGCTCGGATCACTGTTCGCTGCTTCGGCGCCCCTGCAGGCGCCGCTTGCTCAGGGCTGGGGCTCGAGGAAGAACAGCTCGCAGGCTACCCCGGGGCTGGTCTGGTTGCCGCTGAGAAACGCCAACACGCGCCTGCCCACGAGCTCCTCGACGACCGCCGTGAACGCGTCCTGCGCGCTCTCCTGGAACGCGATACGTCCATCCAACACCCCCCGCCGCTCGCCGTTCGCCACGAGCTTCGCCTCGTCTGTGGTGAGGATGTCCTCCAGCAGACACACCACGACGTTGTCGTTGATGTAGGTGCTGGCCGTGGCTCGGTCGTGCCCGTAGAAGTCTCGGTAGAGCTTGACGATCGCGGCAGAGATCGCTGTCGTCAACGGCTCCCCTTCAAGCTGAGGTTGCCCGCTCACCCGAGTCGTCCGATCTCCGGGCTCTGTTGACAAAGCGCGCGCAGAGGGACCAAGAGCCGGCAGGGGGCCCCCTATGCTCACCTACGCACGAGCAGGGCCAATCAGATCAGCGCTCAGCTCAGTTTGTCAGGAATGCCCGGAGCCGAGTGCACTCTCGGGTACGTTGGCTGCCATGCGCAAGGGTGCGCGCGCTGGGTGCGGGGGATGTGGTGGTCGCATTCGCGACGCCGAAGGCGTCCCCGGCGCGCGCGAATGCAGCGGCTTGGCTCAGCAGCCCCCATCGGTCACAAGCGGGACATGTCCATCGCCGTCGGGAACCAGCCCGTCGAAACCGTTTCCATCCAGCCCGCGCCCGTCGAGGTGGCCGGGGGCCGGATCGAGCACGAAGACCTCCACCGCCAGATCGGGATTGATGTGGTTGCTGCTCATGAACGCGACGACTCGGCGATGCGAAATCTCCTGCACCGCGTTGATCGCATCGGCTTGGAACGCGTCCTGGAACGCGCGCCGGCTTTCCAGCACGAGCTCGGACCTGCCGGACTGAGCCAAGGTTTGCTCACCCTTGGTGAGCGTCGCCCCGAGCACACAGACGATGACGTCCTCGCCGATCGTGGTCCTGGCTCTGGTTGGTCCGCGGCCGGTGTAGCGGTGCAGCAAGGTGACCATCGAATTTGAGATCGCGGCCCCCATCAGGCCACTGCTCACTGGTTCCTTGGTGGTTCCGGGCATAGCAGCCCTCTCAGCCTCCTCTCAAAGCAGGCGCCGCGCGCGGAGAGAGTCGGCAAAGAACCGAACGGACGGGACTCGCCCCCAGCATAGCGGGGTTTGGCCATAATTCCGACCGCCCCGGTCGGAGTATCCGCTCCGGAGGTGTAACCTGGGTTGACCTCAATAATGGGAGCGTGGCGGTCGGATCGGCTGAGCGCGCGACCTGGAAGGGAATCGAATGATTCCCACGGAAGATCGGGCTGGCCGGGCGCCGCCCGCGGGCGGCGCTCAAGCTGAGCTACGCAACGAGCTTGCCGCCACGGTGAGCGCCTCAGACCGGCTTGTGCCGCGGTTGCGCGGGGTCTCTCATGCCGCCGCCTCAGTGCTCGCGGCGGCGGCCGCCATCGTGCTTGTCGTCCTAGCTCCCCCGGGCCCCCGGACCGCCGCGATGGCTGTCTACGGCGGCGGCCTCGTGGCACTGTTCTTCGGCAGCGCGCTCTATCACCGCTGGCCGGGGCCACCGCGATTCAAGCCGGTGCTCCAGCGCATCGACCACAGCACGATCTACATCTTCATCGCCGCAACCTACACACCGATCGCGGTCCTCGTCCTCGATGGCGCGCTCGGCTGGGCGATCCTCGGGATCGCCTGGGCGGGCGCCGGAGCTGGCGTCGCGTTCAGCCTTGGCTGGATCAACGCCCCGCGCCCGCTCGTGGCCGGCAGCTACCTGTTGCTCGGCTGGTTGGCGGTGATCGCCATCCCGCAACTGGTCAGAAAGCTCGGAGTGGCACCGCTGGTACTGCTCGGGGCAGGCGGCCTGCTCTATTCGATCGGCGCGATCGTTTACGCCATACAGCGCCCGGATCCGTGGCCCCGGACCTTCGGCTTCCACGAGGTGTTCCACGGGCTCGTGGTGGCAGCAGCCGCGGTGCAATACGCGGCGATCGTGGGCTGGGTCTTGCCTGCGTAGCGGGCCGGCCGTCGCCTCGCGGTATCGGCGGGCCTGTCCGGTCACCACCGGCAGGCGTGTCCGGCTCACCGATCCAGCCGCCGCCAACTGAAGCAAATCTTCAAGGCACTGCCCGGCGGGTAGGACCACGGCATGGACGACTCTCCCGAAGCGGCGTTTGACGCTGAGCGTCTGGACCAGCACCCAGCAGACTGATGTCCCGAGTCGCCACCCCGCGACGCGCAGCCGCCCGAACAAGGAACCAGACGACGTGCCCGGGGACGATCGAGGCGCCTTGTTCGCTCCCAGCACGAACAACGAACCACGATGGGCCGTACGCACGCATCTTGGTGCGTTGTTCGTGGTTCAGATGACCGGCGAGCTCGAGCCGCGCGATAGCTGGCGGGCCACGCGATGCACCGCCGCGCGCACGCTGGACGTGGTCAGCACTCGCTCCCCTTCTGATCCTGCGAGAGGTCGTCTACGGCACGAGCCGGTTCGACGACTTCGCACGGCGGGCAGGCGTCAGCGAGCCGGTCGCCTCCGCGCCTGCGTGAGCTGGGGGCGGAGGGATTGCTCAGGCAAGAGGCCTACCAGGAACCGGGGCAGCGGACGCGCCACGAGTCCGCTTGACCGAAAGGAAGCCGACCTGCCGCCGGCCATGGTCAGAACGCGTCGGCGTGGAGGTCCGTGGCGCCGGCGCTCATGAGCGCACAGCCTCCGAGCTCGAACTCGTGCTCAGTCGCTGAGCACGACGGGCTACGGACGCGAGAACGGTGCAGGGGAGATGGAGCGGCTCAGTGGGTAGCAGCACTCAGATGAGCCTTGATCCGATCACGCCGATGCACCGGCTCGGGCTGCGCGGGTGGCAGCTGCGGGTCATGTCGCTGTCCTCCGTGGGACTGTGTCTCGGGCTCTGGATCCGGGCCAAGACGATCGATCAGAACGAACGCGGCAACGCCGAGCGACGGGCAATCTTCGTCGGACTGTGGCCGCCCACGCTCTACCTGATCGGCGAGTCGCTGGATCGGTGTGAGCACCGCTGGCGCCGGAGGCCGCGGCGCTGACCGGATCGCGTGCCGCAGCTGCGGCGCGTTACCGCAGCGAGTCCCCACGGGCCCTGGTGGCGTACAGCACCATCCGCGTGGTCAGATCCACGGCCGCGCGCAACTCCTGTCCTCCGGGCGAGGCCGGTTCGGCCAACCGCTCGCGGAGCTCCTCGACGTAACGGGGCGCCGTGCGCGCAGCCAGTTCACAGCAGGCGCGGGCGGCGGCGCGAACCACCGATGGCTCGACCGTCCAGATCGTCTCGAAGGCTCGAGGCTGTCGGTTGGCTCGCGGTCGCTCCCAGGCTACGAGGCACGCCGCGAAGCCTGGGGCGTCGCATACCACCACCCATTCCCGCATCAGCGGATCGGTTTCAGGGATCGCGATCTCCGTGGGGGCGCGCTTGGGACGTCGGGAACGAGGAAAGTCGGCCAGGGCGATTGCGCGCTCCGCTGTGCGGGCCATCTCTCGCCAGCGAAGCTCGGCCCGACGATAGAACCGCTCGTGCTGAAAGCACCCGAACAGGACCGGACGCTCGGCCCGGGCGCAGCATTCGTCCTCGATCGCGTGGCTCAAGGACACCAGCGCGCCCTGTGCGAGGAGGTGCGGCTGCAGGTAGGGAAAGCCCTCGCGTAGCGCCGAGTACACAGACGGCCGTAGCTGATCGCCGAGCCGGCGCGCATGATCGATCGCGGTGGGCAGCGAGAGGCCCTGCTCACGGGCGCGGATGACGGCGCGTACCTGCTCGAGCTCGCGCTCGGAGTAGCGCCGATGTCCGCTCGCGAGCCGATGCGGGTTGGGAAAGCTGTAGCGCGTCTCCCACATACGCAGGGTCCCCTCGCTGACTCCGCTGCGAGCGGAGATCTCCCGAATCGTGAGCGCGGCGGCGTTGTCTAGCTCGCTCACTTCTCCTCCAGACTGCGAGCCGGCATCGCCTGAGAAACGTACTGGATCGAGCCGCCCTTCTGAACTGAGCGGCGCTCACTGGCTCAACTCGGTGCACATCGATTCCTCCACGCGCTGTTTGGAAGTGCCGGCCCCGGGGAGCACTGCGGAACCTGATGGCCCCGGACGAGATCCATCCAGACGCACCGAGCCCGGCGGGGGCCCTACCCGCGCGGGCGTACGCCGGCGATGGCTGACGCAATAGTGATCGGCGCCGGGCCGAACGGCCTGGTCGCGGCCAACCTCCTGGCCGACCAGGGCTGGGAGGTGACCGTGCTGGAGGAGGCGTCAGAGCCCGGCGGCGCGGTTCGCTCCGGTGAGCTTGTCGAGCCCGGCTTCACCCATGACTTGTTCAGCGCGTTCTATCCCTTCACGCTGGCCTCCCCGCACATCCAAAGGCTGGAGCTGGAGCGCTGGGGGGTCAAGTGGGCCCGGAGCCGGATCGCGGTGGCGCACCCGACGCGGGACGGCACCTGCCCGGCAATTTCCAGCGACATCGAGGAGACCGAGGCCTCCCTCGACGAGTGCGCCCCGGGCGACGGAGCTGCATGGCGCGAGCTCTACCGGTTCTGGCGCCGTGTCCGGACCGGCGCGCTCGGTTCCTTCTTCGCCCCCTTCCCTCCCGTCCGCCCGGTGCTTGGCCTGCTCGACACCCTCGGGCCGCGGGAGCTTCTGCGCTTCGCCCGCTTCTCGACCCTTCCGGTGCGCCGGCTGGGCGAGGAGCACTTCCGCGCCGACGGCGGTACGCGGCTGCTGGCCGGCAACGCGCTGCATGCCGACATCAGCCCCGAGACGGCGCTCGGAGGCGTGTTCGGCTGGGTGCTGTGCTCACTGGCGCAGGATCACGGCTATCCCGCGGTGCAGGGCGGCGCCGGCGGGATGAGCGCAGCACTGGTACGCCGCCTGGAGGCTGGCGGCGGGCAGGTGCTCTGCGGCCGGCGGGCGACCGCAATCGAATGCCGCGGGGGCCGCGCCCAGGCTGTGCTCACCGCCGACACCCGGCACCCCGCCCGCCGCGCGGTGATCGCCGACGTCGGGGCGCCGCAGCTGTATCGCGACCTGCTCGCTGACGCGTCGCTGGCCCCGAGCCTGCTCCGCGATCTGGAGCGCTTTCACTACGACAACGGCACGGTCAAGGTCGACTGGACCCTCGACGGCCCGATTCCGTGGCCGGCCGAGCGTGCGCGGGCGGCCGGCACCGTGCACGTCGCCGAGGGCGTCGACGCCCTCACGCGGCAATCGTCGGAGATCGCCTGCCGCATGATCCCGTCCGAGCCGTACCTCGTGCTGGGCCAGTACAGCGGCTTTGACAGCTCCCGCGCGCCCGCGGGCAAGGAGACGGCTTGGGCCTACACCCACGTCCCGCAGGAGATCCGCGGGGACGCCGGCGGAGACCTAACCGGAACGTGGGACGAACGGGAGACCGAGCGGTTCGCCGAGCGGATCGAGCAGCAGGTCGAGACCGTGGCCCCAGGGTTCCGGAGCTTGATCCGCGCGCGCCACGTGTTCACCCCGCCAAAGCTCGAGGCGGCGAATCGCAATCTGGTCAACGGTGCGCTCAACGGCGGGACAGCCCAGCTGCACCAGCAGCTGGTGTTCCGGCCCGTGCCGGGCCTCGCCCGCCCTGAGACTCCGATCGAGGGCCTCTACCTGGGCTCGGCCTCGATCCACCCGGGCGGAGGCGTGCATGGCGGGCCGGGAGCCAATGCTGCCGGCGCAGCGCTTGCCGACTCGCGCTCGCGGCTGCGGGCCCGGCCCCTGTCACGGCTGAGCCGCGCCTTCCAGCGCTGAGGAGCGCCGGCACACACCGTCGGGACCGAACGCATCGCTGTCGACTCGTCGTGTGTTGATTTCGATTCCCCGTTCCAGCGTTGCGCCAGTCAGGCTGGCGACCTTCTCCACGACCGAGGTCCACATCTGCAGTTGCGCTTCCTTGGCCATTCGAATGCGGTCGTGCATCAACGCCGACAGCCGGTCCCCGGCCCGGGCCCACGACTCGATCTGAAAGCTCAGCAGACCGTCCCCGCTCGAGCGCTCGCCATTCGATCTGACCTGCCTCGGGGTGGCCGGCCAGAGTGGCGAAGCGGAAGTGCTGGCGCCCGACCTCGATCGTGCGCACCGGGCCGTCCCAGGGTCCCGGCATCCGCACCAGTCATTCGTCCCCGACCTCCATCTGACCCTCCTCGCCGCGTGTCTTCTGAAACCGGGCCAGCGAGAGTGGCGCAACCCGGTTCGGATCTGCACGCACCCACTCGATCAGCGCGACGGCGTCCCAGCCAGCCGCGCGGATCGAACCGCTGTAGAGACGATCAAACAGCGGGCCCGCACCGTCCCGCGGACTCTGAATCTCCTCCGGGGAGACGCCGGCCGGAAGCTCTGGGGGAGGTCGTCCGCGAGCGTGCCCTCGGTTTCGCCGCGATGGATCGGCGTCGTGCGCCACACGTACATCCACGAGGTGATGGCAACCCCGATGGGCCAGGTGGCAGCGGTCGCCAAGCGACGATGGGTGGGAACGGTTGGTTGCCGGCACCCGGGATTGGACCTCGCGTCCAGCTTCCCGTCGGGCGACCGGTTCTAACCGGGCACGCGGCAGCGCTGACCGCCGATGCGGACGAGAGTCCGCACAACCGGGCGAGCGCGGCGAACGCCTACCGCGGCGGGCTGCGCCGCACCGGCACTCGCCCGGGCGGCTGCTGCGGCGCCTCGCGCGGAGCGACCGACGGGATGTCCCGGACCTCAGGCTTGCCGTGGCCAACGCGGAGACGGCTTCCGTGGTGGGCGATCTCCAGGGCCGAGCCCTCCAGCAGCGAGTAACGCGCCTGTTTGGGCTCGACCTCGACCATCAGCCGCCGGCCGCGGAAGGCCAGGCGAAACGCCAGGCGGGTCAGTGTCCCGGGCAGCCGCGGGGCGAAGCTGAGCTCGCCGTCGTGGTCACGCATCCCGCCGAAGCCTGCGACCGCAGCGATCCAGGTCCCGGCCAGCGAAGCGATGTGCACTCCATCCCGAGTGTTGTGCTCGAGGTCGTCGAGGTCCATCAGCGCGGCCTCACCGAAGTAGTCGTAAGCGAGCTCCAGGTGCCCGACCTCGGCCGCGATCACGGCCTGGGTGCAGGCCGAGAGCGAGGAGTCGCGCACGGTCAGGCGCTCGTAGTAGCCGAAGTTGCGCGCCTTCTGCTCAGCCGTGAACGCAGCTCCGCAGACGTGCATCGCCAGCACCAGATCCGCCTGCTTGACCACCTGCTTGCGGTACAGGTCGAAATACGGGAAGTGCAGTAGTAGCGGGTACTGCTCGGGAGCTGTCCCCTCGAAGTCCCAGAGCTGGTGCTGGGTGAACTCCTCGGCCTGAGAGTGGATCTCCAGCGCCGAGTCGTACGGGATCAGCATGTCTCGCGCCGCATCGCGCCAGCCGGCCGTCTCCTCCGCGTCAACGCCCAGCCGAGTGGCCGCCCGCGGGTGGCGCTCCGCCGCGTCGGCCGCGGCGGCCATATTCCGCTGCGCCATCAGGTTCGTGTAGACGTTGTTGTCGGCGATCGCGCTGTACTCATCCGGTCCGGTCACGCCGTCGATGCGGAAATGGCCGGCCGTGTCGTGATGGCCGAGCGAGCGCCACAGCCGGGCCGTCTCCACCAGTAGCTCCAGACCGACGTCGCGCTCGAACGCCTCGTCGTCGCTGGCGGCGTGATAGCGGATCGTCGCGTCGGCGATGTCGGCGTTGATGTGGAACGCACCCGTCCCGGCGGGCCAGTAGCCCGAGCATTCCTGCCCGCGGATGGTTCGCCACGGGAAGGCCGCGCCACGGAGCCCGAGGAGCTTGGCGCGCTCACGGGCCAGGTCGAGCGTGCGGTGGCGCCAGCGCAGCGCGTCTGCGGCAGCGTGCGGAGCGGTATAGGTCAAGACCGGCAGCACGAATGACTCGGTGTCCCAGAACGTGTGGCCGTCATACCCGGGGCCCGTCAGTCCCTTGGCCGCGATCGCCCGCTGCTCGCCCCGCGCTCCAGCCTGGAGGATGTGGAAGAGGGCAAAGCGGATCGCCTGCTGCAGCTCGGCGTCTCCCTCGAGCTCGACATCGGCGCGGTGCCAGAAGTCGTCCATGTAGGCACGCTGCTCCTTGACCAGGACCTCCCAGCCGCGGTGAACTGCGCCGGCCAGGGCGGCCGCGACCTGGTCGCGCACCGCAGGCATCGAGCGCTCAGCGGACCAGCCGTAGGCCAGGAATTTCACGATCTGAAGAGGCTGGCCCGGCGCCACGTCGGCCGCGATCGTGAGCCGGGCGAGATCCTCGTAGCTCTCGATCTCGTGCTTGAATCCCTCGGGTCCTTCGATCTGATGGTCCATCGTCGCGGCCATCCGCAGTCCGCTCTCCTTCGTGCGGTGCACGAGCAGCGCCCGCCGATCGTGGGAACTGACGAACTCCGAGCGCAGAGGTTGCTCGAGGGCCCCGGCGGCGCGCGGATCCCCCGCGGCGTACGGCAGCGGCTCGTTGCTGACCAGCTCCGACTGGACGACGACCGGCATCTCCTCGTCAACCGGCTCGACCTCGTAGAGGATCGCCGCCACCGATCGCTGACAGAACGACACCAGCCGCGTGGAGGTGATGCGCACCGCGCGTCCGGTCGGCGATTCCCATTCGACGGTGCGCCGGAGCAGTCCGGCCCGCAGATCCAGCACCCGCTCATGGCTGCGCACCTCGCCGTAGCGAACGTCGAACGGCTCGTCCTCGACCAGCAGCCGGATGACCTTGCCATTGGTGACGTTGACCACCGTCTGACCATCTTCGGGGTAGCCGTAGCCGGCTTCGGCGTAGGGCAGCGGGCGGACCTCGTAGAAGCCGCCCAGGTAGCTGCCCGGGAGCCCGGACGGCTCGCCCTCATCCAGGTTCGCGCGCCACCCGATGTGTCCGTTTGCAAGCGCGAACACCGACTCCGATTGAGCCAGCCGCGCCAGGTCGAGCCCGGTCTCCCGCACCGCCCACGGCTCGACCGGGAACGTGGGCTGCTTGATCACGAGCGCGTCAGGAGCTCGGTGAGATCCTTCACCACGATGTCGGCGCCATGGCTGCGGAGAGCGTCGGCCTGCCCGACGCGGTCAACTCCGATGACAATGCCAAATCCCCCGGCGTGGCCCGCCTCTACTCCGGCCAGTGCGTCCTCGAATACCGCCGCCGCACCCGGCTTCACTCCCACCGTCCGCGCTCCGGCCAGGAACGTGTCTGGCGCCGGCTTGCCCTTGAGCCCCTCGCGCTCGGTGACGTGGCCGTCGACTATCTCCTCGAACAGATCCAAGATCCCGGCGGCGACGAGCACGTCGCGGCAGTTCGTGCTCGAGGAGACGACGACGCGGCGCAGGCCGGCGTCACGTGCCGCCTTGACGTAGCGCACCGACCCCTCGTAGGGCTGGACCCCATCGTCGTGAATCAGTTTCAGGACGATCTCGTTCTTGCGATTGCCAAGGCCGTCGATCGTTTCCCCCCCCGGCGGATCGTCCGGGGCGCCCTGAGGCAGCTCGATCCCCCGGGACTGGAGAAACGAAGCAACCCCGTCGTACCGAGGTTTGCCGTCGACATACTCGTCGTAGTCGGCGACTGGGTCGAAGGCGACGAACTCTCCGCCCATGCGCGACGCCCGCTCGTGCAGGAACCCGTCGAACGTCTGCTTCCAAGCTGCGGCGTGGACCTTGGCCGTCTGCGTGAGCACACCGTCGAGATCGAACAGGCAGGCAGTGACTCCGTCAGGGAGACCTAGCATCGCTGCAGACCGTACCCGAGGACGAGGCTGGGCCGTTGCCGACCCGTGATCCGCGCCCGCTCACTAGCCGTATCGTGAGGAGATGACCTCTCGTGTGCAAGCCGGCACGACCGCGGTGCTCGGCCTCCGGATCGCCTACGGAGTCACGCTGATCATCGCCCCAGAACGCCTGGCCCTGCGCTGGCTCGGACCCGACTCCAGCCGCGCGCCGACCCAGGTTCCGCTGCGCGGGCTGGGCGCGCGAGAGATCGTGCTCCACACCGGCGCCCTCCTCGCGGCATTCCGCCACGCGCCCCTGCGGCCGTGGCTGGCGGCGAGCATCGCCGGCGACTGCGTCGACATCGCGGCCACCACGGCGGGACGCGATCAGCTGCCCGACGGGGCGCCACTCGCCACTGCGGTGGTGGCCGGCGCGTCCGCGCTGATCAGCGCCGGCCTGTTCGCGGCCCAGTGACCCTCGCCTGCGACAGGCTGGGGACAGGTCCCGCGCTGGTGTTGCTGCACCCGCTCGGTGCCGACCGCCGGGTCTGGGAGCCGGTGATCGAGCGGCTGGCCGCGCGCCGCGAGGTGATAGCGCTCGACCTTCCGGGTTTCGGCGAGTCCCCGCCGCTGGCGCAGACGCCCACCCCGGCCGCGCTGGCGAGTGCGGTGACCGCGCAGCTCGGTGAGATCGGCGTCGCGGCGCCGCACGTCGCCGGCAACTCGCTCGGCGGATGGGTCGCGCTTCAGATGGCCCTAGCCGGTCACGCCGCGTCGGTCACCGCGATCGCGCCTGCCGGTCTGTGGCCGGAGCCGCTGATGCCCAAGCGCGCGCTCGGGCGCACGCTGGCCCGGGCCGCGCTGCCGCTGATCGACGCGGTCCTCGCCGGAGCGCCAGGGCGCCGCGTGCTGCTCGCGGGAAGCGTCGCCGTCCCGGACCGCGTGCCGCCTCGCGCCGCCGCTCACCTCGTCCGCGCCTACGCCACCGCCCCCGGCTTCGCCGCGGTCAACCAAGCGATGCGCGCCCGGCGGTTCGTCGGGCTTGAGCGAATCCAGGTCCCGGTCACGCTGGCGTGGCCGGAGCACGACCGGCTCGTGGCCCGTCCGCACCGGCTGCCGCCCAACGTCCGCAGCCTCGTTCTTGAGGGTTGCGGGCACATCCCCATGTGGGATGACCCGGAGGCCGTGGCGCGAGTGCTGCTCGAGGGAAGCGAGGGCAATGTGCCCGCGACGCCGACGCTCAGCCAGTCGCCACACCGCTGAACACAGGGACTGACGCCCCGGTGGCAGCTGGGACGATCCCGCCACGGCGCAGCGGCTTGGCCAGGAGGATCTGGACTTCGTTGATCCGGCGCTCCGCGAAACCGGCCTCGCAGTAGGCGAGGTACAGCGTCCACAGGCGCCGAAAGCGCTCGTCGTAGCCGAGCTGCTCGAGCTCGGCGGTGTGGGCGATGAAGTTCTCTCGCCAGCGCCGCAGCGTCTCGACGTAATGCGGGGTCAAATCCTCGAAGTGGACCATCTGCAGGTCGGTGCGGCGGGCCACGCTCCGCGCGATCACCTCGGCCGAGGGCAGGCACCCGTTGGGGAAGATGTGAGTGTTGATGAATGACTTGGAGGCCTTCTCGACGTCGTAGGCCCGGTCATCGATGGTGATCGCCTGCAGGAGCATCGCGCCGTCAGGAGCGAGTAGACGCGAGCACTGGGCGAAGAAGGTGCCGAAGTGCTGCCAGCCGACCGCCTCGATCATTTCGACCGAGACGAGCTTGTCGTAGCGGCCACGCAGGTCGCGGTAGTCCTGGAGAAGGATCTCGACGCGGTCGCTCAGACCGGCTTGTGCAACCTTCTCCAGCGCGTATTCGCGCTGCTCACGGGAGATCGTCGTAGTCGTGACGTGGCAGCCGCGGGTGGCAGCGGCATAGACCGCCAACCCGCCCCAGCCGGTCCCGATCTCGAGCAGCCGGTCCCCCGGACCGAGCTCGAGCTTCTGGCAGATGCCCTCGAGCTTGGCCAGCGAGGCCTGCTCCAGCGTCATCCCAGAGCGCTCGAATACGGCGCACGAGTAGCTCATCGTCGGGTCCAACATCTTCGAGAACAGCTCGTTGCCCAGGTCGTAGTGGGCGGCGATGTCATCGCGGCTGCGCGCGCGCGTATTGCGCATCACCAGGCCGCGGACGTGCTGGAGCGGCGCGCGAATCGGCGTCAGCGCCGCGCGTACGCGATCGAGGAGGTGAACGTTGCGGGCGGCGAGACGGACTAGCGCCACGAGGTCAGGCGAGTCCCACATCCCGTCGGCGTAAGACTCGGCCAGGCCGCGGCTTCCGGACAGGAGCATCGCCCAGGCCTCCGGCGAGTGGACCTGAGCGGTGGCCGCCGGCGCGCCGGTGCCATAGACGCGGCGACGACCGTTCTCGACCACGACCAGGCTGCCCACTCGGATTTGTGAGAGGACGGCATGGATGGCCGCCCGGGCGATACGCGGGTTCATGCCGGCCCGGCTTTTGGGTGGGGATGGACCGCCACGCCACGCAGCTTCAGGGCCAGCGCGTGGCCGTAGATCAAAGCCAGGACTCGCAGCGTCGCCGCGGGATAGCGAGCGGTCACGGCAGCCAGCGAGGCGCGGGTCAGCTCCCGCCGGCGCATCGCCAACGTGGCGTCGAACGAGACCTGCTCTCCGTGGCGGCTCTCGATGTGGACCTCCAGCCGCTCCTCCGGCGCGCTCACGCGCCAGTTGTAGCGCTGGTTCATGCCCAGGAATGGCGACACGTGTAGTTGCTTGCGCGAGCTCCCGGTGACGGGCTCCTCGCCGCCGGCTCCGGCGCTCAGCACATAGGCGTGTCGCTCACCCCAGGGCGTGTTGGTCACCTCGGCGACCACGTGGGACAGCTGCTCGCCCGCGTGATCGAAGCAGTAGTAGAAGCTCACCGGGTTGAAGCAGTGGCCGTAGGTCCGCAGGTGGGTCAGCACGCGGATCGGGCCGTCAGGTCGAATGCCGCCGGTCTGGCGCTCCACCTCGTTTCTCACCGCGTCGGCAAGCGGGATCTGCCGATCGCCGAGGTAGTCGCCGCGGCGGAAGCGCACGAGGCCGGGGCGGCGGGCGAGCAGTCGTCCGCCGAGCAGCCGCGGCAACTCGTCCAGATCGATGTAGGCCAGGGCGATCCGGTGCCGGAATTCTCCGCGCCGCGTCTCGAAGCGCCGGTGACGGATCGCGCCCTCGAAGATGCAGCTGGTGCTCGGCCGCGCTGCGTGTCTCACAGCTGCGCCCCGAACCGCTCGCCGACCCGCACGGCACTGGCCACGCCGTCCTCGTGAAAGCCCCAACCCCAGTAGGCACCGCAGAAGTGGGTTCGGTTCTGACCGCTGATCTCCGCTACCCGCGCCTGCGCGCGCACCCCAGCGGTCGTGTAGACCGGGTGCGCGTAGGAGATCGTACGGATCACCTTCTCAGCAGCGATCTCAGCGGTGCGGTTCAGCGTCACACAGAATTCGGACTCTGCCCGCAGTGACTGCAGGCGGTTCATGTGGTAAGTGACGGTGGTGCGGTCGGTGGGGTTTTCCCGCAGGTGGTAGTTCCAGCTGGCCCACGCCCGCCGGCGCCGCGGCAGCAGGCTGACGTCGGTGTGCAGCACGGCTTCGTTGTGTTGGTAGGGGATCGCCCCGAGCAGCTCCCGCTCGGCACCGGTCGGGTCAGACAGCAGGGCCAGCGCCTGATCTGAATGAGTCGCGACCACGACCTGGTCGAAGGTCTCGGCCTCGCCGCCCCGTGCTTTGACCACGACGTGGTCGGCGGTGCGTTCGATCGACTGCACGGGTGAATTCAGTCGTAGCCGATCACGCCAGGGGGCGCTCAGCGCCTCCACATAGCGCGCCGAGCCGCCCTTCACGGTGCGCCAGTTGGGGCGGTCGCGGAAACCGAGCATTCCGTGATTGTCGAAGAACTCGACCATGAAGCGGGCCGGAAAACTCCACAGCTGATGGGGATCAGCGGACCAGACCGCCGAGGCCTGGGGAACGATCAGCCGCTCGACGAAAGGACGGGAGAACTTGTGCTCCTCCAGCCAGGCACCCAGTGAGGGTCCCTGTCCGCTGGGAAGATGCAGGAGCTCTCGGGCGACGCGGTTGAACCGCGCCAGATCGGCCACCATCCGATGAAACCACGGGGTCACCAAGTGGGCTCGCTTGGCGAACAGCCCGTTCGCAGAGCTTCCGCTGTACTCGAAGTCGCCGCGCCCGTCGCTGACACTGAAGCTCATCTCAGAGGGCTGCCAGGCCACACCCAGCCGGCCGAGCAGTCGTTCGAAGTTGGGGTAGTTACGGTCGTTGAACACGATGAAGCCGGTGTCAACGTGATGGGTCTGATTCGGGGTGTCGACCCTGATCGTGTTCGTATGGCCACCTGCGTAGGTACCAGCTTCGAAGACGGTGATCTCGTGCTCGCGGTGCAGCAGGTGTGCCGTGACGAGCCCGGACACCCCGGCGCCCACGACCGCGACCTTCATCGAGTCCAGATCCTGGCAAGTTTTCTCATCGCCTCATATTTCGTACCCGAGGGTCCAGCGGATCACCGCCCTCATAAGTTGAGATTTATCAATTCCAGCGAGTCATCGGCTACCGTTTCGGACCAGCACGGCACACCATCGAATCGACGAAGGAGTACCTGAGGATGCCCACATACGACGAACTTGCTCTCGGCGGCGCGGCGCTAACGCGCGATCGCACACGTGAAGTGTTCGGCCAGGTGATGGGCCTGGTTGCGCTCACCGTCGGCTGCACCGCGCTGGGTGCCTACATCGGGCGGAACCTCAGCGGCGGCACCGGCCTGGTGCTGTTCATCGGCGCTTTCGCTTGCATCTTCGGCCTCAACATCGCCAATTCGCGCGGACACGAGCAGCTGGCGATCGGATTGTTATTCGGGCTCGGGCTGATGCTCGGCCTGGCGGTCGGCCCCGTGCTGGCCGTCTACGCCAAGGCCCAGCCGTCAGTCCTGTGGCAGGCGGCGGGGGCAACCGCAGCGTTCACCGGCGCCCTCGGCGCCTATGGCTACGCCACCCGGCGCGATCTCTCCTCCTGGGCCCGCACGCTTCTTTGGGCGCTGGTCGGATTGATCGTGTTCGGGATCGTCGGGATCTTCGTCGCCATCCCGGGCGGCCACATCATCTATTCGGTGGCCGGCCTGGCCATCTTCGGCGCCTTCACGATCTTCGACTTCAACCGACTGCGCCGCGCCAATATGGGCAGCGCCGTACCGATCGCGGCCGGGATTTTTCTCGACATCTTCAACGTGTTCCTGTTCATGCTCTCGCTGCTGGGTGGCGGCCGCCGGTAGTCCTGGCCGCTAGGGTCACCCCTCGTCGTCGGCCACGTAATGTCGGCCGCCTGCTCGGTGCTCTCAGCCTCCGTCAGGCGCTGGTTTGCACCCTGACTGAGGTGCCATAAGCGACGATGTCGGTGAACTGCTGGCCGATCTCCAATGAGTCGAAGCGGACGGCGATGATCGCCTCTGCCCCCATCAGCCTGCCGTTTTCGATCATCCGATCGATGGCGTGGCGCCGCGAATCCTCGAGCAGCTGCGTGTACTCGGTGATCTCGCCGCCCCGCAGCGCCTTGAACGAAGCCGTGGCGCCACCGGTGAATCCCATGCTTCGCACCACCAGGCCATAACAGATGCCGAGGCTCACACGCCGTGACTCCGGGAAGCTCCAGCGCTGTGGTCATTGATAGCTCGGCCACTGACACGGCACCTGAGCACCTACCACCAGGTACCGTTTCCGGCCGATGACCGCGAAATCTCAGCTGCTGGCGCTGCTCAGCGGCGCGGTGTTGTTGGCCGGATGCGGAAGCAGCTCGTCCTCGAGCAGCGCTCCGGCGGCAACGTCGTCCACGACGGACGCGAGCGGGACCGCGAGCACCCAGAGCGCGGCTCAGATCGGCTTTGAGGGCGTGGCGATCGAGCCGGGAGCTGATCTCGCCTCCCCGGGCAGCACCCAGACCGGCGTCGTCGACGGCATCCAATGCGGCGCGACCGAGCAGCTCGTTTACCACATCCACGCCCACCTCTCGATTTACGTCAACGGATCCGGGCGGGCGCTTCCCGGTGGGATCGGGATCCCGAGCTCGCAGGTTCAGCAAACGGCTCAGGGCCCCGAGGCCGCAGGCGGGCAGTGCATCTACTGGCTGCACACGCACGCGCCAGACGGCGTCATCCACGTCGAGTCTCCGACGCGGCGGATCTACACCTTGGGCAACTTCTTCGACGAGTGGCACCAGCGGCTCAGCGCGGGCGAGGTCGCCGGCAGCAGCGGCAAGGTCACGGCGGTCATCGACGGCAAGTCGTGGACCAAGAACCCCCGCTCGATCCCGCTCGACTCGCACGCCGTGATCCAGCTGAGCGTGGGCACCCCGGTAGCGCCGTTTCACCCGATGTCCTGGACAGGTCTGCAGCTCTGAGCGGATCAGGTCGCTGACGCCGTGCCGTCCCCCTGACGCCGCCGTCGACGCCGCAACCGCTCGGCTCCGGCCGTTCCCAGCACCAGCAGCACGAGCGCGATCCCGACCGCCCAGCCGAGATCGCCGACAACATCGAGCACGGGCGGGCCCGCGTAGAATGCTCCCAAGCCGATGCCGCACGCCCAGATCGCCGCCCCCAGCGCGTTCAACGGAAAAAACAGCCGGGAGCGGGCGCCGTGGATGCCCGCCACCCACGAGGGGGAGAGCAGCACCGCGAACACTGGCCACCGGTTGAACACCTGTTCCCCACGAGCGATCGCCTTCAGCCGGAAACGCAGGAGCGGACCGGGAGAGGTCACCAACCTACGCCCCCCCTTAAGGCCCAGCAGCCACCCGGCCACCCCCCCGGTGCTGGCGCCGATCCAGGCCACCAGCAGCACCGAAACGATGTCCAGCCGATGCTGGGCGGCGAACACTCCGGCCGCAATCAACACGGGCTCCCCCGGTCCCGCCACACCGATCCAGCTGGCGGCTGCCGCCGCGGCAAGCGCCCAGTAGTCGATCGGCGCGCCGCGGAAATGGTGGTGTAGCCGCAATGACAGCGCGAGTAGGACGCTGGTCCGGAGAGCGGCGCCTAGGCGCAAGGGAACTGCTCCACGCCGCCGATCGTCGCATACGCCGGGGTTGGCCAAGCCGCAAGCAGTCCACCTGGACAGGCCGTGCGCTCGATCGTTGGCCCACGGGCCAATGCCCGCATCACCCCGTTGAAGTCAGGATTCGCTGCGATGGCCAGCGACATCATCGTCTCGTACGACGGGACCTCGAACGACGACGACGCACTGGCGCTGGGCAGGATGCTGGCGCGCACCGGAGCATCGCTGGCGCTGGCCTACGTACGCCACTCTCGCGAGTTCGACCCCCGGCGCGAGGAGCTCGCCCAGCACGACGCCGAACGCCGCCTCGAGCAGGGGGCCGTCTGGCTCGGCGACTCCGAGCTCGCGCGGCACATCGTCGTCAACGCGTCCACCTGGGAGGGCCTGGCCGCACTCGCCGCCAGCGAGGGCGCCTCGGTGATCGTGTTTGGGTCCGACTACCGCACGGCGCCAGGGAACGTCGTACCCGGTACGACGGCGCAGCACCTACTCGAGGGCGGCCCGGCGGCCATCGCCGTGGCACCTGCTGGCCTGCGCACCGACGTCGACGCCACGATCACCACGATCTCGCTGAGTGCTCAGGAGGCCGATCCGGCCGCGCAGCAGACCGCCTCAGAGCTGGCTGAGAAGCTCGGCGCCAGTGTCGTGGCGCAGGAGACCGGCGCGCAGCTGATCATCGTCGGCTCCCAAGCGGGAGCGGGCAACGGGCGGATCACTTTAAGCGGAGCCGCACGAGCCCGGCTCGGATCGGCGCGCGGAGCCGTCCTGTTCGTGCCCGCCGGGAAACCGGTTCTCCTGTAGCGGGGCCGGTTTTCCGCTCTGAGCGGGCAGGGTTTATCCCAATGTCCAGTACCCCTGAGCGAACCCTGGACGGGAGGCCATGTCTCAGCAGAGGGGCGCGTAGGAACATCTTGCCGAGATTGGGCTTTCCGGGCCCAGCCGCCTTTGGGCGGTGCCGCCAATCGAAACCGTCCCCAAATCGTCCCCCAGGACAAGGAGATCCAACTACATGTGGTCCGCCTATCCATCGTGGCTGAGCCCAGGAGACAACGCGTGGCAGCTGACTGCCGCCACGCTCGTTGGCCTCATGAGCGTCCCCGGCCTCGTGGTCCTCTACGGCGGCGTAATGCAGAAGCGTTGGTCGATCAACAGCATGATGTTGACCTTCGCCGCGTTCGCCGTGGTGCTCGTGGTGTGGGTGCTGTGGGCATTCAAGATGGGCTTCGGCTCGCCGTTCCATGGCATTTCCCACTCGGGGTTCTTCGGCAACTTCATCGGCAAGCCGGGATCCTCACTGGGGCATGCAGCAGAACAGGGGCAAGCAGCCATCCCCTTGGCCACGACGGGACCAGCATTCAAGTTCCCGCAGGCCTCGCTCGTGTACTTCCAGTTCGTGTTCGCCGGGATCACGCCGATCCTGATGCTCGGGTCTGTGCTCGGGCGGATCAACTTCAAGGCTTGGGTCCCGTTCGTGGTGCTGTGGATGACGTTCGTCTATGTCGTCAACGCCTTCCTGATCTGGGGCGGCGGCTTCTTCGCCCAGCACGGGGCCGTCGACTACTCAGGGGGGTATGTGATCCACCTGGCAGCCGGCGTCTCCGGCTTTGTCGCGGCGGCGGTGATCGGACCACGATTGCAGCGCGACCGCGAGATCGACGCACCTAACAACGTGTTGATGGTCGCGGTCGGGGCCGGCTTGCTCTGGCTCGGCTGGAACGGCTTCAACGGCGGGGACCCGTACTTCGCCGGCGCCTCCGCTTCAGCGGCCGTGATCAACACGAACGTCTGTTGCGCGGTGGCCTTCCTGGTCTGGGTCGCCTGGGACTACATGACCGGTCGCAAGCCGGGCCTGATCTCAGGCGTCAACGGCATCATCACCGGTTTGGTGGTGATCACGCCGGCGGCGGGTTACGTCAACGGCTACGGCGCGATCTTCATGGGCATCATTGGTTCGACGCTCGTCTATTTCGCGCTCAACTATCTGAGCCGACTGCGGCCCTTCCGCAACGTCGATGACACGCTCGGCGTGGTCTACACACACGGTATGGCCGGGCTCACCGGCGGGCTGCTCACGGGCATCTTCGCCGACCCGAACCAGATCGTCTACCAGGGCCTGGGCAAGACGCCCAGCATCTCGGCCGGAGGCCTGATCGACACGGGCAGCTTCACGCTGCTGAAGTGGCAGGCCCTGGCCGGGCTCTGGGTGATCGTGTTCTCAGCCATCGGCACCTTCATTCTCCTCAAGGTGGTGGGACTGTTCGTTCCGCTGAGGATGTCCGAGGAGAATATGGAGATTGGCGACGTGGCCGAGCACGGGCACGAGGTCTACCCGTCCGACGTGCCGTCGCTCGGGTACCCAGGCGGTATCCCGGGTCTCGCGAGCGGAGCCGGGGAGCCGGCGCCATCAGCGGCGTGACCCAGTACGCGGGAGCTCCCTCCGGCAGCGATGCCAGGCGCACAGCCGCTTGAGAGCAATCCTCCGCCGGTAGGCGACCGGGGGGCGCGCACCAGCGCCCCCCGGTCGACGCCGCTGTCGATGGTCTCCGCCGCTGTGGCCGGAGACGATCTGCAGAGCATCGCCGGCTCCGCGTCCGACGCGCTCGGGTGTCCGGTCGCGATCGCGCTGCCGACGCTCGGTCCGCCGGTCGTGTGGCCGGATGGTTCAGGCACGCTGGAGGCCCTGCGCGAACTGGTCGACCACGCGGCGGCGACGATCGGCGGGGAGCGTCCGGCAGCCAGTCGCTGGATCGCCGATCTGGTTCCGGTCCGGATCGGCCAGCGGTCGGTCGGGGCAGTGGCGGCCCTCAGCCGAGATCGACTGACCCTCGACGAGCGAGGCTGGCTGGAGGCAGCTGCGGCCGCTGCCGCGGTCACCGCGCTGTTGCGCGACGTCCAGGACGGCGAGCGCGAAAGCTCGCATCGTGCCATGCTGCTGGCGCTCGCCGCGGGACCGCCCGGAGACGTCAGCGCGCTGGTGATCCAGGCGCGCCGTCTCGGTGTCGAATTGACCGCCGGCGCGGTGGCCGTCGGCGCGCAGGGCCCCGAAAATGTGACGCAGGCGGAGCTGCCCGTGGCCCCCGGCCGGTTGCTGGCCGACATCGGCGGCGGCCGGGTGATCGCGCTGCTGCCTCTCGGCGCCGCTAGCGACGCCGAGGCGGGCGAGCTCGCGGCGGAGCTCGCCGCCCGCGGAATGAGGGTTGTGGTGTCAGCGCCCCGTCGTGCCCCTGGCGACCTGCACGACGCGCTGCGCGAGGCCGAGCTGCTGCTGGAGCTGAGCGGGCCGCTGGCAGGACACGAGGAGACATACCGTCTGCTCCTCGGGGTGCTCCTGCGCAGCCGCGGGGAGCTCGAGTCGCTGCGTGAGAGCACGATCTCGAAGCTCGTGGTCTACGACCGCGAGCATGACAGCGAGCTGATGGCGACCCTGCAGTCGTTCTTGGCCCACCACGGTTCGACTACTGAGACCGCAGACGCCATGCGCCTCCACCGTCATACCGTCGGATACCGGCTCACCCGGGTCCAGGAGGTCTCCGGCCTGTCCCCGTACGAGACCGACGGTCGTGAGCGTCTGAGTCTCGGCCTCAAGGCCCACCAGATCCTCGAAGCCGACCGGCGCCGCGGCGAACGCGAGTAGGCTCCCGGGGGGCGGGACGGGTGCTTTGCGAACGTAGAGGAGTGTGGCGGTGAGCGACAGTGCACAGACCGCGGCCGAGGCCGGCGCGCAGACCGCCGCCGAGGTACTCGAGTTCGCCGCCCGGCGCGGCGTCGAGATGGTCGATCTGAAGTTCGTTGATCTGCCCGGCAGCTGGCAGCACATGACGCTGCCGCTACGGGCGCTGGACGAGGACGACTTCGTCTCTGGGCTCGGCTTCGACGGATCCTCGATCCGCGGCTTTCAGGAGATCCACGAGTCGGACATGCTGCTGATCCCTGACCCGAGCACCGGGTTCATCGACCCCTATTACACGCGCGGGACCCTGTCGCTGATCTGCTCGGTGGCTGATCCGGTGCTGGGCGAGCCGTACGCGCGTGATCCTCGCTACGTGGCCCAGAAGGCCGAGCGGTTCCTGGTGCAGAGCACGATCGCGGACATGGCCTACTTCGGTCCGGAGGCCGAGTTCTTCGTGTTCGATCACATCGCCTATGAGCAGGTCGAGCACCGCGCTTTTTACGAAGTCGACTCGTCCGAAGGGTTCTGGAACACCGGCAGCCCCGCGGCGGCCGGGTCGAACCTCGCCTACAAGCTGCGCCAGCAGGAAGGCTACTTTCCGGTGCCCCCGGCGGACTCGATGGCCAATCTGCGCGGCGAGATGGTGGCGACGATGGAGTCGCTGGGGATCCTCTGCGAGTTCCATCATCACGAGGTCTCCTCAGGCGGCCAGGCCGAGATCGACATGCGTTTCCAGCCGCTGCTGAAGATGGCTGACCAGATGATGGTGTTCAAGTACGTGGTCAAGAACGAGGCGGCCCGGGCCGGTAAGACCGCGACGTTTATGCCTAAGCCGATCTTCGAGGAGAGCGGCTCAGGCATGCACGTGCACCAGTCGCTGTGGAAGAACGGCGAGCCGCTGATGTACGGCGCCGGGGGCTACGCAAACCTCAGCGACCTGGCCCGGCAGTACATCGCGGGACTGCTCACCCACGCTCCGGCTTTATTAGCCTTCTGTGCGCCGACCACGAACTCCTATCGCCGTCTCGTCCCCGGCTACGAGGCGCCGGTCAATCTGGTCTACTCGGCGCGCAACCGCTCGGCCTGCGTGCGGGTGCCGATGTACCACGAGGCGCCCAAGACCAAGCGGATCGAGTTCCGCTCCCCGGACCCAACCGCAAATCCCTACCTGGCCTTCAGCGCGCTGATGCTCGCCGGGCTCGATGGGATCCGGCGCGGTCTCGACCCGGGCGAGCCGCTCGACGCCGACATCTACGAGTTGCCGGTCGAGACGCTGGCGCGGATCGGCACAGTGCCGTCGTCGCTGGAGGCGTCTCTGGACGCCCTCGCAGCCGACCACGAGTTCCTGTGTGAGGGCGGCGTCTTCACCGACGACCTGATCGAGGCGTATATCCGTTACAAGCGCAACGCCGAGGTCGACGCGATCCGGATGCGGCCGCATCCGTGGGAGTTCGCGCTCTACCACGATGCCTAGGACGAGCGCGTGGAGAGCTCCTCCCGCATCGTGAGAGTCTCCGTGCGACGGCGTCAGCCCAGGACCAGCTCGGCGGCCGTCCGCAACGTCTGCGGATCGCCGCCCACGAGCAGCGTGGTGACGATCGACTCCCGCCAGGCCTCGAGGTCGTGCCGGATCTTCTCGGGTGGCCCGATCAGCGTGATCTGCTCCAGCAGCTTCGTCGGCACGGCAGCGGCGGCCTCGTCTTTGTGGCCGGACAGATACAGCTCCTGAATCTTCGCCACCTCCGCCTCGTAGCCCATCCGGATCGCCACGTTGGCGTGGAAGTTGGCGCCCCGAGCACCCATGCCGCCGAAGTACAGCGCGTACATCGGGCGCAGCGCGTCGGCGGCCTGCTCGAGCTCATCGGTCACGATCAGCGGCACGGTCGCGGCGACCTCGAAGTCCTCGGCGGTATGGCGCGCGCCCGGTCGCCCTAGCCCCTCCTCGAGCGCATCCCGATAGAAGCCGTCGTGGTGGGGCGAGTAGAACAGCGCCAGCCAGCCGTCGCACAGCTCGCCGGCCAGCGCGATGTTCTTCGGCCCTTCGGCGGCCAGATAGATCGGGATGTCCTCGCGGAGCGGATGGATGCTCGACTTCAGTGGCTTGCCCATGCCGGTCCCGCCTCGGAGGGGCAACGGATAATGCAAACCGTCATTGGTGACCGGGCGCTGCCGGGCCCAGATGTCGCGCAGGATCCCGATGTACTCGCGCATCCGCGCCAACGGCTTGCCGAACGGCTGGCCGTACCAGCCCTCCACGACCTGCGGACCGGAGACGCCGAGGCCGAGGATCAAGCGACCGCCCGAGAGGTGGTCAAGGGTCATCGCCGCCATCGCGGTCGCGGCCGGCGTCCGCGCTGAGATCTGGACAATTGCGGTTCCGAGCTTCAGCGTCTGCGTAGACGCGCCCCACCACGCCAGCGGCAGCAGCGCATCGGAGCCGTAGGCTTCGGCCGTCCAGATCGAATCGAAGCTGAGGCGCTCCGCCTCCTGGACGAGCTCGACGGCCTGCGGCGGCGGACCTCCAGCCCAGTAGCCGACGTTCAGCCCCAGTCGCAATCCTCGTGCCATCGCCACGGGACCCTATCCCCCGTCACCGGGCCGGGGCGGGCTCGCGTCGGCGCCTGCGCCCCGCAGGCGGTCAAACGCTCGGCGCAGGGGCCCCGGTGAGCGAGGCTGGGTGGCCTGCCACTCCTCCCGGGTCGGGAGTCGTCCCCCGCGCCGGGCCGCCATCACGCAGCGGGTGTGCGCGTGGCGCCGACGCGCGCTGTCGCCCTCGGGGACGATCAACATGTGCTCGCTCAGGGCGGGCAGTTGCTCGCCGCACAGCGGACACCGATAGGTGGCGGCCTTGAGGTTCTGAGCCCTGCGCACTGACCACCAGCGCGCAGGCGGGTTCTGCGCCATTCGTCTAGCTTGGCAGCGCCCGCGCCTCCACGCGGCTATCGTCGCCAAGGGTAGAGAGGATCCGCCGGGCGGCGTCTGCGCCCGAGGTTTCCGTTTGCACCGGGTCGGCGCCACTTGGGCTGATCGGACAGCTATCCTTTGCGGTATGGCAACGCAACACGCAAATGAGCTTGAAGGCCTGAGCCGCAGCGAGGTTCTCCGCGCCTCCCCGCGGATGTTCGACTCGGACCTCCTGGACAGGTTTTCCCGGGTACACCCGGCCGTGCCCCCAATCCTGTTCGTGCCGGTGATCGTGTTCATGCTGGCGGAGGGCTTCATCCACGGCGCAGGCTGGTTGACGCCCGCGTGGCTGGTCGGTGGCTACCTGTTCTGGACGCTGACCGAGTACTGGCTGCACCGGATCGTGTTCCACTTCGAGCCCGAGCAGGGCATCGGCGCCCGCCTGCACTGGATTATCCACGGCGTCCACCACGATCACCCGAACGACCCGATGCGCCTGGTGATGCCCCCCTCGGTGAGCATCCCCTTGGCCTCGCTGTTCGTGTTCGGCTTCTACGAGGTGCTTGGCAGCCCCGTGTTTCTGCCCTTCGGTGCCGCGTTCCTGGGCGGCTACCTGTTCTACGACATGCTGCACTACCACGTGCATCATCATCGACCGAGGACGGCACTCGGTAAGCGGCTGCGCGAGCTTCACATGCGCCACCACTTCCAAACCCACGATCGTGGATACGGCGTCAGCGCGCCGTTCTGGGATCACGTGTTCGGCACCGCTCCCAGGGACCAATAGCAGCCGCGGTCCCACGGGGCCGCGGAGTGGTTCCGCGGCCTTGGCCCGTCACATAGGATGCTTTAGCTGCCCGTGCCCGTGATCCATCATCTGAACTGCGGCACGATGTGTCCCTGGGGGAAGCGCCTGGTCAATGGCGAGGGTGGATTCCTGGCGCACGCACGCATTGTCTGTCACGTCCTGCTGATTGAGGACGCGGATGGACTCGTGCTCGTCGATACCGGCTTCGGGACCGACGACGTGCGCAATCCGCGGCAGCTCACTCGCCCGTTCACCACGGCCATGCGACCCCAACTCGACCTCGCCGAGACGGCCCTCGCGCAGGTCCGCGAGCTGGGGTTCGACCCCGCCGACGTGCGCCACATCATTCTCACCCACCTCGATGTTGACCACGCCGGCGGCCTGCCGGATTTCCAAACGCCCAGGTCCATGTCTTCGCTCGTGAGTACGAGGCGATGGTCGATCCTCCCTTACGTGAACGTGTGCGCTACTGGATCGGCGGCGCCCACTGGACCCACGGTCCGCGGTGGGTTACGCACGACCTCGCGGGCGACGAGTGGCTCGGATTCGAGAGCGTTCGGGTGCTGCCTGACACAGACTCCGAGATCCTGCTGATCCCACTCCCCGGCCACAGCCTCGGACACACCGGCATCGCGCTGGCCCAGCCGGAGGGCTGGCTGCTCCACTGCGGGGACGCCTACTTCCATCGCGGCGAGATGAGGACCCCGTCGCACTGCCCGCCGGGCCTGCGGGCGTTCCAGAACCTCGTGCAGGCGAACGGCAAGCTTCGCCATCAAAACCAGGAACGACTGCGCGAGCTCGCTCGTCGTCAGCCGGATCGGGTCAAGTTGATCTGCTCACACGACCCTGCGCAGCTCGACGAGGCTCAAGTCGGCAAGTAGCACGCCGCCGGCCCGACTACGTTCCGCCGTTCGGACCCGCACGTATGGCCTGCCTCGGCTCGGCCGCCAGGGCTGCCGGTCCGGCCCGTTTCACATTGCGTGCCTCCATCGGAAAGATCCACAGCTCCTGGACGAGGACACGGACGGTCCCGAGGATTGGCACCGCGACGATCAGCCCGATGAAACCGAACAGGCGCTCGATCGCCACCACCCCCACGGCGACCACCGCGGGGTGTAGCTCGACGGCGCGCGCCATAACCAGCGGCTGGATCAGGTTCCCCTCGAGCTGGTGGGCCAGGATGTACACGACCGTGACCACCAACGCCTTGCCGGGCGAGATCGTCAGCGCGTAGAGGATCGGCGGTATCGAGCTGGCGAGCGCCCCGAAGTAGGGGACGATCATGGCGATGGCGGTGAGAACGGCGAAGAACGCGGCAAAGTCGAGACCAACGATGCGCAGACCAAGGTAGGTCAGCACGCCCAGCAGCAGCATGCCGAGAAGCAAGCCGCGCAGCCAGCCGAGATAAGCGGTTCGCAGGCGTCCCAGGATGTGCATCGCCAGCGGGCGACGCCGAGGTGGAACCACCCTTATGAGCCCGTGCACCAGCGGTTCCGGCTGGATCGCGGTGTAGACGGCCGTGAGGATCACCACGACGATCGCCGCGATCGCTGCCGCCACGCTGGCGCCGATCGATGCGATCGGCCCGAGCAGCTTTGCCGGATGACGGGTGTACCCATTGACGAACTGCTGGATCTGCTGTCCCATCTTGCTCGGCGAGTTGCCAGTCAGGTTTCCGAGCTTGTGCCGGAGCGAGTCCACGAT